>Ga0206682_10000044_pt1 | contig 108387 bp, 88 predicted proteins | sample M240m12015metaG_FD_155444 | JGI IMG/M metagenome (GOLD analysis project Ga0206682, IMG submission 155444) | Ammonia-oxidizing marine archaeal communities from Monterey Bay, California, United States - M2 40m 12015 | ecosystem: Environmental > Aquatic > Marine > Intertidal zone | place: USA... | reverse complement strand
AAATCAAAACTCATATATGATCAAATAGATAGTAATTCATTATTTGAAGGAACAGCTAATATTGAAGATAGAAGTTCAATGAATGTGACATTCTCCTTATTAGAGCAAGACTTAAATGAAACTTTTGAAAAAATGCTTAAAGATGCTAGTATCAATGGTCTTAAGGGACATAGATCTGTTGGGGGCTTTAGAGCCTCCATTTATAATGCTATGCCCATAGAAAGTGTAAGCATACTTGTTGATATCATGAGAGAATTAGAAAATAAAAAAGGATAATTATGAAAATTTTAGCTAATGATGGAATTTCCAAATCTGGTATTTCAAAACTAGAGAAATCTGGTTTTAAAGTAATTACGGATCATGTAAATCAAAATGATTTAATTAAATATATTAATGATAATAAAATTGAAGTAATCTTAGTTAGAAGTGCAACTGAAGTTCGAAAAGATATTATTGACCAATGCAGTTCTATTAAAATAATTGGTAGAGGCGGTGTTGGAATGGATAATATAGATGTAGATTATGCTGAAGAAAAAGGATTGAAAGTTATAAATACACCTGCTTCGTCTTCTCAGTCTGTTGCTGAACTTGTTATGGCACATTTATTCAATATTTCTAGAAATGTATTTGATTCTAACAGAAATATGCCAAAAAATGGAGAAACTGAGTTTAAAGTATTGAAAAAAAAATATGCTAAAGGGATTGAGCTAAGAGGTAAAAATTTAGGGATTATTGGGTTTGGAAGAATTGGTCAAAATACAGCAAAATATGCATTAGGTGCTGGAATGAATGTAATAGCTTATGACCCATTTATAGATGAAGCAAAAATTGAATTAAATATTGCCGAACAAATTATAAAAGTAAATGTCAGCACAACTAATATTAATGATTTATTAGAAAAATCTGATTTTATTTCTTTACATGTTCCTATGCCAAAAGATGGAAAACCGGTAATTGGCAGTAAAGAGTTTAAAAAGATGAAAGATGGCGTAAGATTAGTTAATGCTGCAAGAGGTGGTGTAGTTGACGAAAACGCTCTTATAGATGCAATAAAAACAGAAAAAGTAAGCTTTGCTGCTCTTGATGTATTTGTTGGTGAACCTAAACCATCAAAAGATTTATTGTTAAACGATAAGATATCGATTACTCCTCATATTGGAGCAGCTACTTTAGAAGCTCAAGATAGAATTGGAACTGAGTTGGCTGATAAAATCATAAATTTTTACAACCAATAATTTTTGGTAAATTGCTGATTAATGGCAAAAATAATTCCTTTTAAAGGGGTAAGACCAATACGTAAAAAGGTACACCTTATAAGCTCAAGACCATTTTATACATATGAAAAGAGTCATCTTAAAGCTAAGTTAGAGAGTAATCCATTTTCTTTTCTTCACGTTATAAATCCAGAGTTTAATAGTGTTAAAAAAAATAAATCAGACAGCATCCAAAGGTTTGAATTAATTAAGAAAAAATACGAATACTTTAAAAATAAGAAATACTTTATTAAAGACGAAAAACCAGTATTGTATGTCTATAGACAAACAACTAGTTTCGGCGTTTTTACTGGATTAATCGCCGGTTCATCTGTTAAAGACTATCAAAATAATAAGATAAAAAAGCACGAAAACACTATCATTAAAAGAGAGAAGATTTTTAAAAAATATCTTGAAGTATGTAAATTTCATGCAGAGCCAGTTTTATTATCTTATAATCCAACTTTAACCATTAAAGAACTGATTTTATTAACGATGACTAAAAGACCAGAATATGAATTTACAACAACTGATAAAAAAAGTCACGAACTTTGGTTAATTGATGATTTATCTGATATTGAAAAAATTACAGAAGAATTTAAATCATTAAATAATATTTATATTGCAGATGGACATCATAGAATTGCATCATCTTCACTTTATCAAATCTCTAATTCGAAAAATGATAAGAGTAATTACTTTTTATCATTTTTAATTGATCAGAAAGATTTAAAAATATTCGAGTTTAATAGAATTGTTAAAGATATAGGAGAGGCTTCAAATGATGATTTTTTAAAAAAAATAAAAAATTATTTCTTAATTGAAAATTTAAAAAATCATAAATCTCCAACCAAAAAAGATGAAATAGTAATCTATTTAGATAAAAAATGGTATTTGCTAACTGTAAATATTGATATAATCAACCCTGATTTTAAAAGTAGTTTAAACAGCCAAATGGTTTCAGATTTAATATTAAATAAAGTTCTAAATATTAAAAATTTAAACGATAGAATTGAATATTTAAGAGGAAATCAATCTATTAAAATACTTACTAAAAAAGTAGATCAAAAAAAACGAAGTTTAGGAATTGAATTATTCCCTCATAAAATTGAAGAAATAATAAAAATAGCTGATTTAGGACAGAATATGCCACCTAAAAGCACTTGGATAGAACCTAAATTAAGGAGTGGATTAACAATTTACGAGTACTAATTAACCAATTCTTTAACCTTGTCTGCAGCATCTTTTAAAGTAATAGCAGAGTGCACATTTAAACCTGAATTATCAATTATTTCTTTTGCTTCTATAGCGTTTGTACCTTGAAGTCTAACAATTATTGGAACTGGGATATTACCTATACTCTTGTAAGCTTGTACAACCCCTTTAGCAACTCTATCACATCTAACAATCCCACCAAATATATTTACTAAAATTCCTTGAACGTTAGAATCTTTAAGAATAATATTAAATGCTTTTTCAACTCGATTTGCATCTGCAGTTCCACCTACATCAAGGAAATTAGCTGGCTCTCCTCCACTTTGTTTAATTATGTCCATAGTTGCCATTGCTAGACCTGCTCCATTTACCATGCAACCAATATTTCCATCAAGATTTACAAAATTTAAACCTGCTTTATCAGCTTCAACGTCCATAGGATCTTCTTCTGAAAAATCTCTCATTTCTGCATAATCTTTATGTCTATACAATGAATTATCGTCTAAACTTACCTTTGCATCTACTGCTAAAATTCTGTCATCACAAGTCTTAAGAACTGGGTTAATTTCAAATAAAGAAGCATCGCAACCTACATAAGCAGAATATAATGAATAAACGAATTTTACCATTTCTTTAAGAGATTTACCACTTAGGCCCAAATTAAATGCGATTTTTCTACATTGGAAACCCGTAATTCCTACTTTAGGGTCAATCTCTTCTTTGAAAATTAAATGTGGGGTTTTTTCTGCAACTTCTTCAATGTTAACACCACCTTCAGTAGAATACATGATAATATTTCTACTGGTTTCTCTATTTAAAAGAACAGACATATAAAATTCAGAAGTTTTGTCAAAATCAGGTGCATATGCATCCTCAGCAATCAATATTTTACTTACTTTTTTTCCATTTTCGTTAGTCTGAGCAGTAACAAGATGACCTCCTAAAATACCTTTTACTTTTTCTTCAACTTGATCGATTCCCTTAGCGATGACAACACCATTACAACCAGTTTCAATTACTTTCCCCTTACCTCTTCCCCCGGCATGAATTTGTGCTTTTACAACAAACCATTTAGTACCAGTCTCCGAAGAAAGCTCTTTGGCAACTTGTAATGCTTCACTTACACTCTGTGCAACTTTTCCTTCTTGAATGGCAACACCATAACTCTTTAAAATGCTTTTACCTTGAAATTCATGTAAGTTCATAAGTCTATTTTTAGTTTTAGTAAATGTAAAAATTTGTATGGATGATTGGTTTTAAAATAGAAATTTATTACAATCAAGAGTAATTAAATTTAATTATTAGTTTAATCTAATTACTTTTATATTATGATTAATGGAATTAATATTTATAAAAACTTTAATGATATAAATGTCTTAAATGGAATTGATATTTCTATTGCTCAGGGAGAAATTGTGTCGATAGTTGGGAAAAGTGGTGCTGGGAAAACTACTTTGCTTCAAATACTGGGCACTCTTGAGAAACCATCAAGTGGTAGTCTTGTTTACAATAAAAAAAATGTTTTTGAGTATAACGAAAATCAATTAGCAGATTTCAGAAATAAAAATATTGGATTTGTATTTCAATTCCATCATTTACTCCCGGAATTTACTGCTTTAGAAAATGTTTGTATACCCGCATATATTGCAAAAGAACCAAAAAAAGTAGCATTAGAAAAAGCAAAATATCTTTTAGACCTTATTGGTATTGGAAATAGATTCGATCATAAACCATCTGAACTTTCAGGAGGAGAGCAGCAAAGAGTAAGTGTTGCTAGAGCACTCGTGAATGATCCTAAAGTAATTCTAGCAGATGAACCGAGTGGGAATTTAGACTCTAAAACAGCAGAAAACTTACATGAACTTTTCTTTAAACTTAGAGATTCTAATAAGCAAACTTTTATTATTGTTACTCATAATGACAAACTAGCAGATTTAGCTGATAAAAAAATCACAATAAAAGACGGAAGAATTTTTTAAAATGAAGGGCATGACATTGCTCTCAAAGACTTTTTCTTGGGTGCACAATATAACTTTAAAGCAATTGAAATTTCATGAGAGCCACCAGAATAAACACCGAGCTGTGATGTTGTTAAATCATAACTGTAACCGATTCGCAACAATTTTGTATTCATCCCCGCAGTAACTATAAAAGAATCACCTTCTCTGTACCAAGCTCCAACTACATAATTTCCTTTTCTGTAATATAGTCCAAAATTAAGCTGCTGAAAATCACCCTGTTTAATAAACAAAACGCTTGGAGAAAGTGACTTTTCTTCTTCTGAAAATAATGATTTAGAGTTAAGAGAAATTTCAGTACCAGCGTGAGCAGTATATCTTCTATTTAAAAATGAAGTATTGTTAGTTGAAATGTAAGAAAAGCTAGGTTCAGTTAAATGATGTGTAGCAAAACCAACATAAAACTTATCCGTGTAACCTAAAATTCCTGCAGAGAAGTCAAATATGTCTACTGGTGCATAATTTATTACGTCTTGAGTAGAAAGAACAAACCCTCTTCTTGGATGTATCATATCTCCAAAGGTTAAGTTTGATCTATCAACAGATTTTGAAATATAAGTCCCCTGGATTCCAAAATTTAAAGTGAATTTTCTTGACAAATGTTGATGATAAGAATATACAAAACTCGCTTCATTAGATTTTAATGTTTTTGCAACCTGGTCACTCATCAAAATAACTCCTAATCCTCCCTTAATTTTATCAACATATTGATCATAAGTAAGTGATGTTGTTATAAAATCACCAGAAAAGCCTGGCCATTGATTTCTAAAGTTAGAAACAATTCTTGGGCATTTATTACTTCCAGCAAATGCAGGATTTAAATATACTGGATTGGAATAAAATTGAGTAAAAATAGGGTCTTGAGCATATAAATTAATACTAGAGTTAATTAGTAATACTGCTGTTACTAAAATTACTTTGTATATGTACTTTATATAAATTTTGTTACTTTTTAACATAATATCTTTATACTTAAAAAAAGGAATTTAGTTATAAAATTTTTCTAAATTAATAACATTACGATAAATCACAGCTAAAAAGTGGTTTTTTTATAAAAATAAAAATTTGAGAATTCATCTATAACAACTATATTTAGATGTTAATATATTTTTGTAATTATACAAATTATTAAAATTAAACTTATAAAATGAGCAAATTTCCATGGCTTGAAAGTTACCCTGACTTCGTTCCAAAAACAACAGAAACAAATTATCAGAATATTGTAGAAATATATGAGCAATCAATATTAAAATTTGGTTCTAAAGTTGCCTATAAAAATATGGATGTTGAGCTAACATTTAAAGATTTAGACAAACACGTTAATTCTTTAATTTCATTTTTTCAAAACAAAACTAATTTAAAAAAAGGGGACAAAGTTGCACTACAAATGCCAAATTTATTACAATATCCAGTAGCCATATTTGCTTGCCTCAAAGCTGGATTAGTAATAGTTAATACCAACCCATTATACACCTCTGATGAAATGTTACACCAATACAAGGATTCTGGAGCAAAAGCTGTAATAATTGTAGAGAATTTCGCGTACAACCTTGAAAAAATACTTTCTAAAACAGAAATACAAACTGTGATTACAACTACTATCGGTGATATGCTAGGTACGGTAAAGGGTGGTATTGTGAATTTTGTAATTAGAAAAGTTAAAAAAATGGTTCCATCATATTCTATTTCTAATTGTGTTAAACTAAAAAATATTCTTAAGGAAAATTCTGGTAAAAAAGTAGAAACTATTGAATTAAATAAAGACGATACTGCATTTTTACAATATACTGGGGGAACTACTGGAGTTTCTAAAGGAGCTGAACTTACACACGGTAATATTTGTGCTAATGTTTCTCAAGTTGAAGCGTGGATTGGAGAAAACATGAATGAAGGAAAAGAAATTATAATTACTGCTTTGCCCCTATATCATATTTTTGCATTAACTGCTAATTGTCTTACATTTTTTAGATATGGAGCAAAAAATGTTTTAATTACAAATCCTAGAGATATGCCTAAATTTTGTGCTGATCTTAAGAAAAATCCATTTACAGCTATAACTGGAGTTAATACACTTTTTATTGGATTACTGAATCAAGAACCTTTTAGAAATCTTGATTTTAAAGACTTAAAATTAGCTCTTGGTGGAGGAATGGCTGTCCAAGATATTGTTGCCCATCAGTGGAAAGAATTAACAGGATGTGTACTTCTTGAAGCCTATGGATTATCTGAAACAAGTCCAGCTGCAACAATTAATCCATGGAATGGTCAACATAAAATTGGATCTATTGGGCTTCCTCTTCCAAATACAGATATTAAAATACTGGATGATGATATGAAAGAAGTTGAAACTGGAAGTCCTGGAGAAATTGCTATTAAAGGGCCACAAGTAATGAAAGGCTACTGGCAACGTCCAGAAGAAACTTCTAAATCTATGCATGGTGAGTATTTTTTAACTGGAGATGTGGGAACTATGGATGAAAAGGGATTTTTTAAAATTGTAGACAGAAAAAAAGAAATGATATTAGTTTCAGGTTTCAATGTTTATCCAAATGATGTTGAAAAAGCTATATCTGAAAATTCAAAAGTTTTAGAAGTTGGAGTTCGTGGCGAAAAGAAAGATGATGGGTCAGAATTTGTTAGAGCATTTATAGTTAAGAAAGACCCTTCACTAACTGAAGAAGAAGTAATTGAATTTTGTAGAACGAAATTAACCAATTATAAAGTTCCTAAAAGCGTAAGTTTTAGAAATGAGCTTCCAAAATCAAATGTTGGTAAAATCTTGAGAAGACTTCTTGAGTAAAATTTAATTTTCATTTAAGTTTGCATAACTCCCGTCTTAAATTCCATGATTTCAGGATTTTTATTAGCTGCCTCTATACCCATAGATATCCACTTTCTTGTGTCCTTAGGATCGATAATAGCGTCTATCCATAATCTTGAAGCCGCATAGTAGGGCTTTGTCTGATCATCATATCTTTTTTTAATATTGTTAAATAGTTCTTTTTCTTTTTCCTTGCTTATTTCTTCGCCTTTAGATTTGAGTGATGCTAATTCAATTTGAAGTAAAACTTTAGCAGCTTGCTCTCCTCCCATAACTGCAATTTCTGCCGTTGGCCAACCAACTATAAGTCTTGGATCGTAAGCTTTTCCACACATTGCATAATTTCCAGCTCCATAAGAATTTCCCATAACTATAGTAAACTTAGGAACTACTGAATTGGCCATTGCATTTACCATTTTTGCACCATCTTTTATAATTCCACCGTGCTCAGATCTACTACCCACCATAAATCCACTCACATCTTGAAAAAATACCAAGGGAATCTTTTTTTGATTACAATTCATTATAAATCTTGAAGCTTTGCTAGCGCTATCACTATAAATAACACCTCCAAATTGCATTTCAGATTTCCCAGTTTTAACAACTTTTCTTTGATTAGCAACAATTCCAACTGACCAACCGTCTATTCTAGCGTAACCACAAATTATTGTTTTACCATAGTCTGCTTTGTACTCTGTAAATTCTGCGTTATCAATGAAAAAATTAAGTATAGTCTTGGTATCATAGTTTGACGATCTAGAAGATGGAAAAGTACCATAGAAATCTTCAAATTTTAGTTTTGGCTTTTGAGAAACTGACTTATTTAAATTTAGACTACTGCCATCAGAAATTTTATCCATAATATCTCTTATGGTTTTTAAGCATGTCTTTTCATTAGGAGACTTGTAGTCAACAACTCCACTAATTTCAGAATGGGTTGTTGCTCCACCTAATGTTTCATTATCAATTATCTCACCAACTGCTGCTTTTACTAAATATGAACCTGCTAAAAATATAGTTCCTGTTTTCTCAACAATTAATGATTCATCGCTCATAATTGGAAGATAGGCTCCACCTGCGACACAGCTCCCCATTACTGCTGCAATTTGAGTAATTCCCATTGCACTCATTTTTGCATTATTTCTAAAAATTCTTCCGAAATGCTCTTTGTCAGGAAATATTTCATCTTGAAGTGGTAAATAAACACCTGCACTATCAACAAGATAGATTATTGGAATTCTATTTTCCATTGCTATTTCTTGTGCTCTTAGATTTTTCTTTCCAGTGATAGGAAACCAAGCTCCAGCTTTAACTGTCGCGTCATTTGCAACAACTATACAAAGCTTATTATGGATATAACCCATTTTTACAACTACACCACCTGCTGGGCAACCGCCATGTTGGTCATACATTTGATAACCAGCTAAAGCTCCAATTTCAATACTTGAAAGATCATCGTCAAATAACAAAGCAATTCTTTCTCTAGCAGTTAATTTTCCTTTTAACTTTTGTTTCTTAATTTTTTCAGTTCCACCGCCAAGATATATTTTATCTAGCTTTTGATTTAAGGAAGAGATCATCATTTTTATTTGATCTTCATTTTTATTGAAACCTAACTTTTTATCAGAATTATTCATTGATTAATGAAATTATTTTTATTGATTGCTAATATAGGGAATTCAGCATGTTCTAGTAAATCAATTAAGTTATATTTGATTCAAAATATATATTGAATGAAAATTGGGATTGTATTGTATCCTACTTTTGGTGGGAGCGGAATTGTAGCAACAGAATTAGGAAAAGCCTTATCTAAAAAAGGCCATGAAATACATTTTATTACCTATAGTGAACCCGTGAGACTAGGTGAACTTAGAAAAAATATTTTTTATCATGAAGTAAGAACTTCTGATTATCCACTATTTAAATTTACTCCATACGAGCAAGTTCTTACAAGTAAATTAGTTGATGTTGTTAAATTTGAAAAGCTTGACCTTCTTCATGTACATTATGCTATTCCCCATGCGTCAGCAGCATACATGGCTCAACAAATCCTCAAAGATCAAGGAATAAAAATTCCTTTTATTACAACTCTCCATGGGACGGATATAACTTTAGTTGGAAAAGACCCTTCTTTTGAACCTGTTATTAATTTCTCCATTAATCATTCTAATATGGTTACTGCTGTTTCTGAAAGTCTAAAAAAAGAAACCCATGAATTATTTGATATTAAAAAGGAAATTAAAGTAATTCCAAACTTTATATGCTTAAATGAATACAAACTTGACAACAATGAATTTTATAAAAAAAGATTTGCTCCCAATAATGAAAAAATAATATGTCACGTTTCCAACTTTAGAAAAGTTAAAAGAATTGAAGATGTTTTGACAACTTTTGAAGAAATTTCTAAAAAGACAGAAGTAAAACTAATTTTAGTAGGTGACGGACCAGAAAGACCTAGATTGGAGAAAATATCTAGAAAATCTGATTTTAAAGAAAATATTTTCTTCTTAGGAAGTCTTAAATCAACTAAAGAAGTTCTAAATATTTCCGATTTATTCATACTACCTTCTTCAAAAGAAAGTTTTGGATTATCAGCTCTAGAGGCTATGGCTTGTAGCGTTCCAATTATTGCGAGTAATTCTGGTGGAATTCCGGAAGTTGTAATTCATGAAGAAAGTGGGTTGTTAAATGAAGTTGGAGACACCAATCAAATGACAATAAATGCTCTAAAAATACTCTCTAATAATGATACATTAGAAAAATACAAGTCCAATGCTTTAAATCAAGCTAAGAAATTTGATATAGAAATTATTTTACCTAGATATGAAAATTTATATAGAGAGTGTGTAGATTATTTTCTAAATAATTGAATCCAAAATTCATCTTCAACAATGTTTGGTTCTCTAACTCCTTCGTTGTAAGTGCTCCCATATTCACCTTTAATAATTACAAGATAACTACCCTCACCGCAATCTTTTCCATTCTTTAGTTTACCGTTCCATTCAAAATTTACATCATTAGAGTTGTACACTTTTTGTCCCCATCTATTATAAATATTAATATCCATAACATCATAACAAGGATCTTGCACACCAGATTCTAAATTTAATGTGTATACATCATTTGTTCCATCACCATTAGGTGAAAAAACATTGGGAATATCTTTAAATCGACCTTCTTTACGTTTTAATGTGAATTTTGTAGAGTCAGAAACAGTATCAGAACCACAAACAGTTGAAAATGCATCATAAAATAAATTAAAATAATACTCTTCAGAAATAGAATCAAATTGTATTGGTATTTGATTTTTGTTAGAGTCAGGATTAGTAAATTCACTCAATCCATTTTGAAGAAAATCACAGTCAGGAAATAAACAAAACCTTAAACCAACTGTCTGAACAGCAGAATAGACATTTCCTTGATCGGAAAACCCAACCATTGAAAATGTTGTTATCGTATCATTAAAATTTTCGTAATAATATTCGCCACTAGCAATGTTCAAAAGAGGAGGAACATATGCTGAATCAAAATCAAAATTCCCAAAAGAAGGTCTAATAGCCAAAGTATCATCAATATTGGCAGTATCTGTTGCTAGTAAGTCTATACATATTACAGTATCTAACGTTATTGATATTAAATCTGTAATATCAAAGAATACGATAGGAGGATTTTTTTGAACATTAACGCTCATATTTTTTTGCGATTGATTTATCCCACTACAATCTTTAGAGTAAGCATCAATTAAAATATAAAAAGTAGAATCAATTCCTTCACATGGAGCTTGCCAACAATATCTAAAATAACCAAATCCAGTAAATTCAATATAGCCGCTATCTACCCCACTGTTATTAGTGTCTAAATTAAAAAACACTGTATCTCCAGAAATATTTTCCCAATTATAATATGATAAGAATGTATTATTTGACCCTAATGAAACTGTGTCAGCATTTGGCTGAACAAAAGAGCCAGCTAAATCAAAATTATTTGAAGTTAGTTTTAAATACATTTTACTAGTATCAATAATAATACCAAATTCGTCCTTAACTCCGAATTCTAAATCAAAACAAAAACTATCACTTACATAAAGATCAATTGATAAGGTATCTGACGAAATACCAGAAGAATCAACATCATTATTAATAGAAATAAATGGAGGAGTAACTGTTGTACAAAGTGGTTCTACAGCATATTGAACGTCTCTTCTAACCTCACCAATTTTAACGCCATTTCTATATTCTTCGACTCTTACAGCAAATACAAAATTTCCAATTATAGCTGGTGATCCAAAAATTTCGCCAGTAACAGAATTTATAGTCATTGGGGGGGTTCCAGGACCTAAGGATGTAAGACTATATCCAGCAGCATAAATGCAAGTTGGATAAAATGGATATGCTCCACTACCTGAAGATGAGTTTCCATTAATTCCACCATTGCCGTCATTTAACGGTTGAACTAATGAAAACACCAAAGAATCACCATCTGGATCAGTAACAGGCCAAATAAAGCTATTAGTACTGTTTAAACAGAAATAAGCATCGTTAGGATAATTACCAAAATCTGGACTAGAATTTTGTCCAAATGCTGGATCTGGAATTATTGCAAAAATTGATATTCCATCGGAATCTGGATCAGCCAAATTAGTAATTATAGCATTTCTACAACAAGTCTGATATTGTATGTAATAACCCATTGAAAAGTTAGGTAGTACAGTAGAAGTTAATCCATTATAAACACCCTCCTCTACTCTAATAACTGCTGGGTTAGGAGAAAAACATGCGTCACCTAAAGGAACGATAGACCCAGAATTATTATCTAAATAAAGAACTTTAGTAGTTTGAAGAATATTAGTCCCAATTTGATAAATTCCAATAGTTACAGTAGACGGCATATTTACTAGACCATTTACGTCATCTCGGTAAAGCCTAAGCTGAATGTCGTAATTACTTGAAGAGGCACCATTATTGGTCATTGTAATTTTAAAATCTCCACCAACTAAATGAGTTGCAAATATGCTTGTAGAAGCACAAGAAAACATTAAAAATGTAATTAAATGTATTAAAGGAAAATTTTTCATCAATAAAAATTATTGTTATTATTAATTAAATTTAATTAAATAAAACAAACTCGTTCGGTATTTTTAAAAATAAAATTAATCAACAATTAAGCTAATTACTATTAATGTAATCTGAAATTAAAAATATTAATAAATTTAAACTGCACTATATAATTTAAAGATTACTTTTATTTTCATGAATAAACCTCAAATAATAAATACATTAAAAGCTTTATTAATTCCAAGGTTGATAGAAGAAAAAATGCTAATTCTATTAAGACAAGGCAAAATTTCTAAGTGGTTTTCAGGAGTTGGTCAAGAGGCAATCTCTGTTGGTTCAACTTTAGCAATGGATAAAGAAGAGTTTATTTTACCAATGCATAGAAATTTAGGAGTATTCACTTCTAGAAAAGTTGAACTTTACAAACTTTTTTGTCAATTTCAAGGTAAAATTGATGGTTTTACAAAAGGAAGAGATAGGTCCTTTCATTTTGGAACAATGAAACATAAAATTGTTGGAATGATTTCTCACTTAGGCCCTCAACTAGGGATTGCTTGTGGAATTGCTTTGTCAGAAAAAATAGATAAAACTAATAAATCAGTTCTAGTATTTTCAGGAGATGGAGGAGCAAGCGAAGGTGATTTTCATGAGGCTTTAAACGTAGCATCTGTATGGAAATTACCAGTAATTTTTGTTATTGAAAATAACCAATGGGGACTTTCTACACCATCAAAAGAACAATTTAATTGCAAACAATTTATAGACAAAGGTATTGGATATGGAATGAAAACAGAACAGGTAGATGGAAATGATGTTTTGAAAGTTTATGATTGCATTAAAAAAGTAAAAAACTTACAAATTAAAAATTCTGAACCATTTTTAGTTGAAGCATTAACATTTAGAATGAGAGGCCATGAAGAAGCTTCTGGAACAAAATATTATCCTAAAGGATTACAAGATAAGTGGAAGTTAAAAGATCCTATTTTAAAATTGGAGACTGAAATTTTAAACAATGAAATTCTTTCTAAAAATGAAATTGATGATATCAAGAAACTAATAAAAGATGATATTAATAATGCGTGGCTAAAAGCATTCTCAACTCCTAAAATTACAGCAGATTTAAATTCTGAGTTAAATGACATTTATAAAAACTACATTTCTAACGGCCAATATAATTTAGGAGATAAAAAGGAAATTAGATTTATTGATGCTTTATCACAAGGATTATTTCAGGGAATGGAAAAGTTTGAGAATTCTGTTATTATGGGGCAAGATATTGCTGAATATGGTGGAGTATTTAAAATGACAGAAGGGTTTATTGAAAAATTTGGTAAAAATAGAGTTAGAAATACACCACTATGTGAATCTGCAATAGTTGGTGCAGCTTTAGGGCTTTCACTAAAAAACAAAAAAGCTATTATGGAAATGCAATTTGCAGATTTTGTAACTGTTGGATTTAATCAAATTATAAACAACTTGGCTAAGTTACATTACAGGTGGGGGCAAAATGCTGACGTTGTGATAAGAATGCCTACTGGAGCAGGTGTTGGGGCAGGACCTTTTCATTCTCAAAGTAATGAAGCTTGGTTTGTTCATACTCCTGGTCTTAAAGTTTTGTATCCTTCCTCGCCTGAAGATGCCAAAGGGTTAATGCTAGCAGCTATTGAAGATCCTAATCCAGTAATGATTTTCGAACACAAAGCTCTTTACCGGAGTTTAACAGGGTTAGTTCCTGAGAATTATTACACAACTCCAATTGGAAAAGCAAAATTAGTTAATGAAGGTGATCAACTAAGTATAATTACTTACGGAATGGGAGTACATTGGGCGAAGAAAGCTATTGATGAAAAAAATATTAATGCAGATATTTTAGATCTTAGGACTCTATTGCCATTAGATAAAGATTCTATTTTTAAATCTGTTAAGAAAACAAATAGAGTACTTATCGTTCATGAAGATTGTCTTACAGGTGGAATTGGTGGGGAAATTTCTTCTTTAATTAATGAAAATTGTTTTGAATACTTAGATGCTCCTATTGTACGATGTGCGAGTTTAGATACTCCTGTTCCATTTGCAGCAGATTTAGAAGAGCAGTTTTTAGCAAACAAGAATATTAATGAAAAAATTGATTTCCTAATAAATTATTAATTATGAAAAAATTAATTCTATTTATAATTGCGTTCCCCAGTTTTATTTTAGCCCAAGAAAAAAGTAAGCTAATATTTGGAATAAATGCAGGGACTTACTTAGGCAATAAAAATACAGCATTTTTATATGGGGGAAATGTAACTTCAAATGGTGTACAGACTATTTTAAATAATAATAATAATAATTATAGTTTAAATGATTTTTCAAATGAATTTAATGGTTATCCAATAGAAAGTATTTCATTTCCTAATAATATGAAATATAATCCTGGAACAGAAATAGGGATTCATATTGGAAAAGAAATTCAAAATTCTAAAATATATGTTGATATAAATTTTGCACAGCTCAAGTTTGAAAATGTTGTGGTTGTAGCTGTAAATAATACAACTAATATGTCTGTTGATCCTGATTACAAGCAATTTGCTATAATTGGCAAAGAAAAAAGGAATATGATAAATATTGGCTACCAAAAAAATATTTTCAAAGAAGATAACTTCTCTTTATATGTACCTATATTTTTTCAATTAATTAATGTAGAATTAAAAGAAAACTATGTAGTGATAGACAGGCCCTATCCTATATTTCATAACAGTATCAATAGTTCTGGTCAATCTCAAAACCCTCAAGGATATGGAATTGGATTTGGAAGCGGATTTGTGCTAAACTATTTTATAAATAAAGATATTTCTTTTGACTTAGGTTATCACGGACAATTTTCACAAACAAATTTTTCCGAAGATTTGAAACCATGGGGTATGCAAAATTCCATTTTTGTGAGATTGGTTATCAATGGAACGGATTATCTTAAAAAGATGATGAATTAGACTTTTTATGAAATTTTCGAAACTTCGAAACATAAAAGTTTATCTTTTTTTAGTACTTTTTTTATTTGTTTCTGTAGAATATTTAGCCAATGTAATTTCAAAAAAAGATAGCTTAATTAATAAAGAAAACATTTTAAAAGCATCATTAATTAGTGCTACTACAACATCCTATGTTGGTTTATATAATTTGTGGTACAAAAAATATCCTCAATCTTCATTTCATTTTTTTAATGACTTTAATGAGTGGAACCAAATAGATAAAATTGGGCATGTTTATTCTTCATATCATGTAGCTAGAAAAAGTCATTTATTTCTTAAAAAAAGAAAAATATCAGAAAGTCTTTTTAAAGCTTCTGCTTACAGCTTTCTTTACATGGTTGGTATTGAAGTTTTTGATGGATTTTCAAAACAATGGGGATTTTCAAATTATGATTTAATTTCAAATCTTATTGGTACTACACTTTATTATGGACAAGAAAAAAAATTGAAAAGACAAGCTCTAAAATTAAAGTTCTCATCTCACCAGACAGGATTTGCAAAATATAGACCGTCATTACTAGGAGAAAATTCATTAGAAAGAATATTTAAAGATTACAACGGCCAAACGTATTGGCTCAACTTTGATTTTAACACAAAAATTCAAGAAAAACTAAAAATTTTTAAAGTCTTAAATCTTTCGATGGGTTATTCAATTGATGGATTTACAGGTGCTCGAAATAATCCAAATTTAGATTGTTTGGATTGTAATAATTTAGAAAGACAGTCTCAATTTATACTAAGTTTTGACATAGATTTAAGTGAAATAGAGATAAAAAATAAATTTCTAAAATTAATTGTTAATTCTTTTTCAATTATTAAACTTCCTGCTCCTGCAGTTTTATTTCAAAATAATAGTCAATTTAAATGGTTATATTTTTAAATTAATTTGATTAAAATAAATTATCTATACTCTCATAATTAATTGATTTTTACTTTCTTTGAATCATCATGGAAATAGCTGAAATTATTGGTACACTTATTATGCTTATTATTTTACAAATTGTTTTAGGATTTGACAATTTACTTTACATAGCTCTAGAATCTAAAAAAGCTCCTTTAATAAAACAAGAATTTGTAAGAAAATTAGGTATTTCAATAGCAATTATTTTAAGGTTAGCATTATTATTTATTCTTGTGAATTTAGTTGAGAAGTTTAAAGACCCCTTTTTAAATATTAGTTCTGATATTATTTCCTTTAAAATGAATTTGCATAGTCTTATAATTCTTTTGGGGGGTGGGTTTATTCTATACACTTCAATTAAAGAAATTTGGCATATGATTAGTTTTCAAAACAAGGAAACTTCTACTGCAAAAGAATCAACATCTAAAGTTATATTTATGATTGTCTTAATGAATCTAGTATTTTCTTTTGATTCTATACTAAGTGCAATGGCACTGACAGATAATTTTTTAATTATGGCCATTTCTATTGTAGTGGGTGGAATTCTTATGATACTAGCAGCAAATAAAGTTTCTGAATTTTTACAAAAAAATAGAAAGTATGAAGTTTTAGGACTGTTTATTTTATTTCTAGTTGGCGTAATGCTTTTAACTGAAGGTGGAGAAAAAGCAGAGTTAATTATTTTAGATAGTTCTATTCATTCGATGAATAAGACAACATTCTATTTTATAATAGTTATTCTTGTTTTTGTAGATATTGTCCAAAGTAAATACCAAAAAAGATTAATAAAAAATAATTAGAACAATTTTTATTTTTAATAATTAAACAAAACTTAAAATGAGTTTAATTGTATTTACTTTTAATTAAAATTATCTATATATGTTTCAAAATATTGATATTGAAAAAGAATTAATTAAAGTTAGAAGTGTTAGCGAAAACAATTTATTAAACTCGGTTAATAAGCAATTAAAAGACGATTTCAATCTAGAAGCTTCTATTGAAAAAAACCTTTCTAATTACAACTCAAAAAATTATTTTGCTGAAATAAATTCTAAAAAAAATTATTCAATATTTAATTTAAAATCTATTAAAAATATTGCTACTCAGTATCGTTTAAGATTCTTACCAACAAAATATTTTAAAAATCAAATCCCTAAAGAAGCTATTTTTAGAATTAAAGAAATTGAAAAAGAAAACAATATTACAGTAGAACAGTTTTTTATACTAGCTCCATCACAAGCTTTCGACTTAGAAGATTGTAATAAAGATCCTTTATTGTTTATTCCCTTAAAAAACAAAGAATTTTTATTAGTTCACAAATGGGGAGATGATTTAGGTTGGTTTAAAAAGCTATTAGCTCTTCCATTGAAAAGTTTAGAGTCCATGATAGCTACTGTAGGAATAACTGCTTTTTTAATTGCAGCTTTTACACCCACGTGGTTAATTTTAAATGGTGCTGAAGTAGATATGGGATATTTTGGTTACCATAGAATAGCATGGTTTCTTTATTCTTTTATAATGCTTTGTTCACTTTCTACTTTTATGTGTTTTTCACAAAGTATTTATCCTAGTGAATACCAATGGGATAAAAAAACCTACAATTAATTAATCTTTCCCAAGCATATTTTTAACCTAATTATCTTTTTTACAGATGAATAAATTTGTGTTTTAAAGATTTCATTGTTATATAATTCGTTTAAAATATCCATTAAAACTTTTTCTTCATTGATTGGCATTAGCAGTTGATCACAACCTGCCTGAGCAGCTTTTAGTCCATTACTTTCTACATTTACACCTCCTCCCATGTTAAGTGCGTCAGTTACAATTAGCCCTTTAAAACCCAATGAGTCTTTTAAGAGATTTGTAACAATATTTTTAGAACAGGTTGATGGCAAGCCGAATGTATTGTATTGTTCATTATTTTTTACCGCTAAATGAGCAACCATAATTGAAATAACCCCACTATTTATTAAAGGAATATAATTTTCAACTTCTTTCATCTCTCCATCAATAAAAATTAATTCTTTATGAGTATCTCCTTTTACATATCCATGACCGGGAAAATGTTTTGCAGTAGCAATTAAATTCTGATTTTGAGTAGTTGAAATGAATTTTTTTGAGAATTCAATTACTGTATCCATATTAAGACCAAAGCTTCTATTGCTTACAACCATATTTGGAGAAGCATCAATTACCGGAGCATAGTTTTGATTAATTCCTATATCGAGTAAATCACCTGAAATTATATTAGCAATCATTTCAACACTATCAATAGAATGAATAGTATTGGTATATGGTACTTTTTTAGAACCAATTATTTTTCTATTTACTAACGTAGGCTCTGCATCTGCACTAAAAATTAAAGGCAAATGACCATCACTTAACATTACACTATCAAATTGATTCACATCATTAGTAAATTCTTCAATTGTGCCATTTAATAAAAGTATACCACCTATCCAGCCCTTATTAGCCAAGTTAAAAACATGAGCTCTTGATTTACCCAGTCTGCCAATAGCGGGTACAATCATTTGTCCAACTCTACTAGTATCGTTAAGACTATTAAAAATAGAATCCACTTTAGCATCTAAAATAGAATCATTTGCTAAAAAACTATTTAGTGTGAAAGATTGTGAAAACCCGAAGAAAAGTTGAAAAGAAAAAAATACTGATAATAAAAATTTCATTTTTTTAATTTATTAAAATTAAGGCCATCAGATTCCGAAAAAATTAAATATTTGATATATTGTCCATATTATATTGTTGATAGGAAATAATTACATTTGCTGAAAATATCAATTACTACCCTTTAATTATGAATAAAATATATACATTATTCTTTTTAATTTCTTTTTTAGGTAGCAATGCTCAAACAGTTTTGCTAAATGAAGATTTCAACTCTGGAAACATTTCATCTTGGACTTTGATAGATGGTGATATGGCAGCACCATATAACGACCCCATGGTTAATTCCTTAAATAATTCTTTCCATCTAATTGAAGATTATGACTCTTTAAATATTGGAGATTCTATAATGGCTGCAAATTCTTGGTTTGACACTACCCTTTCGGCAAATAATTTTTTAATTACTCCTTCTATAAGTTTTAATAGTACTGGTAATTATTTAAACTTTCAGGCTAAATCTTTAGATGGATCTTATCCTGAAGCACTTCAAATATATTGTTCAGAGTATTTAAACAAGGATAGTATTGTAAATGGTATTTTGGTTTTTGATACAATTGCTCTACCTAATATTTGGACAAATTTTCAAGTAGAACTAGGAGCAGTCCCATTAAATACTCCAATTTATATAGCTTTTAGACATTATTCTAGCAATCAATACATTCTTGCTTTAGATAATATTAGTGTTGAAACCAATAATATTACAAGTAAAGAAAGTTTAAAAACATCTTCTTTTAATGTTTATCCAAATCCTTCAAACGGATCTATATTCATTGACAATGAAGGTGAAACTCAATATTTTCAAATTTACAATTCTATGGGTCAGAATATTTGGGCTGGCTTAATAAACCAAAAATTAAATTTAAATCTAGCTAAAGGAATTTATTTAGTCAAAAATGAAAAAAAGACTTTCAAAGTAGTAATTGAGTGATATTTTTTTAATAAACACAAAGAAATAATTATCTAAAAAATGTTAAATTCCAAGAAAATTATCCTTATTGGTTTAAATTTAAATAATAGTTTAATTTTATGAGAAGTAAATCACTTTTAATACTTTTATTATTTACTGTAAGTTTTTACAGTCAACAAAATCTTAAATTCAAAATAAACGGGTTACAAGATACTACTGTGTTTTTAGCTAGGTACTTTGGTGACAAATTGTATTATGCAGATACTGCTTATTCTAAAAATGGAACTGTTGTCTTCAATAAAAAAGAATTAGTAGGCGGTATTTATGCTGTAGTTTGTCCAGAATCGAGATACTTTGAATTTATAATAGCTGATGAAGATGTAGAGTTAGAAACAGATATATTAGATTTTAATGGTAAAATGAAAATCAAAAAATCTGAAAACAATAAACTTTTTTATCAATACATTAGTTTTTTAGGTTCTATGAAAGAAAGGTCTAAGACATTACAAGGTGATGATAGTAAAACTAAGCGAGAAGCTTTAGATTTAGAAGTTAAACAATATCAGAAAAATAATATTTTAAATAAAGAATTACTAGCTGCTAAAGTTTTAGCAATGTCTGTTGATCCCGAAATTCCTGAAGAAATAAAAGACAATGATTCTTTAAGATATCGTTTTTATCTAGATCATTATTGGGATAATATAGATGTTACAGATTCTAGAATAGTACATACACCAGTATATCATAAGAAATTAGACTTTTTCTTTAAAAAAATGATTCCTCAAATTCCCGATACAATATGTAAATATGCTCATAATTTAATCTCCCAAATTGATGAAGAAACTGATCTTTTTAAATATACAGTACACCATTTAACCTATAAGTACGAAACCTCTAATATTATGGGGATGGATGCTGTTTTTGTTTGTATGGCCCAAAAATATTATTGTCCTGCAAACGATTCAAAATCATTTTGGTTAGACTCTAATAAAATTGTTGATTTATGTGATAAAGCTGAAAAAACAGCCCCTTTACTTATTGGAAAGAAAGCACCAAGATTAATATTAGCAGACACTTCTGAAACCAACTGGATAGATTTTTATCAACTGCCTAATAAATACAATCTTTTAATATTTTGGGATCCAGATTGTGGGCATTGTAAAAAAGAAATACCTAAAATGGAAAATCTTTATAAAGAGTTTAAAGAAAATGGTATTGATATAGAGTTTATTGCTGTTGGCACAAACTTAGAAAATGAAAAATGGATTAAATACATAAAGAATAATGAGCTTCCATGGATAAATATTTCTGACTTTCCAGACGCTAATAAAAATGCCAAAGAATATATCTATGAAAAGAGAATAACTACTCTAGAAAGTTTAAACTTCCGATCAAAATACGATATATTTAGTACTCCTCAAGTATATTTAGTTGACAGTGAAAAGAAAATTATAGGTAAAAAATTAAACGCACTTTCTTTAGGGAAAATGATGGAACATTTGGAAGAAGTTGATATAGATTACCTAGAAACTTTGGAAAAACAAAATAAAGAAGAGAAAGAAAAAATAGAAAATTCTAAGAAAAAAAACAATAAAGATTAAAAGGTTTAGATATTGATATTAATAATTAAACCACATTTTATATATTTGAGATAATTAAGATAAATAAAGACAATGAAAAAATCAATTTTACAATTAAGCTTTTTAATAGCAACAATATTTACAGTTCAGTCATTTTTTGGTCAGGAATCTATTCCTTTAGTTCAAGGTGCAGAAATTTCTTTTGACAAATCTACTCACGATTATGGTCAAATTGAAAAAAGTGCTAATGGAGAATGTGTTTTTGTTTTTACCAATACCGGTAACAAACCATTAAAAATTACTAATGCAAAAGGATCTTGTGGATGTACAGTTCCACAATGGCCAAAAGAAGAAATAGCTCCAGGAGCAACAGGAGAAATTAAAGTTAGATACGACACTAAGCGTGTTGGTGTAATTAATAAATCTGTGACTATACAATCTAATGCTATGAATGCAGATAACGTTACTAGAGCAAAGAAAGATGCTGATGGAAAAGTAACTGGAGGAACGTCTGTTATTAGAATTAAAGGAGAGGTGAAAGCGCCTAAAGCAAATGCAACTCCTGTAAAGCCAGCTCAAGGGCCAGTTAATTCTACAGAATAAAACATTAAATTTTAAATTATAAAAAGCTGTCCTAGGATGGCTTTTTTTATTATAAGATTATTAGCAAAGTTCAATTTTTATTAATTTTACAATATTTATTACAGAACCATTTTTTACGAATTATTCTATTTAATTAAAATCACTTTCTTAAATTAAAATTTCAATTAATGAATAATTGTGAATTATGTAATAGAGCACAAGAACTTACTTTTCATCATCTTATTCCCAAGAAAAACCATAAGATAAAACACATTAGAGAAAAACACAACTCGTTAAATATTAATACTTACGGTATTAAAATATGTAAGGATTGTCACAAGATGATTCATAAATTAATTCCTCATAAATCTCTTGCTTTAGAGTATAATTCAAAAGAAAAGCTACTAAACCACACCGACTTAAAAAAATTTATTCAGTGGGTGAAATCTCAAACCAAAAAAGTTAAATAATAAGTTAACTTACCTAATTGTACCTAATTTTTTTGAGGTAATTACAGAATTTTAAATTCAATTTCTGCAAATCCACAATCTTCTGGGTTGAATTCAAGAAACTCTTGGTGGGCTAGTGATGTATATACTAGGTTTATTTCAAATGGTAGAGGTGCAATTCAAAGAAGTAATTCATCAAGATTTAATTATAAATCTATTCGCTGCTTAAAAGATTAGTTTTAAATAAAAATATTTACCAACAAAAAGGCCAACCTAGGGTAGCCTTTTACATTTAATACAAAATATTTTTATTTAGCATAATAGCTCTGCCATTTTAGTACCTAAATCGGCTGGTGAATCTACCACATGTACACCACACTCTTTAAGAATTGCTTTTTTAGCAGATGCCGTATCGCTATCGCCACCAACAATAGCTCCAGCATGGCCCATTGTTCTGCCTTTAGGAGCAGTGTCCCCAGCAATAAAAGCAACTACTGGCTTAGTTCCGTTTTCTTTAATCCACTTCCCTGCTTCGGCCTCTAAATTTCCACCAATTTCACCAATCATAATAATTCCGTGGGTTTCTTCGTCGTTCATAAGTAATTCTACCGCGTCTTTTATAGTAGTTCCAATAATTGGGTCTCCTCCTACTCCAATAGCTGTAGTTTGTCCCAAACCAACTTTGGTAACTTGGTCTACCGCTTCGTAAGTTAATGTACCAGACTTACTTACAATACCTACATTCCCTTTTTTAAATATGAAACCTGGCATAATACCAACTTTTGCCTCATCTGCAGAAATAACTCCTGGACAATTTGGACCAACCATTCTACAATCTTTGTCGCTTAAGTATTCCTTAACCTTAATCATATCCGAAACAGGAATGCCTTCGGTAATACAAATAACTACTTTTATACCAGCTTGTGCAGCTTCCATTACCGCATCTGCAGCAAACGCAGGTGGAACAAATATGATAGAAACATTGGCTCCTGTTTTTTCAACGGCGTCTTGAACAGTGTTAAATACTGGTTTTCCCAAATGTTCTTGACCACCTTTGCCAGGTGTAACTCCACCAACTACATTGGTTCCATAATCGAGCATTTGCTCGGAATGAAAAGTTCCTTCACCACCAGTAAAACCCTGGACAATTACTTTTGAATCTTTATTTACTAATACACTCATTATTGAAATTAATTTAAATTATAAGATTAGTTATTGGATAAATGTAAGCAAAAAAAAACCGCTCATTGAGCGGTTTTATAATATTGTTAGAAAAAATTACTTCCCTTTATCCATTTTGTCTTTTAAAGCAGATAATGCTTCTAAATCACCAAGCGTGGTTTTTTCTCTAGAATCGTTAATGCTTCTTACAGCTCTAGAAGTTTTAGATGCAGTAGTTTTTGCTTTTTTAGCTTCTACCTCACCCCAAACTTTAGTATGAGAAACTAATATTTTTTTAGATTCTTTGCTAAATTCTAAAACTACAAATTGTGTTTTTTCTTCAGCACCGACATAAGAACCGTCTTCTTTCTTCATGTGCTTTGAAGGGCAATAAGCCTCTACACCATATTCCATAGAAACAATACCAGCTTTATCCTTTAACTTAATTACTGTACCATCATGAGTAGAATTCATAGTGAAAACTGTTTCGTAAACATCCCAAGGATTTTCTTGAAGTTGTTTATGACCCAAACTTAATCTTCTGTTTTCAGCATCTAATTCCAATACTACAACGTCTAATTCATCACCTACATTACAAAATTCTGAAGGATGCTTGAATTTCTTGTCCCAAGAAAGATCAGAAATGTGTATTAAACCATCAATTCCTTCTTCTAATTCAACAAAAACACCAAAGTTGGTGAAGTTTCTAACTTTAGAAGTATGGTTAGATTGTACAGGGTATTTTTTATCAATGTTTTCCCATGGATCTGGTATTAATTGCTTAATACCTAAAGACATTTTTCTTTCTTCTTTATCTAGGGTTAATACCATGGCCTCAACTTCGTCACCTACCTTAAGGAAATCGTTTGCAGTTCTTAAATGCTGACTCCAGCTCATTTCAGAAACATGAACCAGTCCTTCAACACCAGCAGCAATTTCAATAAATGCACCGTAATCTGCAATTACCACAACATTACCCTTAACCTTGTCTCCAATTTTTAAGTCTTTGTTAAGAGAATCCCATGGATGTTCAGAAAGTTGTTTTAAGCCTAATGCAATACGTTTCTTATTGTCATCAAAATCAAGAATAACTACTTTGATTTTCTCGTCTAAAGTCACCAGTTCTTCTGGATGATTGACTCTACCCCAAGATAAATCTGTAATGTGAATTAAACCATCTACTCCACCTAAATCAATAAATACTCCGTAGGAAGTGATGTTTTTAACAATACCTTCCAATACCTGTCCTTTTTCAAGACCAGACATAATTTGTTTTTTCTGTTCTTCGATCTCTGCTTCGATAAGCGCTTTGTGAGAAACAACAATGTTTTTAAACTCTTTGTTGATTTTAACAACTTTGAATTCCATATTTTTTCCAACAAATAGATCGTAATCTCTAATAGGTTTTACATCTATCTGAGAACCGGGTAAAAATGCTTCAATTCCAAAAACATCGACAATTAGCCCCCCCTTAGTCCTACATTTAACATGTCCAGTAATGATTTCACCAGTTCCTAAAACTTCGTTAACTCTAATCCAAGCTAAATGCGTTCTTGCAGTTTTGTGAGATACTACCAATTGACCAGTTTTATCTTCCATATTCTCAATGAAAAGATCAACAGAATCGCCAATAGCTAAATCGGGATTGTATCTAAATTCGTTTTTTTGAACTACGCCTTCACTTTTATAATTGATATTTATTACAACTTCTTTTTTGGTGATTGCAATGACTAAACCTTGAATTAATGATTTCTCTTCAATTTGAGTAAGAGTACCATCATACATGTCGTTTAACTTGGTTCTTTCACTTGAAGTATAAGTGTCTGCTTCTTCTGCTTCAAAAGCATCCCAATCAAAAGCAGTAGATACTTTCTTTTTTGGAGTTGGGGCAACTGCTTTTTCTTGAATTACTTCACCTGAAGGTATAACATCTTCCATGGATTTAGAAGTAGCTTCAACCTTTGCTGGTGCAGCTTTCTTTGCAGCAGGTGCAGCTTTCTTTGCAGCAGGTGCAGCTTTCTTTACAGCAGGTGTAGCTTTCTTTGCAGCAGGTGCAGCTTTCTTTGCAGCAGGTGCAGCTTTCTTTGCAGCAGGTGCAGCTTTCTTTGCAGCAGGTGCAGCTTTCTTTGCAGCAGGTGCAGCTTTCTTTGCAGCAGGTGCAGCTTTCTTTGCAGCAGGTGCAGCTTTCTTTACAGTAGGTGCAGCTTTCTTTGCAGTAGTTTTTTTAGTAGTTGCTGCAGGTTTTTTTGCAGCTGGTTTGGGTTTTTTATCTTCGGCCATAGGGCTGATATTTTTGTATCTCAGATAACGGTTTATCTTAAGAGTGGTTAATTTACTTGAACCGTCAAGTATTTAATGGGCGTCAAAAATAGTGAATTATATGTTTTATCCAAATACAAACTAGAATAATTACTGCCAATATAAACTTACAGTTAAAAATATATATAATTTTATAAGATTGAAAAATGATAATACATATATGGCTAGATGTTTAGAACTAGCTAAAAAAGGTGCTGGTTATGTATCTCCCAACCCCATGGTTGGTTGTGTTATTGTTTATGAAAATAAAATTATTGGCGAGGGTTATCATCAAAAATATGGAGACCACCACGCAGAAGTAAATGCTATTAAGAGTGTAAAAGAGCAAAACTTACTTTCTAAATCTACCCTATATGTAAATCTTGAGCCATGTGCTCATTTTGGAAATACTCCCCCGTGCTGTGAATATATAGTAAGCAAAAAAATTACTAAAGTTGTTATTGGCAGTAAAGATACTTCCAAAAAAGTGAATGGATTGGGAATTAAATTTTTGAAAGAACATAATGTTAAAGTAAAATTAGATGTATTGTCTAAGCAATGTATCGATCTTAATAAACGATTTTTTAATTTTCAGAAAAATAAAATTCCCTATATAATTCTTAAATGGGCAGAAACTAAAGATGGATTTATTGATGTAATAAGAGAAAAAAATGACAAAGGAATAAATTGGATTACCAATGAAAGTACAAAGCTTTTGGTTCATCAATGGAGATCTGAAGAAGATGCCATTTTAGTAGGTAGAAAAACAGTAGAAAATGACAACCCTAAACTAACAGTAAGAAAAGTCGATGGAAAAAATCCTGTAAGAATAGTTTTAGACCCAAAACTTAAGCTGAAAACAAGTTTTAAGATTTTTGATTCTTCTTCGAAAACGATTGTTGTGAACCAATCAACGGATAAAGAATTTAAAAATTTACAATATCTAAAAACAAGTTATAAACATATGATTGATGAATTATTAAAATATTTATTTACCCAAAACATAACTTCTATTATAATAGAAGGTGGAAAACACACACTAAATTCATTTATAGAAAAAAATTACTGGAATGAAGCCAGGGTGATCGTTGGTGATACAGTATTTAATAAAGGATTGAAATCTCCTTCACTAAATAAAGATTGGTCGTTAAAAAAAGATTTAGAAAAAGACGTTCTCTATAGCTACTTTAATGATTGAGTTAATTATTACTACGACAACATTCTCCATTATGATTATGTTGTTTAAATATTTTGATAAAATTCAAGTCAACAACTTAATAGCCATTACTTTTAATTATTTCACAGCAGGTATATTGGCACTTCTGAGTTTTTCGAAAGATTTTAATCTTACTGAAATTCAAGATTCTATCACAATTACTTACATATTTTTAGCATTACTAGTTGGACTATTTTTTGTAGTAACCTTTAATTTATATGCTTATGGAACTCAAAAAATAGGGATTACAATTAGCACAATTTCAAATAAAATGTCTATGATTATTCCAATTTTAATTGGGTTGATTTTGTTCAAGGAAACAATTACTTTTTTTAAAATTTTAGGAATAATTTTAGCTATTGGAGCAATTATAATAGCATCTAAAGAAGATGGTAATTCTAAACTAAGTAAAAAGCATTTAATAATTCTATTGCTACTTTTTCTGGGTCAAGGAATGGCCGATGGTATTTTAAATTGGACTCAAAAAAATATGTTAAGTGAGCAGAATATGAATCTTTTTTTTGCAATTACTTTTTTAGCAGCTGGTCTAATAGGTAGTTTTTTTTTAATCTTTCAAATAGGAAGATCTAAAGTAAAATTTGACAAAAAAAGCATTGTTTGGGGTATAGTCTTAGGCATACCAAATTATCTTACACTTTTATACTTTATAAAGTCTTTGAAAAATGGATTGTTGGATTCCTTTCAAATATTTCCAATAGTTAATATGGGAGTTATTATTTTATGTACAGTATCTTCCATATTAATTTTCAATGAAAAAGTATCACTATTTAAATGGGTAGGTATTGGAATAGGAGTTTTAGCAATTTCCATGATATTACTTTAATTTTAAACTAAAGTATCATCAATAGATGCCACCAATTCGTATAACTTATCGGCAGTTTTTTCAGTGATATTTACCAAGGGAAGTCTAACATTATCCGAACAAATATTAATTAATTTAAGTACATGTTTTATACCGGCTGGATTCCCATCCTTAAAGAGATAATGAATAATTTCAAAAAGCTCATAGTGTTTTTCGTTTGCTAAACTTAAATTATTATTCAAAGCTGCATGAACCATAGTTGAAAATCTTTTAGGAAATGCATTTGCAATAACAGAGATTACACCATCTCCTCCAATACAAATATGAGGAAGTGTTAAGGCGTCATCGCCAGAAATCACTAGAAAATTAGCAGGTTTTTTTAATAAAATATTCATTATTTGTTCTAAATCGCCAGAAGCTTCTTTTACACCAACTACATTGTTAATAGAACTAGCTAGTTCTAAGGTGGTTTGGGAAGAAATATTGGAGCTTGTTCTTCCAGGAACATTATATATTATAATTGGAAGATTGGTTGAATTAGCAATAACTTTATAATGCTGAAAAATACCAGCTTGAGTTGGTTTATTATAATAAGGACTAACTGACAGAAATCCATCAATTTTATAGTTTGAAAAGAATTTTATCTTTTCACAAACTGCTAAAGTATTATTTCCTCCAACTCCGAGCAAAATTGGGAGTCTACCGGCATTTATTTCAATTATATAATCTAAAACAGCAATTTTTTCTTCTTCACTTAATGTTACAGATTCCCCAGTAGTTCCTTGAACAACTAAATAATTAATACCATTATTAATTTGGAATTCTACTAACTTTTGGAGTCCACTATAATCAATTTTACCATTTGAGCTAAACGGAGTTACTAATGCGACACCTGTTCCTTTAAATTTGTCCATAACTAAATTTACTTCAATTTATTATATGCCTTTATTCTAGATGGGTCTAATTGAGACATTAAATTGTATAATTTATTTTTTGTTTCTTTTGAAGTAGGTAAATAAATTTTAATTAATTCTTCCGATTTCGCATTAAAAAACAACTGCATATTTAATGAAGAAGGTCTACTTCTATGGATTTCCATTAAATCGCTAATAGAATTGCTTATATTACTAATACATGTGTCTCTGTTTAAATAACATTGGTCTAGTCCATTAATATGATAATTGTAAAGTGTTTTTCTTAAGGGAGAAAATTGGGGTTGTAAAGTATTTTGAATTAACCAAAATCTATTATTACTTCCATCTCCATCTGGAGCTTTCCAACCAGACTCAGGAGCGCTTTGACATATATTTAAAATTTGATCTGCTTTGTTAAAATAAGCAGTTCCTCCTTCCATCGAAAAAGAGTCATAATCATATCCCAAAATCATATAAATATAGTAAGCTAGAACATCTGCCAAATTATCAATATGTTGACCTTTAAAATATTGAATTGGTGAATTTCTAATATATTTAAATGTTACATTTTTGTCAATATAATTCATTAATAATGATTTGTAATCGGAATTAAATATTGGTCTTTGAGAAGTGATTTGCAATTTTCCAGAAAAATCATTTCCTGATTTTGTATTTAGAGTAAGAAGAAAAGAAACATCAATTTGTTCGTGCTGTTCAAACTTGTCATCGGTCCAGGCATATCCAAAATTTATAAACTCAATCATCGCATTTTTTAAAGAAGAAAAAATTTCTTCATTTGCTGGGTTATTTTGTAAGGTTGGTGCAATTACCTGAACTTCACAATTAAAAATTTGAGAGAAAGAGAATTTTGTAATCCCTAGAAAAATTAATATTAAAATTTTAATTTTTAAATACATTCTTCAATAAAGTTTAAAATATCCGTAGCTACTAAATCTTTTGTTTTAAGTTCAAACTTCCTGTTTTCTGACGGAGTTATTAGAGTAATTTTATTTGTATCGTACCCAAACCCAGCACCATTATCACTTAAAGAGTTTAAAATAATTGCGTCTAAATTTTTTCTTTTCATTTTTTGACGTGCATTCTCCAATTCATTTTCAGTTTCTAAAGCAAACCCTACAACAACTTGTTTCTTTTTAATTTTGGCCAAATCTTTTAAAATATCTGGTGTTTTTTCAAGTACAATATTTAACTCAGCCTCTTGCTTTTTAATTTTATTATCATACTCTTTAACTGGTTTATAATCTGCAACAGCAGCGCTCATAATTAAAACATCAATATTTTTAAATCTATCTGTAATTTCTTTCTTCATTTGCTGAGCAGTTTTAACATTCGTTCTAATTACATTCTCCGGCGTTTCTAAATTTACAGGACCAGAAACCAACTCTACATTAGCACCTCTTTTTTGTGCTTCATTTGCTAAAGCAAAACCCATTTTACCGGAAGAATGATTTCCAATGAAACGAACGGGGTCAATAGATTCGTATGTAGGACCTGCAGAAATTAAAATATTAATGTTTTTTAAAGTTGCTTTATTAAGAAAATATTCACTGATGATAGTCACTATTTGATCAGGTTCTTGCATTCTACCTTTACCCTCTAAACCACTTGCAAGCTCACCCTCTGTTGGCTCAATGATTTCAACAGATCTTTCACTAAGTATTTTGATATTAGACTGGGTTGATTTATTATTAAACATATCCAAATCCATTGCTGGTGCAACAAAGATGGGAGCATTACATGACAAAAATGTAGTTAGTAGAAAACTGTTTCCCTTTCCGGATACTAAATCTGATATAGTATTGGCAGTAGCTGGTGCAATAACCATTAAATCTGCCCAAGAGCCTAAATCTACATGATTATTCCATTGGCCAGTTTCTTCATTTTTAATAAAATCTTTGTAGACGGGATTTTTTGATAATGTAGATAGAGTGACCTTAGTTACAAATTGTAATGCAGATTCGGTTACGATTACCTTAACCTGAGCACCTTTTTTAATAAATTCTCTAATTAAATAGGCTGATTTGTACGCTGCTATACTTCCAGTGATAGCTAGTAATACATTTTTGCCACTGAGCATTGAAACTATTATTCGTTCGAATCTTCGTTTTCAGGAGATTTCCAAAATATTTTTTCGTTTTCTAACTCTTGAATAGCAATTGCACCAGATTTTGGTAATCTTTCGTAGTACCTAGAAACTTCAATTTGTTCTCTATTTTCAAATATCTCTTCTAAATTGTCAGTAGATGTAGCAAATTCATCAAGCTTTTGATCTAACTCTTCTTTCATTTCAATATTAATCTGATTTGATCTTTTAGATAAAACAGTGATTGATTCATAGATATTATCAGTATCATTTTCAAGGCTTTTTATGCTTCTTGTAATTGTTGTTCTCTCTGCAGTGCTATCTTTATATGCCATTGTTTAGGTTTTTTTAAGTTTTTCTAACTCTTTTAAACTTGATAAGTAAAAGCTTTCAGCTTCTTTTGCAAACTTACTGTTTTTAAAAGAATCTACAAAAGTTAAATAAGATTTAATCGATTCTTGATATCTCTGTTCTTTTTTATAGTCAACACTATTTGAAGCAAATAAATAATTTGACTTTAAAACTAAAAATAAAACTTCTTCTTTAAATTTGGTATCTGGATATTCAGTAATGGTATTTTCAAGTGCTATTATAGCAGATCTGTATTTTTCCATCTTGTAATATAGTTTCCCTATTTCAAAACTTTTTACCTCAAGTCTGTTTCTTATTTTACCTACCATTTTATCACAACTGTCAATAAGTATACTATTAGGATACTTACTCATAAATAATTGGAATTCATCAATTGCTTTATAACTTTCAGATTGATCAAGATAGTATTCAGGTGTGTTCATCATTAAACATATTGCAGTATTGAATGCACACTCCTCTACTCTTGAACTTTGGGGAAAATTCTTTACAAACCTTTTATAATAATATCCTGCTAAATAATAGTCCCCCATACAGTATTGATTTTTCGCATAGTAGTAATAAACATCTTCCCCCTTACTAGTCATTCTAAAATAGGACATCAATTCTTCAAATAGAGGTAAGGATTTAAAACACTGATTATTATTATAATACTCGATTGCCTTATCATATTTTAAATTATAATCAGAACCTTTTAGTATTTTGTTATACTCAGAACACGAAGTTGTAGCTGAAAGTATAAAAAAGAAAAGGGAAAATTTTAAAATTATGTTTTTAAGAAAATTATACTTCAATGACTTAATTTTAGAGGACAAATATAAAATTATATGGCTAAGAATATCCCTCAAATGAAATAAACTATGTGAATAGATATGTTAATAAAAGTAAAACAAAAGTGCTAATAGCAATTAAAGTGTTATAATTTTATCAAAAATTTGATTTCATACATTATGATAGATATTTTTGACAAAATTAAAAACAACAGAGGTCCTCTAGGCCAACATGCAAAAGAAACTCACGGATACTTTACATTCCCAAAATTAGAAGGTGAAATAGCTCCTAGGATGTTTTTTAGAGATAAGGAAGTATTAACATGGAGTATAAACAATTACCTAGGACTATCCAACCATCCAGAAGTTAGGAAAGCTGATGCCGATGCTGCCAAAGAATGGGGTTTAGGTTATCCAATGGGAGCTAGAATGATGTCTGGGCAAACTCAAGAGCATGAAAAGCTTGAAAATGAATTGGCTAATTTCATGAACAAAGAAGCGTGTTATCTTTTAAACTTTGGTTATCAAGGATGTATGTCTACTATAGAAGCTTTAGTAGATAGAAATGATGTTATTGTTTATGATAGTGAATCACACGCATGTATGGTTGATGGAGTAAGACTTCACCAAGGAAAACGAAAAGTTTTTCTTCACAACGATATGAAAAGTTTTGAAAAACAGATGGATATTGCAACTAAAATAGCTGGTCAAACTGGCGGTGGAATATTGGTTGTTACAGAAGGAGTTTTTGGAATGAGTGGCGATCAAGGAAAATTAAAAGAAATTATTGAATACAGAAAGTCCGGAAAATACAATTTCAGAATATTTGTTGATGATGCCCACGGATTTGGCACACTTGGGAAAACAGGTCAAGGTGCTGCAGAAGAACAAGGAGTACAAGATGAGATCGATGTTCTTTTTGGAACATTTGCTAAATCAATGGCAAGTATTGGTGCGTTTGTATGTAGTTCCGATGATGTGATAAATTACTTGGCTTATAATATGAGGTCTCAAATATTTGCTAAATCTCTTCCAATGCCACTTGTAGTTGGTGGTCTTAAAAGATTAGAACTTCTAAAAGCTCAAGATCAAAAAAATAAACTTTGGGAAATTACCAATGCCTTACAATCTGGTTTAAAAAACGCTGGATTTAATTTGGGAGATACTAACTCTTGTGTAACTCCTGTAATGATGTCAGGAACGCTGGGAGAGGCTACCACATTAACACATGATTTAAGAGAGAATCATAGTTTATTCTGTTCAATAGTCGTATATCCTGTTGTGCCTAAAGGAACGATTTTAATTAGATTAATTCCAACTGCATCACACTCATTAGAAGATGTAGAATATACAATTAAGACTTTTAAAAATATTAAATCAAAATTAGATGCTGGGGAATATCATTCAGATAAGGTTTTTGACACTAACAAGTAAATAAACTTTAACTAATTAAATAAAGTATAATTTACTTTTTAGATAAACTGAAATATCAATTTTTTTAAGCCAAATGTAATTTATATTTAACCTGAACATTTATACTAATCAATTATTCTTCCTTTGTGCTGTTACAAACAGTGAATTCTAGTACTAATTTTAAAATATTTACAGAAAATAAAAAAATAAGGCCTTGTTATTTCCGATCAATTTCAGGATTTATAAAAGTTTTATCGAACAACTAAACACATGTAATTAAAGTTGAATCTTTAAAACAAATTGATAATTAGAAATCAATATTTTAAAAATTTATACTTTATGAACATTTTGATATTCCTAAACTTATTTTTTTTTAATAATTAGTAAACAAATAAAAATTAATATTGAATTAAATTAAAATTAAAATACCGAATGAAAAGATTAGCATCTATTATATTGATACTTTTTGTAGAAATATTATATCCTAATCATTTTTTTTCAAAAGACTCGATAATTAATCATAGTGTCCTACTAAAAAATACCAATAATATAATTCCTCTTAGAAATTTAGACACATTAAAAATTGCAAGCCTAAATTTGTCTTCCAATAATTTAAACGTTTTTGAAAAATCTTGTGATAATTATTCGAAATTAGATCATTTTCATTTTAATACCTTTTCTTCTAAACCAATGGTAAGAGCTATGTTAAAAGAGCTCAGGAAATACAATCTTATTGTAATTGTAACTGATACAATTCAGCAGGAAATTGCAAATATGATTAATAAGATAAGTGTTAGTAAAAAAATAATATTGAACTATCTTGGTGGAAACAAACTTGAATTTGAAGATGTTATAATCAAAAGTTGTCAAGCAATTATTTATGATGATAAAATAAATAATGAAAATTTAAGTTATGCAGGTCAAGTTATTTTTGGAGGTTTAGCAACTAATAATTATTTAAAAATAGATTTATCAGAAAACTTTAGAATTGGAGACGGGCTAACTACAAAAAAATCAAGACTATCTTATGTTAGTCCTAAAAAGTTAAATATTAACGATAGCTTACTTTACAAAATAGATTCAATAGTTAAAAATGGCATAAATAACAAAGCAATGCCTGGTTGTCAAATATTACTAGCTAAAGATGGACATGTTTTTTATCAAAATTCTTTTGGGAAGCACACCTATGATAGTCTCTCCAAAAAAGTAGAAAATTCTGATCTTTATGACTTAGCCTCAATAACAAAAATTGCAAGTTCTGCTCTAATACTTATGCAGCTAGAGTCAGAAAACCGATTTAATGTTGATTCTACATTAGGTTATTATTTGCCGAAAATTCTAGATTCTACAGATTATAATGAATTGATTATAAAAGATGTGTTAACTCACCAAGCTGGTCTTGCGCCATGGATTCCATTTTACATAAAAACATTAAGCGAAGGAATGCCATCTTACGAACTTTACAGCAAGCTTCCATCTTCAATTCATAAAAACCTAGTTGCAAAAAACCTATATGTCCTCAGTTCTTACAGAGATTCAATTTTTGAAAGAATCATTTCTACAGATGTTAATAAAAATAAAAATTATAAATACAGCGATATTGGATATTACTTTGTAAATGAAATTATAAAAAGAATTACCTATACAAGTCAAGATAAAATAGCAGAAAATATTTATAATAAGATTGGGCTTCATAACATAGGTTATCAACCTTTAGAAAAATGGGATTTGAGAAGGATAGCCCCGACAGAAAATGACACCTTTTTTCGTCACCAATTAATTCATGGATATGTTCATGACCAAGGAGCAGCATTACTAGGTGGAGTTGGCGGTCACGCTGGTCTATTTTCTAATGCAAATGATTTAGCAGTAATTATGCAGATGTATTTAAATAAAGGTGTTTATGGCGGTGATACAATAATAGATAAAATAACTATTGAAAAATACACTTCGTCTCCATATTATAATTCCAATGATAATAGAAGAGGAATTGCCTTTGACAAGCCTGTGAGAAATGGTGCAGGTGGACCAACATGCTTTGGTTGTGCATCAATTAAAAGTTTTGGTCATTCTGGATTTACCGGAAACTTAACTTGGGCCGATCCGGAAAGCGGAATACTTTATGTTTTTTTATCCAATAGAGTATATCCAAACGCTGAAAATCATAAGTTAATAAGTATGAATATAAGAACAGAGGTTATGAATGTTGTCGCTAAAGCTTGTAATTATTCTAGTGTGCCAAAAATTGCTTTGCCAGAGGACCTTCATTAAATAATAAATCTAAAATACTTAAGTTAGGTAAAAAAGATTGCTTTTCTTGAAAAACCTGGTTGTACTTTATTTCTTTAAATTTTTCTAAAACTTTTGACTTTGAAGGAATTATATTTCTGAAATCTTCAATTTCTAAATCTTTTTCAACATATGAGGAAGAAATAATTATTTCTGTTTCAATACCCAAACATTTTAAAATCGAAAGATTAATTTTATTATTAAAATCGAATAAGAAATCATTTTTATTTTTAAAATATAATGAATAAAATTCATCCTCATAAAATTCGAAATATGGAGAGGATCTATACGAAGTCTCTAAAGATTTCCAATGGATTTTTTTCCAGTTTTGGGTATTATCAATTTTCACATCTTTAACAATATTTTTAGAACTTCTAACTATAGGGATTATTAATTTTAGAGGTCCATTAGGACTTGCAATTACACATCTATTTCTAAATGATTGCTTATTGAAATTTTCATATACATCTAAAATTATTTTATTAGAATTAGCAATTAAAGAGTAATACACCAAATTCCCCGCATATACAGAACTTAAGACTAAAGACATTAATGAACAGTAGAAAAAATTCTACTCCATCTAATTCCTGTCTCTGGATGCTTAGAAAACCATACGAAAGAAGCTGTTCCAACCACGTGATCTTCAGGTACAAAACCCCAACATCTGGAGTCTGCTGAGCCGTGCCTATTGTCACCCATTAGCCAATAATAATTCTGTTTGAATGTATAAGACTTTAAAAGCTCTCCATTAATTAAATAATCACCTTTTGAGCTAATAGAAACCGTATTCTTTTCATAAACTTCAATAGCTCTCTTATAAAGCACCCATGTTGAATCATTTAAATCAACACTCCATCCCTTTTTTGGTATAATTAAAGGACCAAAATTATCTCTTGACCAATTAAAATCTGCATGGTTTGGAAAATAAGGATAATATTGACCATAAAGAGTATAATTAAATCCTCTTGGGTGAACTTCTTGACTCATGCTATCTAGCCCAGGATATCTTGAAAGCATTTTAGCTGTTTGTGGCGAACATGTTACCTGCTCTTTACTAAATGCTGCAAGTTTATTAATATAAACTAATGAATCTTTGTAGGAAGTATCAATAATAGAAATATATTTATTTTCAATCTTTGATCTAGTGTGCTGGTCATTATAAATTTCAAAATCCTCTAGAATCTTATCTTGAGGGATATAAGATCCTGGCTTAAAGTAAAAGTTGTAGCTAAAAATCACTTCATCTTTTTTATCTTCTAATTGACTATTTATATATAGAAGATTATCAATTATTTCTAGTGTGTCTCCACCAACAGCTACACATCGTTTTATATAATTTTCTTTTTTATCAATTGGCAAAGTAGCAATCCCTCCAGTTTTTTCGATTGGACCAACAGGTGATTGTGTCAACCCACCGCCATTTATTAGTTTTTGTCTTGCAGCATTTAAATATTTAGATTCTAAAGATTGGTATCTATCGTATGATAAATTAATTCCATTGGCATTATATGCTTTTAAATCTCTTACACAATTTAAAAATGCTTGATTTCTTAGTATGGCATAATAATCATGAGCTATAACTCCATCATGTACAATAACAGAATCTCCGACAGGCCAATTAAAAACCATAATATCTCCTCTTTTAATTTTACCATATCCAAACAATCGTCTATAATCAGAGCTAAACCAATCTACATAAGATGGAATAAAAGTAAACGGTAATCTGTTGTGGACAAATGGAACAGAAATTGGAGTTTGAGGAAGTTTTGCCCCGTATTTCATTTTATTTACAAATAAATAATCACCAATTCTCATGGTTTTTTCCATAGATCCAGTTGGAATAGTAAAAGCTTCAAAAAACAAAGATCTTATTATTGAAGCAGCAACAATAGCAAAACCTAATGCATTGGTCCAATCAGCTGCCATTGTTTTTTTCTTTGGCTTATCCTTAGAACCAAAAATCCTAAAAACAATAAATAAAGCGTGACCGACAATAGGAGCTATAAAAAATAAAGTTATTTGATCGTGCCATTTTCTAACATTTCTATCATTTTCATTGGTCCAATCTGTTGATTTTTCAATGCTATTTTTATCGTCAAAGGCTAAAAAAGGAATATAATACCAAGGAAGTAAAATCATTAGAAAAGTATCTTTCACAGTGTATTTTCCAAACAATCTTGCTGTCTCAACATTACATCCTACAGCAACAATTAGATTTACAAGAGGAATTGGAAAAAAGAAAATCCACCACCATGGTTTTTTTAAGATTTTCAACCATACATAAATATTATAAATTGGAATGAACCCTTCCCATTTTTTTCTGCCATTTTTTTCAAATATTTTCCAAAAGGAAAGAAAATAAACTAATATCATTAAAGTTAAAAGTATGTATGGAATCATATTAAAGTTTTATAATATCTTTCATAGTGAAAAGTCCTTTTTTATCAATTAAAAATTCAGCAGCAATAATAGCTCCTGAAGCAAATCCATGTCTGTTTTTTGCTTTATGTGATATTGATAATTCATCTATAGAACTTTGATAAACAACCTCGTGATTCCCAGGAATCTCAGATTCTCTTGATGCAATTATAGGTAAATTATCATCATCTAGTGATGAATCAAGAGCCCACTTTGAATATTTGTCTAATTCTTTAATTAAAATTTCTGCAGTTGTGATTGCTGTTCCGCTTGGTGTATCAATTTTTTCAGTGTGGTGAACTTCATTAATTTTAACATTATATGATTTTTGTTTATTCATCAATTTTGACAATTTCCTATTTATTTCAAAAAAAATATTAACTCCAAGAGAAAAATTTGAGGCTGGAAATATCGATCCATCATATTCTTTACACCAGATTTTAACTTTTTCAAAATGATCATACCAACCTGTTGTTCCAACAACAATAGGTGTATTAGATTTAAATGATTTATGTATATTTTCAACTACAGATTCAGGAGATGAAAAATCTATTGCTATATCGGACTCTTTAAGGTCTTCAGGATTCCAATTATGATTATCTAATATTTTACAAATAGTATGGCTTTGCTCCGTAGCTTTTATTTCTAAAAGCTTCCCCATCTTTCCATATCCAATTAAAGCAATTTTCATAACTAATTCAAATTTAAAAAATTGAAACTAATATTTAAAACAAAAGATAATGGTTATTAGAATAATATTAAAAAGAAATTATTTTAATAATTGTAAAGAGGGAACTAAGAAAAATAAATGTTTGATTATAAATAAGTAAAAAACTAAATATTAGCATCTAATTTCTCGATCAATTGATCTTTTGGTACAGCACCAACTACTTTATCAACTAATTCACCGTTTTTAAGGAAAATTATGGTAGGTATGTTTCTAACACCAAATTGAGCAGCTATTCCTCCATGAATATCAACATTAACTTTTCCAACTAATGCTTTTCCATCATATTCGTTAGCTAATTCATCTACAAGAGGCCCTACCATTCTACAGGGACCGCACCATTCTGCCCAAAAATCAATCATTACAAGTTTGTCAGATTTAACTGCTAAAGATTCGAAATTTTCCTCAGTAAATTCTAATGCCATTTTAAATTATTTTAATTGATAACAAATATATATATTTTGTTTAAAATGAATGAGATTTAATTAATTATAGTAAATATTTAATTACTTTCTTGTAAATAATTATTCATGGTAGATTTATTTATTGAAAAACCTAAAAACCCATCAATTTTAGCTATTTCTTGAATTAGCTCATTAGAAACATTAGACATGAATCTCCTAGAATTTAAAGTAATAAAGGAATTTGATTCATTATCTAAAAGCTCAAAAACTATTTGTTTTTTTCCTTTGTGTTTTGAAAATAGTTTTTCCAGTGAACTAATTTGATCGTCTTTTAAAGATTCAAAATCCCATCTTAAATAAAGAGAATTAGATAATTTATCTCTAATATCATCTAACACATCAATTTGTTGAATTCGAAATTCTTTTTGGAATTCATCAGACTTATAATATTTAGGTCGCTGTTGTACTTTTCCTTTTATATGTAAAAAGTTTCCCGGAACTAGAAAATGCATGAATTTCAAGTATTGTTCTCCAAATAATCTAAATTCCATTTGCCCTTCCATATCTTGAAGCTCCAAAACTCCGTATTTGGTTCCCCTTCTACTTTCAAGATTTGCAGCACTACTAGCTAAACCTATAAAAGAAAACTCTCTTTCTGGTAATTCCTGTAGGTTTTCATTTAAAACTTTAAGATTTATATCACAAAAAAACTTTAATTCTAATAAATAATCTTCAAGTGGATGACCTGAAATATAAATACCAACTACGTCCTTTTCCCTAGTTAAAAGTTCAAAAGTACTCCATTCTTCAGTAGGTGGTATTTGAGGTTCGGCTAATTGTAGTGATTCTCCAATAGCATCGAACATATTTACTTGTTGAGTATTACTTTTCAATTGAAAAGCTTGTCCGAATTTGATCAGCTTTTCAACAAAAGAAACTTGCTTTTCGTCTAAATTAAAAAATTGAGCTCTATGAAAATTATTAAACGAATCAAAAGCACCAGCCATAGCTAAACTTTCAATTACTCTTTTATTACAGTCTTTTAAACTAACTCTTTTTATAAAATCAAAAATCGTCACAAATTTTCCAGTTTCTTTTCTAGTTTCAGAAATGTTTTTTACCGGCCCTTGACCAACCCCTTTAACGGCACCTAATCCAAATCTTATTTCTCCTTTTTCATTAACTGCAAATTTATACCAACTCTCATTGACATCAGGACCCAAAACATTTAATCCCATTCTATTACATTCTTTCATAAAGAAGGTAACAGATTTGATATCGTTCATATTATTACTTAAAACTGAAGCCATGTATTCAGCTGGATAATGGGCTTTTAAATATGCAGTTTGGTACGCTATTAAAGCATAACAAGTACTGTGAGATTTATTGAAAGCATAGGAAGCAAATTTCTCCCAATCTTTCCATATTTTTTCTAAAATTTCAGTTTCATGACCTCTTTCTTCACCTTGAGATAAAAATTGTGGTTTCATTTTATTCAATAAATCTACCTTCTTTTTCCCCATTGCTTTTCGAAGAGTATCTGCTTCTCCTTTTGAAAATCCTGCTAATTTTTGGGATAAAAGCATTACTTGTTCTTGGTAGACAGTAATTCCGTAAGTTTCTTTAAGGAACTCTTCCATCACAGGTAAATCATACTCAATTTCTTCATTACCATGCTTTCTTTTAATAAAACTTGGTATGTATTCTATGGGGCCTGGTCTGTAGAGAGCATTCATAGCTATTAAATCTGAAAATGCTGTTGGACGTAACGATTTTAAATGCTTTTGCATTCCAGGTGACTCATACTGAAAAATACCTACAGTTTCTCCTTTTTGAAAAAGCTGATAGGTTTTAGAATCGTCTAAAGGAATTTGATCCATATCTATTAAATCACCAGACATTGCTTTTATAATTTTAATAGTATCCTTAATTAATGTTAGTGTTTTAAGTCCAAGAAAATCCATTTTTAGCAATCCTGCAGATTCTGCAACAGAGTTGTCAAACTGAGTACACCACATATCAGAATCTTTAGCTAAAGAAACTGGAACAAAATCTCTAATATCAGAAGGGGTAATAATAACACCACATGCATGAGTACCAGTATTTCTTAAAGACCCTTCCACCAACTTAGCTTGTCTAATTACCTCCCCTTCTAAACCTTCTTCTTCTATTTTACTTATTAATTCTTCTGCATTTTTTAATTGATCGGATGATACATTATTTTTTAAATCTTCTTTAGACCAGCCAAATAACTTGTTCAACTTAACGTCGGGTACTAATTTAGCTAAACGATCTGTTTGCTGTAAAGGCAGGTCCAAAACTCTTCCAGTATCTCTAATTGAAGATTTTGCAGCCATTGTACCATAAGTAATAATTTGAGCGACCTGACTAGAACCATATTTATCAATAACATATTGAATTACTTTTGATCTACCTTCATCGTCAAAGTCAATATCAATATCAGGAAGTGAAACTCTATCTGGATTTAAAAACCTTTCAAAAAGAAGATTATATTTTATAGGATCAACATTGGTAATTCCAGTACAATATGCAACAGCAGAACCTGCTGCTGAACCTCTTCCTGGTCCTACAGATACTTTCATTTCCCTTGCAGCATTACAAAAATCTTGAACAATTAAAAAATAACCAGGATATCCTGTATTTCTTATAATTTCTAATTCAAAATCTAACCTTTCTTTTATTTCATCTGTAATCTCTTTATATCTTTTCTTTGCACCTTCAAAAGTTAAATGTTTTAAATAATTATTCTCCCCTATTTTAAGACTATTATTTTCTAAATCCAGTGGGTCTCTAAACTCTTCAGGAATTTCAAATTCAGGAAGTAGAACTTCGGAAGCAAGTCTGTAGGTAGAACATTTAGAAATTATTTCACTAATATTATTTATTGCATCTGGAATATCAGCAAATAAAAATTTCATTTCATCTTGAGATTTAAAATAATACTCTGTATTCATAAAGCCAAACCTGAATCCTCTTCCATTGCCAATTGGAGTAGATTTTCTTTCACCATCTTTTATACAAAGCAATACGTCATGAGCTGCTGAGTCTTCTTTATTCAAATAATGAGTATTGTTTGAAGCGAAATATTTTATAGAATGCTTATCAGCGAATCTTAGCAAAACCTCATTTACTTTTTCTTCCTCCTCCAGACCATGTCTAACTATTTCAATATAAAAATCATCCTTAAAATGTTCTTTCCACCATAAAAGAGCGGTTTCTGCTTTTTGCTCTCCCTCATTTAAAATTAGCTGAGGAATTTCACCATACAACCCACCTGTAGTAACAATTAAGTCACTTGAATATTCTAATAATATTTTTTTATCTATTCTAGGGACATAGTAAAAACCCTCAATAAAACCAATTGAAGAAAGTTTAATTAAATTTTGATATCCATTTTTATTCTTAGCTAAAAACGGTACCTGATATCCATTATTTTTATAAGTTTTATCCGATCTATCCGGGCAAATTTGAAACTCACAACCAACTATAGGTAATATTTTTGTATTTTCTAATTCTTTTATTTCAGTATCTGTTACATTTTCATTTTGTTTAATTTCCTTAATCTTTAAATTAATGGATTCATTGTGCTTATGGCCAGTTTCCACAAAATGGAATGCTCCCATCAAATTTCCAGAATCCGAAAATGCGACAGCTGGCATATTGAACTCTACTGCTTTTTCAATTAAAGTTTTTATATGTATAGTAGATTGTAAAACAGAAAACTGTGTTTTATTGTGTAAGTGAGAAAATGAAGCATCTTTTAAATGAGATATATCTTTTTTTGATTTTTTTGAAACTATATTTTTTGTAGAGGGTTTTGAAACTAATAAAGATTTACTTGCTTTTGATAAGTCAATATGCTTAATCCCTGCAGGTTCAAAAACATTTATATTTTTCTTGAAAAAATCAGCATACTTTTCATCATCAATTAAAAGATCAGATTGTTGAAATGATTGCTTTCTTATTAACTCGAAAAAGCATCTTGCAGTTGCTTCAACATCTGCAGTTGCATTATGAGCTTCTTCAAATGATTTTCCAAATAAAACATGGTGTAACTCAGATAATGTAGGGAATTTAAATTTCCCTCCTCTTCCCCCAGGAAGTTTACATATAAATGCTGACTTTTCTGAGCATGTGTCTAGAACTGGTAAATTAAGCCATTGATTATCATAACCTAATCTATGAAATTCAGAGCCAATTATATTTAAATCAAATTTTAAATTTTGACCAACTAATACAGAGGTTTTACTAAGAACTTGCTTAAATATGTTAAGTACTTCTTCTAATGATTTGCCTTTTTCTAAAGCTAAAGCAGTAGAAATACCATGTATTTTTTCAGATTGATATGGAATTTCATAACCATCTGGAATTATTAAGTAATCGTCATGTTCAATTAAAGAACCATCATAATCATGTAGCTGCCATGCAATTTGAACACATCTAGGCCAATTATCTAAATCTGTAATTGGAGCATTGAATTTTTTAGGTAAACCTGTAGTCTCGGTATCAAAAATTAAGTACATAAAAAAGATTGTTCATCTAATATAAAAAGTACATTGAACATAATGTGATATTGTTGAAAACTTGCGCTTTAAAAAGTACTAGAGCTTGAGTATCTTCTCCATTTATTAAGAACTTCTTCAAAATAATCTGGGAGTTCACTGTCAAAATTTAATTCTTTTTTTAATGTTGGGTGAAAGAAACCTAGCGATTTAGCGTGAAGAGCTTGGCCTGGCAATAATTTAAAACAATTTTCAACAAATTGCTTATACTTTGTAAAGCTTGTGCCTTTTAAAATTTTATCTCCTCCGTATTCAAGATCATTAAAAAGAGGATGTCCAATATGCTTCATGTGAACTCTAATTTGATGTGTTCTTCCAGTTTCTAGTTTACACTCTATTAAAGTAACGTATCCTAATTTTTCTACTACCTTGTAGTGCGTAACAGCGTGTTTACCATGTTCTTTATCTGGGTAACCAACCATTAATTTCCTGTTTTTAAGAGATCTTCCCAAATACAAATCGACCTTACCTTCATCTTCAGCAACATCTCCCCAAACTAAGGCGTAATACTTTCTTTTAGTAGTTCTATCAAAAAACTGTTTAGCTAAGTTGGTAAGCGTATTTTCAGTTTTTGCCACTACCATTAGTCCAGTTGTATGTTTATCCAATCTATGAACTAATCCAGGACGACCAAAATAATCATTTGGTAATTCGGGAAGTTGATCAAAATGGTATAATAAAGCATTAACTAAGGTTCCATCGTAATTTCCATATCCTGGGTGAACAACCATATTAGCAGATTTATTAACCAAACATAAATGATCATCTTCATAAATAATATCAATTGGAATATTTTGAGGAATTAGTTCTAATTGTCTTACAGGATAGGGTAAAACAATTGATATTTCATCTTTTGGTTTTACCTTGTAATTAGGTTTTACTTGAACTTTATTGACTAAAATATTTCCATTATGAGCAGCTATTTGAATCTTACTTCTTGATGTATTTGGAATACGGTCTATTAAAAACTTATCTATTCTTAACTTATCTTGACCATTATCTGCAATGTATTTATAGTGTTCAAAAAGTTCTTCTTCTTGTTCGTCAATATTTTTTATTTTATCCCTCATAAGCGATGATGAACTATTAGTTTTTTAACCTGTGAATCACCATTATTAAATTTAATATCTACAAGATAAATCCCATTGTAGAAATCCTTTACATCAAATGAGAAGTCATAAAGAATATTAGATCTAAATATTACCCTGGCATTTAAATCGTAAATAATTATTTCACTAACATCATTATTAGAAATATTAACTATTTGGTCTGCTGGATTGGGAAATAATGAAACATTTGATTTTTCAAATTTATGCTCATAGAAATTTACAAAATTATCCATATCCGAAATAAATACAGGCCGCATCATTAATGAACCTTCAAAAATTGTATTTTGAAATCCAGATCCTAGATTATAAAATATATCAAATCTTCTATTAACATTTTTATCAAATCCTACATTCAATCTAGATGAAGTTATTTGTTTCCAACCGATATAAAAAGTATCACTAACAGGGATTAATGAAGGTAGTTCATATTCAAAAAAACCATTTAATCCAGAATTATATTGAGGGTAAAAAATTTCTGGAAAATTTATATCATCTGATGTGTAAATTAAATTACCAGGCATTCCTAGACTATCATCCCAAATCTGAATAAAAAAAGGTTCGTTTGACACATCATTAACTGTTGGTGAAAAATGAATTTTAACACTTCTTAGAGTATCAGATTGTATCCCATCTAAAATAGAAAATCGGTAAGCTAACTCAACTCCATTTCCAATTATTCCATAGCCAGCTTCTGCAGAACCATCATCATAAGAATAATAGTTTTGAAAAGTTTGATTATGATAAATTGTATCATTTTCACTTAGTCTTTCTGGTGTAGTATTTGTAGCAATATAAAATCTGTATTTAAAATCTACAAAAGTGTCATTAATTGTTTTGTCCAAAGTGAAGTTTGATCCGAAATCATATTCCATATCAAAAAAACTAAGGTTTGGAACATTCAAAACAGATGCGGAGTATGGAAATGAAGATTGCAAACTGTCTTTATAAAATAAGTCCATAAAACATGGCTGAACTAATTTAGGGTTATTAGATGAATTATAGGTGGGGATTGTAACTTTGTCAAGTAAAATATTAGAACTTGTGTTTTTAAAATGTTTCCAAGGAACAGAACTGTAATTATTGATCATAGTAATTGGAGGAGAAACAAAAGCCCAGTCCTGCATAAGGGTATCGTTAAATGACCTATTTTCATTAAAATAAACATAATCAAGATTCCAATGATCTAGACTCCCCGTTAAACTGCCATAAGATTTAAATCTAAACTTAAATCCATCTTGGAAATATTTGATAGAATCTAACAAAATATGTTCATAATACCACTGATCACTTTCAAAGCCATTAATGGACCAGATAGTTGACCAATTTTCGTTAGATGGATTATAAAATTCAATTGCCAGAGAGTCGGTAGAATCAGGTGTTTCTCCATAACCACCTAACTGGTAGAAAAATGATAAATAAATAGAATCACTAATGTCCTTTTGACCTAAAAATATAGGTTTAGAAGTTAAATAGTCAGACCAATCTACTGATCCAGTATTCCAATTATATGGTTGTCCTGAAGAGTTTAAACCATCAAAGGTTACAACTCCCATTGTGTAGGGGTTTTTAGGATAATTATTATTTAAGAAAACATTATTATCTAACCATATTTTACTTAAGTCTTCAACAACCGGCTTTACAAAATAAAGAGATATTGAATCTTGTTCATAATCAGGATTTAAGCTAGGGAAAATTAAATCGGGATTTGAGGTTGTCCAGGTAGAATCTACAACCGTAATATTTGGCCATAAAATAATAGTGTCAATAAGTATTGGATAAAAAGAAAGATTTGAAATAATTAATGTATCTGGTAGGTTTTCATAAGAATTTAGGGTTATTGTGTCTAAACCATTTAAATTTACACTATCGTAAATATTTGTGAATGTTGGGTTTGACATAAATGAAACGGTATCTGGTACTAGATTACCGTCTAAATAACTAATATAATACCAAGTAGAATCTGAAACATTAGAAAGTCCTGTGTCAGAGAAATAAGATTTAAATTTATTGGTAGAAAAATCATCAATTATGGGTAAATTGATCGTATCAGTTAAATAAATAAAGTCTAAATCTTGGACTAATTGAGATCTATTTGAAATATCATTATCAAACAACTTGAAATTTGTTCTAAGAGGCTTCAGACTTTCTTGAGAAAAAAATAATAAACCACAAAAAATAAGAGCTAGAGATAAATAAAATTTCATTAGTTAAATTTTAATCCGATGGTATCATTTCTATATATACTATCTAAACTAATAGATAGGCTTGCATCTAAGATGACTAGGCTCCCAATCGAAACAAAATGTTTATTGTTTTTTTCTGGATCTGGATATTGGTTATAAATAACTGATTTATTAGAATCCATTAAATTAACAACTGAATCACTGTAATGAATCTCTAAATCAAGACCAATTTCACTGGCTTTTAAATTAGCTAAGAGAACATTCATCCCAACAAAATCAGGTAGTTCTATTGGTTTGCCCTTATCGCCACTTCCATATATCAATTTAACAGTAGAGCCTTTAATTAGCACTTTTCCAGGCCTAATAGATTTATTATTAAAACGAATATCTAGAACTTTATCCTTGTCCTTGTGGTCTTTAATTTCTAACTCAACTATAAAACCTAACATTTCTAATTTAGATTTCCCAATATTCTTTGAATTAACATTTGAAATTAAATCTGGAATAATTTTAAATGTTTCTTGTTTTTTTACAATTGTTAGGTATAAGTTTCTATTTGGTTTAATATAATTTGCAAAATTCTTAGAGTGAGGTCTAGGGTCTTGTTGAATTATCATTCCAACTGGATAAATATCAGAAAAAACAGAGTCTCTAATTTTGTATCTAATTATAGGTTCATCAATAGAGTCTTTTAAATCATTTATTTGAATTCCAATAAAATTAGGAACTTCAATTCTTATACTATGGTTCGTGTATTGATCTAATTTATACATCACATAGTATACAGTACCAATCAAACAAAATATAGCTGCTATCAAGTTTATCCAAAAAAATTTAGAAAAAATAAATTTTAAAATTCTCATGCTTAACTATTACTGTAATGAAAATTGTTAGTCATACAAACAAAAATATCTAATTATTTGTGATAAAAGACCTATTATTAATTTTAATAAAAATTAAAATAAATTATTAAATCCTTTATGTTAAACAAAAAAAGTACTGTTTTAAGAAGTCACTGTAGAATCAATGACAAAATGAGGACACATAGATTACTAATAATATGAAAAAGGAGTTAATTTAATTCATATAAAAAGTCTTTTTATTTTAAAATACTTAATTGTAAAATGTAATTTTGAAAATGGATTTAAATCAATATATAAAATTATCAATCGAAGAAGATGTAAAAAATGGAGATCATTCAACATTGTCTTGTATACCAGAAAATAAAATTGGTTCTGCAGAACTGCTAATTAAAGAATCAGGAATAATTGCTGGCATTGAAATAGCAAAAAGTATATTTAAAACCTTTGATGAAAATATTATCTTCAAACCCGTTTTAAAAGATGGTCAAAAAGTGGAAATTGGTGACATTGCATTTATTGTTAGTGGACCATCTAAATCCTTACTAACAATTGAAAGATTAGTTTTAAATGTTATGCAAAGAATGAGTGCAATTTCAACTTTAACTGAAAAATTTGTAAGAAAATTAGATGGTCTAAACACCAAAATTTTAGACACTAGAAAAACTACGCCTTTAAACAGATTTTTAGAAAAAAAAGCGGTTAAAATTGGAGGAGGGTTCAACCACCGTTTTGGACTCTATGACATGATTATGTTAAAAGACAATCATATAGATTTCGCTGGTGGTATTAAAAGTGCAATTGAAAAATCAAATCGATACGTAATAAATAAAGGGTTAGATATGAAAATTGAAATTGAAACGAGGAATTTAGATGAATTGAAACAAGTTTTAGAGTATGGAAAGGTTGATAGAATTATGTTAGATAATTTTAATTTTAATGATTTAAAAACGGCAGTTAAACTTATTGACGGGAAATTTGAAACTGAAGCATCTGGAGGCATTAATTTAAAGACGGCAAGGGAATATGCACTGTGCGGGGTGAATTATATATCAGTTGGGGCATTAACACACTCGGTTAACAATATGGATTTAAGCTTAAAAGCTATATAATAAAAAATATTAATTATTATATAATTTTAAAGACCTAACATATCATTTTTCAAGCTTTCGTCGGCAGGTTTACTCCCTAACCAAATTCCAAAAAGAGCTTGTTTAAATGCTAGTCCATTAAAGGTTCCTCTTTCTTTGTTGTTTTTATAGAGTTTAACTGATTCTCCTTTATGGTAATTAAGAATAATCTCGTCTCCTTCAACAAATTCATCACTCAAAAATTTCTTAAACTTTTCAATATCAGATGGAGATGATTTCCCTGTAGTTGTATTTTCAAATCCCTCTTCTAATGCTTCAATAAATCTTTCTCTGGTAACCAATCCAGAAACAATAACAATTCGGATTCCCATATCTTCATCTGACATAATTATTTGATTAGCATCTGAAGATTTTGAATTTAAATATAGTCCTCCAACATATAAATCCATAAAACCATATTTTTCTCTTAATCCTCCACCATTTAAAATTGTTTTAGTACCGTTAATATCTTGATTTATCGTAAAATCTATACCTTCTATTTGTGTATTTTGGGCATTAAAAATAAAAGAAGAAAAAAATATTAATGTTAAAAAAAGATATTTAAAAAATTTCATGAAGTAAGATTTGGTTTGTTAATTTTATATGATATTCACACTAAATTAATTTATTTTTTTTAGTTCTTATTATTTGCCTATTAAAATTAAAACATGTTGCCATTTTTCATCATAAAAGATATTAATAATAAAATTTGCTTTTTATCTGAAACTGATTCTCGTCACGCTATCAAAGTTTTAAGGATGAAAAATAATGATGCATTAACTGTAATAAATGGGTTTGGTCTTTATGGATTAGCTGAAATAATTGATGCAAATCCAAAAAAAACAAAAATTAAAATTGATCAAATAAGACAAGAAAAAAAACCTGTTCATTTAGGTTTAGCTTTTTGCCCTACTAAAAGTAATGATAGAAATGGGCTGATCATAGAAAAAGCTACAGAAATTGGGGTTACCGATTTCTATCCTCTTATTTCTCAAAATTCAGAGAGGAGGAAGTGGAATTTTGAAAAATTTAATAAAGTTTTAGTTTCTTCAGTAAAGCAATCTCAACAATTTTGGTCTCCTAAAATTCATGAAATTCAGAATTATTATAATTTCATTTCTAGTAACCTTGGAATTGATTTAAAATTTTTAGCTCATTGTAAAGAGCTGAAAAAAAATAAAATTAAAGAGTTATCTAACCCTATGAAATCTCAACTTATAGTAGTTGGTCCTGAAGGGGATTTCACTTTAGAAGAGCTGAAATTAGCAGAAAAAAATAATTTTAAAATGATTAGTCTTGGTCAAAATAGACTTAGAACAGAAACAGCTTGTATTGTTGGAATAAGTATAATGAAACTTTAAAATCTATTTTTAGTTTTTATAAACCAGTATAATTAAATGGAGATATTCTCTCTAACTCATCTTTAATTTTTTTAGAAACATTAAGATTTTTGACAAACTCTTTCATTGAGTTCTTAGTAATCCTTTCATTTTTCCTAGTAAGATCTTTAAGTAATTCATAAGGGTTTTTAATTCCTTCTCTTCTTAATATAGTTTGAATAGCTTCGGCTACTACAGCCCAATTATTATCTAAATCTTTATCAATTGCCTCTTTGTTTAAAAGAAGCTTATTTAATCCTTTTTGTGTTGATAAAATAGCAATAAGTCCATGTGAAAAAGGAACACCAATGTTTCTTAAAACTGTACTGTCTGTTAGATCTCTTTGCAATCTACTTACCGGTAGTTTTGAACTTAAGTGTTCTAAAATTGCATTTGCTAAACCAATATTTCCTTCTGAATTTTCAAAATCTATTGGATTGACTTTATGCGGCATTGCGGAAGAACCTATTTCATCTTCTTTAATTTTTTGTTTGAAATAATCCATAGATATATAGGTCCACATATCCCTATTTAAATCTAAGATGATATTATTTATTCTTTTTACAACGTCGAATAATGAAGCTAAATGATCATAATGTTCAATTTGAGTAGTAGTTTGAGATCTATCGAGTTTTAATTTTTCTTTTAGGAAATTATCGGCAAATTCTTTCCATTTGATTTTTGGATATGCTACATGGTGAGCGTTAAAATTTCCTGTTGCACCACCAAATTTACCGGCATGGGTTACAGATTTAAGTATCTCCAGTTGTTGAACTATTCTTTCTACAAAAACATATAATTCCTTTCCAAGTCTTGTAGGAGATGCTGGTTGACCGTGAGTTTTAGCTAACATTGCAACTGATGAAAATTGAATAGAAAGCTTTTCTATATCGTCAACTAAATTATTTAATGAAGGCAAGTAAATATCTTTTAATGCGTCCATTATGGACATTGGAACTGCGGTATTATTAATATCTTGTGAAGTAAGTCCAAAATGCACAAACTCTTTAGCTTCGCCAATACCATCTAAATCCATTTTTTCTTTTATAAAATACTCCACAGCTTTTACATCATGGTTAGTGGTAAGTTCAATATCTTTAACTCTTTGAGCGTCTTTGTCTGAAAAATCATTATAGTATGTTCTTAGTTTTAAAAAAAGATCTTTTTTAACATTTATTAATTGGGGCAGTGGTAATTCACACAAGGAAATAAAATATTCAATTTCTACTTTAACTCTATACCTAATCAATGAAGATTCAGAAAAATAATTACTTAATACTTTAGTTTTAGTATAATACCTACCGTCAATAGGGCTAATGGCATTCAGTGAATAAATAGACATATTTGAGTTTTAATACTGTAAATTTAATAATTAGCTAGTTAGAATTGTAAAATTATGACAATACCGCTATATTTTGTTAATTTTATAGACAATTAAATTCTTATGAAGTGTCAAATATTTTTACCTAAGCTAGTTATAGTCATTATTATCTTAAGTTTTTCTAACGAGAATTTATCTCAAGAAAAAAAGTTCTTTAAGGAAATGAAACCCTTGGAAAAATCAAAAGCTCAAATAAAATTATCTGAAGCTTATCAGTTTTATTCTGAAGGAAATTTTAAAAATGCACTGTTAGATTATAAAGATCTTATCGTTATTAACCCTTCAAATGCCAAAGCACATTTTGGAATTGCTAGTTGTTATTACAAATTACATAATTATAAAAAAGCTAAATATTATATAGAGTTGGCTTTTGAAAATGACCCAAAAGCTGATCAGGATTTATATTATATGATGGGTGAAATTTATTTTAGATTAGCAGAATTAGATAAGGCAAAGATTTACTACGAAAAATTTATTTCTGAATCAGATTCCAAACAAAAGATAAAAGGTTATTCTTTAGATTTAAAGCTTAACCAAGTAGCTTATGCACAAAAAGAATTATTAAAACCAAATAATAAAGTAGTGATATCTAATATGGGAAAGGTTTTAAATACAGACGGTCCAGAATTTGCCCCTTCAATAAGTAATGATGGAAAATATTTAATGTTTACATCTAGAAGATCCGATACAAAAGGCGGGAATGTTGATAAAAATTATGACCACCAATATTTTTCAGATATTTACTTATCACAATGGGATTCTATAAAAAAGGAGTGGTCTAAACCAAGTAATGATTTAGGTAAAATTAATACTGAATTTCACGACGGGTCCCTAAGTTTCAAGTCTGATAATTCAATTATTATTTATAGAAATATTTATAATGTTACTAGAAGTGGTGATATTTTTGAAGCCACATATTCAAATTCAGGAAAGTGGTCTTCTCCAAAGCCTATTTTTCATAGAAACAAAAAGCTAAGCAAAAAAATAAACAGTTCTTATTTTGAAAGCTCCGCGAGTATTACTGAAGACGAATCTTATATATATTTTGTTTCTGAAAGACCTACAGGAAATGGCCAAACTGATATATATTATGTAAAAAAAACTGATCATTCATACAGTGAACCTATTCACTTAGAAAACAATATAAATACAGCTGGAGATGAAAAATGTGTATTTATTCATCCAAATGGAAAATTATTATTTTTCACCTCTAACGGAAGAAAAGAAAGTGTTGGAAGTTATGACATTTACTATTGTACTGGAGGACATGAAAATTGGAGCAAGCCAATTAATATGGGATGCCCTATAAATACAACATTAGAGGAAAAGACAATCTATGTTTCTAAAGATGGTAACACTGCCTATGTAGGAGGCTATTATAAGGAAGATAGCTATGGAGGCTCTGACCTTTATAAAATAGATATTTCTAATTATAATCTTTTAAAATAAATCATATTTATCTAAAGAATGAATAAAAGAAAACTGGCCTTTTCAATCTTGGCCTTATTATTAGTATTTACTAATTGTTCTGAAGAAAAGAAGGGTTTTATTGATAAAATTGATACTAGCAAGTCTATTAATGAGATTGGAGCTAATGAGATAATTAGTTTTTACATTGGAAATGACACAATTAGGGTTAGGGCTGAAAAAGAGGATTTTTATTTTAAATTTTCATGTAAAGAAGGCAAAAGAATATATAGAAAAAAAAAATTTATACTCTATCCTATATTAACAGAAACTGATTTAACAAAGGCTCAAAAAATTATTGCATTTAATAAGGAATTAAAAGAATCTAATCTAATTGGTGTTCTAACAAAAATTATCTTAATTAAAAATAAGAAATATTTATTTCAAGAAGAAATTGGAAAAAGGCTTATTGAATCTAATTCTAGAAGAGAAGGAATTATTTTAAAAATAGATTCCACTGAAAAATTATTAGAAAGTACAAAAAGAGAATTTTTTAATCCTGAGTTCGCCAATTCTATTTTACAATTTATAAATTCAGATAGTTTAAACACTAATTATATCAACGCTAATGAATTTAAAAAATTTAAAAAAATAACAAATAAATATTTCAGGAACTTATTACCTAATTATTTTTATGTAAATCCTATAACTTATAAACTTGAACCAATTTTTTCAGGTTTTAAAATAATTAAAAAGTTAAAAAATGAAAAAATAACTACATTTTCTAGCAAAGAATATACTAGTTATCTAAATTATTTTCTAAAAGAAGATTCAAATATATTAACTCTAAAAAATAAATATTCAGTAATAAATAAAAAGTTATTGATTCCTAAAGGATATCATATAATATTAAAAAATGGAGATATAATTGATTTAGTAAATAACAGTTCAATTTTGTCATTTAGTTCTTTTACAATTAATGGAAATAAAAATGAACTTGTTGAAATAAAGTCTACAGATAGCACAGGTCAAGGGATTCATATAATTCAGGAGAATAACTCTAGTAAATTCAACTATTTAAAATTTTCTAATCAATTTTCTTTAATTGACACTTCAAAATATAATCATTGGAATCTTCCTAGTGGATTTACTCTATATGGTGGAAAAATAAGTGTTAATAATTGCACTTTCAAAAATATTAAAAGTGAAGATGCAATTAATTTTTTTAGATGTGAATACAAATTTCAAAACACAAGAATTGAAAATACTTTTTCCGATGCATTTGATGCAGATTTCAGTAATGGGGTTATATTAAATTGCAATTTTATTAACTGCGGAAATGATGGGGTTGATATTTCTGGAGGAAACTTAAATGTGACAGAATGTGGATTTTTTAGTATTAAAGACAAAGCTGTTAGTGCAGGTGAAAAAAGCAAGTTAAGTTTAACAAATTCTGTAATTAAAAACTCTTCCATGGGTATAATTTCAAAAGATTTATCGGAATTAAAATCATTAAATAATACAATTACAAATTGTGAAATTGCCTACTGTGCATTTCAAAAAAAAGCAGAATTTGGACCTGGAAAAATATTTTCAAAATATGATAGTATATCAAACTGTAGTAAAGAAAACCTAATAGAGTATAATTCCTCACTCACTTTCAACGGCGCAAAGATTGAAGAATTTCAAAATAATGTAATCGATTATCTTTACGGCAACAAATATGGAAAAGCTACATTTAAAAAATAAAACTTAATAATAATGTCTAACATCATTTCCATATTAAAAGATTACAAATCCACCACTTTACCTGAGATGGATGAAGTTGCCCTAATGGAAAGAGTAGATGAAAAATTCACAATTTCTTTTGAAAATACAATTGACATACTTTCTAAAATAAATCATAAATATTTATGCCTTGAAATTAATGGTAAAAGATTTTTCACCTATCAAACTGAATATTTTGATGACTCTAATCATTCTTTGTTTAAAAATCACCAAAACGGAAAATTAAATAGGTATAAAATTAGATTTAGAGATTATGTAGAATCAAAAAAAACTTTTTTGGAAGTTAAGTTCAAATCGAATAAAGGAGTTACAAAAAAAACTAGAATTAGTGTCCCATTTAGAAATAAAGATTTAAATAAAAAAAATATCAAATTTATAGAAAAACAAACTCCATACAGTTCTAAGGATTTAGAAATTAAAATAAAAAATAATTTTGACAGGGTTACTTTAGTCAATTTTCAATCCAAAGAAAGAGTTACAATAGATTTTAATTTGAAATTTAGCTCTAGTAAATTAGAGAAAAAACTAGATAATATCTGTATTATTGAAATTAAGAGAGAAAAAGGAAATAGAAAATCAGAAATATTATCAATTTTAAAAGAAAAAAGAATTAGACCTACTAGTTTTAGTAAATACACTATTGGATCATGTATTTTGAATACTAATTTGAAATATAATAATTTTAAACGTAAACTATTATTCATTAATAAAATAAGTAAGAATGGAATTATATGGAATTGATTTTTTTGACTTAGAAGATTTCTCAAAGCTATTGTTCAAGTTTGGGATAAACTTCATTTTTTTAATAATAATTGTTAGGTTAGTTTACTACAGGGTAAAAGATGATAAGGATTATGTCTTTACCTACATAATGTTCAACATACTTACTTTTTTCATTTGTTTTTTGCTTAGAAAAGTTCCAATGGAAATGGGCTTTGCATTAGGATTATTTGCTGTTTTCGGAATTTTAAGATATAGAACAGAAGCAATTCCTATAAGGCAGATGACTTATTTATTTATTGTTATTGGCATATCTATGATTAATGCACTTTCAAATAAATCTGTTAGTATTTTCGAGGTGTTATTTACTAATGGTTTAATAACATTAATTACTTACTTAATTGATCGGTTATGGTTTCAATCTATTGAAGAAAATAAAAGTATTATTTATGAAAAAATTGACCTCATCAAACCTGAGAAAAAAGAAGATATGATAGAGGATTTAAGAAATAGAACTGGGCTACCCATTCATGAAGTAAAAGTGGATAAAATTGACTTCTTGAAAGATGTTGCAAACATTACTATTTACTATAATAGAGAATAAATTGTTTAAAATATCAACCCAAATAGCTCTCATTTTTCTAATCTTCATTGGATGTTCAGTAAAAGAAAAAAAATCTTCAAATGAAAAAAAATCATTTACTGCTGTTGTAGAAATATCTGCAGGCACCAATAAAAAATATGAGTATAACTACAGTGAAGAGTCTTTTGAAGTTGAAATTATCAATGGTAAAGAAAGGATTATAAACTACCTTCCATATCCTGGCAATTATGGTTTTATTACAAACACCTATATGGATCCTAAAATTGGAGGTGATGGAGATGCTCTAGATGTTTTAATTATTTCTGAATCTATTGCTCAAGGAAGTGAAGTGAAAATAAATCCAATTGGCATCCTTAAACTTTTAGATGGTGGAGAAGAAGATCATAAGGTAATTGCTATTCCGGAAGACAGTAAAATAAACTTTATAAAAGACTCTTTAACTCATTCTATAAAAACAATAATACAAACTTGGTTTTGCAATTATAAAGGGCCTAATAAAACTAAGTATATTTCTTGGGGAAATAGAAATGAAGCTATTGATGAAATTAGAAAATGGTCATTAAATAAATAATTTATCATTCACATTCTCTCATAGGAATAGTCAACAAATCTTATTCTTAAAATTTTATATCATTATCACATGAGTAAATTCACAAGCTATATGATTTTGCTTTTTTTAGCATTTCAGATTCAAATTTTCAGTCAGACATTTGAAGAAATTGAAAATAAAAATGAAAATGGATCAACATCTTCTCCAATTCCAATGATTTCTTGGCTAAGAAAGTTTTAATTCTTAATTAATTCTAATCTCAATAAGTTTAGTACTGATAATGATGAAACATGAATGTTTCTTTCTCGATTATACCCTAAATTTAGTTTTTTAGAAATTACTTTTTTTTCTGAAGCAACTGCTATCCAAACTGTCCCTACAGGTTTTTCAAGAGTTCCACCAGTTGGGCCAGCTATTCCAGAAGTTGATATTCCGAAATCTGAATCAAATTTTAATCTAACATTTTTTGCCATTTGCTCTACAACCTGTTGACTTACCGCTCCATATTTTTCAATGACTTGGCTATTTACATCCAATAATTGGGATTTTGACTTGTTGGTATAGGTAACTACACTCCCATTAAAAAAAGAAGAACTACCGCTAATACTTGTTATCATTTTAGAAATATTTCCACCAGTACAACTCTCTGCTGTAGATAATGTATATTTTTTTTCCTTTAATAAATTACTTACTACGCCTTCCATAGTATCTGTGTCATACCCATAAATTTGTTCTGGAATGAGTTTTTTTAGTTTTAAAATATAGCTATTCAACTTTTCTTCAGATGATTTTCGATCTTTTCCAATGATTGACAATCTTAGCTTAACAATTCCTGGTGAGGGTAAATAAGCTAGTTTTATATTTTCATTAGCTAATTTCTTTTCCCATGATTTAATCACCTCAGCTAAAAAAGATTCACCCATTCCATGGGTTCTAATAGTTTTATTAATTATAATATTTTCATCTTCTTTAAGTGCTAATAATCTAGAAAAAACATGATCATTCATAATCCCTTTCATTTCATAGGGAACTCCAGGAAGTGAAATAAATACAACTCCATTTTTTTCAAACCACATACCGCTTGCAGATCCTCTGCTATTGGGTAAAACCTGACAAGATTTTGGAATAAGGGCTTGGTCCCTATTGGATTGTAAAATAGGTAAATTTCTATTGGTAAAATAATCGATTATATTTTTTTCAATTTCAATATTTAGCATTAAGGTAGTATTGAAATATTCAGTTAAAGTATGCTTTGTAATATCATCATTTGTTGGCCCTAATCCACCAGTGATTATAATTATATCAGATCTTTTATAAGCTTGATCAAGTGCGTTGATAATATCATTTTTCAAGTCAGAAATAACTAAACAATGAGAAATAGTAAAACCTAAGATATTTATTTGTTCTCCAATCCACGAAGCATTTGTATTTATAGTTTGACCAATTAATAATTCGTCACCAATTGATATAACTTCACATTTCATTATGTTAAATTATACATTAAGTTTTCATAATAGGAATAAGTTTGATAAAAAATTTAATACATTCATAATAAAATAATAATTATGAAAAAAAATATTAAAAATTCTATTCTATTTATTCTAATTTCATTTGTTAGTACCATTGGATATAGTCAAATAAATATTAATAAATTATCAAACAAAATTAAAAGTGAACTACCTTCCAAAAAAAGTGAAAACTCTAATTTATTAAGTAGTGACGAGGTAGTTAAAGGTCTAAAAGAAGCGCTCAATAAAGGAGTAAAAAAAGGAGCAGAAAAAGCATCATCAGCAGGTGGTTTTTTAAAAAATGACTTAATAAGAATACCTTTTCCACCTGAAGCAAAAAATGTTAGAGATAAAGCAATGCAAATGGGACTTGATAGTAAAGTCGAGAAATTTGAAGCTACACTAAATCAGGCAGCGGAAGAGGCATGTAAAACCGCAGCACCAATATTTATTAATGCAATTACAAACATGTCTGTTTCTGATGGATTTAATATTCTTAAAGGGGAAGATAATGCAGCAACAAATTATTTAAAAAAACAAACTAGTAGTGAACTTTATAGATTATTTATTCCTGAAGTTACCAAAGCTATAGAAAAAGTAAAATTAACTGCCTACTGGGTTCCTTTAGTCACAAAATACAACCAAACAACTAGAATATCTGGTAAAGAAAAAGTTGAGACTGACTTAAATAAATATGTAACTGACAGAGCAATTGATGGTATTTTTAAACTTATTGCTGCTCAAGAAAAAGAAATTAGAAAAAATCCAATGCAAAGAACATCTGATATTTTGAAAAAAGTTTTTAGCACTTTAGATTAATTAAACAGTTATTATTAGTTAAATTTAAGAGATGCTTAAAGAAGCTAATATTACAGGAAGTAAAATTCCATCTACTGAACTTATCATAACTGAGGAGGGAAGAATCTATCATTTAGATTTAAGGCCTGATGAAATTGGTAATACCATAATTTTAGTGGGAGATCAGGATCGTGTACCTACAATTTCTAAATATTTTGATAGAATTGAAATTAAAAGAAGCAAGAGAGAGTTTATAACTCATACAGGTCTAATCAATAACAAGCGTGTTTCTGTTATTTCTACTGGAATAGGATGTGATAATATAGATATTGTAATTAATGAACTTGACGCATTAGTTAATATAGATTTTAAAGATAAATGCATTAAGAAAGAGCATACATCTCTTGAAATAATAAGAATTGGAACATGTGGAGCTTTGCAAGAAAATATTCCTGTTGATAGTTTTATTTTATCAACTTATGGTTTGGGTTTTGATGGCTTGCTATCATTCTATAACCCAATTTATGAAAATGATGAAATAGCACTTCAAAAAGCATTTTCACAACAAACTCCATGGCCAGAGGAGGCAAATCGACCTTATTTCGTTAAAGGAAACAAAGAACTGGGCAATAAAATTGGTAAGGGTATGTACCCTGGTATTACTGCTACAGCAAACGGGTTTTATGGTCCCCAAGGACGAACACTTAGATTGACCACAAAAGTTCCTGATATGAATAAGTTTTTAAATCGATTTGAGTATAAAAATCATAAAGTCTTGAATTTTGAAATGGAAACATCTGCATTATATGGTTTAAGTGCTTTACTTGGTCACAAATCATGTACAGTTTGCGCTGTAATAGGAAATAGATTCTCTAACATGTTTTCTGAAAATTATAAAAAAACAGTTAATGATTTAGTTATAACTGTTTTGAAAAGATTATAAATCATTAATAAATAACCTTTATTGAATATTTACGTAATATAAATAAGTAATTACTCATGAAAAGTAAAAATGAAATAGCCGCTCTAGTAAGCTTACTTGATGATCCAGATGAGATTATTTTTAATCAAATTAAAAATCAATTATTAGAAGTTGGAACAGATTGTATTCCACTATTAGAAAAAGCGGATTTTGAAAATGAATATGGAGAAGTTTTTAAATCTAGAATTAGCAATATTACTCATGAAATAAGCCTTAGGAAAGTATTAAAAGATCATAGTCAGTGGTTAAACTATCCAATTAATTTAATCAACGGAATAAGTCAACTAGATCAATACTTTTTCCCAAATATTACAAAAAATTATATTAACAAACAGATTAGTGAAATAGTAAGTGATATTGAAATTAATTTAGTTAATAGTATGACACCTATAGAGAAAGTTAGTGTTATAAATAAAGTTTTGTATGAAGATTACAATTTAAGAGGTGATAAAACAAATTATCATTCTGCTGAAAACTCATCAATTGGGAAATTATTACAAAATAAAAAGGGCAACCCTTTAACAAATTCTATTCTGTATATCGAAATCGGAAGGTTACTAAATTTGCCAATAATGGGTATAAATTTACCTAACCATTTTATAGTTGGATATCTTGATCCTAATAAAGGAAATCTAAATCCAAAAAACTATAAATTTAATAAAGAAGATGTGAGTTTCTATATAAACCCATTTAGTCAAGGAATTATTCTTAAACATAATGACATTCAAGACTTTATACGAGAAATTAATGTGATTAATAATAATTATTATTTAACACCTTGCCCCTATGCTGATATTACAAAAAGAATGTTGACTAATCTTAACTTCAGCTACAGAAAATCAGAAGAAATTCAAATAAAAAATGATCTTAAGAAGATAATGTCACTATATACATGAAAATAATTAATTCATTTTACTATCAATTCATTTAAAAACATTATTTATATTTAAGGAAATTAGCTTTGTTAATGGATTTTTCAGAATCTATAAAATCAATATTTAAAAGTTCAAAATCTACCATTGAAAAAAATAATGGCACTATTCTCCTATCTCATTTTGGCGAAATGAAACCGGATGTTATTTCTGAAATCAGTGAGAAAACGGAATCTAAACTTTTCGAATTAAAGGCTGCAAAAAAAAATATAAAAAGAATATTTAATATTTTAATTGAGGGTCTTCAGAATATTAAAAATCATGGCGATCATTCTTTAGATAAAATACAATTTGCTTTCTTTCAGCTTTCAGATTATCCAGAGTTTTTTACGTGTTCGTTTTCAAACTTGATTAATAATATTAATGTCAAAGAGGTATTTGAAGATATTAATCACATAAATACTTTAGATAAAGTTGAGTTAAAATCACTATACCTTAAAAAACTTGATAATGGACAAATTTCAAAAAAAGGTGGTGCAGGATTAGGTTTAATAATAATGGCAATGAAATCAAAAAATAAAATTACTTGTGAGTCTTTTAAAGTAAATAACGAATTTTCTATGATATTATTTAAAACTAAAATTGATAAACTTTAATTATAACTTACAATAATTATCATAATAATTTAAAACTATAGAGCTAGTTATTTGTTGTTAATTATGAGCATAAACTCTTAACAGGTGGGGAAAATTTTGTTAAATTAATTCCTACTACTGCACTTTCGTATTCGTCCATTGATGGAGTTCTCCCAAGAATTGCAGAAAGAACTACTACTGGGGTAGAAGCCAATAAGGACTCCCCTTTTTTACGATCTGAATCTGCTACGACTCGACCTTTAAATAAACGTGTAGAAGTAGCCATAACAGTATCTCCTTTTTCAGCTTTTTCTTGATTGCCCATACACAGATTACATCCAGGTCTTTCTAAATACATCATATTTTTGTATTCTTTACGAGCAGAATCTTTAGGGTTATTATCATTGAATTCAAAACCAGAATATTTTTGTAATACTTCCCAATCACCTTCAGCAGTTAGTTCGTCAATAATATTATAAGTTGGTGCAGCAACTACTAAAGGTGCATTAAATTCAATTTTACCATGAATATTTTCAAGATTTCTAAGCATCTGGGCAAGAACCTTGAGATCTCCTTTGTGAACCATACATGAACCTACAAAACCAAGATCTACTTTTTTCTTTCCTTCATAATAAGATAGTGCTCTGATAGTGTCATGGGTATATCTTTTAGAAACATCCTCATTATTGACATCTGGATCCGCGATCATTGGTTGAGAAATTATGTCTAAGTCTACTTCAAATTCGGCAAAATATTTCGCATTAGAATCAGGTGTTAACGCTAGTTTATCGCCAGATCTAATTTCGGAAATTCTTTTATTTGCTTTGTCAATAAGACCTTGAAGGACTTGAATTTTATTATCCATACCCTTGTCTATCATGACGTTAATTCTGCTTTTTGCAACCTCTAAGGATTCTATCAAAGTTTCATCCTCAGAAATGCAAATAGAAGCTTTAGCCTTCATCTCAGCAGTCCAATCGGTAAAAGTAAAAGCTTTATCTGCAAGAAGAGTACCAATATGTACTTCGATAATTCTACCTTGAAAAACATTTTCCCCGCCAAACCTTTCTAACATTTGAGACTGAGTAGCATGAACAACGTCTCTAAAATCCATGTGAGGCTTCATTTCACCTTTAAAGGTAACTTTAACTGATTCTGGAATAGGCATAGAAGCTTCACCAGTAGCTAATGCAAGAGCAACAGTTCCAGAGTCAGCACCAAAGGCTACACCTTTGGACATCCTAGTGTGAGAATCTCCTCCAATAATTATAGCCCAATCATCTACGGTAAGATCATTTAAAACCTTGTGAATCACATCTGTCATAGCATGATATTCTCCTTTTGGATCACGAGCAGTTATAAGACCAAAATTATTCATGAACTTCATAAGTCTAGGAATATTTTCCTGTGCTTTTTTATCCCAAACTGAAGCGGTATGACAACCCGATTGGTAAGCACCATCAACTATAGGAGATATAATTGTAGCTGCCATTGACTCCAACTCTTGAGAAGTCATAAGTCCAGTAGTGTCTTGTGACCCTACAATGTTAACTTCAACTCGAACATCAGAACCTGCATGTAGAACTTTTCCTGGTGTTGTTCCTACAGCATTTTTATTAAATATTTTTTCTACAGCTGTCAATCCTTGTCCTTTATAAGAGATTTCTTTAGAAGGTGCAAATACAGTAGGCATATCTATTTTTAGAGTCTTGGCAGCAAATGTTTGTAATTTTTTACCAAACACAATAGCATAAGAACCGCCAGCTTGCATAAATTCCATTTTCTGTGGAGTAAACGCAGCAGAAATATCACTTAGTTCTTTTTCTCCATTATATAATTTTTTGGTTTTTGTGTTTATGGTAAGAATAGTTCCTGTTTTTACAGAGTAAACTTCTTCTAGTACTGGTTCACCATCCAAATCTAATACTACATTCCCTTCTGAATCTTTTTTCTTTACCCAATTTTTAAGATCCAATCCAATTCCTCCGGTAACGTCAACAGTAGTAAGAAAAATTGGAGAAATACCGTTTGTACCAGCAACAACAGGAGCAATATTTATAAAAGGAACATATGGACTTGCTTGTTTTCCAATCCATAAAGCCACATTATTAACCCCAGACATTCTCGATGATCCTACTCCCATAGTTCCTTTCTCGGCTATTAACATAATAGTTTTATCAGGATGTTTTTCTTTTAAAGCTAAAAGTTCATTTTGACTTTCAATATTATGCTCAAACATGCATTTCCCATGCAACTCTCTATCAGATCTTGAATGGGCATCACCTCCAGGTGAAAGTAAATCAGTAGAAATATCACCTACACCAGCAACATAGGTTACCACTTTTATTTCTTCCTGAATCTGTGGAAGTTTAGTAAAAAAGTCAGCGTTTGAATAACTTTCTAAGATCTCTTTGGCTATAATATTTCCATTATTATAAGCTTCTTCTAATTGGTCCATATCGGCTTCATATAGAAAAACTTGAGTCTTAAGAATTGTAGCCGCTTTATTGGCATTTGAAGAGTACTCACCCAAGGCTAAATCAAGAAGAACTTTAATGGATGGCCCACCTTTCATATGAGACAAAAGTTCAAAAGCAAAAGCTGACGAAATTTCGTTTAAAGAAAATTTGCCAATAATAATTTCTTTTAAAAATTTAGCTTTAACTATTGCAGCTTTGGTAGTACCAGGAATAACATTATAAACAAAAAAATTAATTGAAGCATCTCTATCTTTATGATTTACATCTTTTATTTGAGCAATAATTTCACTTAATAAATCACTACCTTCAATTGGCTTAGGATTTAAACCTTCAAGTTTACGCTCTTGAATTTCATTAATGTAGTTTTTATAAGTACTCATGGTGCTTTCAAATTTTAAGATGAAAAAATGTAAATAATTAAACAGTTATTTACTCTATTAAATTATAAGATTAAACCAAAATTTAAAGTAATTAAATTTATTACCTAATTGATTTTATATATGGTAAAATCAAAAAATTTATAGTGCAAATTTAGAGAATTTGAGCGAAGTATCAAACGTTGATGAGTTAATTAAATAATGAATAATTAGCGTAAGATTTTTTTAATTTCTAAAAGTGATTTCACTTCTTTAGACGCACCAGAGTTATTATTTACTTTATTTGGATTGAAATAGATAGATTTCATTCCAATATTAATCGCTCCTTTTATATCGGTATTTAAATCATCTCCTATCATAACTGAGTTTTCTAATTCTGCTCCAGAAATAGATAATGCATGGTTAAATATTAAAGAATCTGGTTTTTTTGCGCCAGCCATTTCAGAAGTTACAACTGTTTTAAAATATTTAGCTAATCCTGATTGATTCATTTTAATATGCTGAACTTCTTGAAAACCATTAGTTATAATGTGGAGAATATAATTAGGTTTTAAATATTCTAAAAGTTCGATTGTATGGGGAATTAGAACAGTTCTGTAAGGGGAATTAAGGACATAATCTTGACCAATTTTTTTAGAAAGATCTAAATTATCAATACCAAAATATGCTAGAGTTAAATTAAATCTCTCAAACCTTAAATTCTCTTTACTAATTTTATCTAGCCTATAATTTTCCCAACATTTTTCATTGATTTTTTTATAAACTTTAACAAACTCTTCAGAAAGAGAAATTCCTAATTGATGAAGTTTATGAGTGTGATAAAGATCAATTAATTCGCTATGAGAGTTAGTCTCAAAATCCCATAGTGTTCGATCTAAATCAAAAAATAAATGTTTAATTTTTTTCAATGGAATATGAAATGATTGAGAAATGATAAAAAACAAGACAAGAAAATAAGGAAGAAGCTTACAATCCAGTATGTTAATTTCCTGCCACCATAAAATTTAACTACTATAAAAGTTCCAATCGGAATAGTTAAAAATAAAGGAGCTAAAAAACATATTGAGATATAACCGAGCTTAGAATTTTTCAAACCTATAATTATTCTATTTCTTTTTTTAATGCTTTTTTTATTTTTATTGAAAAACCCCCAACTTTTTGAATGCATATTGTTTTTAAAAAAAATAAATTTTCCGGCAAAAAATGACACATTAAAACAGAACAAAGCTCCCGATGTAGATGAAATTAAAATCTCTAGAAATGATAAATTAGTTGTTGCCTCAGCGATGGATGCAGCAAACAAAAACTTAATATGAGCTAAGAAAAAAACATATACGTAAATCCCCCAATTCATTAATCTTGTTTTATACCAAAAGCCAAGTCTCCTGCATCTCCAAGTCCAGGAATAATATATGATTGACTAGTCATTTTTGGGTCAATAGCTCCAATCCAAAGAGTTGAATTGTCAGGCATATTTTTTGAGATGAAATCAACACCTTGTTGACTGCCAATAACACTAACTACATGTATTTTTTTTGGGATACCATTTTTTAAAAGTGCTTTGTAAGCTAATACCATAGATTTACCTGAAGCTAACATAGGATCTGAAAGTAAGACTACTTTATCATTTAGGTTAGGACTTGCCATATACTGAATTTCCACTTCAAAATCATCTTTACTAGTATGTTTTCTATAGGCAGAAATGAAGCAATTTTCTGCGCTATCAAAATATTTCAATAAACCATTATGAAGTGGCAATCCAGCTCTTAAAATAGTAGCTAACACTAAATTATTTAACGGGACATATGTACCTGAAACTCCAAGAGGGGTAGTTGTTATTTGATTTTTTTTATCTAACTTTTTACTTATTTCATAAGCGGATATCTCCCCTATTCTTTCTAAATTTTTTCTAAACCTCATACTGTCTTTTTGAGTATTTATATCTCTAAGCTCTGAAAGAAACTTATTATAAACTGAGGAGTAATCACTGAAATTATAAACTTTCATAATATGAATTTAATGAACTAAAATGAATTAATCTAGCCAAGTTGACTCAAAGACTGCTCTCCAACCTTTCCACCTGTCTTGATTACTTAAAGATTCATTATGCCAAACAGAATTAAACTGACCATTTACCTCAATTACATTCACCTTTAGCTCATTGATGATTTTTATAGCAAGTTTTGGGGAATATTTTAATTTATCATTTAAAACACCATCCATATAAGCAAATGGGATAATTTTTAATTCTGATGTTTTTTCAATGTTTAAATCATAAAAGTAAAAGGGGGTACATGTACCAGCTCTAAACCCTATTCTATCGACATAACCCATACTGTAATCCTCTTTAATTCCTGCTTCAATTAAAATTTGATAGGATTCTGGCAATGAAAATCTCAAATAATGAAATCTAGACATTATAATTGGACCTGAAGTTATATCATTTAGTCTGGAAATTTCTTTTTTTAAAGTTGATAAATTAATAAATGAGTTGTATGAGGGGTGAATTCCGATTTTATAGTCATTTAATAAAGATTTAATTAGCTTTATTAAAGCTGGATTTTTAAAATTAATATTTCTATCCATTTTGCCATAATCTCCAATTAAAAAGAAAAAAATAGATTTTAAATTATTCATTTCACAAAAAGATTGGATGTAATCATAATTATCATAAGGATCTTTATCAGAACCAATAATTAATTTAAACCTTTGTTTTAACTTGTAAGTTCTTAAGAAGAATAAATCTTTTAGAAATGAACCAATATATCTCTTATTACTTTTATGCTTAAAAGCATATGCATTGTCAATATCAAATGTGCAAAACTGATAAAAGCTCTTTTTAGACTTAATAGAGCTTTTAAACTTATCGTTTAAATTTTTTAAAAGCTCATAACACCAAATATCAATAATTGGTTTCTTTTCTAAATTTAGCTTCACTAAAATAGAATCCTTAGAATTGAATCTATGATGCTTGTCATAATTTACATTATTGTATTCCTCCATTCTACTAACTAGAAAAAAAACAGCGCTTAATAAATCGAAATTATGATCACCAATTGATTGTGAAAAAAAATAGCTTGAGTCACTTTTGATAGGCATATGATTTTGAAAGTCCCAATTATTAACCTCTAAAAATCCAGAAGGATATATTTGATAACTATCTATTTCTAAACTCTCTTTAGAATAATTTACAACTATGCCATTTAAATCATTTAATTCATTAGTAATTATAAAATCTAATCCTAAAATATTTTTAAAAATGAGTTTTACTACATAATCAATTCTGGGGCTAATTTCAAGTGAATAAATGGTAACCATTAGCGTACTAAAGTAATTTTAATTATATGTAAAAATAAACAGTATTTGCAAACCAAGTATCAGCAAATTTAATTAAGATTATTTTTCATAATCTATTAATATAGTTTAATCTTTTTTAATTAATTGCTAAAATTAAAAATTACTAATTGTTAAAATAATTAATTATTCGAATTTAAGTTCAATAATTATAATTTGTGTTGTGTTTTTTATTTGACAAAAAAAAAGAGCTTAGTTAAGCTCTTTTTAAATATTATAATGATACTTTTTACAAAGCATTTACTTTCTTAGTAAGTTTTGATTTAAGATTAGAAGCCTTGTTTTTGTGAATAATATTCTTCTTCACAAGCTTATCTATCATAGAACTAACAAAAACCAAAAGAGAACTAGCTTCTTTTTTATCAGATGTTTCACGCAGCTTTTGTATTGCAGTTCTCGCAGATTTATGTTGATACTTGTTTCTTAAGGTCTTGTCTTTATTAGACCTAATTCTTTTTATTGCAGATTTATGATTTGCCATATTTTTTTTTTTAGTAGCCCGTAGGGGAATCGAACCCCTGTTTCCAGGATGAAAACCTGGCGTCCTAACCCCTAGACGAACGGGCCATTTTTAATAAATGGTGCGCAAATTTAGTTTTTTTTTTAGTTAGGCAAAAAAAAATCAAATCAAATTCAAAATAATAGAATTAAACTTCGTCGTTATTGTTTTGAAAAACAAAGCCTAATCTTTTCCCAGTTCTCATTTTAAGGTTATCTCCAACCTGTTTTACCTGGTTAACCGTAACTTGATTTACAAGGTCATAACTAGGAACTAAAAGATCAAAATCTAAAGAATATAATATAGCAGACTGAACAACAGATTTCATCTTCTCTTTATCAATAGTAGAATTCACAAAATCATTATAAAGAAATCCTAATTGTCTTTTACCTTGAACCATAAAGTGATTTTCATGGTTGACAAATAACCTGCCAATTAAATATCCTAAGTCGTTAGATCTATTGTATTTAAAAGAGTCGTTTAAAAAATTATATATATTAATTAAACCACAAAATCCTCTGTTAGGGTTTTCAGAAAGATAACTTGATTTCCAAAGACTATTCTCTAAGTCAAACTTAAAAACATTTGAGTGCATTTGAAAAACTAAAATGTCACCAGAAACTCTAAGTTGAGCTTCAAACTCACCAGAGTCCTTATACTCAATAATAACTCTTTCATCAACATGAGCAATTTTTTCTTTTAAATCATCTCCAATTTCCTTAAGCACCCCCTTTAATACTTTAAAATTCAATATAATATTACTGAAGACATCTTGTTTAAGAACACTTTTTTCTTTAATTAAATTAAGTAAAAGGTCTTGGTTTTTTTTATAATCCATAATGAAGTATTAATAGGCTCTAGCAAATATAACTTTCTTAGAATTAGGCTCACCAGTGAGGATACAATTTCCAGTTTGATTTTCATTTAATGGAATACATCGAATAGTTGCTTTAGTTAATTCTTTAATCTTATGTTCGGATTTGGAATCCCCATTCCAAAAAGCTTCAATAAAACCACCATCTGCATCTAAAATTTCAATCATTTGGTCGATACTATTTGCTGAGAATGTATTCTCTTTTAAAAATAAACTTGAACGAGTAAATAGATCGTTTTGAATTAAATTTAGCGTTTCTAACAACAGATTTGGTAGATCAAGTTGACTTACTGTAGATTTAGATAAATTATCTCTTCTAGCTAATTCTACAGTTTGATTTTCCATGTCTCTAGGACCAATAGCAATTCTTAATGGAATACCTTTCATTTCGTATTCTGCAAATTTCCAACCAGGTTTTTTATTACCATCATTGTCAAACTTTACAGAAATATTTAAACTTTTTAGTTCATTTATTAATGAATTAGCATATTCTGAAATTTCTAATAATTGATCCTCATTTTTGTAAATTGGAACAATTACAACTTGTATAGGGGCCAATTTTGGAGGAAGCACCAAGCCTTTATCATCAGAGTGAGTCATAACTAAAGCACCCATCAATCGAGTTGAAACCCCCCATGATGTTGCCCAAACATGATTTTTATTTCCTTCTTTATCAGCAAAAGTAACATCAAAAGCTTTAGCAAAATTTTGACCTAAGAAATGTGATGTTCCTGCTTGTAATGCTTTACCATCTTGCATCAATGCTTCAATACAATAAGTTTCTTCTGCACCAGCAAATCTTTCATTTTCAGACTTAACACCTTTGATTACAGGGACTGCCATAAATTCTTGAACGAATTGTGCATAAACTTCTAACATTTTTTCAGTTTCTTCAACAGCTTCTATTTTTGTTGCATGTGCGGTATGACCTTCTTGCCACAAGAACTCTGAGGTTCTTAAAAATAGTCTGGTTCTCATTTCCCATCTAACAACATTTGCCCATTGATTAACTAAAATCGGTAAATCTCTGTAGGACTGAATCCATTTTTTATAAGTGTTCCATATGATAGTTTCTGACGTCGGCCTTATAATTAATTCTTCTTCTAATTTAGCCTCTGGGTCTACAATTACACCAGTTCCGTCTTCTGAGTTTTTGAGTCTGTAATGGGTAACAACGGCACACTCTTTAGCAAACCCTTCTACGTGAGCAGCCTCTTTACTTAAATAAGATTTTGGAATTAATAACGGAAAATATGCATTTTGGTGTCCTGTTTCTTTAAACATTATATCCAACTGATCCTTGATCTTTTCCCAAATAGCATAACCATAAGGCTTAATAATCATGCAACCTCTAACGTCGGAATGTTCTGCTAAATCAGCTTTTAAAACTAACTCGTTGTACCACTTAGAAAAATCTTCACTTCTTTTGACAATACCCTTTGACGACATAAAAAAAAATTAGTTGGCTAAAATTACCAATTTTAAAAGGATAAAAGTGAACAAAATTTGGAATTGATTAAAGTTATGCGTTCAAAACTTTATTTATTTTCCTAGTCATTTTAGTAGTTTGTTCTTCAGCCAGTAATGCATCTACTAATATTCTACCACTATGCTCGTCTACAATAATTTTCTTTCGAGCTGCAATATCTAATTGTACTTGGGGTGGGATTTTTATAAACGAACCTCCAGAAGCACCTCTTTCAACAGGAACAACAGCTAATCCATTTTTTGAAGCACCTCTTATTCTTTTGTAAGCTGTTAAAAATCTTTCTTCAATAGATTTAGAAGCTTTTTCTGATTCTTCAATTAAGATTTTTTCTTCTCTTTCAGTTTCAGAAATAATTTCTTTTAGTTCATTATTTTTAGCTTCTAAAGCTTCTTCTTTTGCTTTTAAAAGGCCTTCAACCTCGTCTAAAACCTCTTTTTTACCATCAATTCTTGCAGAATTTTCTTTAATTCTTTTTTCTGCTAGCTCAGCTTCTAACTCCTGATATTCAATTTCTTTACTTAAAGAATCAAATTCTCGGTTATTTCTAACATTTTTTTGTTTTTCAAGATATTTTTTTACTGTTAATTTAGACTCTTCAATTATATTCTTTTTTTCAAGAATTAACTGGTTCAAATCTCCAGTTTGTTCTTCAATTTTCTCTAATCTTTTAGTTAACCCAACCATTTCATCTTCTAAATCACTAACTTCCATAGGTAATTCTCCTCTCACTTCTCTCATAGTATCAATTCTAGAATCAATGAATTGGAGATTATATAATGATCTTAAAGTTTCTTCCGGTGTGTATTTTTTAGTTCTAGCCATTTTTATAAATAATTAATTGGATTCGTATAAACAGATGTTTTACGGATTGCGAAATTAATAAATTTTTTGATTAATAAATCACTTATTAGTTCAATTGTGAATTGTTCCGATTCATAATGACCGATATCTGCAATTAAAATCTTATTATTCCCCTCAAAAAATTGATGATATTTAAAGTCAGAAGTAATTAAAATATCTGCTTTTTTTTCTATCGCATTTTTTAATAAAAAACTTCCCGAACCACCGCAAACGGCAACCTTTTTAATTGGTTTATTTAAAAATTTAGTGTGTCTTACACCATTTGCATTGAATTTTTTCTTGATAAAATTTAAAAATTCTAACTCTTCAATAGGTTCATCTAACTCACCAATCATACCAGAACCACTACTTGAATTATTGAGAAGCTGTAAGACGTCATAGGCAATCTCTTCATAGGGATGAGCATCTTTCATTGACTGAATAACAACAGAGAGCAAATAGTCTGGTAAAATAACTTCTATTTTACTCTCATTAAGGTTTTCCACCTTATCTTTTTCCCCTTTAAAAGGATTAGAGTTCGATAAAGGCAAGAAACTACCTACACCGGTTGTAATAAAGCTGCAATTTTTATAATTTCCAATATGACCAGCTCCAGAATTAAAAAGAGCCTCAGCAACTAATTCACTGTGGGATTGTGGAACAAATACTATTAACTTTAAAAGATTTTTTTTTGGTAGAAGTATTTTTTTTCTTTTTAGACCAATTTTATCTGCAATTTTATCATTTACTCCATTTATAACATTATCTAAATTGGTATGAATAGCATAAATAGTTATGTTGTTTTTAATTGCTTTAATTATAACATCTCCAGTTAAATATCCATTTGAAATATTTTTAAGTTCTCCAAATATGACCGGATGATGAGCGACAATCATATTACATTTTTTATTAATTGCATCATCTACAACTTCAAGTGTTACATCTAAAGAAATTAAAACACCATTAATCTCACTATTTAAATCCCCTACTTGCAAACCAGAATTGTCATATCCCTCTTGTAAATGCAAAGGAGCTATTTTTTCTAAATATTTTGTTACATCTTTGACTATCATAATTTGGAAAATGAATTCAAATATAAAAAAATGAAATGGTTCAATTGGATATTATTACCGTTTTCATTAGTGTTTTTGTTAATTACAACTCTTAGAAATTTACTGTATGATTTAGGTCTACTAAAGGAAAGAAAAGTCAATGCCCCAATAATAGGAATTGGAAATATTACTGTGGGGGGTACAGGAAAAACACCACATTCTCAATTTATTGCTAAGATTTTAACCAAAACTAATAAAGTCGCTATACTGTCAAAAGGTTATGGAAGAATTTCAAAAGGATTTAAATATGTAAATATTGATAGTAAATCTGAAGAAGTTGGGGATGAACCACTTCAAATGAAACAGAATTTCCCTAAGGAAATTGTAGCTGTAGATGACAAAAGAGTTAATGGTATTTTAAGAATACAAAAAGATTATCCAAAAATAGATGCTTTTGTATTAGATGATGCATACCAACACAGATCTATAAAAATAGGATTTAATATTTTACTATGCGATTATAATAATCCAATTTATCGAGATTGGATTCTACCAGTAGGATTATTAAGAGAATCTAGAAAAGGTATTAAAAGGGCAGACTGCATAATTGTAACAAAGTGTCCTAATGATTTAACCAAAGAAAAAGCAGAAGAAATTAAAAAATATTTAAACTTTAAAGGGCAAGTTTTTTTCTCTGAAATGAGTTACGATGGTGTAATTCCATTAAATAAAATGGAAAAATTAGATAAGTCTGTTTTGAAAAATATAATTCTTGTTACTGGAATTGCAAATTCAAAACCAATAATAAATTATTTAAATAATTTAAAAATAAAAAATACTCATTTGAAATTTAAAGACCATTATAAATACAAAAAAAATGATGTAAATAAAATTTTAAAAACTTTTGAGAAAGACAGTAGAAATCAAATAATTTTAACTACTGAGAAAGATGCTCAAAAACTAAAGGAATTTAAAGAATTATTAAATATTCCTGTCTACTATTTAAAGGTTAGTGTTGATTTTTTGTGGAATAAAGATAAATTTGAAGAAAAAATCATGGATTATGTTAAATCTCATTCATAAAACTTCTGATTACATAAAAAAAGAATCTAATTTCAATCCTGAGATTGGTATTATTCTAGGAACTGGCTTAGGGGGCTTGGTAAAAGAAATAAATATTAAAAAATCAATTTCTTACAATGACATTCCCAACTTCCCCGTGTCTACTGTTGAAGGTCACCAAGGAAAATTAATTTTCGGAGAATTAGGTGGGAAAAATGTTGTTGCAATGCAAGGAAGATTTCATTTCTATGAAGGTTATACTATGAGTGAAGTTGTTTTTCCTGTTAGAGTAATGAAATTTCTTGGTATTAAAAAACTAGTTGTTAGCAACGCCTCTGGTGGAGTAAATCCAAATTTTGAAATAGGTGACATTATGATTATAAATGATCATATAAATCTTTTCCCTACAAATCCTTTAATTGGTCCAAATATTAATACTCTTGGAACTAGATTTCCAGATATGAGTGATGCTTATGACCCAACCTTAATTGAAAAAATACAGAGCATTGCAAAAGAATTAAATATTAAAATTGTTAATGGGGTTTATGCTGGTCTAACAGGTCCAACATTAGAAACTCCAGCAGAGTATTCTTATATTAGAAATATAGGTGCAGATGCTGTTGGTATGAGTACAGTTCCAGAAGTTATTGCCGCAAGACATATGAAAATTCCCTGTTTTGGGATTTCAGTTATTACAGATTTGGGAGTCCCAGGAAAAATTGTTAAAGTAACTCATCAAGACGTTCAAAATGTTGCTTCTAACGCTGAAAAATATCTAACAAAGCTTATTAAAAAATTCTTAGAATCTATATAAAATGGAACTTGAAAAAGTATTGTTAAAATATGAACCAGTTGTAGGAATAGAGATTCATGCTCAGCTAAAAACTAAATCTAAAGCATACTGTGGGGACAAAAATGAGTTTGGATCTACTCCAAACACATTAATTTCACCTATATCACTTGGCCACCCAGGAACACTACCAAAATTCAATAAAAAAGTAATCAATCATGCACTTAAACTTGGATTGGCATTAGATTGTGATATAACTAGGTATATGCATTTTGATAGAAAAAACTATTTCTATGCAGATTTACCAAAAGGATATCAAATAACACAAGACAAAAAACCAATTTGTAAAAATGGTAAAGTTTTAATACGTCTAGAAAACAATAAAACTAAAGAAATAGAATTGACAAGAATTCATATGGAGGAAGATTCGGGAAAAAGTATTCATGACTTGGACCCGTTTAATACATTAATAGATTTAAATAGAGCTGGAGTTCCTTTATTAGAAATAGTCACTGAACCTGTAATTAAGTCTTCGTTTGAAGCTTATCAATATGTTTCAGAAATGAGAAAACTTTTAAGACATTTAGACATTTGTGATGGAAATATGGAAGAAGGAAGTATGAGATGTGATGTTAACATATCAATAATGCCTTTAGGAAGCACAAAATTTGGAGACCGAGTGGAAATAAAAAATTTAAACTCGATAAGAAATGTTCAAAGATCAATTGATTATGAAATTGTAAGACAGGCAGAACTTTTAAATAATAACAAAACTATTCTTGTCCAAACAAGAACATTTGATGCCACAAGTGGAAAAACTAGTTCTATGAGAAAAAAAGAAGCTGCTCATGACTACCGCTATTTTCCAGAACCAGATTTAAATCCAATAATAATTGAAGAAAATCATCTTTTAGATATTAAATCCTCAATGCCTGCTCTTCCTAACGAGCTTTACGAAAAATTCACTAAAAAATATAATCTTTCACAATACGATGCTTTAATTATTATTGAACAAAAAGAAATAGCTTTTTATTATGAGAATATATTAAATTTTACTAAAAATTACAAAGCTGCCGCTAATTGGCTAATGGGAAATATTAAGTCTTACTTAAATCAAAATGCTGTGGAAATTGAATTTTTCCCAATTAAAGCTGAAAATATAGCTTTACTTATCGATTTAATCGATAATAATATGGTTTCACACTCTTTAGCAAGTCAAAAACTTTTTCCAGAAATGATTAAACTCCCACTTGTTAACCCAAAAAAAATTGCAGAGGAAAATAATTGGATTAGCAAAGGTAGTTCTGATGATCTTCCCGAAATAATTTCTAAAATTATTGATGAAAACCCTGTTGAAAGAGAACGATTAAAAAATGGAGAAAAAAAATTAACTGGATTTTTTATTGGTAAAATCATGAAAGCTACTAAAGGGACAGCAGATCCGAAGAAATCAAATCAATTACTTAATAAATTACTAAATTAAATAAGATGAAAAAAATAGTGTCAATTTTATTATTATTAATTATAATTAGTTGCAAGGGGGAAAAAGCAACTATTAATACAGAAAATAATTATCATTTAGAATTCGTTCAAAAAACTAATAATTACATATATCTTTTTAAAATTCAAGGGAGTAATCCTTTTAAAATTGATTCCTCCAAATCAGTAGATGAGGTTCATATTTTTGACATAGAGCTAACTAAATCAGATATTTATCTAGTTGGATCCGCTCCAGACAAAAGTGTTTTATTCATAGCAAGTCCAAATGAAAGCAATAGGTTTGTTTTTAAAAACGAAGATTATTCAGAATTAGATGTTTCTGGAGATTCGACAAATATTTTACTCCAAAAATATTTCAAATACAGAAATGGAATTATATCTCAAATACAAAATATAAACTCCTCTTCTCAAGAATCTAAAACCGTAGCTCAAAATTTAATTATAACAAAATATCAAGAATATGTCCGAAACTTTATTTCAGAAAACAGGAATTCTCCATCAATTTTAATGATGCTTGGGGAAATACAAAACCCTGCGGAATTTAAGACAGAACTAGGATATATTAAAAATGTAATTATTGAGAAATATGAAAATCAAACCTATGTAAATGAAGTTGATAAACTTTTAGAAAGAATTAAGCAACAAGAAAGTTTTTTAATTAAACAACAAAATAGAGCTAAAAATGAGGAAAATGAAAGAAAAAAATTAGGCTTAAATATTGGAGCTCAAGCACCTGAAATTACTCTAAAAGACCCTAAGGGAAATATAAAAAGTTTAAGTTCTTTAAAAGGGAAAGTTGTTCTTTTAGACTTTTGGGCATCATGGTGTAAACCATGTAGAGCTGAAAACCCAAATGTAGTAAGGCTTTATAATCAATATAAAGAAAAAGGATTTACTGTTTACAGTGTTTCACTGGACCAAAAGAAAGATAAATGGTTAGAGGCAATTTCTAAAGACCAATTATCATGGCCTAACCACGTAAGTGAACTTTTAGGATGGAATTCTACAGCTGGAACAAAATATGGCATAACAAGCATTCCCAAGACATTTTTATTAGATAAAAACGGAAAAATTGTAGGTTATAATTTAAAAGGTGCAGCATTAGAAAAAAAGTTAGCTGAAATACTTTAAACGTAAATGAATAAAATTTGTTTAGCTCTAATCACTTGTCTAATTAGTAACCTGGTTAATGGACAACAATCCTATTTTCAACAAAAAGTAAATACCAAAATTAATGTTGAATTGGATGATGAAAATCATATTTTAAGGGGAAATGAAGAAATAGTTTACAAAAATAATTCTAATCAAAAACTTGATTCAATTATTATCCACCTTTGGCCCAATGCTTACAGGAATAGTAAAAGTGAATTAGCAAAGCAAAAGTTTTCTGATGGTAGTAATTCTTTTAAATATGCAGATGAAAAAGATTTAGGATTTATTGATTCTCTTGATTTTGAAGTAAACGGCGAAAAAGTAAACTGGAGATTTTATGAAAACAAATTAGATATTGCGATTATTTATTTAAAATCAAGTTTAGCAATTAAGGACTCTATTACTCTATCCACCCCATTTAAAGTGAAGATTCCTTCGGGTGAATTTTCAAGGCTTGGACATATTGGTCAATCTTACCAAATTACTCAATGGTTCCCCAAACCAGCTGTTTTTGACAAAAATGGATGGCATCCTATGTCTTATTTAGATCAAGGGGAATTTTATTCTGAATTTGGAGATTATGATGTAAGCATAACTGTACCTAAAAACTATGTGCTTATGGCCACAGGAGATTTACAAAACAAAGAAGAGTTAGACTTTCTAAATCAAAAAGCAGAAATAACTTCTAAACTTATACAAAAAAACAAATTGCCAATAAGAGATTCTTTAGGAAGAAAAGATATGAGTTTTCCAAAGAGTAGTGAAGAGAAAAAAACAATAAGATTTACCCAAAAAAATGTACACGATTTTGCTTGGTTTGCAGATAAAAGATACCATGTTCTCAAAGGAGAAGTAGAACTGGAAAACAAAAATATAACATCTTGGGCACTATTTACAAATAGTGAAGCCAAACTATGGAAAAGATCTATTGAATATATAAATGATGCTACTAAATATTTCTCAAAATGGGTTGGTGAGTATCCATACAATCATGTAACTGCGGTAGATGGCACCATTAGTGCGGGTGGTGGAATGGAATATCCAAATATAACTGTGATAGGTAGATCTGGTGATAGTAAATCCTTAGAAACTGTTATTATTCACGAGGTAGGACACAATTGGTATTATGGAATATTGGGAAGTAATGAGAGAGACAACGCATGGATGGATGAAGGACTAAATACTTATATTGAAATAAGATATATGCAAGAAAAATATCCAAATGGATATGAAAATAAAGAAGAAAAAGTAAAAGAAAAAGGTATTTCTATAACTATTCCATTTAAAGAAAAGGAAATTCAACATATTAGCTATCAGTTTAATGCTTCAAGGAATTATGACCAACCTTTACAAATGGGATCTAAGGATTTTACTCAAATTAATTACGGGGCAATGGTGTATTCTAAAACTGGAATTGGCTTTCATTATTTAAAGGAATATTTAGGAGAGGAATCGTTTGATCAATGTATGAATACTTATTTTAAAAAATGGAAATTTAAACATCCTGATCCTGAGGATATAAAATTAATTTTTGAAAGAGTTAGTAAGCAAAATTTAGATTGGTTTTTTGAGGACTATATTAAAACAACTAAAAAAACAGACTATTCATTTAAAAAGATATCTAAAATTAACGATCAAGAATATTTGATTAAACTAAAAAACTTAACTGGTTATAAATCTCCTATACCAATTCAAGCCTTAAGAAAAAAAAATGATTCATTATATGTATTAAGCGAAAAATGGATTGATGGATTTAATAAAGACACAGCATTCGTATATAAAACAACTGAAAAACCTTCAAAGTTTGTAATTGATTACAATGTTATTACTACAGATTTTAATTACAAGAAGCATATATCAAATTCCAGTGGGATTTTGAAGTTTAGAAAACCCATAAAATTTAAATTAGTCCCTGTAAATATTAATAATAATATTGAAAATTTAATTTATTACAGTCCCATACTAGCTGGAAATTCATATGATAAAACTATGGTAGGTTTGGCACTTTACAATAGCTCTATAAAAGATAAAAAAATTGAGTGGATGTTAAACCCATTATATGGATTTGGAAGCAAAGACTTAGTTGGATCAGGAAGAATATCAACAAATATTAATACAAATGGGATATTTCCAAGAATAGAATTAGGATATAAAATTAGGAGTTATAATTATAAACCAGAATTAATTGACAGAGATGAAAGATGGATAAAACAAGAATTATTTGCGGATTTTAGATTAAAATCTAGAAGCCTACGAAGTTCTCCCTTCGAAAACATTAAACTTAGAACGATAAAAATACAGGATTATGAAGCTGATGGTTTATTAATATCTCCTCCTAAGACAAAAAGAAAAACATCTTATTATGGTGAAATAGAATATCAATTAAAAAATCGACAAATTCTAAAACCTAAGGAATTTAAATTAAACTATCTATACGGTATAAAAGACAATAAAAATTTAGTAAATAGTTTACAACTAACATTAACAGCTGAAAAATCCTACAATAAAAACTACGATAAAATAAAATGGAGATTTTTTGCTGGATACCATTTAAATAGTGATTTAACCGACCAATACTCATTTTACCTAAGCGGGAAAAATGGTAGAACTGACTTTTTATACGACAATACATATATTGCAAGAAGCTCAACTGATACTGAACATATACTATCTAGACAAAATGATAACTCGTATGGAAGCTTTAAAGCAATTGATAATAATTCAAGAAGTAATAGTTGGATGATTTCTAATAATTTTAAAATTGATATTCCAAAAACACCGGTTGGTATATTTGCTGATCTTGGTGTCTACGAAGAAACTTATCGAGAAAATAAGTTAAGCTGGGATTACAATGCTGGAATATATTTTAGTTTTTCTATAAATGAAGAAATTATAGGTATTTACTTACCTTTGTTTTATAGTAATAGATTTGGAGAATCATTAAATGAATTAAAATTTTTCCAAAGAATAAATTTCATATTTAATCTAAAAGGTATCAATCCTTTTCATATTAAAAAAACTATAAAACCATGAAAAATAGAACAAAAATATATTTTGCTTCTGATTTTCATTTGGGGAATTATTCTAATAATAAACATCGAGAGAATAAGATTATTAGCTGGTTACAAACAATAGAAAAAGATGCTAAGGAATTATACTTAGTTGGAGATATTTTTGACTTTTGGTTTGAACACAAATATAGTATTCCAAAAGGAAACATAAGGTTTTTAGGAATGTTAGCCTCTTTGAAAGACAAAGGAGTTAAAATCCACCTATTTACAGGAAATCATGACATGTGGATGTTTGGATATTTAGAAAAAGAAATTGGACTAAATGTAATTAAGAATCCAATAACCAAAAAAATTGAAAATAAAATATTTTTCATTGGTCACGGTGATGGCTTAGGACCAGGAGATAGAAAGTATAAGTTCGTTAAAAAAATTTTTACAAATAATTTATGCCAATGGTTATTTGCTAGACTTCATCCAAACTTGAGTTTTTCTATCGCCCATTACTGGTCTAAAATGAGTAGGGAAAACGAAAATAGCGAGAGCCCATCTTTTCTTGGAGAAGATAAGGAATGGCTGATTCAATACTCAAAGGAAAAGTTAAAAGAAAATGAGGATATAAACTATTTTATTTTTGGTCACAGACATGTACCAATCCATCATAAAATTGGACACAAATCGACTTATATTAACTTAGGAGATTGGATAAACCACTACACTTATGGTGTGTTTGACGGTGAAAAAGTTGAACTAAAGAAATTTAAATAATTAAAAGCTGCTAATACGAACAGCTAAATCAATTAATTTATTAGAGTAACCAGCTTCATTATCATACCAACTTATAATTTTGTAAAAAGATTCGTTGAGTTGAATACCTGCATTAGCATCTACTATTGATGTTCTTGCATCACCAATAAAATCTTGTGAAACAACTAATTCTTCTGTAAAACCCAAAATACCTTTAAGTTCATTATTGGAAGCATTTTTCAATGTTAACATTACATCCTCATAGGTAGTATTCTTGCTAAGCTTTACGGTGAGATCAACTACAGAAACGTTGGCTGTAGGAACTCTAAAAGCCATGCCAGTTATCTTTCCAACTAAACTTGGAATTACTTTTGTAACAGCCTTAGCAGCACCTGTTGAAGCAGGAATAATATTAACTAAAGAACTTCTTCCTCCTCTATAATCTTTCTTTGAGGGACCGTCTACTGTAAATTGAGTAGCAGTTGCAGCATGAACAGTTGTCATTAAAGCTTCATCTATTCCATATTCATCATTTAAAACTTTAGCAAGTGGCGCAAGACAATTTGTTGTACAAGATGCATTTGAAACAATTAAATCAGAGGGCTTTAAATTGCTATCGTTTACTCCCATAACAAACATTGGTGCATCTTTTGAAGGTGCAGAAATAGCTACTTTTTTTGCACCACCATCAATATGATATTGAGCAAGTTCAAGAGTTGTAAAAATACCTGTACATTCCACGGCAACATCAACATCTAATTCATTCCATTTTAGTTGTTTCGGATCTCTCTCTGCAGTAATTCTTATATTTTTACCGTCTACAAGTAACTGGTTATTTTCAACAATTATTTCAGCATCACAAATGCCGTGAACGGAATCATATTTTAATAAGTATGCTAAGTGATCTAAGTCCAGTAAGTCATTAATGGCTACTACCTCAACATTTTCTCTTTTAAGGCAAGCACGAAAAACCATTCTTCCAATTCTTCCAAAACCATTTATTCCAATTTTAACTTTACTCATATTTATGTTTTTGTATGCAAAAAAGACCTCAATAAATTAAGGTCTTTAAAAAAGATTATTTAAAAAAATTAATATTTTATAAATTTAGTTACTTTCATTTCATCACCAGAAGAAAGTGTTATTAAATAAGTGCCTATTGGTAATTCCGAAGTGCTTACTGGCAGAGTATGATACCCATTATTAAACATTACGTTATTATATAATGTTTTAACTACACTTCCATTTATGTTATAAACTACAACACTAACGGTATTTGATTTATTTAACTCAAAAGAAAGATTAGTGTTTTCTAAGACTGGATTTGGAAAAATATTTAATGATGATATATTTTTAGATATTTCGTTATTTAGAATTGGTTCTTGGACAGACAATAAGTTATCAGCTCTCCAAATACCTCTTCCATGGGTACAAGCATAAATAGCACCTTGATTATTTACTTTTCTGTAACCATTATCCATGCCAGCTTCCCAAGGTCTCCATTGTTGACAAATATCAAAAACTGGAATTGGGCCAATTTCAGAATTATTAGAAATCCAAGATGTATTAGATCCCGAAATATTATCAGTTGTAAAGACACCGTATTCAGTTCCAATAATAATTACGTCTGATGACGGATCTCTCTCGATTACACAACCAAATACTGGCATGTCAGGAAGATCACCATCAATCGGAACAAAAGATGGATTAGAAGAGGTCGCATTAGTAGAATAATAAACATGATTAGTCGATGTTCCCCCAAATACAACACATACATTGTCAGCATTATTGGGGTCTACAGAAATATCGGTAATGACTTTTCCAGAAAGATTAAATACAGTTTGTTTATGAAGTTTATACTTAATTTCAGAACCATCTTTATAGGAATATAAATTACTATTCTGAGCAAAATTTATTTGATTTATCATTGAACCTGTAATGGTATTTCCAGTTGATATTTCTATCAAAGTATCAGAAGCAACAGGCTTGTAATCAATATCCGCTTCTTCTAAAGAATAGGCATTTGCAAGTCCAGAAATTCTTGATAAACTACCATTTCCAGTACCACACCACGCATAATTCATGTCGTGAGAAATTTCAAAACTATGAATAGAATTTGAATTTGTATTATATAATTTCCACCACTCAGGCGTTGTTGTAAATCTTAAAATATCTCTTGTAATGTATACAGCTTCATCACTTTGTGTTATAAAATAAGACTGGACATAATCAGGAAGCATTAATGTATCTGTTCCTAAGACTGAAATAAATGTATCTGTTCCTACAACATTAATTGTATCATAAACATTTAAGTTCTGAGTAAGAATATGTTTTATAGGGATACCAAAAGACTTGCTCAAATAGGTTACAGTGTCTCCAATTATCATATCAGAACTTGGAATATAAACTATTGAGTCTCTTGAATTAAAATCCTCAGGATCTTCCATTAGCGCAATAGCATTGTAAAAGGGGCCACAATCCTGACCAACTATACCTGAACAAGGTGCAGGTACGCTTTGAGTAGTTACTCCCTTATCTTTAGACCTTGAAATAGAACCATTATAAACAGTTGTTATGAAAGCGTTACTATTCAAATATGAAATTTCACATTCAAATCCATCACCACCACCTACTTCAGAGAATTCTTTAGAAAAAGGATTAGAATTATCTTTATATTGAGTGCCATTATCTTGAGCACCAGCAATAACTGATCCATTACCTCCAAATGCCATTGAATAAAACTGAGTTATGTTATAGCCCTTATTTATAACTGCTCCAAACTGAGATGTTCCAGAAGAACCAGTTCTAATTTGAACCCCTCCGTCATTTCCAACAACTAATTGATTATTATTTTTCCAAACTAAGCGATGATTGTCTGCATGAATATAAATAGGAACAATAGGATTAACAGACCATGAAGAAATTGGGTACCATTGACCATTAAAGGGATCACTTGAAGTAGAAGTGTGGACCCAGGACCATAAATCAATACCCCCTATAATACATTCCTGACCGTCTGGTCTAGAAGTAATTACCAAATCATATTTTCCTTGACTAGATCTTGAAGTACTTAAAGGAGTAAAATTAGTGGTAGATCCAGGAGCAATTTGCCCCCAATTAAGACCATTGTCAATTGATCTATAAACACCACCAAGGACACCTCCTGATGTGGAAAAAATACAGTATAAGGTATATTTTTCATCAGAGTTTTTATTTTTAGAAATCGCATATTCTGACCTGCCCATTCCAAAACCTTGTAATTGGCCATTTGAGTGTAAATCAGTCCACGTAAGTCCACCATCTTGACTAGACCAAGACCTTACACCTCCAAGGTCAATTCCTAAGATCATAACTTGACCATCTTCTGAAATTTTGAAGTCACCAATAGTAGAATTATTGCTAATTCCAGAAATACTTTGAGTTGTAGTATAATTTGTAATTTTATTTAAACCAACACCCATCCCTACATAATAAACGGTATTGTCAAGAGTCATATCGCTTTGAACTTTTAAAATGTCTTTATTATTAGTGTTTGGAACTTGTAGAAAACTGAAATTGTCGGTAGACACACTGTACCAAATACCGTCTCCACTAGTAATTCCTGAACCTTCGTTATTAACCGATCCTTCGTATTTGTTTCCTCCGGTTGCTACGTAAAGAGTACCATTTTTAGTTATTGCAATTGATGATATACTTAAAGATCCTGTACCAATTGCACTATTAATCATTGCATCATCAAATTCTTGAACTCTAACCCAATTTTGACCGGCATTTACTGTTTTAAACAATCCACCAGAGACTGAACCAGCAAACATTACATTTTCATCATCAGGATGTATTGCAATAGCTCTTGTCCTACCACCAACATTATCAGGTCCTTCTTCAACAAAATTAAGGCTTGAAGATCTCGAAATCATTTTTTGACGTACTAAATCTTTAGCAGATGCCAGTTTTGATAATTCTACTTTACCTGTGTTAAAATCTTTATATATTAAATTTTTGTAGTCTATTGCCCCATTAGCACCTGTCACTGATTCAATATTATATATAGATTTATAATTATATTTCCTAGAATAATCCTTATTTGATGACTTTGTAAAGAAAGAAATTGAAATTATAATTACTGTGATTATGATTGGATAAATGATTATTTTTTTCATTGTAGAGTTTAAATATTAAACCAAAATTACAAATTATTAAATTAAGCTAGTATTTGTTAAGCAATAATTATTAAAAAAAAATTAAACAAATTAAAATAGATGTTTCTCAGCATGATAACTAGATCTTACTAATGGTCCACTTTCGACAAACCTAAAACCTAATTTCAAACCAAATTCCTTATACTTTTCAAACTGATCAGGGTTAATAAATTCTTCTACAGGAGCATGTTTTGGGGTGGGTTGTAAGTATTGTCCGAGCGTTACTATGTCAACCTTTACAGATCTTAAATCTTCTAATGTCTCAAAAACTTCTTCTTGGGTTTCTCCAAGTCCCAACATTAGTCCAGACTTAGTTTTCATCCCTCCTTGTTTTAATCTTAATAATAGTTCTAAACTTCTATTATACTTTGCCTGAACTCTAATCGTTTTTGTTAATCTTCTTACTGTTTCAATATTATGGGAAACAATTTCAGGTGAAACATTAATAATTTTATTTAAGTTTTCCCAAATACCAGCAAAATCTGGAATTAAAGTTTCTAAGGTAGTTTCTGGGGATTGTCTCCTTATTGCTTTCACTGTAGAAACCCAAGTATCAGCCCCACCATCCGATAAATCATCACGATCAACAGAAGTAATAACTGCGTGCTTAACCTTCATTAATTTTACAGAATTAGCAACTCTTCCAGGTTCAAATACATCAACTTTTTCAGGTCTTCCTGTTGAAACAGCGCAAAATCCACAAGATCTTGTACAAACATTTCCTAAAATCATGAATGTAGCGGTACCTGCTCCCCAACACTCTCCCATATTTGGACAATTACCACTTTCACATATGGTATGAAGTTTATGTTCAGTTACTAAATTTCTTACGTTCTTGTAAGACTTTCCAGTAGGCAATTTAACCTTGAGCCATTTTGGCTTTTTTATTTTTGCTGTAGAATCTTTAATCATTAATAAAATTTATTTCCAAATGAACAACTTAAATATAAATTAGGATAAAAACGGTGATCTTTATTTTCTGCCATCAAAAGTACTTTATTTAGATAGCCATCAACTGAAAAACCAATTTCTAGTGAATTCATAATTTCTCGATTGTAAGAATATTCAAATTCTAAGCCTAGTTTAAAAAACAATCCAGGATTTAGTTTTGAAGATCCAAAGCCAGAAGACCAAGGGCCTCTGCCATAAATATTGGTTAAGTTGTGTGATTCAGGATTATATCTTTCTAGAGAAACACCGGAAATTTTTCCAGTTACGTCATATTTAAAAACTTCTAGAAAAACTGGCTTGACAAATCCCAGAGATGGTCCAAAAGTATAATTCATCGATATTTGCAAACCATTGTCTCTTAATTTATTGTATAAAACTTTTCTTCTGCCAAATCCAAACCTTAAAGCGAACAAAGAATTAACCTTTCCAAAAACAAACTTTTTAGCGTTTTCATCAAAAGACCCAAATATTTTGTACTCTTTATCATGTTTATTTGTAATTAAACTAACAGTAAAAAGTGATTTTTTTTTAAAAGTCATAAATTTTGACTTTCCATAATCTAAAGCAAATCCACTAGTATGAATCGTGCCACCAACCCAAATTTCTTTTGTAATTCTAGCCATCATCTTATCTTCGTGTGGAATTTGTGAATAAGAAGATAAAAAAAACAACAAATTGAATAAAATAGTGTTTGTATATCTTAGCATTTTTGTCAATTAAACAAAAATAGAGAAATTGAAGAATAAAAGGAATTGTTTAAAGAAAAATTAAAAACTTAATTAATTATTTAATGTCTATGGTATTTAATGAAATTAATTCTTGTTGATTATTTTGATCAATTTCTAAGCTGTAGGCTGGACACCTTTTTTGAACAGGCTTAAAAAGAGAACATGAAGAAAATGAAGATAATGCCAAAATGGTAATTATAAAAGAGATAATTTTTTTCATGTTTCTGTTTATTTCTTTAACAAAAATATTAAAAAACACATAACAACAATGAAATCATTAGTTTTTATTTAAAAATATGATTGTAAATAACGAATTTCTATTTAATCAAGTTAACAATGAATGGTTATCTATATTTAAAAATGAGATAAATAAAAAGTATTTCAAGTTTATAATTGAAGAATTAGAAAATTGTGCTGAAGAAAATATACTTTGTCCGAGTCCAAAAAATATTTTTAAGGCCTTTAAAAAGACTAGTTTTTCAAATTTAAAAGTAGTTATTGTAGGTCAAGATCCATATCATGGACGTGGACAGGCGAATGGCCTTTCTTTTGCGGTTAGTAATGATCAAATAACACCACCTTCACTTAAAAATATATTTAATGAAATAGAAAATGATTTAAAAAAAAGACCTAATACTAAAAAAAATCTTGAAAGTTGGGCAGATCAAGGGGTTTTAATGCTTAATTCATCTTTAAGCGTGAAATCTGGAAAGCCTAATTCACACCAGAATTTAGGATGGAATAAATTTACTGACAAAATATTAAAACATATTTCTGAAAATAAAAATAATGTAGTTTTTTTTCTGTGGGGAAATTTTGCAAAACAAAAACAAGAATTAATTGATAGAAATAAACATTTGATACTATCCTCTAGTCATCCTTCTCCACTTTCCTCTTACATAAGTTTTGATGGATGTAAACATTTTTCAAAATCTAATAAGTATTTAAAACAAAATAATTTAAATGAAATTAATTGGTGATTATTAAACCTATATATGGTTTTATTATTGTCCTATTGTTTCCACTTATGATGGCAGCTCAGGAGATCAAATCTTATAGGATTTTCAACAATCTTGAGGTTTCAAATAATAATAAAACAAATTCTAATAATTTAAAGAATATTGTAAATGATGTTCTTTTATCAAAAATTCAAGAAGGTTATTTTAATAGTTCCATCGACTCAACTAGAATAATTAACAAGAACTTAGAAATATATATAAAAACTGGCAGTTTAATTAATGTCAATGAAATTAAGGTAAATATCAATGATCAATTATCCCTTAAACTAAGAGAGGATTTTGTTAGTCAGAAAAAATATTTTGATCCTACTGAACTTAGTTCAAAAATTAGAAAGTGGATTGTTTTGATGAATAATAATGGATTTCCTTTTGCTGAGTTTGAATTTAAAAACTATGAAATTATAGATTCTAAAATCAATCTAGAATGTAACTTAATTTCTGGACCATTAGTTAGAATTGACTCTTTAATAAATCCTGAAATTTCTACTAAAGAATTGATGCTGGTAAGTAAAATAATTAATATCAAAAATGGAGATGTTTTTAATTTATCAGAGATATATAAAATAAGTGAAAACATAAGAAAATCTGTTTTTTTAAAAGAAATAAAGCCCCCAGCATATGAGTTTGTAGATAATTTTGCTTCAATATATACTTACGTTAAAACTGAATCTAAAAATAGTGTGAATGGATTGATAGGAATACAGCCTTCTGAAAATGATAAAATTCAGTTTACGGGCAATGTTTCCTTAAATTTCTTGAATACATTAAACTTTGGAGAAACATTAAAATTAAATTGGCGTAAAATGTTTAATTCTTCACAAAATCTTATTAGCGAATTTAGTATTCCCTTCATATTTAAAACTAACATTGAAATAATGGGAGGTTTAGATATGATTAAAAAAGATAGTTCATTTTTCAATCTAAATTCAAAATTTATAGTGAAATACAGGCTAAATTCTAACTTAACAAGTGGATTTTTATTTGCAAAGAACAATTCTACTAACTTATTGCAAAGTAATTATTCATCTACAACTGTTAACAGTTTTGGATTTACTGCGGATTTAAAAAAGACTAACAATAAATATAACCCATCTAAAGGATATTTATTTAAAACTGAACTGTCATATGGATGGAAGCAAACCTTTAGTAATGATACATCATCAAGTAATATATTAAGAACCCCAAACTTTAACGGAAAGTTAGAAATAGATACTTATTGGGATATAATAAGAAGAACCACTCTAAAAATGAAATTAACAGGTTCTACAATACAAAATGATATTCTATACGAAAATGAACTAATAAGAATTGGGGGGTATAGAACTATTAGAGGATTCAATGAAGAATCTATAATGGTCAGCTCATTCATATTGTCAAATTTAGAGTTTAGATACTTGTTAGACGAAAAATCTAATGTTTTTATCTTTTCGGATTTTGCATGGACTGAGTCTAAAACAAATGAATTTTTAAAAGAGGAATATTATCAAAGCTTTGGATTTGGAACTAATATTTCAATGAAAAATGGTCTATTTACCTTTATTTATGGAATTGGCAGAAAAATAGATAATCCTTTTTTAATTAGAATTGGGAAAATCCATTTTGGTTTCACGAGTTATTTCTAATTTAATTAAACAAAGTAAATTCAAGTTTAATTAGTCTTGTTTTTTGTTTCTCTAAAAACTACATTTGCAAAAAAATTAAATATAATGACTGATACAATAAAAGCAAGTTATAAAGTAAAAGATATTAGTTTATCAGACTGGGGAAGAAAAGAAATAAAATTAGCTGAAGCTGAAATGCCTGGGTTAATATCTCTAAGAGAAGAATTTAAAAACCAAAACCCGCTTAAGGGTGCTAGAATTGCTGGCTGTCTTCACATGACAATTCAAACAGCAGTTTTAATTGAAACCTTAATTGATCTTGGAGCAGAGGTTTCATGGTCATCTTGTAATATTTTTTCTACTCAAGACCATGCAGCTGCAGCAATTGCTAAAGAAGGAATTCCTGTCTTTGCTTGGAAAGGAATGAATGATCAAGAATTTGACTGGTGTATCGAACAGACTTTATTTGCTTTTGAAGGAAATAAACCTTTAAATATGATTTTAGATGATGGTGGAGATTTAACAAATATGGTGTTAGATAATTATCCAGAATTAGTTAAAGAAATAAAAGGGTTATCTGAAGAAACAACTACAGGAGTTCATAGACTCTATGAAAGAATGAAAAATGGTACACTACCAATGCCTGCAATAAATATTAATGACTCTGTAACGAAATCTAAATTTGACAATAAATATGGTTGTAAAGAATCTCTAGTTGATGCAATTAGAAGATCAACTGATATAATGATGGCAGGGAAAGTAGCTGTTGTTGCAGGATATGGAGATGTAGGAAAAGGTTCGGCAGCCTCTCTTCAAGGTGCAGGCGCAAGAGTTATTGTCACTGAAATTGACCCTATTTGCGCACTTCAAGCTGCTATGGATGGATTCGAAGTCAAGAGGATGGAAAGTGCTGTAGTTGAAGCTGATATAGTAGTTACTGCAACAGGTAATAAAGATATTATCAAAGGAAAACATTTTGAAATTATGAAGGATAAAGCCATCGTTTGTAATATTGGTCACTTTGACAATGAAATTGACGTTTCTTGGCTAGATTCAAATCACGGATCTTCTAAGACAACTATTAAGCCTCAAGTTGATATGTACACAATTAAAGGAAAAGATATCATATTACTTGCAGAAGGTAGACTAGTAAATTTAGGATGTGCAACCGGTCACCCTTCATTTGTTATGAGTAATTCCTTTACTAATCAAACTTTAGCTCAGCTAGAACTTTGGGAAAATAGCTCGAAATATAAAAACGAAGTTTATATGTTACCTAAGCATCTTGATGAAAAGGTAGCCCTTTTACACCTTTCCAAAATTGGTGTGGAATTAGAATCACTTAGCAATGATCAAGCTGATTATATTGGTGTGAAAGTTGAAGGTCCATACAAACCAGAATATTACAGATATTAATCCCAGACTAAATTGGGTATAAAATGAATTTTCTAAACAGACTTAAATTTTTCCTTATTGGAATTTCTTTAGGTCTGTTTCTTGTTTTCTCCATTTTTAAGGAAAGAGAATGGAGCTGGTTACCAGAAAATAAAATAAAAAAATTTCTTCTTGATAATCCTATCAAAATAAACCTTAAAAAATCAGAATTATCTAATATCAATGATGATTTTTCTCGGAATATTTTCAATGTTATAATTTATGGGGATGTGGTTTTTTCTCAAAGCACAACAAATACAAATCCAAAAAAATATTTAATTAAGTATGAAAATGACAGTATTTCTGTCGACATATCATTTAAAGATTCATCTTGTTTAATTAACTCATTTAATAGTTATAAGTTTTGTCAAAGAAATGATGATTTATGTTTAGAGACAACCTTAAACATGGATGATCTTAATTTTTTCCTCATTCTGGAAAAACTTGAAAAAAAATACAATAAAAAATTTAATTCAGATATGAAAAAATATAATCTGAATAATTTATATATCACTAAAAATTTAAAAACTTATAAAAACGACTGGAAAAAATCAAATATATTCAAAATAACAAATCCTAATTATCAAGGCACTATTGATATCGAGGGTAACAAATATGAAATCACCATGGAAAAAGGAAATAATAAATTGAGATTCAAATCAATAATAAAATTAAAATAGTTTTGAAATCACTTCAAATTTAATTTAAGATGCTATTCTTTTGTAATATAAAAACATTGCAATAATTGAAAAAAACATATTTGGAAACCATACTGCAAAAATTGTATTTAGTCCAATGTTAACTGCTGCTACGGTAGTCATTTTCATAAAAAATATATATATTAATCCGCAAAATAGACCGATCACTAAATTTTTACCTACTCCCTCTCTTGATTTTCTTGAAGCAACTGATATTCCGATAATAGTTAAAATATATGCTGCAAATGGATAAGCAGTTCTTTCATGACGACTTATGTCTATAAGAGCTGTTGAGTTACCTTTTTCCTCTTCTTTGTTTTTATAATCAATTAATTCCGGAGTAGTCATTGCAAACGTTATTTCAGCTCTTTGCCCCAAGTCAGTCACATTGAATGTCAGAACTGTATCAATTAATTTTTTCATAACTAATTGATCATTAATTTCACCTATTTTTCTAATAAAAGTGTTTTTAAGTTTCCAATTGCAGGAAATACTATCACCTTCTGCTCTTTCAACTTGCATATCGCTCTCTAACTCCCAAATGCCATTTTTATTTTGTTTCCAGTTCTCAACCCAAAGTCTTTTAACAATTGTAGTATTACCTATGAATTGTCGGTAACTTACTATAGTTCCCTTACTTATTTCTAAATGAACATCTTTAAAATTGACATTATATTTTGTAAATTGATTTTCAAAAATTAGTCTATTTTTATTTGCAAATGGAGCAACATAATGATTTACAAATACAGAAATAACCAACAAAAATGAGGAGGCTATAATATAAGGTCTAGAAAACCTCCAGAAACTAACACCATTACTCAAAATAGCTACTATTTCTAACCGTTGAGCCATGAAACTTGTAAACCATAAAACTGATAAAAAGACAATAAGAGATGAAAATAAATTTGCATAATGAATAAAAAAATATGGGTAATAATCAACTAAAATTTTGAATACAGTTAAGTCATTTTCAGGATCCATGAAATAATTAAGTTTTTCAGAAACATCAAAAATCATTGATATGCTCATAACAACAACAATCATAAATACGTATGTACCAAGAAATTTCTTTACTATGAACCAGTCTAATTTTTTCATTTTAATGACTAAAGTCTTTCAACTAATTTGATGACCATTTTATTTTTCCAATTTGTAAACGAACCATTTTCAATCCTTATTCTAGACTCATTAACTAACCATAAATAAAAAGAAAGATTATGTATACTTGCTAGTTGAGGCCCAAGCATTTCTTTAGAAATAAATAAATGTCTTAAATATGATTTTGAATAACGACTGTCAACATCAGAAAATCCATTAGGGTCAATTTCACTAAAATCATTTTCCCATTTTTTATTTTTGATATTTATAATTCCTTCACTAGTGAATAACATTCCGTTTCTAGCATTTCTTGATGGCATAACGCAATCAAACATATCTATTCCTAAAGCTATACATTCTAATAAGTTAGATGGAGTTCCCACCCCCATTAAGTACCTTGGTTTGTCCTCGGGTAATATATCACAAACTTCTTCCGTATGTTTATATAATAAATCGTGAGGCTCACCAACTGAAAGCCCACCAATAGCATTTCCTGGCAGATCAAATGATGCAATCACTTCTGAGCTTTTCTTCCTAAGATCTGAATAAGTACTGCCTTGAACAATTGGAAAAAGAACTTGTGAATAATCATATTTAAAAGGACTTGAATTGAAACTATCTACACATCTTTTAAGCCACCTGTGAGTCATCTCCATAGAATCTTTAGCGTAAGAATAATCACAAGGATATGGCGTACACTCATCAAATGCCATTATTATATCAGCACCAATTGATTTTTGAATATCCATTACGTTTTCCGGAGTAAAAAAATGAGAAGAACCATCAATATGGGACTTGAACTTAACACCCTGTTCAGTTATTTTTCTTCGCCCAGATAAACTGTAGACCTGGTATCCTCCAGAATCAGTTAACAAAGGTCTATTCCATGAAATGAATTTATGAAGTCCTCCAATTTTTTCAAGTCTATCAACTCCTGGTCGTAAATACAAATGATAAGTATTACCTAAAATAATTTGAGCATTAACCTGATCTTCTAAATCTTTTTGAGAAACCGATTTAACAGTACCTGCAGTTCCTACAGGCATAAAGATTGGAGTACGAATTTCTCCATGATCAGTTTTTATAATACCAGACCTAGCATTGGAGTTCTTATCTTTATTTAGAAGAGTAAAGTTCATAAAACTGTGGATAAACTAGTTTACAACAAATATAGAACATCTTAATTAAGAGATACTTTTATTAAATAAATGATTTAATAAATTGAACTATTCTGAACTAGTATTTGTTGTACTCATCTTAAGTCTTATAATCCAAGCAATTTACTTGGGCTATTTCACTTCACGATTGTCCTTTAATAAAGACAATAATCCATTTATTAGTAAAAGTGTATCTGTAATTATTTGTGCAAAAAATGAAGCAGAAAATTTAAAGAAAAATTTACCTAAAATTTTTAATCAAAAATATGATGATTTTGAAGTTATAGTAGTTAACGATCGTTCTTGGGACAATACTAAAGAAATACTAATTAATTTTAAGGATCAATTTACTAATCTTAAAATTGTAACTATCCCCGAAAATAAAAATGATGATTTCGGAAAAAAACTTGCACTTACAGTAGGTATTAAAGCTGCTAAAAACAACCATCTAATATTGACTGATGCGGATTGCTATCCGTCATCAGATCTTTGGATAAAAGAAATGAGTAAAGGTTTTAAGAATGAAAAAGAAATTATTATTGGAGTAGGTATTTATGAAAAAGAAAATAGTTTTTTAAATAATTTAATAAGATATGACACTGCACAAATAGCAATAAATTTTATGGGATTTGCGATTGCAAAAGTTCCATACATGGGAGTTGGAAGAAATTTGGGCTATACCCAAGAAATTTATTATTTGAATAATGGTTTTAAATCTCATTATCATATATCATCTGGAGATGATGATTTATTTGTAAATCAATCTTCAAACAATAACAATACCGCTGTTGTTTTTAATGAAAATAGCCTTACAGTTTCTTCCTCCAAAAAAGATTTTAAAAGCTGGTTAAATCAAAAAAAAAGACATCATACAACAAATACAAATTATAAAAACAAACACAAATTCCTTCTACTTCTACAATATTTTGCATCAATATCTTTTTATATATGCTTTCTTTTTTTGTTGGCTTCTGACTTACATCAAACTCGTGTTATAATTATATATTTTTTTAGATATTTAATAATAGTTTGCTTATTTTACAAGCCTTTCAAAATAATGAAGTGTAAAGATCTTCTATTGAAATTTCCTTTATACGAAATCATATTACTAATTTGTCAACCATTATTTCAAATAAATAAGAGAAATAGTATCTAAATGAAAAAAGAAAAAAAACTTTCTCATCTTTCTGAAAAAGCTCAAAAAGATTACAACTTAATTATTAGAGCTACTGAAGAAAAAGATCAACAAGCCTTTTCGGAATTAATGGATAAATATAAAGATCCGATTTATTTTATGCTTCTAAAAATGGTAAATAACAATGATGATGCAGAAGATCTAACTTTAGAAGCATTCGGAAAAGCTTTTAATAGACTCAATCAATACACACCAAATTTTGCATTTAGCACTTGGCTATTTAAAATTGCTACTAATAACTGTATAGATTTTTTAAGAAAGAAAAAGAAAAATGTAATGTCAATTGATAACAGAGTTTCAAATAAAGATGGTGAAGAATATATGTTTGAAATCAAAAGTGAAGGAATGACACCTGAACAAATAGCCATGAACGATCAAAAAATTCAATTAATGAGGCAATACGTTAAAAAGTTAAAGCCTAGATATCAAACATTAGTAGAAATGAGATACTTTAAAGAATTGAGCTACGATGAAATTTCTGAAGAGATGAAGCTTCCATTAGGAACAGTGAAAGCTCAGCTTTTTAGAGCTCGAGAATTTCTTTACAACATAATGAAACATAGTATTGAAACAATCTGACTCTATAAAAATTATTCAGTTTTATTTTCCTGAATTAAATTCAAGACAGGTATTAAGATTTAAACTTCTTAGAGAGCTATATCTTAAATGGAACTCAAAAATAAATGTTATAAGCAGAAAAGACACTGAAAACTTTTACACCAGACATGTCCTACACTCCCTAGCAATAGCAAAATTTATACAATTTAGAAATAAGAGTAAAATAATTGATGTTGGCACGGGGGGAGGGTTTCCGGGTATACCATTAGCTATTTATTTTAGTGACTCATCATTTACCCTAGTAGATTCTATTGGTAAGAAAATTAAAGTCGTTGATGATGTAGTTAAAGAAATTAACTTAAAAAACGTTATTACAAAAACTGTAAGAATTGAAAAAGTTAAAGAAAAATTTGACTTTATTATAAGTAGGGCTGTGACTCAATTAGATAAGTTCTGTCCATGGGTTGAAAATAATATTAGTGCAAAAAATGAAAATCAAATTAAAAATGGAATTATCTATCTTAAAGGAGGTGATTTAAAAAAAGAAATAGAAAAAATTGAAAAAAAATATAATTATAATATTAAAAATATTAGTGAATATTATGACAATAACTTCTTCGAGAGTAAATCAATTTTGTATTTGAGTAAAAAATAAAATTTAACATTCTATTTTATTTATTTGATTTAAGTTAAATTAACAAAATATTTATTTAATGAGCTTTAAAATTTCAACAATCAAAAAATTTATCGTAAAAAACTTAGCGTTAATATTGTTTTTATTGGTAACTCTAAATACTTTCTGTCAAAGCTTTGAATCAAGATCTACAGATGTTAAAATCCAAAGATTATCATTCTTAATTGAACAAATGTATGTTGAGGATGTTGACCAAAATAAAATTCAAAAAGATCTAGTTCTGGGTATGTTTAATTATTTAAGGCCGATGGTTCTTTTTCAAAATGATTCTGTCTTTAAATTACTAGGATTAGAACCTTCAAAAGAAGTTGCATTAGGCTTTACAATAAGTTTTAAAAAAGGAAAAATTCTAGTTGACAGTGTATTTAACGGAACAGGTGCACATATATCTAAAATACAAAAGAAAGATCAAATAATATCAATAGACAGTAATAATCTTAACAAAGTATATTACTATTCAGACTTTATTAGTATTTCTAATGGGGAAGAAAACTCTGATTGTCTTGTTAAATTAAAAAGAAATAAAGACACTCTAAGTTTAAGAGTCAACAGAAAAAAAGTGCCAAATTTAAATCTAATCCCTTTACCAAAAAATGAGACGAAAAAAACTATTAATAATTATACAAAAGCAATTAAATTATTTGATTTAATTTATCCAGACTCAATCTCAAATAGTAAAATAACGGAATATGGCATTAGATATATGCTAGAGCAATTGGATCCTCATTCAACCTATATTTCACTTAAAGATATACATGATATGAATGCGCCTCTTAAAGGGTCATTTACAGGTGTGGGAATAAGATTTCAAATTTTTAAAGATACAGTTCTAATTGTTCAAGCTATTCCAGGTGGACCTTCGGAAAAGGTTGGGTTAATGGCAGGTGACAAAATCATTAAAATAAAAAATGAAGTTGTAGCAGGCATAGGAATTAAAAATATTGGAGTAAGAGATAGGCTTCTAGGTGATAAAGGAACAAAAGTTAAAATGGGAGTAATAAGAGGAAATAATTTAGAAATTCTTGATTTTGAAATAACTAGAGATAAAATACCAATTTACAGTGTTGACGCATCATATATGGTTAATAAAAATACTGGCTATATTAAGTTAAATAATTTCTCATCTACTAGCTTAAGTGAAATTCGAAAAGCTGTATTTAATTTAAAAAATAATGGAATGCAAAATCTCATACTAGATTTACAAAATAATGGTGGTGGATATTTAAAAACAGCAGTAGATTTATCAGATGAAATGTTACCTGGATATAAAAAAATCGTCTCGACAAAAGGGAGAAAGTTTCCTGAAAAAACTTATGAAGGAAATAGTACTGGGTTAATTGAAACTGGAAAAATCATAATTCTTGTTAACGAAAGTAGTGCAAGCGCAAGTGAAATTGTAAGTGGCGCAATTCAAGATTGGGACAGAGGCCTAATAGTTGGAAGACGTACTTTTGGAAAAGGATTGGTTCAAAAACCGATTCAATTGCCAGATGGAACTCAAGTAAGAATTACAACTTCTAAATATTATACTCCTAGTGGAAGATGCATTCAAAAGCCATATAAAAATGGGTCAATGGCTTATAGAGAAGAAAAATATAGCCGATTCAAATCTGGTGAATCGTTCAATAAAGACAGTATCAAAAATAATAAAGATGAAGAGTATTTAACATTATTAAAAAACCGAAAAGTTTACGGTGGTGGTGGTATAGTCCCAGATTATTTTGTCCCACTTGATACCTCAGGAACAAGCGCATACTTCAGTAAATTAATTAGAAAAGGTATTTTTAACCAGTTTGCCTTATACTGGGTAAACAAAAACAGAAAAAGATTAGAAAAAAAATATTCAAACTTTGAAAAATATTTAATTGAATTTGATTCTAAGAGTGTTTTAGATGAATTAATAATTTTTGCTGAAAAAGAAGGTTTAGAATTTAACAAAAAACAATTTAAAGAGGCTGAAAAAACAATTGAAATAAGATTAAAGGCAAATATTGCTCAAGACTTATTTGATTATAAAAAGTTTTATCAAGTTATAAACGAATTAAATGCACCTTTACAAAAATCATTAAAGATTATTGAAAATGACAACGCATTTTATAATTTAGCTAATTAAAATATTATTAATTATGAATAATAAATCTAACATTTCTATTGCAATATCAATTATAGCATTATTTGTATCAATTTATAGTTTGAACTCTAACAATGATAATAATCAACTATTTACTAAATCCCCAAATAAGACCTATATTAATCCTGATCCTGGGGCAAAAAATAGTTTAGATAATATTCAAAAAAATATGCTGGAAAATCCTTTAACTCCCCAAATGGATGTTTCTTCAACCCTACCTAAAACTAAGATCAAGTTTACTAAAGATTTGCATGAATTTGGCAATGTAGATGTGAATTCTGAAAATAAATACTCTTTTTCATTTATCAATTCCGGAAATGAGCCACTTAAAATATCCAATGCTAAAGGGTCTTGCGGTTGTACGGTTCCTAACTGGCCAAAGGAACCAATTTTGCCAGGAAATAGTGGCAAAATTGAAGTAATTTTCAAGCCTTCAAAGGGACAAGCTGGAAGTCAACAAACTAAAACTGTCACAGTAATTGGAAATACAAGTCCTGAGAATACAATACTTAAAATAACGGCATTTGTTAATAAAGAATCTTAGTAGAATATTTAAAATTTGTCTTTTATTCATTATCTCTGATTTATCAGCTCAACCCAACTGTAATCCTAAAGTTTTTCCTTTTGAATCTGGAGAAGAAATAATATATGACATTGAGTATTTAATGGGTAAAACCTGGGTAACTGCTGGTAAAGTAAGATTTAAGGTTGAAGATTCAATATTTCAAAATATAAATTGTCTATATATTGAAGGAAAAGGGAGAACTTTAAAAAATTATGACTGGTTTTTTAAAGTAAGAGATAAATATTCAACATTTATTTCTAAAAAGACATCATTACCTATTCATTTCTCAAGAAATGTAAGAGAGGGAGATTTTAATCTAGATTACAATTATGATTTTGATTATATAAAGAATAAAGCTTACATAAGTGAATTTAGAAGAAAGAGTAATTCAAATGATACAATTGACATAATAAGGTGCAGTTTTGACATAATGAGTTCTGTCTATTATTCAAGAGCAATAAATTTTAATAGTTATAACTATAATGACACAATTCCTTTAAATATAATACTAGATAAACAAGTTTTCAAGGATTTAAATATTGTATACAAGGGAAAGGAAGTAGTAATTAATCAAAATAAAAAGAAAATAAATTGTATTCATTTTCAAATAAAATTAATTGAAGGAACTATTTTTAAGGCAAATGAAACTATGGATGTGTTTGTTAGTGATGATGAAAATAGAGTTCCAATTTATGTAGAAGGCCAAATAATAGTTGGTGCAGTAAGAGTATTTTCAAAAAGTATTAAAGGAACTAAAATTCCAATTAAATATTTAAACTAAATTTCTATTTTTAATTTCTTTCTTAATTAAAGATAGTTCTCTTCCAGTTTGGCCTGACACAGAAGTGTTTTCTTCTGCTCTTCTAATAAGATATGGAATAACTTCATATATCGGCCCGTAAGGTACATATTTAGCAACATTGTAGCCTTGTTCAGCAAGATTATAACTTATATGATCACTCATACCTAAAAGCTGGGCAAAATAAATTCTAGAGTCATTTTTTCTTAAAGAATAATCTGTCATCAGATTAATTAAATGTAACACACTTTTTTCATTATGAGTACCTAAACAAAGGCTTACAAAATCAATATTTTTTATACAGTATTCAACTGCAATTGAGAAATCATAGTCAGTTGATTCTTTATCTTTATGAATAGGATCATTATAATTCTGTTTGATAGCTCTTTCTCTTTCCTTTTCCATGTAAGCACCACGAACTAGTTTTAATCCTAAAAATTTATTATTAGTATTACAACTTGAAATTAATTCCTTCATGAAATGAAATCTATCATGTCTGTACAATTGAATAGTATTATAAACAATAGCAGATTGATTGTTATATTTAAAAATCATAAGCTCTGCTAATGAGTCTATATAATCTTGATGCCAACTATCTTCAGCATCAATAAGAACAGAAACTTTATTATCAAAGGCTGTTTTGCAAATTTGATCAACTCTTTTAAAGACTAAATTTAATTCTAAATTTTCATTAACGCTTAAGTCATCAAATTTAGAATTTGCTTTTTTAATTAAAGAAGATTTACCTAAACCAGTAATTTTAAATACGGTAAAAGGAATGTTTCTATTTTCAGTTGCACAAAGAATAGTTTGAATTATTTCCTCTTTTGTTTTTTCAAAATCAGACTCATTTTCTTTTTCTTCAACTGAATAGTCTAAAATAGTTCCAATTCTAAATTCAGAAAGTTTATTGATTTTCTTTGTGCAATCTTTAATATTCTCTCCACCACAAAATTGATTAAAAATGGTCATTTTAATAAGTTTTTTGACGGGTAGTCTTAAAAAAAATGAAATTTTCAATAATAAACTACCAATTTTCACTAAAAAAGAATATTTTAAAATTGAAAAAAGGTAATATGATTTTTTCAGCTCCCAGTTAGACTTTTGAGAAAATACAGCTTTAGTAACTTCAAAATTAATCATTAGTATATTTATTACTTAAATAAGTATCTAAAATTATTGTAAGATTTTTGGATAAGTTTTTTCTGGAATATTTTTCAAAATCTGGATTAAAAATTAATTTATTATTAAATAAATCAAGAATTACTTTTTTAAGTTTCACTTCGTTATCATAACCACAAACAATACCACTTTTTGTAGCGCTAATAATTTTTGCTAGGTCACCATCTTCTGGTCCAATGACTAAAATGGGTCTACTGGAAGCCATATATTCAAAAACTTTTCCAGTGATTATTCCTTTTGAGTTTGGTGTATTATTAACCATTAAAAGTAAAACCTTTGAAGATTTTTGATGAGATATAACTTTATTATGAGATAAATAATCAAACCTCTTTACATACTTTTCAAGATTAAAATCCTGAATTGAATTATGAACAGAATAATCAATATTTCCTATTAATTTGAGCTGAAGTTTACTAGCAAAATCAATATTTTCATTAACAATTTCATTTAAAACTTTCCATAAAATTTGATGATTTCTAGAGGGTGTAAATGATCCAATATGTGCTATAGAAAATTTAGAATCCAATAAATTAGAACAATCACTTTTAAAGTCATCAATGTCAAAACCATTTTCAATAACTTCAACATTTTTTGCACCTAATTCTTTAAGCTCGTTTTTTAATTGATTACCGATTGTGAGTATAATATTAGCTTTAGATAAAACTTCTTTTTCTAATTTTTTATGTTTACTGTCAGCCCACTTGGATAATTTTAAATCTTTATAAAAATCAATATTTGTCCATGGATCACGAAAATCTGCAAGCCAAGGGATTTTATTAAGTTTTTGAATACCTAACGCAATTAAGTGTGTAGAATGAGGAGGACCTGAAGAAATTATAAAATCAATAGGATTATCTTTTATAAAATTATTTAAATAATTAACTGAGGGCTTTATCCAAAACTTTCTTGCGTCAGGAATAAATAAATTCCCTCTAATCCAAACACTTATACTCTCTAAAATTTTATTTTTCTTTTTATTATTTAAAAAACCACTATTTATTTTATCATTTTTTTTTCTACCAGTAAATCGCTTATAAAATATATAAGGCTCCCATATTTTAGTTTTTAAAACTTTAATATTAGGTGGTAAATCATTAATTAATGAATCATCTAACACTGGGTACTCTCCGTTTTTAACAGTATAGATTATTGGTTCCCAGCCAAGGCTTGGTAAATATTTTACAAATTTTAACCACCTTTGAACTCCTGCCCCTCCACTTGGCGGCCAATAATAAGTTATGACCAGAACTTTTTTCATATCTCCGGAAACTGTATTTTTTTCAATTTGAAAAACACCAATATTAAAAATAAAATTAAAACGATAAGAGAACTTGAAAATGAGATTAAAGATGCTGCGTTATATATTGGAAGGTCGTATTTAAAGATTATCTCATGTTTTCCTGATTTGACTTTTAGTCCTCTTAATATGTAATTTAATCTAACATGAGGAGTTTCAACTCCATCAACATAAGCTTTCCAACCTTTATCATAAAAAATTTCCGAAAAAACTATCAATTCATCATTTTTAGAATCAATTTTATAATCAAGTTGATTTGCCTTATATCTAACTAATTCAACTTTTGATTTTCCAGAATTTAATACCTCCCCTATCAAATGCTTGTATTTATTGTCAATTACAGCAATTTTTGAAGGGTCAAATAATGAATTATTTAAAAATAAGATTTCTTCATCTGGATTTGAAACCCACTTGATATCACTAACTGTCCATGCATTACCAAGAGCATATGGATTTTTAAGAACCCCAGGTTTTTTATTATTTTGAGTTTTGAAATCAATTATTCCATTTCCATCAATATTGAAAATATAGTACTTTGTATTAATCATGTTAAAAAAATGATTCTGCTTAAGTAAATCAAAATCATTATTTTCCAAAGCTTGATTTAGGGTATTATATTCGTTTTGGAAATAAAAATCAATTACTTCTTGAACTCTCTTAACTTTTACTGCAGAATAACCACCTACTGATTTATGAAAGAATGATGTCCTTGCAGTGTTTAAAGGGTTGCCCATTTCTAAAACACGATAATTACTATTAAAGTTTAGTTCTTTAAAAGATTGAACATTTGCAATTCTATTACGATAATCACTATCCTCAAATTCATTTAAAACCTCTCTCATCGTGTTTTGAACGTCTGCCCTTAAATCATTATTTAAAGCTATCTCATAATCGCGAATAGCTAAATCAGCTGCTTTAGCTTGATGAGGGTATATTTTAAGATCGTGATCTTGCCAATTCTTTAATCCACTTTTTCTGGTAAGTTGTGTTTCTAGTGAAGAATATTCATCGTTGTGTAGGTACCTTTTACTTATACCCCACATGTCAAATAAGACTATTAATCCTATTGAAAAAATTAGAACAGGTTTAGAAATCTTATTCTTGATAAATAAAAATAGAAATAGTAAAATAATAAAAATTAAAATTAAAGATCTTAAAGCATCTTCAGAAACAACACTCATTCTAAAATGAATTAATTCATTGACGTATGAATTAATTTGAGGATCCACAGAAGATAGTTGATTGATTATTTTTTGCTCATTCAGTGATGTGAAATTTAGAAAAACATCTGGTATTAGAATAAAGCTCAAAAAGAAAAAGAATAAAATAGATGAAAGAATATAAAATAATTTTACGCTACTAATTTTCTTAAATCTTAAATCAATTTCTTTAGACAAAAACTCATCTTTTTTTTCAATTAATTGAAACAACCACATAATCCCAATTAAAGGAATTATAAGTTCCGCAATAACTAAAATCATTGTGACTGATCTAAATTTAGAATAACCTGGGAAAAAATCAGCAAATAACTGGGTTAAAAATATCCAGTTGTTACCCCAGGACAAAAAAATTGAAATTATAAGAATGATTAATAATGGCCACTTAAATCTATCATTCAAAAAGAAAATACCAAGAAAGAATAAAAGAAAAACTGAAGCACCAATATAAACTGGGCCAGCAGTTGAAGGCTGATTTCCCCAATAAGTATTTATAGTCCAACCTCTTTGATAAGCATCTTTAACAAAATTCTTTAGACTATTTCTTACATTTTTATTTTCCATTAAATTTTCATCCAAAAGGTAAGCCCCTGATCCTCCTCCTTTAGCATTTGGAATAATCAAATTGACTGTCTCACCAATACCGTAGCTCCAATTAGTCATATATTCTATATCTAATCCACTTGTTTTAATTTCTTTCTCTCCTGAAGATTTTGAAGTAAGTTCTGATGGTCCTCTTTGAGAATCTGGCAGATAATCATAGGTCATAAATAGGTTTCCAAAGTTACACATTACAGCTAATAAACCTGAAACAACTAACAATCCTGAAGTTTTAAAGAAAACAACTAATCTTTTAGAAAAATAAAATCTAATTAGCTCACTAAATCCTAAAGAGATTAAAATCATAAACGTATAATAGGTAATTTGGACATGATTAGACCTTAGCTCAAGTCCCAAAAACAAAGCCATTAATATTGCACCTACTATTGCATTTTTTCTATAAGAATAAATAAATGAACCTAAAATCATAGGCATAAAAGCCATAGCCATTATTTTTGAATTATGTCCGACTGAAAGACTTATAAAAAAGAAAGAACTTAAACCAAACATCAAAGAACCTAAAATAGAGACCCAGGGATTTATTCCTAGACATATACATAAAATATAGAATCCCATTAGATATAGAAAAAGCACACTAATTGTTTGAGGAAGCCAAAAAGTAATTATTTTTTGAGCATAACTCAATAAATTTAAATCATGTTTTACAGAAACCTGAGTAGCTGGCATTCCTCCAAACATTGAATTGGTCCATAAAGGCTCTTCATTATATTCTTCTCTATGATCTTTTATTTCTTTAGCTACTCCCTTATGATTTGCTATATCGTCTTGTTTTAAAGAAAGACCATTGAGTACGGGCGATAAATGAGAAATGGATACAATCAAAAAAAATAAAATTGCAGCTAAATGAGGATATATTTCTTTTAATTTCATAAAAAGATTATTATTATTTCAAATATAATAAGCTTATTCATATAAAATAAACTTAATAAGTAATTAAAAACTACTTACTTAAATAGAGGTTTCTTTCTGAATATATCTTTCTAAAAAAAGGATCTTTTAAATCTTTAATAAATTTTATTGCTTCACCTGTTGATTTCATCTCAGGTCCTAGTTCTTTGTTTACATTTGGGAATTTGTCAAATGAGAATATAGGAACTTTTATTGCATAACCTTCTTTATGTGGTTTAAAATCAAAATCAGTCACTTTTTTCTCCCCTAACATCACCTTAGTAGCATAATTAACATACGGTTCTTTGTATGCTTTTGCAATAAATGGAACAGTTCTAGAAGCACGTGGATTTGCTTCAATTACAAATACTTTATCATCTTTAATAGCGAATTGAATATTGATTAAACCAACTGTTCTCAGCGCTACAGCAATTTTATTTGTAATGTCAACAATTTGACCCATCACCAAGTCACCTAAGTTATATGGAGGTAATAATGCATATGAATCTCCAGAGTGAATTCCCGCAGGTTCAATATGTTGCATAATTCCAATGATGTGAACATTTTCTCCATCACAAATCGCATCAGCTTCAGCTTCAATTGCTCCACCTAAAAAATGATCCAATAAAATTTGATTGTCAGGTAATTCATTTAAAATATCGACAACATGATGCTCTAAATCTTCATCATTAATAACGATTTTCATTTTTTGACCACCCAAAACATAAGAAGGACGGACCAACAATGGGTAACCTAAATCTGCAGCTAATTCCAATGCCTGTTCAGCACTTTTGACTACTCCAAACTCAGGATAAGGAATTCCATATTCTTTTAGCAAGTTTGAGAAACGCCCTCTATCTTCTGCTAAATCTAAAGCATCCCATGAAGTTCCCATTACTCTAATACCATAACGCTCTAATTTCTCAGCTAATTTAAGTGCTGTTTGCCCACCCAGTTGAACAATAACACCCGCTGGCTTTTCATGAAGAATTATATCATAAATATGTTCCCAGAATACTGGTTCAAAATATAATTTGTCTGCAGTATCAAAATCAGTAGAAACAGTTTCTGGATTACAATTAATCATGATGGTTTCATAGCCACATTCTTGGGCAGCCAATACTCCATGAACACATGAATAATCAAACTCTATTCCTTGACCAATTCTATTTGGACCAGAACCAAGTACTACAATTTTTGGATTATCTGTTACAACTGATTCATTTACATATTCGAAAGTTGAATAGTAATAAGGTGTTGCTGCTGCAAACTCTGCCGCGCATGTATCAACTAGCTTATAAACTCGATTAATTCCGTAATCACTTCTTTTTGCATACACCTCGGATTCTAAACATCTTAATAAGTGTGCCACTTGTCTGTCTGCATATCCTTTTTGCTTGGCATCAAATAAAAGTTCTTTTGAAATTGTTGTAATTGAACGACGTTCAATATCTTTTTCTAATAAAACCAATTCTTCAATTTGTCTTAAAAACCAATTATCAATCTTTGTTTTTTCTTTAATTGTTTTAAAGGGAATACCCAATTTAATTGCATCATAAATATGAAAAAGACGATCCCAACTTGGAAACTCTAAACTTGCCAAAATTTTATTTTGATCTGTCAATTCACGTCCATCTGCTCCTAATCCGTTTCTTCCAATCTCTAAAGATTGACATGCTTTTTGTAGGGCCTCTTGGAAACTACGACCAATTGCCATCACCTCACCTACAGACTTCATTTGAAGTCCTAATTTATCATCAGCACCTTCAAACTTCGAAAAATTCCAACGTGGAATTTTAACAATTACGTAATCCAACGTTGGTTCAAATAAAGCTGATGTTGTTTTCGTAATTTGATTTTTTAATTCATCTAAATGATAGCCTATTGCTAATTTTGCGGCAATTTTCGCAATCGGATACCCAGTCGCTTTTGATGCTAAGGCTGAAGATCTAGAAACTCGTGGGTTAATTTCAATCGCAATAATATCTTCTTTTTCATCCGGACTTACAGCAAATTGCACATTACACCCTCCTGCAAAGTTTCCAATTTTACGCATCATTTTAATCGCCATATCGCGCATTTTTTGAAAAGTGTTATCCGACAAAGTCATTGCTGGAGCAACAGTAATAGAGTCACCGGTGTGAACCCCCATTGGATCAAAGTTTTCAATTGAACAAATAATGACAACGTTATCATTTGCATCTCTCAACAACTCTAATTCGTATTCTTTCCAACCTAATAGAGCTTTGTCAATCATAACCTCTTTAATAGGTGAAAGATGTAAACCTCTAGTCAATAATTTGTCAAACTCTTCATCCTCATATACAATTGCTGCACCTGCTCCACCAAGTGTATAAGAAGCCCTAATGCATAAAGGAAATCCATATTCTTGTGCAATCTCTTTTCCTTCTAAAAAAGACTTAGCTGACGATTGAGGCGCCATTGGAATATCAATATCGAGCATTAAATCTCTAAAAGCTTCTCTGTTTTCTGTGATTTCAATTGCTTCAATATCGACTCCAATAATTTTGACATTATAATCTTCCCAAAGTCCAACTTCGCTACACTTTATACAAAGATTCAAGGCCGTTTGACCACCCATTGTGGGTAGTACTGCATCAATATTGTGAGTCTTCAATATTTGCTCTATAGATTCTATTTCTAGAGGAAGTAAATAAATATTATCAGCAACTACTTTGTCAGTCATAATTGTAGCTGGATTAGAATTTATTAATGTTACTTCAATTCCTTCTTCCCTTAATGATCTGGATGCTTGAGATCCGGAATAATCAAACTCACAAGCTTGACCTATAACAATAGGGCCACTACCAATAATAAGGACTGAATTTATGGACGTATCTTTTGGCATATAAAAACTTTGATAGCGAAAATAACTAAAAGACTGTGAATGTGTTCAGATTTTTGAAAAAAAGGCAAAAAAAAACCTCCAAAAGGAGGTTTTAAAAAAGTGGCGACGACATACTCTTCCAGGTGTTACCCTAGTACCATCTGCGCAATTAGGCTTAACTTCTCTGTTCGGAATGGGAAGAGGTGGACCCTAATGCAATAGTCACCGTATCGTTAAATATATTAGTATTTCAAAGTATAATCATAGAGTACACAACAAAGTGTCATTATTAAAAGCTTACAGGTAATTAGTACTACTCGGCTTTGCCATCACTGACTTTACACCTGTAGCCTATCAACGTTATCGTCTTTAACGACCTTTAAAAGAGATCTCATCTTGAGATGTGTTTCGC
>Ga0206682_10000043_pt1 | contig 108524 bp, 67 predicted proteins | sample M240m12015metaG_FD_155444 | JGI IMG/M metagenome (GOLD analysis project Ga0206682, IMG submission 155444) | Ammonia-oxidizing marine archaeal communities from Monterey Bay, California, United States - M2 40m 12015 | ecosystem: Environmental > Aquatic > Marine > Intertidal zone | place: USA... | reverse complement strand
ACTCAACTTCCGGGCACGCAGCGACTTGCATGGCGAGATCTTGCGCGAGCTCCTTGAATCTGTCACCGCGAGCGACAAAGTCGGTCTCGCAGTTGAGCTCGAGCAAGACGCCGATGCGCGAGCCCGCGTGGATGTAAGAGACGACGGCGCCCTCGGCGGCGATGCGGCTCGCCTTCTTGTCCGCAGACGCCATACCCTTCTTGCGCAACCACGCCGTGGCTTCGGCGATGTCACCGTTGTTTTCTTGAAGCGCCTTCTTGCAATCCATCATACCGCAGCCGGTGGAGTCGCGAAGCTGCTTCACCGTGGCGGCGGAGATGCCGCCAGCGGCGGCGGCGGCGGGCTTCTTTTCTTCAACCGGAGCCGCGGCGGCGACGGCAGCCGGAGCGGCGGGAGCCGGAGCAGCCTGTAGATTTAAAGTAGGTGAGTAAAAGGGTTCCAAAATAAATAGCACTAGGTTATTACAACGGCGGATGAGATAACTCAAGCCGCGACGTTGCTTATGAACTCACCTCTTTCGGAGCCTCAGCAGCGGGAGCGGCAGCCGGGGCGGAAGAGCCGGCCGGAAACATGTCCGCGGAGATACCCTTGCTCTTGAGCGCAAACTCCATCGCACTTACGGCACCGTCGAAAGCAGCGGACGCTTCAGCGTTCATTTCAGACAACTGCGTGAATCAAAGCGAAAGGGCGACGAATGGTCAGTTTCTCAACGCGGCGCGCTCTTCAAAAATAATCAGAAAGTGATACGACTCGAGAAAAACATGATTCGAGCGGTGGTGACGCAATCGAACGAATACGTACATCGAGCTTTTCCTTCATGGAAAGCTTGACCTTGGCGCCATCGATGCCAATGATGGTGACGGTGACCTTTTCGCCAACCTTGCAGAAGTCTTCAACCTTGACGTTGAAGTCGTCAGAGAGCTCGGTGACGTGCACCAAACCTTCGACACCCTCGGCAACTTGAACGAAAGCACCGAATGGTTGAATGGACATGACTTCGCCCTCAACCTTCGTGCCCTTCTTCAAGCCCTTCACCGCTTGTGCCTTGGCGTCTTGAGCCTTTTTGTATTCTTGTCGCGCCGCAAACTTGGCTTCTTGCTCAGACTTGGCAGCCGCGAGCTCTTCCTCCGTCGGCGGCTTCTTCATCGTCAAAGAAATCTTGTTTTCCTTGATTTCCTTGATCCAAACCTTGACTTCTTGGTCTTCAGACACGACAGACGCGACGCTTTCGACGAAGCCATCTTGAAGTTCGGAGATGTGCACCAAGCCGTCGTTCTTGGCGCCGAAGTCCACAAAGCAACCGTAGTCTTGGATGCGCTTCACCTTACCGGAAAACTCGGCGCCGACAACCACCGCGGAATCTTCGACGGTGACGTTCTTGCGCGGGAATCGACGGCGTGGCTTCTTGTCCGAGTCCCCGACGGCGGATTCGGCGCCGGTGGCGGGTTCGCTCACGGCGGCGACAACGCCCGAGCGTCGCGCGACGACGACGCACGTTTGGGATCTGTTTCGCACGTCACGTTTTACCGTCAGTCGGTGTTTCGCGTTTTCGAAAATAATCGTCGTCGTCCAGTCGATCGACGCTCGCGCGCGAGGACGCTCTAAAGTCTCGCGCCCGTCGTCCTCGCTCTGGATAAAATGCACAGGGTCTCGACTGGGGTCAAAAGCGAGTCGCGCATTCGACGCACCTCGACGACACGCGAGCGGCGTGCGCGGAAACGATCGAGCGAGCGGCGAACTATTCGAAAGAAATGATTCGTCTTCACGGTCAGTCCATCGCTCGCGCGCGTTCACCCGCGCGCGCTTCGCTTCGCGTCGGCGCCGTCCCGCCGCCGGATGACGTCGCGATAAGCCTCCGCCGTCGGTCGGGGTCGCCGTCGCCGTCCGCGCGGCGGTCGCCGTCCGCGCGGCGCGCGCGGCGCGAGCGCATCGAAAAATTAATCTACGCACCGCCGCGCTGCTTGAAGAGGTAGCCATGATCGCGTCGTGTACGAACGCGTCGGCGAATGACGCGCGTGCGGTGCGGTTCGCGGTTCGGTACGGCCTGACGGTCGTCCGGGTGTGCGCGGTGAAAAAAACCACACCAACTGGGGGGAGGGTCGGTGGCGGGTGCGAACTCGCCATCGAGACACACGCCACCAGACGTGTTCGACGGGCGCCGGACGACGGACGACGGAGTTTTGCGGCAGCGTGCGCATGCGCGCCGGCACACGGCGACGAACGACGCGCGCGTTCCGTGCGCGAAGACGGGAAGCGATCGAAACGCGATGGTTCTCGCGCGCGCGCTCGAACGCGGATTCGCGAGCGCGACATCGGCGCGACGCGGTGACGCCGACGCGGACGGCGTCGACGTCGTCGACCGCGCGCGACGGGCGGTGTGCGAACTGAACGAAGCCGCGCGTGCGGGCGCGCGCGAGCTCGCCACGGCCACGGCTGCGTTTGTGGCGGTGAAAGCCGCGAGCGTTCGCGGTGGCGACGGACGCGGGACGCGGGTGATTCGAGGACGCGCGCGCTGCGACGCGAACGTCGTGCGGTGCGACCCACGATTGCGAGGTAAATTTCTCGCAGCCATGATACCTGGGGACAGCGCCGTGGAAAGCGTGATCACGAGCGGTATCTTCTCCACGCTGAACATTTACAACACACTGATCATCGGTCGATTGATCTTGACGTGGTTCCCGAACCCGCCGAGGCAGATCATGTATCCTCTCGCGACGATTTGCGACCCGTACTTGAACTTGTTCAGAGGGATCATCCCGCCGTTGGGCGGGATCGACTTGTCACCGATTCTCGCATTCACCGTGCTCAACGTGTTCCAAGGCACCGCCGCCGCGTTGCCGTGCGAATACGACGAAGCCACGGGCGAGGTGCGCATGCCCGAAAAGCGAAGCCGCGCAAAGAAGGACGTCAAGATTTCGCGCAAGTGAGCGCATAGAACGAACTTGCAGCGCGTAGATGGTGCATAGATCGCTAATATCTCGTGTGTAATATAGTACAAGTGGGTTTCTCTAACAGCAAACCGCGGGCATCTATTGATGTGATGTATGTGTCTCTACGTCGGCGGGCGCGTTTCCTCCTTTTCATTTTCGCGGATAATCGTCGAACCATTTGTGTTGCATCGCGTGCTTGGCGCTGATCCGCTTTTCCGGTGTGTATTGCAGCATTTGACGCAATAGGTCCACACCGTCCTCGTCTAGTGCCGGGCACAGCGACTCCCAAGGTTTCGCGGGCCACTGCGGAAAGTTTGGCTGATAATCGGGAAGTTCTTGGGCCTCGGGCCACAGAGTCTCGTTCGGAGTGCCCAAAATTTTGAAAATCTTGAACAGCTCGTCGATTTCAGAATCTCCCGGAAACAATGGTTTGCCGTTGATCATTTCGGCGAATATGCATCCAATGCTCCACACGTCGACCGGCGTGGAGTAGTGACGCACGCCGAGGAGGATCTCCGGCGCTCGGTACCACAGCGTCACCACTTCGTGCGTGTACGCACGCACGGGAATCCCAAACGCGCGAGCCAAACCAAAGTCGGCAAGTTTTAAAACGTTGTGTGTCGTGTCAATCAACAAGTTCTGCGGCTTCAAGTCGCGATGTAAGACTCGGTGCGAGTGACAAAACGCGATGCCTGCGCATATCTGATACACGTATCCTTTCACCACCATTCGATCGTTTGAGATGTGAGGCGAGGAGTCCATGTGTTTTTTAAGATCCAAATCTAAGTACTCAAACACCAAGTATAACTTCGTCTCCTCGTGAATCACCTCGAGCAACGACACCACGTTTTCGTGTCGAAGCTCTTTCAGGAGGGAGATCTCTCGAATCGCCGTCGACGGCACCCCTTCTTCGTCTTGGTCGAGTCGTATGCGTTTCAACGCCACCATGGTGTCGTCGCGCAAATTCTTCGCCTTGTACACCACACCATACGTGCCTTCACCAATCTTCAAAACCTTTTCGTAGTTCTCCATGAAGACGAAGACGGCGACGACTCGATGCGAAGGCGAACGATGTCTCCGGAACGACGACGACGCGCTTCTGTCGGACGTTTGCGACGAAGACGACGACGAAGACGACGCACGATTCACGTTGAACACCGAACCGCTCTCGCCGTCCTCGCTCGATCGCCGGCGGTCGACGACGCGCGCGGTTGTGCCGCGCTTCGTCTCCATCGACCAGAGGAATCAGCAATAGCCCGTCGGCCTGACGTCGGCGCGCGCAAACGCAAACGCCTTGGGGTCTAGACGATTTCGTGACATTAAAAGCAATTGATAGTGGAGTACTCGATAAGCAGTCGTGCGTCGTTACGGCTATAAATCTACTCGTCCAGCGAGCGGTGCGATCGAGCGCCGTCATGCTCCGGTCGCGAGACGACATCATTCTTCAATAGGGACATCTTGAGCAGCGCGGCGCGAGTTTCTGTCTCAAAACGCTCGCCATCGGCGATGACTTGCTCAACGACCTTTACTCGAGGGTTTTCCTTTAGGGCGTGCAAGGTACATTCGCTCGCATCGATTTTGGCTCGAATTTTATCCTCCTCGATCAAACGCGCGAGCTCGTCTTGCACTTTTTCTGCCGTGGTGTTGAACGCCTGTGCCATCACGCACAAGTCCACCGTGACGTATGGTTCGACGTACTGGATGAGAGCTCGATCCCGTATGCGCTTGTACAGCGCGTCGATGTGCGCACCGAGATGAATGTCCAAGGTGAGCGCTTCGCGCATGCCATCTAGCGTGGCGAAGCACGACGTGTACTTCGAGTTGTAAAAATCATTCACCACCTCTCGAATGTCTGATGCCGTCTCTAAGTGAGCGCGAAACGCTCCTTTCTGATTGTTCAAAACTAAATCGCGCAGCTCTTCTCGGTTAAAGCTCGCGAGCGCGCACAACGTCCCGTACGTCGCCACATCCCTCGCCGCGCACACGTTGGCGTAATGAGTTCCTATCTCGACGTTTATTTCTGTAAACTTGATCGCCGCCTCTCGAAATCTTCCCATTCGAAGCGCTGCTATTCCACAAGCGCACGCCAATTTGGCTTGATCGGTACGCACGCTGGCGTCTTCGTCCATGTTTTGCAGAGCTGCCGTGGCTTTGTTCGCGTGCACGTTGACGTGCGCAAAGTTTCCCATTTCGAGCGACACCGACACGACGCTCAGACACATGAACACGACGTGCTTGGGCGTGGAGCAGTAATCCCGCGTTCTCATGTAACACTCCAACGCCTTTTTCAACTCACCTCGATCGTAATAGTGATCGCCGAGTTCTACGTACTGCATGCGTAGGTTCTCCTTGACGCGCTCCGTCAACAAGTCCGTGAGCCCAGTTTCGAGTTTGTCCAATTCCCCGTCCGCGCGTCTCGCGTTTTCTTCCAACCACGCCTTGGTGAACCCGACGACGCTTGCGTCCACCTCGCGCTTCTTCGCGATCGCCATCGCTCGCTCGTACGCGCACCCATTCGACGTCGTCGGCTTCAAACTAAACGCATCGACCCGGCCCTCGAGCGCGCGCTTGGCGTGACGCAGCGCCTCGGTGACGACGCCGACGTCGCGCGCGTGATCGGCGACGTAGAGCAAGCGATCGACGATGGCGTTTCCGGTGTACTGAGAGAAAATACCATCGAAATCGATCGCGGGCGCCGTCGAGGACGTCGCCGCCATGACGCTCTGCGCGAGGCGACGACGAGTGCGGTAGTTGAAGTTGGACGCGGCGGCGCGAGTGTCGCGACTGCGTATTAAAATGTGATTATGTGTGTTCAACGAGCGCGAGCGACGCCGAGCCGCCGTGCGACGCTTTCATCGCCCAGACGGTGCACGCCGTGTGTGCGAGGGTGCGCGGAGAATTATTGCTCGCGCTTGGCGCGCGCCTCGGCGGCGACGCGCGCCGCCCACGAGCGCGTGTCTTCGTCCACGTTGGCCCTCTTCAACCCGGTGGCTTTGTAGTTGCGGGACAGGATCAAACCGACGGACGACGAGTTGGTCGTCATCGCCGCTTCGGCTTGCGCGGAGGTCGTTTCCGCGGTGTCGAGCCAGCCGCGCATGGAGCTCCCCCAGGATTCGTCGCGAACGCCCTTGAGCACGGTGTACGTCGTGGCGAGCACAACGTCGCCGACGTTAACCTTACCCTTCGCGTTTCCTCCCGGGCGAATCGTTTTCACCCGAGGTCGATCGTCCGGGCCGGCTTCGAGGAGCAAACCGAGTTGGATGTTTGACTGCGAGCAGTCGAGCTCAACCTTGTACGTATCCGCGTCGAGCGGGTACTTCGCGAGCATGTCGCCCTCGTTGTACTCGGTGAACGCGCGCGTGACGGTGGACACGCGACGAGTCGTGCTCGTGCCCGAGCGTCGGAGCGCGCGCGTGGCGTTGGCTCGAGTGCACGAGACTTGGGTAGCGTTGGCGGTGTACATGAATGCAAGCGGTTGTGCGCGGAAGACGTGAAGTGAAAGCTGCGCGCGAGAGGGGTGGATTCTTCGTCAGTCCCAGCGCTCGCGCTTCCCTCCGTACCGCGCCGCGCGCGCGCGCGCGCGTCCAAACGTCCAGCCCTCGCGAACGACCTCGTCTCGTTCGATCGTTCGAGCCTTTCTCACGCTCCATGGCGCGCGCGCGTCGACCGCACGCCGCGCGATCGTCTCGATCGCGCGCGCGTCGCGAGGCGCCCGACTTTTCCTTCGCCTCGACCGAACGCGACGCGCGCGAAGCGATGGTCGACGACGCGTCGCGCGCACGCGAGTCGTTCAGATCGTGCGCGCGCCTCCACTCCCCGACTCGCTCGACGACGCACCTCGACGCGTTCGCGACGACGTGTGCGGACGCGCGCGCGCGCATTGGATGGACGGATAAAATAACCAACCACCGACGTGGATGGGTCGTTATTTTATCCGAAATGTCCGAATGTACGTATATTACTACTTTTACATCGATGTATGTGTATTTATGACTCGTCAACCCAACGCTGACGCGACGCGACGCGATCGCCCCAGGGGGGCCTGGCGGCGCGACGACGTCGACGGCTAACGCACAACTCCCGATCGGGTATTATGAAAGAGAAGAGATGCTCCGACGTGCGATGATGGAGTAGAAAAGAACTAGTATTGTTGAGTAAAAGCGTGATACAATCAGTCCTGTCGTTGATGCGATCCAAGCGGCCAGTCGAGAAGCGCCATGCGCGCGCGAAATCCTCGTTCGTACGATCCCATGATAGTTTCTCGAGTTCCGCCCTCATTCGTGCCCCCAAGCGTGGCCTCTCCACGCTGGGCTTTCTGTGCTTCGACTGGATACTTGAGCTTGGCGTCGCAAAAGTCAAAAGTACCATCTTTGGGCGTGTGCCAGCAGTCGCACACGACGCTGTTGTCCGTGATGCCATACCCGCCTTCCCAAGCCGTGGGAACGAATCCTTCGTACGATTTGCTGTGCTTGCAGCCGAGTTGGTTGAACTTACTCGTATCATCCATCATACTCACGATGCGCGAATCGACTTCGCGAACGTCTTCGTCATCCTCGACGTCGTACCAATCAGGCACGTAACCGCCGAGAGCCCCTTTCGGCACCTTGAGATTGCCCGCAATGTAGCAGTTCAAGTTGAGGCACACCTTGGGATCATCGCAACGTGTGATGCAATGTCTCGATAGCCAAGCGTCAATCATGTCCGCAAATTCAGCTTCTTTGATGAACTTCATGATCTTCTTCGCGCCTTTACGTGACATCATGTAAGAAGGCGTCCCAGCCCAGTTGCACGCCTTGTCGAACTTGTAGAGATAGACGTCGTTTCCGTTGATCAACCTCGAGTCCATCGTCGGATCCCACAAGCCTTTCGCCGCGGATTTGAAGCGCTTGATGAGCTGACCGTTTGAATGGTCGTCCGGTTTCAACCACACGATGTCGAAATCGTCCGGTACGTGCTCACGGAGCTTGGGATAATCGAGCGGATGCACCGCATTCAAGGTGGCGCCGTCAGACTCCCACAGCACAAACGTGTCGTCGTCCGAGTCGATGACGCGGTTCCAGACCGCCATGTGGGTGAGCAGACAACCGGTGTGATGACTCAACTGCGAGCCGCACGCACGTCCGCAGTCCTCGGGGTTATCGAACGCCGCGCCGCCGACGAAAGCAATCTTTTCCAGGGAGTCTGGATCGATTCTCGACGTCGCGGCGACGGCCACTTCGTGCGTCTCCGGCCAGCGAGACGGGAACGTCGCTTGCTGGAAGTTGATGACGCGTCCTATTTCGTGTTCGCTCATCCCCGATTGGGTCTTCAACAGTCCACTCAACCACGCGTACGCCTTCGCGATTTTCGTCGCGTCCTCCGAGCCCTTCTTGCCGTCGCCCATGATGTAAATCGGGAGCGTCAACTTTGGCGCGCTCCCCAGCGACGGCAACGCCGTCGCGCGCGAGTTCACGCTCGCTCCTAAACAAATCAACGCCAAGCCGAACAGCGCGCCCACGAGCGCCTTACGCGCGCCCGCGTTCGAGCTCGCGACCGCCCCGTCGGCGTCAACACCGTGCTCGACGTCTTCGCGCGCGAGCAAGCTCGCGCGCTCGCCCGCGCGCGTCGTCACGCGCGCGCCGTCGTCTTCGCGCGTCATCGCGCGGTGCGTTTCGCTTCGTATCCGTCGACGCGCTCGACGATCACGGGTCGTCGGACCGCGCCGCGAGGTGCCGACAGATCGTCTCGTCGACGCGAGGGTGTTGAGCTCGGTCGGTCCCGCGACCGGCGCGCGCGCGCGAGTGCGCGACGCGACGCGTCGCGTGGGATCGACGACGGCGACGGCGACGGCGACGGCGAACGAGGACGCGACGATGGCGTCTTTGAGCTCGAGGACGCCCGCCGCGCGCGGCGCGATCGCGCGCGGCGTCGCGCGCGCGCGCGACCGCGCGGGGCGTTCGACGTCTCGCGCGCGCGGCGCCTTCGCGAACGGTGACGGCGCGCCGGACGAACTGCTGCGACCGGTGTCGGACGCGGCGTTGGATGGGACGATGACGGTCGACGTCACGTTGCTCGCGCCCGTCGCGGCGCTGGGCGTCGGGTACGGGGCGATTCGAGCGGCGCTGTACAGCAAACTGCAGTTCGCCGTCGCGGAGCAGTTGGCGTCGCGCGTGCCGGCGGAGGCGGTGGTCATCGAGCTCGGCGTGGATACTAAGAATTTGTACTATTATCCAAAGTCCACGAAATTGGTCGTGTGCGTGGCGCCGGATGTTAACACAGAACTGGTGAATCGAATAGCCATCGAGACGTCGACGCCTGTGCTGCCGCGGTCGGCGCCCATCGCCGGCAGCGGCGAGGGGGATTTGTTTTGGGGTCAGGCGCGTGAAAGTGCGGACGCAGTGGTCACCACTGGATGTTTAGCGAAGATGACGACGGAGTCAGTGCGTACCGTCGCGCGCAAGGCGGCGCAAGTGTTACGCCCGGGAGGTCGGTTCTTGTTCGTCGAACCGGCCAACGGCGAACGAGGGCAGTCGCTTTTCGACGCCATCGAAGCCACGAATGCGTTTGAGACGCCGATTGCTTTCGATGAGAGCTGGGCTACGCTACCTTTATTCCCGCACGCCATCGGCGTGGCGATTAAGAAGGATCGTACGTCGGCGGCGGATGCGAAGGGCGAAGGGAAGAAGATTTCAAACTTGCGCTCGCGGCGGAGGAATACTTAGTGGCGCACATCGGCATAATATGGCGCCGATGTGGAGTAGATTAGTCATACATCATACATTTCATTGATAATACGCAATGTGAAGAATTAAGATCGTCTCGTGCGGCGGCTCGATCGCGTCGGAGGCGCCTCCGTAGTATCGGCGGCTTTGCGCTTCGGCGCGTCTGTCGCGGTATCCTTTGCCGGCTCCGGGCAGGACGCACACGTCCACGGACCTTTCGGCGTTCGCGTGAGTTTAGGCTTCAAACACTTGAGGTGGAACATAACTGCGCACGCGTCGCACGTCAAAGTTTTGCACTTGTCGACGACGGAGCAAACAGAGCAGCAGGCTGTCGCCGACTTCTTTTCCTCCTCCATCGTGGGCTTGCATAACTCGACCTTTTGAGCGGTCTTTTGCGGTGTTGGCTCGTTGATGTTGATGTTCAGCACCACTTTGGGTGTTTTTGGCGTCGCTTCCTTCACGTTAATTTGCATCGCAACCCTGGGCGTCTTTTGAGGTTGCGGCGTTGCCTCCTTCACGTTAATTTGCATCGCAACCTTGGGCGTCTTCGCCTCCTCTGGATTATGCTGCACGCACACATCTTCTCTCGTGTTCATGAGTTCCAGGTACATCTCTTTCAAAGCCGCGCTACGTTTACGCTCTTTGAGCAGCGCCCGACGGCTGAGCGCCAGTGCACGATGCAGTTGCTGCATGCGCATGCTCAAGCCGTTCGCCGTACTCTTGCCTTCGCGACGTTTGCGCTTTTTGCATTTGACGATGACAGACTTGGCTGGAGATGGCATCGCACGAGACGTAATTGATGGCACTTCCACTTCGTCGTCACCTTCGTCGTCGTCCGGAACGTCGGCTAACATCAGGTCTGTACGCAACCATTCATCCACTCGCTTTGTCGTGCTCGGCGGCGTCGGCAACAGCGCGAGCGCACCGTCAAGTTCACCCGCAACGTTCACGTCTTCTTCTGCCGCAGCTTCGAGCGCTTCGACAGCGCGAATGATGGCATCACATCTGGCATCATCTTGTTCGAAAAATCCACGCAGAGCTTGTGGCATCGAGCCCGGAGTGTTGCGGAACAAATTGAACCCGTCCAAGTTGAATTCGACGCCTGGAGATTGCGCGACGTTCGCAACTGGTGTGTTGTGGGGAGCCGGAGGGCGCTTGAACTCAGAGCTTGGCGTGGCGACAAAGTCCATGCGATCCATCAAGTTGCTTGATTGATCGAGTGGCGTGATCGCGGCGACACTCGCCGTCTGATCGACGTCTTCGTCAAAGTCAGATCCGCCGATGGTGCCCATCGGTGTGAACTCCATACCGGGCGAAGCTGTGTATTTTTGACGCGGCGTGTCATTACGCTGCATTTGACTACCACTTCGCGTAAAGCTCGCTTCAGGGGTTTCGTTTTCTTCACCATCTTCAACCGCTTTGAAGGAAATGCTCGAACGTCGTTTCTTCGCCGGCGACTGGTTTGATTCCGGAGCCGGCAACGCGAGCAGCACCTCCGGAGCTGGCAAGCGTTTGGTCGCGCTTTCCGGCGACTTTGACGGAGTACGTCGCTGTCGAGGCGACCGAGGGGCATTCAGAGCCAACGGAGCGATTCTGCCACACAGCTCAACCCTGCCGTTGTGCGGAGCGATCCATTTTATCGCTTCGAGCTCCTCCGCGCCGGCGAAAGAAATCGAACGTCTTCGAATCGTGCTCGGACGAACAGCGAGTCGATTTTCTGGTGCCTTTAGCGCACTTTTTGCCGGCGACTTCGGAGTCATCGCGACGTTCTCTCCGGGCGTTCCACAGAGTTCATCATCGAAATCGCGTCCCATGAGCGTGGTGTCAATCGGCTTTGGCGTCGACGCCTTTGCGGGCGACTTCTTCGTTGACGCGTCGCCCTTGGTCTCCGACATCTTCAGCGCGGAAACTTGCTTCAAAATATCTCGCGAAGGCATCGGTGTTCCGGTGAGTTTGCCTAAATTCATAGATCGTCGCGGCGTAGACCTGCGCTGCGTTGGCGGCGCTTCGTTTTCGTCGCTTCCCCCTGGAGACGCCGGACTTTTCATCGACGCGTTCGACGACCCCTTGATCGGCGACACGCTCATCGGGGTGTTCCCACCGTTTTCTCTCAACGGCGATCGCGCGATCGAATCCGCGAGCTGTTCGAAAATAAACGTCGCCTCTTCCTCGCTCGACAACTGTATTCCGACGACGTCTCCGTGTCGCAGCGTCACCGCCGTCTCCACGTCCAAAATCGTATCGTTCAACGACACCGGATTCAGTTTGCTCATATTCTTCAGCACCATCTTGCCGTCCACGACTTGAAACACAGCGTGTCGTCGGCTCACCGCGGCCTCGACGAATCGCACGTCCACGCCGTGTTGACGACCGATGACGAATGGCGCGTCGCGAAGAATCCCATGCGTCGCCAGTGGCGTCGCGTCGTCGTCGGCGCCGGCGACGCGCTTTAACTGCGCGACGATGGACATGTGGTATTCACAACGACTTCGTTCTTCGCTCGACGCTGAACGCGCGGTGAAACTGCGGACGCGCGACGGCGAATGAGGCGACGGCGCCACCGAGCGCCTCGTTCCCCCTTCGAAAAAGTCGATTCGTTTCGGTGAAAATAAAACAACAAACGAGCCACAGAGTCTATCTCGAAGCGAGCGCTAATTACCTAATTACAACAACTAAATGAAACTAAGACCGACGGTTGCACAACCCACACGATTTTGCGCACGCCGCGGATTGGGAATCGCGCGCCGAGTCAGCGGTCGTCATGAACTCTGGGTTCAGCTCGCACCAACCTTGTGACGCCCACTTCGCGCACTCGTCCCAATCGTCGACACACGGCTCCTCGTCGGTGCGACGGCTTAGTTTGGGCATGGGGATCTCTTCCTGATAATTCCCATCGAATTTACCCACGCGAATCCACTTCACCGCGGTCCATTTTTGACCCTCGATCACCGGACAGGCGCCGTGAAGCGAGCCTCGATCGAGCACGCCGTCTTGCGTCATCGAAAAGAATAAGATGGCGTCTCCACGAACGCTCTTGACCGGAATGCCCTTTTTGGCGCAATCTGTGTGCTCGATGTGCGACGCGAACGGATTCTCAGGCTCGTCCGCTTCGAAAGATTGCGGGAGCTTGGCGTTGGGGAATGTCGTCTCGCCGCCCTTGTCCGTGTCCACGAGATAGATCAGCATCGTCGCCAAGCGTTGACCTCCACGTTTCGGCGCCGGATTCACCTTGTCGTGAAAATAGTCAAAATGAGGATCGTACTTTTGCCCAACATCGTAACGTAAAATCTGCATGCCTTCGCCGTTGTCGACGGGCGTACCGCTCAAGCGCGCTATTCGCTCCTCGATGGCTTTGACGATTTTATCTTGTCCTTTGCGTAGAAACATGCCCGCGCTCGTACGGATGTCCGAAGGCACCGAATCGCCTGCCTCACCGACCACTGTCGATGGAGCTAATTCTCTCTTCGCCAGCTTCATCAAGTGATCGCACTCTTCCGCGCTGAGAAAGTTTCGCAACAAGTACGCCTTTGGCTGCGTAGCGCTCAACACCAAAGGTGGAGTTTCCGGGAACCCTGGCAGGGCGTTCAACAGCGCCGCGCGTCCGTACAAGCTCAAAGGACGCGTGCCGTTCGCAGCGTCGAAACGAATCGTGTTCGCGAGTGCTAGATCGTCCATCGGTCCTATCCTTCGCGCGCGCCCAGAGCGCACCGCGCTCGGTCTCGCGTTGACAAAGTCATCTTGACGCACCAACAGCGCGCGCGTGACGTAAAGCGTGATCAACAAGCACGCGCCTAAGGCGTAATCGATGCCGCTTTGCTTCGCGAGCGCCAAACCGCGCTTTGATCGCCGTTTTGAACCTTTCCCATTCGCGTAATCTTCACCCTCGCCGAAGGACGCGCGTCGCCGCGTCAGGGCGTCCCACAGCGCTGAAGTCTCGCGGAATCGCGCGCGAGACTTACTCGGCGTCCCCGCGAGCGAGGCCGTGGTCGTCGGCAGCATGACGCGCGCGCTGATCTCGCGGCTCGCTCGCATTTTAGTTTCAAGGCGCCGAGCGCGTTTAGTTCGGTCTACGAAATGTGTCGCGCATTACAAGGTTCGGGTCGGCGCCGCGCTAGCCTTCGATTTCGTCCTCACCGACGTCGATGGTATCTCCGTCGATCTCGACGTCTTCGCCCACGTCTTTCTCGCCTTGCGCCTGCTCCCGCTGCCACTTGTCGTGTGCGTCGACTTCCTGTTCGATTCTGCGCCACGCGAGCTCTTCGGGCTTCTCCCACGTCGTCTCCCGCGTCTCCTTGTGAATGTAATACACCCGTCCCGCGCTCGCGTCGTCCTCGCTCACCACCGCGTGCCACGCGCTGTGTTTCGGGCTGTCGTACGTCGATTCCCCGGTGTCGGCATCGACCCAATACGGTCGACCGGTGTCATCCAGGTGCGTCGCCAAACTTTCCGGGTCGTCCCAGCGGGACTCGCGCGTGACGTCGTTGTAGTAAAAGACGTGCGTGTCCACGGCGCGCGCGATGGCGGCGGCGGCGAGCGCGACGCACGCGCAAAGAGCGAGACGGACTCGGGACACCATGACGCCGCGATGTGCGGATTTCAGCAAATAGTGTTCAGGCGAGGGAACGGAAATTACACTGTAGAAATACAATCAATCGTTTGCCGCGATGCGGACGTTAGTTAGAGAAACTCCCAATCGTGAAATTCGTCGTCTTTGAGCGCGCGACCGCGCGCGGTGGACGGGGAAGACGCGCGAGCGTCGAACGCCTTCGCCTCGGTCGCCGAGCGAACGTCGAGGACTGGCGCCGTGGCGTTCGCTTCCGCGAGCGCTTTGACGCTCGCGAAGAGGGAGTCTAAATCATCGCCATCGCGGCAATAAAACCCGAGCGCGAGCGTTGGGTCGAGCAGCTCGCCGCGCATCTGCAACGGGGTCGAGCAATAGTAAGAATCGAAATCTACGGCTTCGGCGAACGAATTCGCAGGCTGCACTGTGTGAGGATCGAGGTAAAAGAAGACGTCGTCCGAGTGTCCAACCAAGTACAGCGACGCGTTTGGACGACCACCAATGACACCTATGGACTGTTTGAAGGCGATTATCGATCGAAGCTGCGAAATATAGCGAGTGTTGATGTTTCTTCCCACGCCGAGAACGAGCGGGACGAAAAGCAGCAACGCCTTGCCGACGTCCGCACTCTTCGCTCGCAACTCGCCATCATCGATCGTCGGCACACCACCGGCGCTGTCATCTTCGTTTTGGCCGCCCACGACGTGCACGGCAATTTGATTACGAAGATCGCCGTTCGCCTCGATCAACGCCGAGAACGCGCGACACATCACACTCGGCTCAAACCATCGTCCCGGCGGCGCGCCCCACGCCGTGGTCGTTTCACATACGCTATGAATAGAAAACGGCGCGCTCGCGTCGTCGATAAACATGCTCAGAACGTCTTCCTGCGCGTCACATCCCGCGTTCGTGCGCTGAATTTCGGGTATTCGTAATCTTCGCACCACGCCACCCAGAAACGATGTCGGAGATTCGTCGCTCGAGTCAAGCTCGTCGCCAGCGCCCTCACGATCGACACTTTCATCGTCTTCTTTTGCCTTCACCTGTCGACGCCAGTGTCTTCCTCTTGTATGTATGCTCAACGCATTTGCTACCATCATCTGCGCGCTTCTGAGCGTGCATCCCCACCCCGCGTCCGTCCTCCACTTCGTTCTTCCCAACGCTTCGAACCCGCGTCGATACGTCATCCAACATCTCGACCCCCAATCGCGTTCCCACGCCCTTCTCGCGTCGTCATACTTCTCAGCATTACATTCGTCGTCTTTGCTCCAGTACGTCACGCCGAGCATCACTAACTCGGCGAGTCGAGGCAAATCGTCCGCGCTCGTCCCGCTCACCAACTGACGAAGCGCGCGCACTCTCGGGTGATGGGCCAAAGAGGCCCGTCCGACGCGCACGATTCGCCCGAACGTCTCTGCGAGAGGTTCGCGATGACTATCACTCGAGTCATCGTCTGCGGCATCGCGCCTGTCATCGCGCGTGCGCTTACCATCGCTCGTCGACGTCTCACCATCGTCTCGACGTCGCATCGTTCACGACGACGACGAGCGACGAGCGACGAGCGACGAGCGACGAGCGACGAGCGACGAGCGACGAGCGACGAGCGACGAGCGACGAGCCACAAGTTTGAATGAAACGCTTGCGCGTCGACGCCGGTGACGAATCAAAGCGCCGTCGAGCGCCGTCGAGTGACATCGGGATTGGTGGCGACGCGCGCCACGCGTCCAACGCTAGATGAAACTAACTTTCAACGCTAAAACTAAAGGCCTAGGACTCATCGCGAAGCCTACTTAAACTCATCGCGAGGTGAACAAAGGCTGGGACATGACGATCGTGATCGCGCCCGTGATCACGGACCACGCGCACGCGAAGTAGCCGATGTTGGTGAAGAGCGCAGCGGCGACGATGGATATCGGCGACGCGTCGCTGGCGCTCGTCCAACCACACGACCAAGCGCCGATGCCGCAAGAGAGCAACAGCAGCGCGGGTGCGGCGACTTGGAGCAAAACCTTTCCGACGAGATGGTTCGTCACGTCGAGCTTTCTCGAGACGATGAAGTGCTCGCGGTCGGTGAGTCGTTCGCGGTCGGTTCCTTCCTTGACTTCGTACCATGCAATCAATCCGCCGTCCAAGAACGCTTGCGTCAGCGGTTGCATCGACGCGAACATACATAACCCAGCGATGATGAACGATATGCTCTGTGCGTCGCGAGCGCTCTGATCGCTCCATCGCAATGGCTCGGCTAACATCGAGGGCGCGCTGACGACGAGCGTCAGGAGCGGCGCCGCAAAGGTGGTGTGAAGCACAAACCTTCGCCACAGTGGCGTCGAAGACGTCCCCGCGTACGTTGCCGCCCACTCGGGGATATTTGTCGCGGTTAAATAACTCTTCGTCATGCGCACCGCGCTCGAAAGCGTGAGCGCGGCGATCAGAGCGCCGACGACGGCGTGCGCCAACCCCGCGTGCAGCGTCGAAGCGCGCGCCGTCGCGCCGCCGCGCGCCAAGGCCTCGTTCACCGCATCCGCTGACTCCACGTGCCGAAAATCGACGACCGTGGTCGGTAATAAAAACACCGCGAACGTCGACGCCATCCACGCCGCGAATCCGACGCCGCACGCCACTCGCCGCTCGCCGCTCGGCGTCGTCTCTCTATTCGCGTACGCCGCCACGAGCGACGCGCACGCCGTGACGACGCCCGCCGCCGCGAGCACCGGCGTCAGCGCATCGTCTGGCGCGTTCGCGCACGCTCGCAGCGCCCACGCTCCGACGCTCTCGCACGCGACCAAAAAGCCCAAAAAGCAACACGCGTCCGCCTCCGCGAACGACGCCCTCCGTCGCAAGCTCTCGAACGCCAGGTCCACGCTCGCCACCGCCGATCGCGCGAACGCGTCCGCCTCTTTCTTCTCTCGTCGCTCTCGCGCGCGTCGCCGCCGTCGCGACCCACCGTCGTCGTTCGCATCCGCACCGCCGTCTCGCGCGGCGTCGCCGCCGTCGTCGTCGTCGTCGACGCGCGGGACGTAAAAGTATCGCAACGGCTGCGCGCACGCGCGCGTGCACGCGTCGAGCGCGCCGCCGTGCGTGATCGCCGCGCACGCGAACGTCCACGCGATCAGCGTCGACAGCGCCGACCGCATGCGGACGCGACGCGAAGTGCCGACCGACCGACCGACCGACCGACCGACCGACCGACCGACCGACCGCGTTCGTTGGATTGCGCGATACGGTTGTCGTAGGATCGCGTCGTCGGGGCGTCTTCACGACGCGACGCGACGATGCGCGGCGCGATGCGCGCGCGTGGAATCGCGTCCGACGCCGCCGCGCGTCCGACGCCGCGCGCGCGCGTCGGATGTCGACGAACGACGGCGCGATGCGTCGAACGACGCACGCGCGGCGAACGATCGATGACGCTCGTGTGCGTCGGAGACGACGCGCGCGCGCGACGATGCGCGCGCGCGCGAGCGGGCGCGGCGGGAGAAGGGGCGCGGAGCGACGACGGGAGCGAACGCTCGCCGGATGATTTGAAAAAGAAGCTGTCGAAAAAGCTCGAGAGCGTCAAGGCGACGTCGATGGCGAAGTTCTCGGGATCGTCGAGCGATTTCGATGAACACGACGACGATGAGTTGGTCGCGGGGGTGCTGACGAAAAAGGCGACGAAGAATGTGATGTTGCTCGTCGCGCTCGTCGCGGCGGTGGCGTCGGTGACGTACCTCGTGACGATGGTTTCCATGAACGCCGAACGCGGGTTGGCCGACGTGCTGTACACGCTCGTGTTCGACGACGTGTGGGCGAACATCGCGATTACGGTTTTGGTTTTGTACACGGGAGCGATTAAAAAGGCGGTAGAATTCGCGCTGACGACGACGGCGACCTTTGTGCGACCGACGCGCGTGAACATGCTTTGGTGGGTTTCTCTGTTTTGCCTGCGATCCATCAAGCACGTGACCAACATCATCCGAAATACGTTCGTTTGGAGCCTCGGGAACCAGATTTGGTCTTTGATTCCGCTCGGGATCGATTTGATCAAGTTTGACCCCGAAACTACCGCCGATGGTGTCGATCACGTGCACTCGCTCTTGACGACGATGTTCGACGCGAACAACGACGGCGTCGTCACCACGACTGAGGTGCAAATGTGGTTCGTCGCCAAGACTTTGCGGTTGCTGTGGTGCTTCTACTTTCTCGATCTCAGCCGATGGTTTATGTCGTTGAAAGCGGCGCCGACAATACAAGAGATGAGAACTCGAGGATCGAGTTACGACCGCGAAGACTTTTTGTCGCAAGCGCTTCGACACCACTACGCAGGTTTGAGAGGCGATCGAGGCGTGTCCTGGGATTCTCAAGCTCGAAGCGCGCTTATCGACAAAGCGTTAACCGTGGCGACGTATCTTTTGACCTCTTATTGGTGCTTGAGCGCGCTTGGGGTGAACATGACTGGTCTTCTCGCCGTCGGCGGGGTCTCGGGTATCGCCGTCGGTTTCGCGGCGCAAAAACTCGTCAGCAACTGCATCGGCGGTATCTTAATTTTCGTCACTCAGCCTTTCGTCGAAGGCGATCACGTGCAATTCGGAAGCATTGATGGACGCGTCGAAATGGTCGGATGGCACTCCACGCGGATAGCATCCATCGACGATGGATATTCTTACATCGTCCCGAATACAGATGTTCTCGGCTCGGCGTTGAAGAATATTTCGCGACGCGAGTACGTGCCCATCAAGCTTGCGATTCCCTTCCCTGATTACGTCAAGTCCAAGACTTCGATGGAAACGTACGTAGCAGACGTCAAAAAGATTGTATTTGATAAAGTTGACGACTGGAGCGTGCGCTCGCCCGTCGTCAACATGGAATTTGACGGGCTAACGCCAAAGATTCGCATCAAGGCGTTCATCGACGGATCCAAGGAAAAGAACAAAGCGTCTGATCTGGAGGTGCAGTTGATGGGAGCAATCGTCGAGAAAATGCAGCCGTCGAGTAGCGGTAGTGCAGCCTAGAAGAGTCGACCAGGAGACTGTCTCGCCGTGTGTACGGTTGTCGGAGCAGCCATGCGACGGCGGCGTCCGCGTCGCTATATGAGAAGAGTCGCTTTACGTATTCCAAAACTAATATGAAGAATCCTTGTACTAGTCCGCCTCCGTCGTAATACCCCCGAGTACGCCCCGACGCGAGTACGCGCTAAAAGAGCTCGGAGACTTAGAGCTTGCTCGAACCGACGCCGAACACGGCGGCGCGCACTTGCGCCACCGCGCGCGCGCCCGTCTCCATCGCCCCCTGCAAGCACGGGTTAACCCCAGTGTGCGTCGCTTCACCGGCAAAGAATAAAGTGTCAGATATAGACGCAGCTAATAGCGTCCTCGAATTTCCTGCGTTCACCGTTGGGTGCGTGTACGCGCCCTGCACCAATCGCTCGCGCGACCAGCTGACAATTTTCTTCGTCGTCACGTGTTCTTTGCACGGAACGTTGAAAATCATATCAAGTTGCTCGATCGCTCGGTCAAAAACCACCTTTTCTTCCATTTTGTCAATCTCGTTCGCCAAATCACCGGCGATAAAGAACGTCACCAATCCCACAGTTTGCGCGATTCGCTCCGCTTCCTCGCTCGTCTTCGCCTCTCTCGCTAGGGGTGATTTCGGATACTCTGTGATCCAAAATTCGGGTAAGAAACAGTTTGTACAGACAACGTCAAACATGTCGCTCGGCCAGAGAATTTTGTTGAAACCGATGAAAATCTTCGCCGCGTTTCCCATCGCTATGGCTTCCGCCGCTCGCGTCTTCGCCGCCGGCAGCCTCGGAATAAATTCTACTCGATTCTTCGCGTTTCCTCCGCGAAGGGCGGTAATGGGTAGGCTCACGATGCATTTTCGCGCGGTGATGACATCTTTCCCACCTCGACGCACGACGCGCACGAGTCCAGGTTGTGAGTAATCCACGCGTTCAATCTCCCAGTTCAATCGCACGTCCAAGCCGTCGGCGAGCGCGAGCGCCACCTCTCGCAATGGACGATCCAGCACCAAGTACTTTTCCCCATAAATCCACCCCTTCTTCTCCTCGATGAGTTCGCGCATTCCCAACTTCCCGAGCGACGCGCAAAAGTCATTCGCATAGATATTTTCCGCCAATTTAATCACGCGCTCGGGCGCCGCCACCGTCTTCGTCAACCACTCCAACGCCGTGACGTCTTTATCTCCATCACCCGGCGCCCCTGGGAGATTATCAAACAGCTCGTGCACCAGCTTCACGTCCGCATTCGTCGTTTCCGCCTGTTCAGCGCTCAACAGCGCTTTATCGTCGCCTAAATAGTACCGATCCGGCCACTCCTTCTCCGCGCACGCGAACCCGCAGTGGTCCACGAATCGCTTCAGCACGCTATTTTCATCGCCGTGCAAGAACTCTGGTCCGAGATTCACGTCCCACGGCGCGACATCGCGCGTGACTTTAACCCTTCCGCCCACCTCGCTCGACGCCTCGAGCACGACGCACCGCAGCGCCTCGAAATCGCGCCGTCTCGTCGCCTCGCCGCCGCTCGCCCCCGGACGCGTCGGCGCGTCCGGCGTCGCCATCGCGCAGCACCGCGCGGCGTACAGACCGGCGAACCCGGCGCCGAGGACGACGACGTCGTGTATCGCGCCATCGCTCGCGCCGTCCATCGTCACCGCGCGCCGTCGCGCGTCGCCCTCTGCGGCCCACTCGCGGACGCGTTTCGACGTCGAGTCGAGTCGTCACGTCGTCACACGCGCGCGACGACGTCGGGCGCGCGTCGCGCCTCGATCGCGCGCGCGCGCGATAATGGGCGCGTGCAAGCGCGCGCTCGCGCGCGCGTGCGCCGACGCCGAGCGCGCGTGCGACGCTGCGCTGCGCTGCGCCGGACCGCCGTTGTTCGCGTTCGGCGTGGCGTTGGTGCTCGGCATCGCGCGCGAGACCGTGGACGCGACCGCGCGCGAACTGCGCCGACGCGCGCGAGAACGACTGGCGAACGTCGTGGCGGCGTGCGCGACGGCGTGCGCGGTGAACGCGCTGTTTAATCACGCGATGTGCGCGTGGACAAAGCCGGGGACGCCGAAGGATGAACGCGCGAGACGAGCGATGGAACGGCGAGCGAACGAGACGCGACGCGAGGATGGCGGCGAAACGGGGAATGGATTGCGAGAAGCGATCGAACGCGGGAGATTTTGCGAGACGTGCGATACGGTGAAGCCGGATCTGTGTCATCATTGCTCGGTGTGCAAGCGATGCGTGCTGAAGATGGACCATCACTGTCCGTGGGTGATGAACTGCGTGGGGGCGAGGAATTATAGGTACTTTTTTAACTTTATAGCCTACGCCTGGGTCGGGTGCGCGTTCGCCACGATCGGAGGGGCGTTCGTGCTGTTCGGGGCGAACGAGGTCGGGCCGACGGATGCGGAGACGCTGCGACGGGTGATTTTCGTCACCGTCATGGCGACGGCGGTGCTGTGCGCGCTGGGATTCATGGTGTATTGGCAAGCGTATCTCGCCCTCACTGGGCAGACGACGATCGATTATTATAATTGGATGGATTTGAAGCAGGCGATGAAGGCGCGCGGGCTGACGCCGCCGATGAGACCGCCGTTCGATCAGGGCGCGGCGAAGAACTGGCAAGAGGCGTTCGACGAGCGCGGCAAGTTTTGGTTCCTGACCTGGGCCGCGCCTCGATTTCGCGCGCACTCGGGGTCGGGGGTGTATTACGAAGCCTACGGACCCCGTCAGCTTTAGGTCATAGATAGTCTTGGTTGGTGTATAGTATAACGCAAGCGTGGCAAGGCAAATTTTTTACAAATCGTCTACTTTCGCGTCAGCGTGATGCCGATATTCTCACGCAGTTCCGCTTCGCTGACCTCGTCGTAGTCCGTGGCTTGAATTTCGACCGCAATCCCCGACAATCGCGACTTGAAGAAGTCTTTCGTCGAGGCGTACAGCATTTTATTCTTCAATCGCGCCGAATCGGGATTCCACACGACGAAGACGAGCTTACTGAACTCGCAGTCGTCCGCGTTCACGTACTTATAATCGTAAATCGCGTATCGGCATTCACTCTCCGGTAATGCGGCGATAAAATCGTCGTAATCTCCCGAGACTTCGCCCGTGGCTGCCGTCAACACCGAACCTTCGTTCTCCTCGACTCGAAACGTTGCCCATTGCAAACCGTTCGAGCGCATCTTTACTTTGTTAAACACCGACAAGCAATCTTCAGCCACGGCGACGCCGCTCATGCTCTTCGCCTCCACCGCCGGCGCGCTCTTCGCCGTCGACGCAGCCGCAGGCGGCGCGGGCGGCGGCGCGGGCGGCGGCGCGGGCGGCGCCGCCGGAGCTCGAGGCGCGGGCGGCGCCGCCTTGACGCTCGCATCCTCGCCGCTCGCCGACGCGCGTTCCCCGTCCTGTACCTTTAAAGCTCGCTCCGCGTCCTCAATCTTCGTCATGAACGTCGGTTGCGCCGCCACGCTCGTCTTCACGTTGAACTTTTGCGTCGTCTCTCGCAACACCGTCGCGTCTTCAGCCGCGTCGAATCCCCGTTCCCCATCTCCGCGCAGTGCCTCGTCCAACAACTTTTGCACGTGCGCGGAAACATCCGCGGTACCGTTCTTGATCGCTTCCAGCATCGCTCGTCGCACGCACTCCACGTCGTGCGCGCGCAGAACGCCAGATTGGTTCGCCTGGGCGATCCTGTGGGTGAACAGAAACCATCCTTTCGCGGCGTCGTAATCGCCCTGCGCGATCAAGCCGCGGTCGAGGGCGGCCTTGACTTGTTCCAACGAGTCCATGTTCGCGTCTCGTTCGCGGTCGCGGCGCGCGGTCGCGAACGCGCGACGACGTGTGACGCGCGGATGCGACGTCGTTTGAAAAGACTGTTGGCGTCGGTTGCGCCGAGGACGCGACGCGAAGGACGCGAGCGACGCGAATCGTCATGATAAATACAACGAACGAATGCGAGACTAATACTGCGCGATACCGACGGCGATGAAATCGGCACACGCGTCTTCTAAGTCGTCTAAGACGGCGCGCGCGTCGTCGCGCGCACCGAAATAGCCGCGGAGGTGCGCGGCGAACTCTAAAGCGACGGATTCGCGCGTCTTCGCCGCTTCTTCGCGACGCTTCGCGGGCGTCGACGGTGCCGCGGGCGTCGTCGAACCCTCGCCCGTCGATGGCGACGCACTCGGTTGTGATTCTAGTTTCATCGCCTTGACGACCGCGGATAATTCCTCGCCCCCCCGCGGCGGCGGCTTGGCGACGAAGTTGTGCAATCGCCGCGCGCACATCAATACGCACTCGTTTTCGTACGCCTCGACGAGTGCGCGCGGGTCCGCGATCGTGCCCACGGCCGCACATCCAGTGCAATCCTCTACTAGCGCTAACAGTGCCGTGGCGTCGATGCGCGTCGCGTCTTGTGCGATTAACTTATCGAAATCGATCGACGCTCGCAGCGCCTCGTTCCCGGCGTCCTCGAGCGCGCGCCACTCCGTCACAAATTTCCGACTCAACTGCGCCTCTTCCGCCGTCAAGTGTGCGCTGAGCGCGCGCATATCTCTCAACAACCCCACTCTCAGCGCTTCGCACCCCTTGACGCATCGCAACACCGCCTCTTTCGCGTCCTCCGCGCCGTTTCGCTTCGCCGACCGCGCCGCGGCCAGCGCCTTCTCGAGCTGTAATCTCAGCGCCGCGCACTCGCGTTGAAACCTCGCCTGCGTCGACGCCAACCGCTCCACGGCGTCGCTGCGATCATCGAGCCACGTCTCGACGATCGCGCTCGTCTTATCCGCCACCGCGATCGCCCGCGCGACGAATTCCATTTGCAACGACCCCGCGTGTCGTCGCATCGCTCGCGCGCATTCGCGCGCCGCGCGCTCCGTCATCCACGTCTCTCGCGCGTCCGCGGCGAGCGCGGCGATCGCCGCGCCGATCGGCAGCGTGCACGGCGCGTCATCGCTCGAGGGGTCGTCGCCGCGCGTCGCCATGCCGCGACGCGCCGCGGCGTCGCGCTGTGGCGTCCCGCACACGCGCGCGCGGATGCGCCGCGGACGCGCGCCGCGCGCGCCGCGCGTCGCGCCGTCGCGCGCGCCGTCGCGCGCGACGCCGCGACGCCCGCGCGCGACGCCGAACGGCGCGCGCGACGACGGCTCCGACGCCGAACGGCGCTGGACGCTGTGGCTCCGCGACGCCGTGTCGAGCGACAACGCGGCGTCGATCGCGTACCTGAGCGCGCTGAAGACGGCGAACGGACGAGGCGCGGTGTCGTGCATGCGCGCGGCGCGGACGCGCGCGACGTTTGAGGCGCTGTGCGAGTGCCTGGCGGCGTGCGCGACGCGCGAGGATAGAGCGACGACGGATTTCGTGGACGAGTACACCGGGTACGACGTCGCGTGTTGGGCGGCGAAACGCGGCGCCGGGGACAGCATTCGCGCGCTGTGTCGAGGCGCGGCGTCGACGTCGGCGTCGGCGTCGACGTCGGCGTCGGCGGCGATGTGCGCCGTCGTCGGCGCCTCGCAAGCGCTCGCGCCGACGCAGCTGAGCAAGGCGAGTCTCGGGAACGGAAGTCGTTCACCGGACGACGCGGACGTGATCACGGAAACGCGCGCGCGATATGAGGACGCGTTGTCCGCGGCGCTATCGCTTCGTCCCGGCGAAATCGATGCGATCGACGCCGTCACGGGTTGGACGCCTCTGACGTTTGCGTCTCGCCGCGCGCCGACGCTCGGCACGACGTTTATGAGCATATTGCTCGAAGCCGGCGCCGACGTCAACGCGCCAGACGCGCGCGGAATGACGCCTCTCATGCACGCAGCGGCCGGCGATTCGCTCGACGCCGCGCGTCTGCTCCGCTCGGCGCGTCGAGCCGACGTCTCGCCTCGCGACCGCGACGGCTTCTCCGCCGCCATGCACGCCGCGTACCGCAATCCATCGAACGTCGCGTTATTAGCCATTCTAGCCGATTCTTAGTCCACGTAGTCCGCCGATTTTCGGGCGATTCGCTCGGTCGTCGAAGAGTCGGTCCGCCGCGCGCGTCCCGGGCGCGGGTCCCGGGCGCGTCCCGGGCGGGTCCCAGGCGTCGTCATCGTCCGATCGCCTCACACCGCGTCGCGTCGACGCGCTCGACGACGCGCGCTCGATCGTTGAACGCGGTCGACGTCACCGCGATTCGATGGCCGCGAGCGCGTCCCGCGCGCTTCGCGCGGCGCCGCGCGCGCCGCGCGCGTCCCGCGCCCGCCGTAACCCTGAACGCGGCGCCGCGTCTCGCGCCGTGGCGACGCGCGCGAGCGTGTCCGAGGCGTTCAAGGCGGTGCTGGACGATGGCAAGCGAGCGTTCATTCCGTTCATCTGCGCGGGCGATCCCGATCTGGAGAGCACGAAGAAGGCGCTGAAGATTTTGGACGACGCGGGCGCGGATGTCATCGAGCTCGGCGTGCCGTACAGCGACCCGTTGGCGGACGGACCGGTGATTCAGGCGGCGGCGACGCGGGCGTTGGAGAACGGGGCGACGTTGAATAAGGTGATCGATTTAGTGCGAGAGATGACGCCGCAGATTAAGGCGCCGATCGTGATGTTTACGTATTACAATCCGATTTATCAACGCGGAGTGGATAAATTTTGCGCCGACATCGCCGCGGCTGGGGCGAAGGGATTGCTCGTGCCGGATATTCCGTTGGAGGAGACGTACGATGTGAGCGAGATCGCGAGTAAGCACGGCATAGAGCTCGTTCTGCTTTCCACGCCCACGACGCCGGTGGAACGGGCGAAGAAGATTGCGCAGGCGACGAAGGGGTTCGTCTACCTCGTCTCCGTCACGGGCGTCACCGGCGTGCAATCGAACGTGGCGACGCGCGTGGAGCAATTGGTGGAGGAGTTGAGAAGCGTGACGGATAAGCCCATCGCGGTCGGGTTCGGGGTGAGCGAGGCAAAGCACGCGAAGCAAATCGTGGATTGGGGCGCCGACGGCGTCATCGTCGGTTCCGCGCTCGTGCGCGCGCTCGGCGAAGCCAAGACGCCCGAGGAAGGTCTCGCCGCGCTCAAGGCCAAGGCTGAGGAAATCCGCGGTGGCGCCACGCTCTGAGAAAGCGTCTTCACGCGGCGCGAGAGCGACGAACGACCTAGGTAGCGGTGGACATTTTAATCTATTAACAACGCTCGAGCGCGCCCGCGAAGCGTCCCCGCGAAGCGCGTTCAAAGCTCCGAGCCTCAGACGCGCGTCCGACTAAGAAATCTTCTCCAGATACGCCGCAATCTTTCTGTCGTTCTCCGACAGCGCGCTCGGATCTCGCAACGCCTTGTCCCCGCTCTCCCACCGCAGGTAATCACCAAAATTTTTCTTGTAGTAGTCGTCCAACCGCTCTTGCTTTCGTTCCTCGCGCTTCTCCTCGCTCCGCGCCCGCAGGCGCTCGACGAACTCGGAGTTGGTCTCATTCGCCTCGAGCGCCACGCTCGCGGGCGCGGTCGAGGTGAGCGCGACGACGGTCGCCGCGAGCGCGCCGATCGCGACCCGCGCGGGGTGTCGTCGCTCGCGCGACTCGGCGCTGGACGCCGCGCGACGCCGCGCGGACGCCGACGTCGCGGGATCGACGCGCGCGGCGCGCGGCGCGCGAACGAGCGCGGGCATCGGCGCGCGAATTCGGGCGCTCGAGAATTTCGCGACGGCGCGTGACGCGTTCGAGCGCGTCGCGCGCGCGTCGCGCGACGCGACCAGGGTTAAAGCGTCTCCGTTCGTCTAGCCTCGGGGGTTTAAAAATTGCAACACCGACGACGAGGCGCGCCTCGTCGTCGTTTCGTTTCGCGTAATCTTCGTCGTCATCGTCGCCCTCGTCGTCGTCTACGCGCCCATGTTCAGCGACATCAACTCGGCGAGCGTCTTCGTCTCGCGCAGGCGCGTGAGCTCGCCGCGGTGCGCTCGCTCCGTCTTACGAATCGACACCGCGCCCCAGAGAAACGACGCGATCTGCGCGCGTTTCGACGCATCGTTCACCGTCAGTCGTCGCGAATGATTCGCCCGATTCGCCCGATTCGCCCCTCGTCGTCTCCCGTCGCCCCTCGCGTCGTCTCTTCGTAAACCTCGCTCGATCTCGCGCGCGGGGTCGCGTTCGCGTTCGCGTTTCGATTCGCCCCGCCCGTCGCTTTCGTCGTCGCATCGCGCGAATCGCCGTTCGTCCCCCCTCTCGCGCGTCGCCGCGGTCGCGTTTCGATTCGCCCTCGACGCGTCGTTCGTTCGCCTCGCCCCACGCACCAGACACAGCAAAAACACCGTCGGCCCGTACCCCCACTTGCTCTCTCCCGGCGGCGGGTCCACGGCGTACACGACGCCGTCGATGATGAACATCATCAGCGCCCACGCCGTCATGAACCACACGTTCGCGTTGCGTCCGATGAACGTGCTCTTCTCGAGCTCTTCCTTCGTCACCATGACACGTGATTTCGTCGGCGCGCAGTGCCGGGTCGACGGCGGTCGACCTTTCGCGACGGTCGGGGATGCGGTGCGCGATCCGGGACGGGGATTTTTATGAAAACGAACGCCCGATCGGTGTTTTGAAAACACCGTCGATCGCGACGCCGTCGATCGCGCGACGCCGTCGATCGCGATCGCGTCGATCGCGATCGCGCGCCCGCGATCGATCGCGCGTCGACGCCGGCGTCGACGTCCATCCACGCGGCCGCGCATCCATTCGTCGGCGCGACGATTCGACGAGCGCGCGTCGCACACGGCGACGACGACGACGACGACGACGGCGATGACGACGGCGACGACGACGACGGCGTCGGCGACGGACGGGACGGCGGCGAAACGACGCGAGGGGGCGAAGACGACGAAGAAGACGACGGGGAAGGCGACGACGACGGGGAAGGCGACGACGGCGCGTCGCGACGACGACGCGACGACGACGACGACGACGACGACGGCGACGACGACGGCGACGACGACGAAGAAGAAGACGCGAAACGGCGCGAAGAGGGACGGTGGCGTCGGTGGGGACGCGGTGAAGACGGATTGGGCGAACGACGCGATGGGCGACGATCCGCGCGTCGAGGCGAAGGCGACGGCGAACGCGCCGGCGAAGAACGGGAAGAAGACGCGCGGGAAGACGACGGCGACGGCGGCGACGACGACGACGAAGAAGAAGGAGGCGAACGGGACGACGACGACGACGACGACGACGACGGGGATGGTGAAGAAGGCGCGAACGCCGCGAGCGGAGCGAGGGGCGCCTCGCGCGGCGGCGCCGGCGGCGAAATCGGCGACGCCGACGCGCGCGCCCGCGGTGGGACCGCCGATGACGATCACGCGGGGGGAGAGCGTGCAGAAGTGGTCGAACTCGACCACGCGCGCGGCTTTGCGCGTGGAGGCGTCGATTCGGGATTGGATTCGCGCCGACGGCGGGCGCGAGCTCGCGCGCGAGCTGCAAGAGGCGCTCTCCTGCGGCGACGGTCACGTGACGATGCAGGTGTGCGAAGAAAGCGGGTCAGGCGCGCTTTTCGTGGGCTTACACTGCGGCGAAGCAAAGTTTGCGCACGCCCTGCAACGCGTGCACGCTCTGGTGGAAGTGAAGCTCGACGACTGCGTGCGCATTCGTCGACGCACGGGCGTGGCGGATATGCTGGAAAACGAACGAATGAAAATCCAGGCGGAAATCGACGCCGGACTTCGTTGCGAATTCACGCTCGGGTACAAGGCGATGCAAGACTTGCTGCTCGACGGCGGCGATAAGCTGAATCAAGTCAAGGAGGTGTGCGACGTCGAGCGCGTCGTCGTCGATCCTCGAAAGCGCACGATTCGCATCGTCGGCGCGGACGCCGCCGAAGTGTCTCGAGCGAGAGACATGCTCGAAGTCGCGTACGAAAGCATCGAAGACGTGCCAGAGTTGGCGTTGCGCATGATCATCGGTAAAGGTGGCGCCAAAGTGAACGACATTCAGCAGCGTACCGGAGCAAACATCAAGGTGGACTGGGACAAAAGCGCCGTCTTCATTCGCGGACCGCCGTCGGCGGTCAAGTCGGCGATGATTCTCGTCAAGTCGTGCATCAAGACGTACGAAGTGGAACATGTCGAAGTGACGTACGACCAACTCGACGAAGTTCGCGGCGAGCTCGCGCGTTTGGACATGGAATGGGGCGGAAGCCCGGTGCACTACGTCCAAGGCGGTCGCGGCGGCGGTCGCGGCGGCGGTCGCGGCGGCGGTCGCGGTCGTCGAAACGATCGTTCCTCCACGGCGGCGTAACAAATATCATTGTGTTACCCTAAACCCTAAATATCCGGTTATTGTGTAATCTATGCCTTATTAATGCCCGCTAAAGTCTAAATCTAAGCCAGAATCGTCGCCCCGACACCCTTGCGAAGCCGCAAAGCCGCGCGCCTCTTGCGCTTATAGTCTTCCCGCCACGCGTCTCTCTCTTCGTGCCATCGCTCCAACATCTCCTTTTCCTCGGGCGCCTTCCACGCGCGCGCGATGGCATCGATACCTGAACTTTCATCGATCCCCAAAACCGCCGCCGCGCTCACCTTTTCGCGCACATCGCGAACGACTTTCCGACGTTTTTTCCGTCTCGCCGGCGCTTCGTTCGCGGCGTCGCGCTTCGTGACCCCATCTCGGTCCCGCGCGCCATCGCCGCGCCGCGCGGTCTCGTCTCCCTCCCTCATCGTCGTCGTCGTCGTCGTCGTCGTCGTCATCCGTGCGCCATCTTCTCCCTTCCGCGCATCCGAACCGCCGAACAACGACCACGTCGCCGTCTCCGGCTCGAACCCGCGCGCGAAGTCAAACCCCTCCGCCGTCGTCACGTGTCTATCGCTTCGCGCGTACGACGCGCGAATCGCGTCGACGTCCACATCGCTCGCGGCGTCATCGCTCGCGTCCGCGTCGCCGTCCGCGTCTCGATCGCGCGTCCGAACGAGCGCCTTCACGTCGCCGCCGCCGACGAAGTGTTTTCCAATGTCCACCGCGCGCAGCGGTTTGCTCGTCCTCGCGGGCGCCTTGGACGCGCGCGCGGATTTCGGGGCGCGCATGACGCGCGCGCGTCGCTCGCGCGCGCGCGCCGGTCGCCGTCGCGTCGCGTCGCGTCGCTTCGCGTCGCGCGGTTCGGAGTGACGCGGTCGGGCCGCGACGGCGTCACTCGGCGACGCGCGAGCGACGCGCGAAAATGTCCGAGGCGTCGATCGCGCGCGCGTTTCTCGAGGCGAGCGACGCCGCGGCGGCGCTCGCGGCGCGCGCGCGACGGCGCGTGGACGCGCCCGCGGTCGGCGCGAGCGACGGTTCGCCCGGCTCGGTCAGCGCGTCGATGGACGCCGAGGTAGACGCGTACGTCGCGCGAGTCAAGGCGCACGCGAAACTCAAGGCGTGCGTGGACGCGATGACGCACGCGCAGCGGTGGGAAGACGCGAACGAGGCGTTGAAGGCGCTGGAGATTGATTTGGCGAGGCGAATTGAATCGACTTTTAAAGCGTTGGCGCGGGGGACGCGAGAGCTCGAGGACGCGCTCGTGGACGCCAAGGCGACGCCGGACGTGTTCATTGATTTCACGCCGCGCGGTACGGTCGAGCGCGGTCGACGCGGGCGGGAGATTTGGAACGAAAATATTCTCGCGGCGACGCGAGAGCCGCGAGACGAAAATAGCGACGAAGCGATGGAGGCGTCGAGCGACGACGCGATCGAGGCTTTCGGAGGCGATGAAAACGACGGCATGGAACGTAAACTCACAGATGATGAAGCTGTGGAGCATGAACCGTCGCCTAGGTTGGGTCGTCGGCTCTCGGCCGAGGACGCCGCGATGCGAATCCAAGCCGTTTTTCGTGGGTTCCGCTCTCGTTCCAGGACAAACATCGAAGCCAGGCGTGAACTCGAGCATCTCGGGATGATTGCGAGCGCGAAGCACTCACAAAGAAAGTTCAACGATTTTAGCGAGTTAAAGCGGCGGAACGAGTTGCGTTCACGCAGCGCAAAGCAGCTCGCGGATCTCGAGGCAAACATTCGGCGGGATTTGCTCTCTTCGCGACGCGAGAGCATCAAAGACGAAATTAAAGCGGTGCGAGAGGCGCAAGCGCTCGATATCATTATCACAGACGATAACGCGCATGCCACAGCGATCACCTCGAACGACGAGGACGTCCCCACGCGATTGTGTCGCGCGGTGGAAAAGTATCGTCGGCGCTGGGCCGATTGCTCGCAGGTGAGTTTGAACGCCTTCGACATCGATCACGTGCGATCGAGTGTGTTGCAGGAAGTCACGAATGCGCTGAGAGCTGAAATCGAGGACGAAGCTCGCGCGCTGGAGGCGCAAAATAAAAAGACGAAAGTTGGAAAGAAGAAGAAGGGTTCGGCTGAGGCGCCTGGCGCGAAAAAGTCATCCTCGACGAAGAGTAAAGCGGCGCCGTCGAAGAAATCCAAAGGCGCAATCAAGCAACAAAGACAGCGAGGGATGGAAACGATCGATCCTGATCTCTTAAAAACATTCGCGAGATTGCAGATGGTCGAGCCGACGCCACTCGATGGCCGTCTTGATGACTATCTCGGCACCGGCGGCGAACGGCGTAAAGGACACGAAGATTCCACAATGCTCGAGGTCGCTCAGCTTCGCCATGTTCTCGCGGTGTCGGTGGCGATTCCACTCACATCGCAACGTGTGCATGAGCTCGCGCCGCACATGAAGTGCGTGCTCTTGGAGGGATTAGCGGCGAGCGGCAAGTCGTACCTCGCGCGTCTGTGCGCCGCCGAATCCGGATGCGCGCTGTTCAATCTCTCGCCCGATCGACTCGCCCGCGCCGAGGCGAGCGGAGAAAACCCCAAATCACTGATGAAATACGTCTTCCAAGCCGCGAAGACGATCGCCCCGAGCGTGATTTTCATTCGAGATGTCGACGCGTACTTTCCCGAGAAGAGCAAAAAAACGAAAGCAACCGACGCGGAGTGCGCTCGCAAGCTTCGAAAAGACTTGATGAAGGAAATCAAAGCGCTGAAACCAGGCTCGCGCGTCACTGTCGTATGTACGCGAACGATCGCGAACGACGTGGCATCGTCGAGCGACCCAAAAGGTTTCGAAAAGATGTTCAATCTTCGCCTCGAGGCGCCGCCGCCGGATTACGGCGGTCGTCGGCGAATCCTGGCCAAAGCCTTGGAGGCGATATCGGTCGATCCGGTCGATCCAACGCGTCGACGCACGGGCGACGACGCGAGCGCCACGCTTGCGTGCTACGCCACCGCGGGCATGACCACCGGCGCGCTCTTCGCGCTCGTTCAAAACGCCCGCGACGACGTGAGATCTTCCCGAGATCCTTGGCGAGCGCTCCTTCGCCGCGTCGAATCCGACGCCGCGTCGAAACATTGACAAGTAATGTAGGTAATATTGAACAAGCGAGCAATTTCAAGGGTAATGTAATCTAATGTAACGTAACTAAAGTTCCGCCCCCTCGCGGCGATAAAATGTCTAAATTTTTGGCTTCGCGGCGTCGTCCGCGTCGCGCGTAATCGCGCCGCCGGAACGCCGCCTTCGCCGTCGACGTGCCGTCGCTCCTCACACCCACGGCTGATCGCGATCCTCCAATAACTCTTCAATCACCACCGACGCGATCGTCGCCACGCACGCCACGCCCAGCGCCGTCCCCACGCTCTGTCCTCGCCAGTGAAAGAACCCCGCGCACAGCAACGCGCCCGTCCCGCTCGACAACCAATCGTACGACGCCATCTTCCGCATCGTCGCGTTCGCATCGAACGCCTTCGCCCCGTCGCTCCCGCGCGCGTTCGCATCGAGCGTCTTCGCTCGATCTTCGCCCTCGCGCGCGTCCCTCTCGCCCGCGCGCGCGTCGTCATCGCGTCGCCGCGCCGAGATACGCATCGTCCCCGCGCGACGCGATCGCGTCGTCGCGCGCGCCGACGCGACCGCGCGCGGCGCGCGCACCGCGCGCGCGGGCGTCGACAACATCATTCGAGCGCTCGTTCGGCGCGCGCGTCGTTCGGCGGCTCGCGCGCGCGTTCGGCGTCGCGAAGTGCGCGCGCGATTCGTAACCGTCCGTCCCGAGGTGACTTTTTCGTCGCGACGTCCGGGGAACGAATCGAAACGCGCGCCGCACACGCGCGCGATCGCGCGATTGCGCGCGTCGCGAGCAGGCGTCGATGACGAAAAATGCGACGCGCCCGGCGACGACGCGATCGCGCGACGCGACGCGTCGCGCGACGCGCGCGCGGCGCGCGATGATGACGGTCGCGATGACGGTCGCGGTGGCGGTGATGACGCGCGGCGCGCGCGGGGACGGCGACGAGGGCGCGAAGAGGGGCGCGATAGAGATGCGAGCGGATGATTTAGAAGACTACCTCGCGCGGGCGCCGATCGAGGTGACGATCGCGACGAAGTTTTACGCGCCTTGGTGCGGGCACTGCAAGACGCTGGCGCCGCTGTGGGACGACTTCGCCCGACGCGGGGCGAACGAAAACATCATCGCGCTGTCCGTCGACGCCAGTGGGGCGAACGCGAAGGCACTGAACGCGAAGTTCAACGTTCAGGGGTTCCCGACGCTGTTTTTCTTCAAGGGCGGCGCGGCGTACGAGTACTCGGGCAAGCGCGCCGTCGACGACCTCGTCGACTTCGCGCGCTCGCCCTCCAAATTCGCCCTCGGTCGCGCCTACGCCGTCGACGACGCCACCAACGCCTTGGTTTTCGCCAAACCACCGTTCCGCGTGCTCCTCCGCGACGTCTCTCGCGGCATCGCTCGCGATTACGCCCGCGTCGTCGGCAAACATCCCCAGCTCCTCGTCGCCGTCTTCGTCCTCGGCGTCTGGCTCGGCGCGTGCGCCGTCGGCGCCGCTTTCTTCTTCACCGGCGACTACGCCGCCGCGAAGCAATGGCGCGAGTTCATCGCTCGCAACGCCGACGCCATTCGCGCCGCGAACGCCGCCGCCGCCGCCGACGACGCCTCCAAAGGCAAAAAAACCAACTAGTCAGCAGTGCAATCCAATCGCCCCGGGCGAAAATATCTGTTTCGCGCCGGACGTATCTTTTTCCCGGGCACGGAACGGCGCCGTGAAACCTCTGATGGCGTTCGCGCGCGCTCGAATATGCGACTATGACCCCCCGATCGCGATAAATGCGCGCCCGCGTAAGCGCGCCTCCGTCGCCCGCGCCCGCGCGGTTGGTCGCGCGCGGCCGCGTCGACGCGAGCCCGCGACGCGCGCGACGCGACGTCCGCATCGGCGCGAGCGCACGTCCGCGCGACGCCGCGCGAATCGACGCGCGCCGTCGCGTCGGACCGCGCGGCGTCGCGACCGCGCGCGCACTCTTCGGCGCCACCGCGGCATCGGTTGAAAACAATTCGCGATACGGCGCGACGACGATCGGCGTCGAATTGCGAGGTGCGCGAGATGCGAAAGCGCGCGCGCGCGACGACGATCGATGCGACGATATTTATGCGCGCGAACGCGCGGTCGACGGCGCGCGAACGCGCGATGGGACGATGCGCGGCGCGATCGAATGGGACGGCTCCGGCGCCGCGGATGCGAGCCGGAGGTGACGCGCGATCGCTCGAGGCGGTGCGACGACGGCGCGCGACCGCGGGCGCGGGGCGCCGAGGGCGGCGATGGGGGAGGGAATATGCGGGGAACGGCGCGGCGCGCGGGGGGGGGCGCGCGGACGCTGAGACGCGCGCGGACGGCGGCGGGACGCGCGCGCGCGGGACGCGCGGGAGATATCGCGCGCGCGCGACGCGCGGGACGGGGTCCGGAGAGAGCGGGCGTCGCGCGCCGGCGCGGTGCGCGGTGATGGATGGTCGATGAGTGCGCTCGCGCGCGCGTCGTGCGTCGCGGGCGGCGATGGCGCGAAGAACGAGGCGAAGAGAGACTGACGAAGGCGCGACGCGGACAGGGTGGCTCGCCGCAGAAGCGAAGTTCGCGGAATTCCGACGGTGAGACGCGCGTGCGATGTCGTTGAGTACGTCTCCCGTGCTCGCGGCCGCGGCCTCGAACGATCTCGCCCAGGTGCGATGGTTGCTCGAGCGAGAAAACGTGCCGGTTGATTTCATGGGCGACTGGTACGCCGAGCCGCGAAACGGCGGGAAAGGCTTGGAGCGACAGCGGCGAACGCCGTGCATGGTGGCTGCCTCGCACGGGTCGCTGGAGGTTTTGTTGTATGTGTTACAGATGGGCGCTGACCCGAATATGCGGAGCGAGGACGATGAGCGGTGCACGGCGATGCACTGCGCAGCGGCGGGGGGGGCGGCGTTGAGCACCGACGCCATCAAGACGCTGCTGTTGTTCGGGGCGGATAGGAACGCGCGAGACACGTATGGGCGCGTTCCCGCGGATTGTCTCCCCGGAACGACGAGCGAGGCGAATTTTAATGGTTCAGACGCAGGTGGTTCGAGCTCGGGCGGGAGCGCGAGCACGGGAGGGAACGGGCGAGGGCACGGCGGTCCTGGTTCGGGCGCCGCGGTGAACTCGCAGGGGGTGGTTTTGCAAGATCCGGACGACGACACGCTGATGAGCGACGAATTCAGAATGTACGAATTTAAGATTCGAAGGTGCTCGCGGACGAGGGCGCACGATTGGACGGAGTGTCCGTACACGCATCCGGGCGAGAAGGCGCGCCGACGCGATCCGAGGAGGTTCAACTACTGCGGCACGGCGTGTCCGGAATTCCGCAAAGGCTCGTGCCCGCAAGGCGACGTCTGCGAATACGCGCACGGCGTCTTCGAGTGCTGGCTGCACCCATCGAGATATCGCACGCAATTATGCAAGGATGGCGCGGCGTGCGATCGTCGCGCGTGCTTCTTCGCGCACCACACGTCGCAGCTTCGAGTACCGACGGATGCGTACGGGAACCCGACTGGCAACCTGTCGCCGAACACGCCGTCGCCCACAGGGAGTGGGTCGCCGCAGAATGGCTCGCCGAGACAATCGAGCGCATCGCTCGATTGGTCCATGGCGCGCAATAGCGAGAGCGATAGCACGCATAACATGGCTGCGGCGATGCTCAAGGGCAACGCGATGATGGGCGCCGGCGCCGGCGCGTTCGCCGCCAACGGCGCCGTTCCGGGCATGTCGTTCCCACCACTTCCTCGTGTGGACTCCATGTTGCTTCAGTCACAGTACGGACAACAACAGTCGCAGCAACAGCACGGACAATCGCCGACGATGCCGCAACAGCAGCTCCACCAGCAACAGATGATGGCCAACTACGTGTCGTCAATGTCGGGGATGTCGGGCGTCACCGGCGATCTTCAGGGTGCGATGCAGGGCGCATTCCCGCTCGGTTACAGCTCGATGATGCAAGGAAATGGAATGTTCAATCAAGCGGATCCATCTTTACAGGCGCATCAGATGTTACCGCAGCAGCAGACTTCCGCGGCGTACATGGCGGGCGGAAACGTTGGTGGTGTGGGCGCGGGATTAAAGTCGGTCCAAAGTCAGAGCAGTGGAAGCGGAGGATCCACGATCTCGGAACAACAAGGATTGTACGCGGGCGCCAAACTATTTACTTTACCACCGAACGGTGTGCGGCAGGCACACATGCGTCGCAACTCTTCCTCGTTTCAGCACCTTGGTATGATCGAAGGCGTGTTGGACGGGACGGATGGAGAGCTTCGCCAATAATCAAGCAAATCAATAATTCAAAGAGCAAAGACGCGCGTCTTACAGCTCTAGCACGCAGCTTAAGTGTATTCTAGCCAAATTGCGTCGGTTTGAACGAAACAGTTCTCACCGAACAGGTTTATCCTTGAAATCGGCCGGCGGTCTCCGGTAATTATTATTCCAAGCAGCCGGATCAAGCCACTGAAGTATTCTCAATGTGAGCTGGGTACACCATTTGTACTCTCGCACGACAACGGCCGACTTCATGATAAACCTCCTGTACTCTTTTATCCGCAGGATATTCGCATTTACAATCACACATACGCACCGCACCGCACATATTCTCTTCGTTAACATTTCATCTTCTTCACATCCATCATGTAATTGATATCGGAACGAATTGATTGATCAGTATTTCATTTTATTTTACATCGACGCGATCAAGTTTTCGAAAACGTAGGTTGACCGATCGCGAAGCGCAGGCGTTCAAACATTCGCCCTTCGGGATCGACGGTGCGAGCGGCGCTAATCACCGGCGGAATGGGTAGGTACACGTAGTGGCCGGAGCACATACCCACGGTCACCGCACTCAAACCCGCAAAAGCGGCGTGCACGGCATTCTGCCCTAAAATAGAACAGTAAACGGCATCCGATGCATTCGTTCGGCACGCGCGAACCATGTACGTGGGATCGATGTACTTGATGTCGCATTCGGGTTTCGCGTCCTTGAGCTTTTGCTGCAAGTACTTGGCGAAATTTTGTAAGATTGGATTGCCACTCGCGTCTGTCTCACCAATCATGCCGAGCTGCTCTTGCCCGGCGCCTTCGGCGACGACGACGACGGCGTGGTTTTGGCGTTCGACGACACGCTTGATGTGCGCCAACACGCCTCCGTCACCTTCTAGCGGGCAATCGATCTCGGGGATAAGACATACGTCTGTGTTCCCAGAAGCTAATGCCGCGTGCATCGCGATGAAACCCGACTGACGACCCATGAGTCGAACCAATCCGACGCCGTTGTCCGCGCTTCGCGCTTCGATGTTCGCCGACCGAATCGCCTTGACGGCTTCGTCGACGGCGGTTTGGAAACCAAAAGTTCTGTCGAGGAGCAAAATATCGTTGTCGATCGTCTTCGGCACTCCGATCACGCTCGTCGTCAAACCCTTCTCGCGACAGAGCTTATCGATGGCTAACGCCCCCGCGTGCGAGCCGTTCCCGCCGATGACAAACAAAAAATCGATACCCATGTCTTCGATTTTTTGCACGATGGCCGGCATATCTGCCCCGCCTCGACTCGATCCTAGTATGCTCCCACCCGTGATTTGAATGTCTTCCACCATTTCGCTCGTGAGCTTCATGGGCGCCTCCAACGGATTCGCGTCCGCGGCTTCGTCGCCGAAGAAGCCTCGAAAGCCGTACTTGATGCCCAAAATCTCTTCGCATCCGTAATCCTCCAACGTCGTCGTGATGCTACGTATGACGTCGTTCAAGCCTGGGCAGAGCCCACCGCACGTCACGATCGCCGCTTTCACGCGTTTCGGGTCGTAATATATCTCCTCTCGCGCCCCCGCTCGAACCGCGCGTTCGTCGCTAAACGCCGTGTCCTCGCCTCCCACGTAACTCGTCCTCAGCGGGTTCAGCGACACGCTGTCGCGGTTATCGATGAATCTCTGGCCTAAACCAAACTCCCACAGCGATCCACCCTCGGCGAACGGGCTCGGACGCTTCTCCAGGCCGTACATCTCACCGACGTGGGTCGGAACGAAATCGCTCATCACCGCGGGCGAAAACAGCGTCTTCGGGTCGTAATCCGGGCGCGGCGTGGCGCGCGGCGGTCGCGGAACTCGGCGACGGGCGACGCGCGCGCATCGCGGCGACGCGATGGCGCGCGCGGTGGGAACGGCGCGAACCCGCGCGGGCATGCGAAGCGCGCGCTGCTCAGAGTGAAGACGCCGTCGGCGAGGACAAAACGCGCCAACGCACGCGTCGGAGTTCGCGCGCGTGGAGACGCGCGAGGGAAAGATGGTTAAGGTTTACGCGCGCTATGTATTTCTGAGCTAGTATTACGTCGATTGTGGCTGACTATACGGTGGATCGCGCGAGCGTCGGGCGCGCGCTCGGCCGCTCCGCTCGTCCGAAACTCACACGAGTTCAGCCTTGGGCGGATCGGTGTGGAGGAGATCTTTGAACATGGAGTACTTGGCCAAAAGAATCGCGCCGCGCTTCAAGTCGACGGAATCTGTGTTGCCGTCGTCGTCTTCGCCCGTCACGAAATTCACGACGTCTTCGCGAAAACGAAAAAACACAAACGAATCCGTCTTCGGCTTGGAAATCATCGCCGACCCCCCCTCCTCGTCCGTGGCGAACTCCTTCACGGCGTCGCGATAACCGTCGGGTAGTTCCTTCAAAACGTTCTCGTAATGTTCCGACACGGCGATCGCGTACGCGCGGACGTACTTTTGCTCCGCCTCGCTCAACCGCTCGCTCAACCGCTCTTGCCCCTCCTCCGTCCGTAAGAAATAAAACGCGTGCGCCTCAATCTTCCGCAGCCTCGTCCGCGCGTACTCCCTCAACAAATATTTGATCCGATTCACCTCGACCCACATGACGTTATCCATCAACTTTTCGCTCGCGTCCTCCGCGCCTCCGCCTCGCTCCGCGCGCGTCTCCGCCCTTCGCGTCAGCGCTCGCTCCTGCGCCTCCACCGCCGTCTTCACCGCCTCCACGAGCGCGTCCTCTCGCGTCATCATCTCCGGCGCCAACCTTTCGCGCACCCACGCGCGCTTCAGTCGCATCACCGGGCTCGTCACCGGTTCGAACGCCTCGTCCAAGTTTAAATTTCGCATCCGTCGCGCATCCTCCTCCTCGTCGTCCTCGTCGCTCATCGTCCGCGGTTCGTCCTCGTCGTCGCTCGCGCGCGTCGGCGCGTGGTCGTACCCATCGTCATCGCTCGCGTCGCGCGACATGTCCGCCGGTCCGTCGCGCGCCGTCGTCTCGCGCGTCCTCGTCCTCGTCGTCGTCGTCGCGATGTCGCGATGTCGCGATGTCGCGCCCGTAAGCGCCATCGACGGCGCACCCACGACGGGAATTTCGTCGATTTCGTCGTCGACGATGGCGTTCGCGCGCGTCTCCGTACGACGAAATCGCGCGAGACGCGACGAAAGCGGTCGCGCGCGCGCCGCGCCGCGCCGCGCCTCCGCGGCGTCACCTCGCGACGTCGACGCCGCATGCTCGCGACGACGCGCTTCGTCGAGCGCGCGATGATGCAGCGGTGCGCGACGCGACGGGCGACGACGACGCGATCGGCGACGCGCGCGCGCGCCGCGACGACGACGCGATGGACGACGACGCGCGCGACGACGACGAAGACGACGACGACGACGACGACGCGATGGACGACGACGACGACGACGACGACGACGCGACGGGGCGCGACGGTCGCGGGACGCGCGCGGGGCGAAGGCGGTGACGGTAAGGGAAAGAAGGAGAAGAACGCGTACGGCGCGACGGTGCGATTGCCGCAGACGACGTTCGAGATGCGGGCGAACAGCGTGCAAAAGGAACCTAAAATGCAGGCGTGGTGGGCCGAGCGCGGGGTGTACGAGCGGTTGCGAGCGAGGGAGGACGGGGCGGCGTTCACGCTGCACGATGGACCGCCGTACGCGAACGGGGATTTACACATCGGACACGCGTTGAATAAGATTTTGAAGGATTTCGTGAATCGGTGGGAGATGATGAACGGGAAGCGCGTGCGATACGTGCCGGGATGGGACTGTCACGGGTTACCGATCGAGTTGAAGGTTTTGCAGAGCATGGACGCGGAGGCGCGGAAGGCGCTGACGCCGATTAAACTGAGGTATAAGGCGAAAGCGTTCGCGATGAAAACGGTGGCCAGTCAGCGGGAGCAGTTTAAGAGGTATGGGATTTGGGCGGATTGGGACGAGCCGTACATGACGCTGCTGCCCGAGTACGAGGCGGCGCAGTTGGAGGTGTTCGGGAAGATGTTTCTCAACGGGCACATTTATCGCGGGAAAAAACCCGTGCACTGGTCGCCTTCGAGCATGACGGCGCTCGCGGAGGCGGAGCTGGAGTACCCCGAAGGCCACGTATCGCAGAGTATTTACGTCCAATTTCCGGTGAGCGACGTTCCCGAGTCGACGCCGAGCGAGCTCAAGGCGCTTCTCGACGGCGCGTCTTTGGCGGTTTGGACCACGACGCCGTGGACCATGCCCGCAAACGCCGCGGTGGCGGTGAACGCCAAGCTCGATTACTCCGTCTGTCGAGTGGAATCGACGGGAGCGACGCTCGTCGTCGCCGAAGGTTTACGCGAAGCCGTGGCGAGCAAGTTGGAAACCACGCTCACGACGCTGGGCACGTTCAAGGGTCAAGACTTCGAGAACGTGCAATATCAGCACCCGTTCTACGAACGCAAGTCTCCAGTGATTATCGGTGGGGAGTACATCACCACCGAAGCCGGTACCGGTCTGGTGCACACCGCGCCGGGGCACGGGCAAGACGATTACATCTCCGGCATGAAGTATGGCTTGCCGTTGTACTCTCCGGTGGATAACGCCGGTTTGTTCACGGCCGAAGCGGGGAGTGATTTAGAGGGGAAAGATGTTTTAGGCGATGGCAACGTTTTGTGCATCGAAAAGTTGACCTCTGCTGGGGCGTTGCTCAAGCAAGAGGCGTACAATCACAAGTACCCGTACGACTGGCGCACGAAAAAGCCGACGATTTTCCGCGCCACCGAGCAGTGGTTCGCTTCTGTTGAGGGCTTCCGTGAGAAGGCTTTGAGCGAGTTAGATAAGTTGGAGTTCATTCCGGAATCTGGTTCGAAGCGCATGCGACCGATGGTGAGTGGGCGCGCGGACTGGTGCATCTCGCGCCAGCGCGCGTGGGGTGTGCCGATTCCGGCGTTTTACCACAAGGACACGAATGAGGTTTTGATGGACGAATCCATCATCACGCACTTCACTGAAATCGTTCGCACGCGAGGGACCGATGCGTGGTGGGAATTAGAAGTCGAGGACTTGTTGCCCGAGCAACACAAGGCCAAGGCGAATGATTACGTGCGCGGTTCGGACACGATGGACGTGTGGTTTGACTCCGGCAGCTCTTGGGCGGGCGTCGTGCAATCTCGCGGTCTTTCGTTCCCGGCGGATATGTATTTAGAAGGTAGCGATCAGCACCGAGGATGGTTCCAGTCGAGTTTACTCACCGGTGTCGCGTCCACCGGTCAAGCGCCGTACAAGAAGATTTTGACACACGGCTTCGTGCTCGACGAAAAAGGATACAAGATGTCAAAGTCCTTGGGGAACGTCATCGACCCGCGAACGGTGATCGAGGGAGGAAAGAACCAAAAGACAGAGCCTGGATATGGCGCCGATACCTTACGACTGTGGGTGGCGAGCACGGATTACACGGGTGATGTGAGCATCGGTATGAACATCATCAAGCAAACGAGCGAGGCGTACCGCAAACTCAGAGGAACGATTCGCTTCTTGATGGGCGTGTTGGACGATTTCAAGCCAACCGAGGGCGTGGCGTACGAGTCGCTGCCGGCGTTCGAGAAGTACATTCTTAGCCGCCTGGATGCGACGATGCAGGAGATCGAGACGTCGTACAAGTCGCACGAGTACAGCCGCGTCGTCGCGGCCATCACCTCCTTCACCACGTTCCTGTCCAACGTGTACTTGGACGTGAGCAAGGACAAGTTGTACATTGGCGAACAGAACGACATCAAGCGCCGGGCGTGTCAAACCGTGGTTTCGGCCATCGTCGAGCGATTGATCGCCGCCATCGCCCCGCTCACCCCGCACATGGCTGAAGAGGCGTTTCAAGCGTTGCCTTACGACAAACCCGGCGACGCCATCTCCGTCTTCATCGCCGGATGGCCGTCGAGACCCAGTACCTGGGCCTCGATCGATGCCGATGAGGTCAAGTTCTGGGATTCCTTCTTGGAGATTCGCGACACGGTGAACAAGGTGCTCGAAGATTCTCGTAACGCCAAACTCCTCGGCGCGTCGCTCGAAGCCAAGATCACCCTGCACTGCTCCGACGCCGATTTCGTCGCCAGGCTCAACCGCGAAGAAATCGCGCGAGACTTGCGTTACCTTTTCATCGTCAGTCAAGTCGAAGTCGTGACATCAAGTGACGCCGCCACCGCGGGATGCGACTTTAAATCCATCGTCGACGTCCCCGGCGCCGGCACCGTCTCCGTCGGCGTCGCGCGCGCCTCCGGAGCCAAGTGCGCTCGATGCTGGAACTTTTCCAACCTCGTCGGCGTCGACGCCAAGCACGCCACCCTGTGCGAACGATGCGTCCCGATCGTCAACGCCTCGCATCCCGATTTAGTCGTCGCCGCGCCCGCACCCGCGTCATGAGCGCCTAGCCGTTTCATCCATTCGTAAGCATTCTTTCCCTCGGTCATTCGAGCGCGCTCGCCGCTCGCCGCTCGCCGCTCGCGGCGCCATCGGTCGCGTCATCGCTCGCATCGCGCGCCGCACACCGCACCGCCGGGTCCCGCGAGCGCGATGCCCCGCCCTCGCGCGTCTCAAACGCCGTCGTTCGCGCTCGAATTCGCGTCCTCCTTCGTCGTCTGCGCCGCGCTCGCGACGCTCGACGTCCAAGCGACGCTCGCGCGAAAATATCTCGGCCCGATCCTCGAACGGGTCGGCGCGCGCGCGCTCGCGGACGATGACGCCGCGGTGACGCTGGCGCTGCTGTTCGTGAACCTCGCGATCGTGTTCTCGCCGTCGTATCAGGCGCTGACGCGAGGGGCGACGAACAATCCGACGGCGTACGCGCTGAAGGGGATGTTGGGCGACACGGGAGCGGCGCGGGCGTGCGCGAACGCGTGCGCGGCGGTGCTGGCGCACGTCTGCGCGCTGAAGGCGGTGATGGTGGTGATGCGAACGCACCCAGAGTATCTGCCGGGTAAGGGCGCGATCGCGCCGATCGTGCCGACGGGGACGACGGCGTCGGCGGCGGCGGCGGAGACAGCCGTGGTCGCGGCTAATTTTTTATTCTTCGGTTTGGCCGAACGCGCGTTCGCCGCGGCGCTGATCCCGACGCTCGTGAGCGGGTTTTACGTGATGACGATGATGATCGAAGGGTGCAGGTACTCGTGCGGGTACATGAACCCGTCGACGGTGATCGCCAGTCACGCGTTGGCGGGCGACTTGAAATCGCGAGAAGCCTTTGAAGCCATCGCGCCGTACGTCATCGGCGGTATCGCCGGCTCCGTCATCGTCGCCATCGCGGCGAAAGTGCTCGTTCCCGAACCAAAGAGCGCGAAGCGCGCGCGCGCGCAATCAAAGGCGGTGGTGCGATCGATTTCAAAGGCGCGAGCGGGAGGCGCGGCGACGCGCAAAGGCGCAAAGCAAAAGTAGCGCGCTCATCATTCGAGCGTCCTGAATGTAACAAAAAGCGCGCACGCGAGAGCGTACGAGCCACCATCGTCGTCATCGTCGTCGTCGTCGCGAGTGTCGATCACGAGGTCTCTTCAACTCATACTGTTTGTTTTAAAAGAAAATTTTACGCGTTCGATGTCGCGTCGAAGTCGTCGCGAGTCAAAGACTCTTTACACGAGTTCCGGCAGGTCCTCCTCGTCGCCCTCTTCCACCGACTCCAGCGTCGACCCCGCCTTGGTAGTTTCTTCGGCTTTCATGCTCGCGATGAGCTCTTGGAGCTTGGCCATGTCCGGTTCGCCCGCGCCGCCGCCCGCGCCGCCGCCCGCGCCGCCGCCCGCGCCCCCCCCCATGCCAGCCATGAGTTGCGAGAAATCCATCCCTCCCGGCATCCCACCGCCGCCCACGCCACCCGGCATCCCACCACCGCCGCCCATCATGCTCTGCATGTCGAATCCGCTCGTATCGATGTCTCCCGCGTCGTCGTCCTCGTCCGCCCAGCGATCGAAATCGACGTGCAGATTCGCCGGTTTCTTCTCCCCCTCTCGCAGCAACCGCTCCCACCACTTCGCCTCCTCCTTGATCAGCACGCAAAACACCTGTCGCTCCGTCACCGCGTACGTCGACTTCTCCTTCGACACGTCCGCGAACAGCGCGATGCGTTCCTCGTACGTCGCGCCGGCCGCCGTCGCGCGAAACGTAAACTCCCGCGCCTCGATCGTCACCTCCGCGTCCTTCGCGTCCGGGAGTTCGATCGTGAGGTACACCTTATCCTCGCGCTCGCACCACTTCATCCGCGGGTGCAGCGTCGCCATGGTCGTCGGCGACGCGCGCGCGATGGAGTGGCGTCGAAGATCGCCGACGCCCGCGGATCGAACCCAGGCGCACACGGACCGTCGGAGACGACCACACGAACCACACGGACCGTCGCGTCGTCGACGACGCGCGGCGCGAATCGTCGCGACGACGAAGACGCGACAGACGGCGACGACGCGCGACGGACGGCGACGGCGAACGTCCGACGCGCGACGACGCGAGGCGCGACGCGCGACGAGGCGCGCGGCGTCGAAGCGACGACGCGCGACGCGGAACGAATCGACGAAACGACGCGACGACGCGACCGACGCGCGGGCGAAGGCGACGCGCGGGCGAAGGCGACGGCGATGACGACGATCGAGGCGAAGGAGATCGAGGCGCTGACGATCGCGAGCATGGCGACGCGAGACGCGGTGCGCGAGCGACGCGATGAGCGAGAGAAACGCGAGCGATGGCGACGGATGACGCGAATGCGAAATCAAGACGTTTAAATTGAACGGGACGCGCGCGGGGCGGCGAGGGAGGGGGCGAACGAGAGACTGACGGGACGATGGCGATGGAAACAGGTGTACGAGACGCTGCGAATCGATGGTGATCCGAATGAGGTCGGACACGTGATACACACGGGCGCGTCGGGGGCGTCGAGGGAGATTAGCTACGAGACGGTGCGCGTCGTCGGACACGGGTCCTTCGGCGTGGTGTATCAGGCGAGGTGTCGCGAGAACGACGAGGAGGTGGCGATCAAGAAGGTGTTGCAAGATAAGAGGTTTAAAAATCGTGAGTTGCAAATCATGAAGGCGGTCGATCACACGAACGTGGTGAAGTTGATACATAGCTTTTATCACACGACGGAGGAGGACGAGGTGTATTTGAATTTGGTTTTAGAATTCGTCCCCGATACCGTTTACAGAATCGGTAAGCACTACCACAAGAATAACCAGCGCATGCCGGGGTTACTGGTGAAATTGTACACGTATCAAATGGCGCGCGCGTTGGCGAGCGTGCACAAGCTGGGGATTTGTCACCGCGACATCAAGCCACAAAATTTACTCGTGGATACGAAGACGCACGTGTTGAAAATTTGCGACTTTGGTAGCGCGAAGATTTTAGCACCGACGGAGCCGAACATCTCTTACATCTGTTCGAGATACTACCGCGCACCCGAATTGATATTCGGCGCCGTGCACTACACGACGGCGATTGATATTTGGAGCACCGGCTGCGTCATGGCGGAGATGTTGCTCGGGTCCCCGTTGTTCCCGGGCGATAGCGGCGTCGATCAGCTCGTGGAAATCATCAAAGTTTTGGGAACTCCCACGAAGGAGCAAATAATGCACATGAATCCGGGCTACACCGAGTTTACGTTTCCTCAACTCAAGCCCCACTCGTGGTCGAAAGTCTTCTCGAAGAATGTCGACCCGCTGGCGCTCGATTTGATTTCAAAAATTTTAGTGTACGTACCAGAGAGCCGTTTCGACTGTATGACAATGTGTGCGCATGAATACTTCGACGAGCTTCGCGACGAGGCGACAACGTTACCGGACGGCAGTCCGCTGCCGCCGTTGTTCAACTTTTCAGACGGCGAACTGGAATCGCTCAGCGACGAGTTGAAGAAGAAACTCGTGCCGGCGCACTCGCGCAAATAAACGACAAGACGATGAATATTTATTTATTGCGTTCGAGTCGCATTGTTGTACACTAACGCACGCCGCGTCGCGCGGCGTGAAATAGAAATAGTCGTCTTCTGAATAACATCTTCCGCGATTACCTATAAATTTTACCGTAGCGCGCGCCGAGTTTAGACTTCGAACGGGGTGAAATCCGGTTGGTCGAACAGTTGCGCCTTGTCCACGCAAGACAACACCTTCCCATTCGCCTTTTCCTTCAACACGCACTTGATGACCAAATCCGCGACGTCTTCGCGATGAATAGCGCCGCAGATGCTCTTGTCCTCGGTGAGCACCGCCGTCCCCGTCGCCGGTTCGCTCTTCAAGCCACCCGGTCGCACAATCACGTACGCCATCCCCGTCTTCGCGCTCACCGCCTTCAAGTGCTCTTCAGCCTTCGCCTTCTCGATCAACACCGGCTTCAACGCGTCGAACACATTCGGCGGCGGCGCGTCCGCGCTATCGCCCGTTCCGATGCTCGTCACGAGCACAAACTTCCCGACGCCCTTCGCCGCCGCCGCATCGATCAGCGCGATGTTCGCCTCGCTATCCGCCCGAGGCTCCGCGGGCGTCCCTCCGATCGTGCTCACGACCGCGTCGTACTCATCGCTCTGGTTCATCGCCTTTTCGACATCCTTCGCGTTCAGCGCGTCGCCCTTCACCAGAAACCCTCCCACGGATTCGATCTCCTTGCGATTCGTCTCGTGCCTTTGCAGCACCGTGGCCCACGTCCCCTTCTCCGTGAGCTGCCGGAACACGTCCATGGCGACGCCGTTTCCGCCGCACACCAAGACGGAGATGTTATCGGGCTCGAGATCGCCCGCGCGCGCGACGATCGCGCGACGCGAGGTTTGGATAGCGATCGGCGCTTTGCGCGCGGATTTCATCGCGCGCGCGCGGACGGCGACGGCGACGACGCTCGAGACGGCGACGGTGGACATCGTGAGCGCTGTGCGCGAGCGGTGAGCGGTGGCGTCGCGACGACGAGTTGTGCGGCGCGCGCGAGGGCGATGGGCTTTATCCACTCTGAGAGTAACCGCCGCCGACGCGCGAGGAGATTTTTTCGAGCCGCGGGTCCGGAGACGATGACGCGTCGAACGACGGGCGCGCGGCGCGACGGGCGAATCGGATGAAAATATCGTGAGTGACACGGCGCGATCGAGGCTAGTGCATGCGGGTGACGCGACGACCCTCGGCGCGTTCGGCGACGTCGCCGCGTTGCGTCATCACGAGCAAGGCGCGGGTGACGGCCCATTCGTTGACGCCGATGCGGGACAGATCGTCGATGAGGTGACGCTTGGACATGGTGGCGCCGATAGCGAGCTTTTGACGGATCTGCGTTTCGACGACTTGGAGCTCTTCGCGCTGTTCGGCGCTGAGGACGACCATATCGGCGACGCCCGAACGCGCGGCGTCGATGGTGGACACTTCGAACAAGCGCAACGCCTCTTGCACGTGCTCTTCGGTGACGGTGGATTGAAGGCACATCTTAGCCAACGATTCAGAGATTCGCACGATGGCTTCGAGTTGACGGACGGTGATCGGGACCGCGGCGTGGCCACCCGTGCGCTTGCGCTCGCGCATTTCCTCGCGATACTTGACGTACGAATCCTCTAACATGCGCATCGCCCGCTCACCCACGCGCGGCTTGCACATCGCTCGAGCGTACTCGATGTAGCGTTTCAAGAACTGACGTTCCTTTTCTTGCTGCGGATCTGCCGCGAGCGCGAGCTCATCGCCACCGCCGGCGTGAATATTCAACACGTGATCCGCGATTTGCATGTCGCGCTCGTACACTCGTTCGTCTCTGACGATGAAAATCATGTCGAAACGGGATAAAATAGTCGTTTGCAAGTCGATGTTCTCTTGTGCCGTTTTCAAATCGTCGTACCGCCCACTTGGAGGGTTCGCCGCGGCGAGCACGGCGGTTCGACTGTTGAGCATAGTCGTGATGCCCGCCTTGGCGATGGAAATCGTTTGCTGCTCCATGGCTTCGTGGATAGCGACACGATCTTCGTCGCGCATCTTATCAAACTCATCAATGCACACGCACCCGCCGTCTGCGAGTACCATGGCACCCCCCTCGAGATAGAACTCACCATTGCTGTCTCGAATCACCGACGCCGTGAGACCGGCGGCGGACGAACCTTTACCCGACGTGTACACGCACACTGGCGCCGTTCGTTCGACAAATTTCAAGAACTGCGACTTGGCAGTGGAAGGATCACCGAGCAAAAGCACATTAACATCGCCTCTTCGCGCTGTGCCATCCGGGTGCTCCTTGCGCGTGCCCGAGAAGAGCAAGCACGTCACCGCCGCTTTGATGTCGTCGCTCCCAAAAATCGCCGGCGCCACGCGACTGCGAAGATCTTTCACAACGTCCTTAAACGGGCGATGCGCAAAGGTTTTGAACTCAGTGTGCTCGGCATCAGTGAAATGTGCGTCGCCTCTAGCACCTTCCGTCTCTTCATCGATGCCTACGACTCGCAAATAGGCGTGCTGCACGGCGACTTTCCCTCCGCCGCGGTCGCGCTTGCTACTTCCACCTGCGTTCGTCGTCTCGTATACGCCCATGAGCTTCACGCGCGTGCCTGGAACGACCGATAAAACCATTGTACGTTCGACTAATACGGTCATGTTCCGCGGCATCTCCCCCGCCGGCACACACTCTGGGTTCTCTTGCAATTTCATATTCTGTTGGTCGATGAACGAACTCTTCTCCGGAACGATGCGATACGGATCCGTCCCGCACGGATTCGCCTCCTGCCCAACCTGTGTATCCCTACCAACCTGCGCTGAACAAAACCGAGGAACGTTCGCCCCGCTGTACCCTGCACCAAGATGAACCGAGATCGTGCTCTTGCACTTCTGACACTCGAGCGCCATATGCTTTGCCTTGGTTCTCGCCTTTGACGTCGCGATGACGATACCGGGTACGTACACCAACGTCCCCACATCGCTCGAATTCAAAGTCCTCAACGGGCGCGGAATCTCTTTCGACGTAAGTTTCACTTGCACGCTCGCCCGTCCCGGCGCCCGATCTCTCGACGCGCGATCCTCCTCCTCTAAGTACGCGTCCCCATCCGCCGCCGCCAACGCGTCGCTCGGTCGCAAGCTCTCCAACACGTCCTGCACCGCCTCCTCCAATATCGGCAAGTAATCGTTCGGTTCCATTCGCATCGCTCGCGCTAATTCCGCATCGTGCGCGATCAAATCATCAAAGCATATCTTCAAATCCTTCGGCGTCGTCGCGCGATCGAGTTCATCTCTGTATTTGAGTCGCCCGTCCGGCGCGCTCGCGTCTGGTGCGCTTCGAAAGTTTCGCAAAAAGTCCACAAACTTCGCCCGCGCTTGGCTCGGCGTCACGCCTCGCGCGCGCCGCGCTTCGAGATCGACGTCGACGACCGGTTCGGCGTCGGCGTCGTCGTAGACGTAATCTTCACCTTCGGCTGCGCGCGAAAATTTTGAAATCGTCAGTCGTCGAGTCGTCGCGCGCGTCGGTAGAGCGCGGTTTCGGGGCGATCGAGCGCGCGCGACGCACCGTCCATGCTCGCGCGCGCGTGCGTGCGCGTGCGCGGCGAGGCGATCGACGCGCGAGGCGCGATGTGGCGCGAAGTGTCTATTTTGAATCAGCGCTTTTGACAGCTGGGAGAGAGATTCAAAGAGAGCGCGCGCCCGGACGGGCTAGAAATTAAGATATTTTATTCGGTGCTGCGAGACTGATCTAACGGTCGCAGTGCTAGTTTTGATTGATGCTCGCGCCACCGAGGGGCGAGAGCGGTGGACGCGCGGATTTGGCGCCGTCGACGCTCGGTCGACGACTTCGGAGCGCTTCGTCGCGGTTGAAACTAAAGGCGCTCGGCGTCACGGGCTCGGCGAGTAAAACGCGCGCGGACTCGCGCGCGGGAGTTTGTCCAGTCGGTACGTCCTCTCGAACCGCGGTTGAGAGCTCGGAGCTGAATTGCTCGCGGATGGACGTCAGGTCGCGAACGTGCTTGGACATGAAGTCGGCGACGCCGCGTTCAGACGTCGCGGCGACGGTGTTCGCCAAGTCTGAGAAAGCCGCGCGATCGCTCGCGAGGGACTGGTTCAACGAATCCACAGTTTCATCGCAACCGCGTCGAGAAGCGACGACTGCTGCCACTGCGTGCTCAGCGGTCGCTTCGGCCCCAGTGCGCAGCTCGTTTGCGGCTTCCATCAACATGTCTGCCTGCTTCAACATGCTCGCGCGCGCGTACTCGCTCGCCTTGCGCGCAGACTGCTCGACGGAGCGTTGCATGTTCGCCACAGATTCCTTCAGTGCGTTCACTTCGTTTTCTTTGCGAACCATAAAATCATCTAAAACCGTCTTCATGTGTGATCGCGACTCGCGTTCGACTTCCTGAATTCCCGCCAAGTTTCTCTCGAGCGCCTCCAACCTATCGCACATGGACGTACTCAACTCGCGAATCGCGTCCGCGTTCGAGTGCATCACACTTTCCTTGCGATTAATCTTCTCAAACAATGCCGTGGCTTCGTCTTTCGCCGCGAGTAAATCCTTCGCCATGGCGCTCGTCGCCGTGGACAAGTCGTCGTGAGTTTTTTCAAACGCGTCGAGCAAGTACTCCTTCTCGCGCACGTTCTTTTTCGCCCCACTCAACTCCACCGACGTGGTGCGCAAGTTGTCTTTAGTCTCCCCGAGCTCGACTTCAGTCTCCGCGTGTTGTTCTTTAAGCTGTAAGAAGTTCTTCTTCGTCTTGTCAAACATACGCGTCATCTTGTCGTGCTCAGCTTTCATCGACGCCAACTCGCGTTCGAGCTCCTCTGCGCGACGCCTCGTCGTCGTATGTTCGCTCTGCTCGGCGTCGTAGTTTGCCTTTGACATATAGACCCCGTTTTTCTCTCGCGTCGCCAACAAGTCGGCCTGCAAATGCTCAATGCAGCGTTGCATCTCGTTCAAAAAGTCACTCTTCGACTTCTTGCCATTCACTACGGGAGAGTTTTTAATGTTCTTCGCCCGATGCGCATACTCGAGCGTACTCAACGTTTCCTCCACCGAGTGCGAAGCCGGGGACACGGTGGCGATGATGCACGTGCGCGATTTTCCGCCCAACGCGTCACGCAGTAATCTCGTGAGCTTACTGTCCCGATACGGTATGTGCACCGACTTGTCGACCAGCGCCGTGATGACACGTCCGAGCGCGACGAGCGACGTGTTAATCGCCCCAGCCTCCTTCGCACGCTTGTCCTTGGCACCAGATCGCGAAATGTTTTCGCTTCCGGCCAAATCTACTAGATTCAGCTTGCCAGTACGCACGAACTCTTCGCCATCGGGCGACACATCGGTCCAGTGAACTGTGACGCTGAATACGCTGTGCGACCGACTCGAGTGCGCGTTTATATCCGTCGCCTCGGTTTTTCGAAGCGCGTTCCCACGATTCAGCACCGCAAACGCCTCCTCCGTGGAACCGACGTAGACTTCTTCTAGACCTTTCACGACGACACCATTCTTACCATCCTCCATCAACGCGTGCTCGGTCGCATTCGTCCCGTCCGTCGACGCGCCGAGCAAGTCGGTGATTTTCTCGTTGTACAGCTCGAGGTACGTCACCTTGACGCTGTGTTCCAATTCCTTACTCTTGAGATGTTCGAATATGTGCGACATCGCCCGCGGAATCACCCCCGCTTCGCTGCTCAAGACATCGCACTCCGCATCGTGCGCCCCGCTCATCGTGTGCGTCTTCCCCGTCCCCGTCTGCCCGTACGCGAACACGGTGCAGTTCATCCCCTCGAGCACGTCCTTCACCATCGGTCTCACCGCGGAATCATACACCCGTTCCTGCGTCGACTGCGTCCCAAAAACGTCATCAAACGCAAATTCCTTACTCTCTGACGTCTCTCGCTTCCCTCCGTTCGTCGTCGACGTCCCCGCGCCGCCCCGCGCCACCGCCATCGTGCGCGCGTGCTCGTCCACCGTAATCACTTCCGGCACTTTCTCCGCGCGTTCGTTCGCGTTCAGCGGCCTGCGCGCGTCGTTTATCGCGTCGTCAGTCTCATCATCGCTCGTCTCGATCGATCGCGATCGCGCGCGCGTCCTCCGCGCCTCCTTCGCTCGCGTTCGCGCGTCGCGCGTCGCCGTCGCTCAACGACTGCATTTGAAATTCGCGTCGACATCTTCCTCGCGCGCGTCGCATCGCGTTCGTCACCGCGCGCACCTGCATCGCAGAACGACGCTGACGCGCACGGTCGAGCCCGGTCGCCGCGCGCGATCGCCCGCGTCGGGCCGTCGCGACGCCATTCGCGTCGTCGTGTGCGGCGCGACTCCTTCCCCCGCGCGATAAAAGAGAGTTCGGACATTCGGCGTCGTAGAGCGTACGAAATGATAGACTGGATAACACAATGTCACTGAATACACATAGGAGTGCGAACACACGCGACGCCGCGACGCCGCGCCGCGACGCGCGGCGCGCGGCACACGCCGGCGAGCGCGGGCGGGATGCCGGTCCATCGCGACAGCGACCGCGGCGATGCCTCCATCTCGATCGCGTCGCCGTCCGCGAGCGCGCGCGCGCGGAAAGACGTCGCGCCGCGTCGAAGGACGACGCCGCGGGCGACGCCGACGACGCGACGACCGACGACGACGACGCGCGCGCTGACGATTAAACCGTTCAAGCGCGCGCCGGCGGTGCCGGAGGAGTTCGCGAGCGATGCGCGCGCGATGCTGCGCGACGCGATCGCGGCGGTGCAAGAGAAACGACAGACGAGGGAGAGCCACGAGACGCTGTACAGGGCGGTGGAGAATTTGTGCGTGCACAAGCGCGGCGACGACGCGTTTGAGGATTTTCGCGCGGGTGGGGACGCGCGGAGCGAAAAGGTGCTCGTAGAGCTGGAAAAGAAGAAGATAGGTGACTCCATGGTGTTTCTGAGGACGTTTGATGAGGTTTGGGGAGAGTACTGCGCGCAGGCGTTGACGCTGCGGTCAATTTTTTTGTATTTGGACCGCGCGCGCGCGAACGGGGGTGGGAAGGCGAGCACGCTTTGGGACGTTTCGTTACGGTTGTTTCACGAACATTTAGAGAATTCGGCGAAGAGCGTGAAGGGGAAAGTCGTCCGCGGATTGCTCGATCTCATCGAGCGCGAGAGGATGGGTGAGAAGATTGATAGAGCGCTCGCCAAGCGCGTGTTGCGCGCGCTGAGCGCGTTGGGCGTGTACGGCGAGGCGTTTGACACCGTCTTCATAGAGGCGAGCCAGGAATTTTACCGTAAAGAAGGGAACGAGTACGGGGCACAGACGGATGTTTCTGACTATTTGAAGCACTGCGAGCGACGATTGGAGGAGGAGGCGGAGCGCTGCACGAATTACTTGGACGCCAGCACGGCGCGAGGGTTGATGCGCGTGTGTGAGCAAGGTTTAATAGAGGCACACATCGGGGATATCCTCGATAAGGGGTTCGTCGATCTCATGCGTCAGCATCGAATAGACGACTTGAAGCGATTGCACTCACTCTTGGCGCGCATGGACGGATTAGATCGCCTGAGTGCGGCTTTCGTGACGTACCTCAAGCAGCAAGGCACCGCCATCGTCAAGGACGACGCGAACGATAAAGAAATGGTCGAACGCTTGCTGGCGATGAAAAGCGCCGTCGACGAAGTGTTGAATAAATCGTTCGGCCGCTCCGCCGCGGATGGATCGAACGATATTTTCATCAACGGCGTCAAGGAGTCGTTTGAGTCGTTCATAAACTGTCGTCAAAACGTCCCCGCAGAGCTCATAGCCAAGTACATCGATTCCAAGCTCAAGAGCGGCAACAAAGGCGCGAGCGAGGAGGAATTGGAGACAACATTAGACAAAGCGTTGACGCTGTTTAGGTACATCGTCGGTAAAGATGTGTTTGAAGGCTTTTACAAGAAGGAGCTCGCCAAGCGTTTGTTACACGCGAAGAGTGCGAGCATCGACGCAGAGAAGAGCATGATTAGCAAGTTGAAGGCGGAGTGCGGGAGCCAGTTCACGCAGCATCTCGAGGGTATGTTCAAGGATATCGATCTTAGTCGCGAGATCATGCAATCGTTCCGACAGACGTTTGACGACGAGGCGTTGACAAAGGGTATAGAGATGAACGTAAACGTCATCACGCAAGGATGCTGGCCATCGTATCCAGTTATCGACGTCAATATTCCCGAGCAACTCGCTGTTTTACAGGAAAAGTTTCAAGACTTTTACCTCGGAAAGCACTCTGGGCGACAGTTGACGTGGCAAAACTCACAAGGCCACTGCGTGCTGAAGGCGCGATTCGGTAGCGGCATGAAGGAGCTCAGCGTGTCGCTCTTTCAATGCGTCGTACTCATGTTGTTCAACGACGCCGAAAAACTTTCCTACGAGGACATAGCGTCGAAGAGTGGGCTAGAGGAGAAAGAATTAAAGCGTGCGCTGCAGTCCCTTGCATGTGCCAAGGTCCGTATCTTGAACAAAGAGCCGAAATCTCGCGACGTCAACGCGGGCGACGTCTTCGAGGTCAACGCCGCGCTCAACGAGCGCCTGTTCCGCATCAAGGTCAATTCGATTCAAATCAAAGAAACCACGGAGGAAAATAAGCAAACCATGGAGCGCGTGTTCCAAGACCGTCAACAGCAAGTTGACGCCGCGATCGTTCGCGTGATGAAGACCCGAAAGTCGCTCACCCACGCCTTGCTCATCTCCGAGCTCATGGCGCAGCTGAAATTTCCGACAAAGGCGAGCGATTTAAAGAAGCGCATCGAGAGTCTCATCGAGCGCGAGTACATCGAGCGCGACCGCGAGGACGCTCAAAAGTACAACTACCTCGCGTAACGATCGACGCTTAGATAATCGTTTAGACTCGCGCGCACCGCGCATTTGTTTCAATACAGTTCCCTCTCGCCGTGGACGCCTCGACGGCGCGACGAAAAATTCAAAAACAGTCAGTCACAGACAGTCACAGTCACCGCACTCGTCGCCGCTTCGCGTCACCGATGACGCTCGACGCCCTCGACGTTCTCGATGACGACGCCCTGAACGCGCTCGACGTCGACGGCATCGCGCGCGCGGCGGCGAATAAACGCGCGCGCGTCGACGTCGGATGCGCGCGCGTCGAGACGAATGAGAACGTGGCACCATCGGCTGACGTGCGCGCGACGCTCAAAGCGCGGTTCGGCCTCGATGCGTTTCGCCCCGGACAGCGCGAAGTCGTCGAGGCGGTGCTCGCCGGGCGGGACGCGTGCGTGTTCTGGAGCACGGGCTCGGGGAAGTCGTTGCCGTATCAACTCGCGGCGTTCGCGAGCGGAAAGAGCGCGGTGGTGGTGTCTCCGTTGATTTCGTTGATGCAGGATCAGGTGACGGCGTTGAACAACACGGTCGGACGCGGTGATGGGAAAGATGGTGACGTGGCGGTGTTTTTGGGGTCGGCACAGATGGATCACGGCGCGGAGGCGCGCGTGTTTGAGGGGGCGTATGAAATAGTGTACTGCACGCCGGAAAAGTTGACGGCGAGCGATTCGTTTTTGAATGGGTTGAAAAGTCTCGCGGCGCGAGGGCGGTTGGGGTTGATCGCGATCGATGAGGCGCATTGTATTTCTGCGTGGGGGCACGATTTTCGTCCGTCGTACACGCAGTTGCACATGCTTCGCGACGCGATCCCAAATGTTCCGATCATGGCGCTCACGGCGACGGCGGTGCGTCACGTGCGCGACGATATTTCAAAGATTCTGCGTCTGCGCGATCCGTACGTGAGCGTGAACTCCGTCGATCGCACCAACTTACACATCAACGTCGTGCGCCGGACGGATTTTTCAAGAGACTTGGATTACATCGTCGAGCGCGTTCGCGCGGGTGCGCGCGTGTCGCCCGCCATCGTTTATTGTCCGACGATTGCGGAAGTCGTCAAAGTCGCCGGTGCGCTGAAACAGCGCTTAGGCGACGATGTCGTTCGGATGTATCACGGCCAAATGTCACCGCCGGAGCGACACGATGCGCACATGGATTTTTTGACGAGTAGAAGTCCCGTCATCGTGGCGACGACGGCGTTCGGGATGGGTATTGACAAGCCCGACGTGCGAGCGATTACGTTATTAGGCGCGTCGAAGACGATGGAAGAGTTTTATCAGCAAATCGGTCGAGCCGGCCGCGATGGACTGGCGTCCGAAGTTTCGATGCTGTTCACGGACGGCGATTTCACGCGCTACGCTTCAGACTTTTACACGAAAGATCTCACGCCTCAAGCTCGCGACGCTCAAGCAAAATCGACGAATGCGCTCAAAGAGTTTGCGCTTAATCGCGAAACGTGCAGACGGGTGATGATAATGAAACATTTCGGGGAAACTGCGCCCTTCGTCAGGTGTGGCGGTACTTGCGACAATTGTGCGCGAAGTGAGCGCGGAGACGAACGAAGAAATTTTGCAAAGGAGGCGCTGCCCGTTCTCTTTGCGCTTCGTTACGCCGGGAGTCAGCCGAGTTCGCGCTTGTTGGATACCATCATGGGTACTACGAAGAACGCAGCGAGCTTGCAACCTTGGCAGCGACAAGCGATCGACAACGCCCGCCGACTCGATGATTTACAACCAGGATGCTCTTCGCGCGAGTTCTACAAGGAAATTCTCAGCTTGTTGTCTCAAGTTGGTTTGGTGCGCGCGAGAACCGTCAAAGGCGCTCACTCAACGTATCCAGTTTACGATCTCGACCCACAAGCACAGGACTTCTTGCAGCAGCAAAATTCAAACCAATTACCGCCGTTGATGCTCATCTGCCCCGAAAGTGTCCTCGCTGCCGAGCGCGAGATGGCCAAGAAGGCGGATGAAATCAAAGCTAGATTGGTGGGCAGCGGTGTCGACGTCGCGCGCATTCCAGCGCACGAGCTCGCGTCAGGTCGCGGCGAGCAAATCGATGCCGAATTGGAGTGGATCAATCGACTGGAGTATTACAAGGGCACACCACGCGCCGAGGCCCTCGTTGATCTATTGTCGCAAATTGAGCAGTGGCGAGACTCTCGCGCGCGCGAACTCGGTATGGCGCCTGCAGCGGTATTGAGCGCGCACTTGTGCAAAAAGATTGCGTACACCGCGCCGCGTTCGGTCGAAGCATTGCGCGCTGTTGGTGTTCGCGTCACTGGTGTCGAAAGTCTGAGTAAGTTGATTAACGATGCGATGCCAAAGGTTGATGTCGAAACTACGAGCAATGGAGCGCTGGAGCTTTCGCTCGGCACCATCGCGCCCAACGCGCGATGGCATCTCGCCGAGTACAAACCAAAGAAAGGACCGGGCGGGACGATGGTGAAACCGAATTGGGAGGTGAGTTACGAGCGCTTCACGAGCGGCGAACACGTCGAAACGATCGCGCTCACGACGCAGCCAAAGGCGGTTCAACCGGCGACGGTATTCAACCACCTGCTCGAGGCTCTCCTGCACGCCAAACCGCTGGATTACGATCGCGCCGCGTCTTACCTCCCCGCGTCGCAACGCTTAACCAAAAGCGACTGCGCCATGTTCGCCGACGTTCAACTCAGCAAGCGCGTCGACGTCGTCGCTGAGCGCGCGCCGAGCACGCGAGCGTTTCTCGCCGACGTAATTCGCGACGTTCCCTCCGCGTCCAAGTTCGACGCCGAGCGTCAGCGCGACGCCGTGTGGTACACCAAGCTCCGCACGTGGATCGCCTTGAGACGCGCAGGCGCCGTCTGACCGCGTCGCCCCTGGACATCAGAAGACGCAACCGCGGCGTCGCCAATCGCGAATTGTATCACTGAAGAAATCACGTTTGTTTTCCCGCGCATTTTAAGTTTTACGCGCCAAAACCGATGTCGACACTTCACGCCGAATTGTCCTCCGCCATGCTCTCCGAATTCGAGCTCGCCCGCCTCGAACGCATCGAGCAGAACAAGAAACGCATGCTCGAGATGGGCATCACCGGCATGGCGCGCGATCTCGCCGCGCGCGCGTCGCCGCAAAAGGTGCGTTCGGCGACGATGAAGACGCGCGCTGATTTCGTTGCCGATGGCGAAAGACGACGCGGTGGTGGCGTCGATCGACGCTCGATGGCGTCGCACGCGCGATGAAACGATGACTGACGATATAATGCGCGGATGATGACGCTCGCGACGACGCAGACGCCGCGAAAGCTGAGCATGAAGTACACGCGTAGACCGATCACGCCGGAGAGCGAACGCCGACGGTCGTCGCGCGAGCGAACGAAGATTTCGTACGTTGGAATGGATGACGGGGCGCAGGATAAGAGCGATCGTGGGTACACGAAACCGGCTCGGGCGCCGACGCGGGCGCCGCGGGCGGTGTTTTCGGTCGGGGGACGGGTTTACGATAGCGAACGAGGGGTGACGTGTCACTGGTGTCGACAAAAGACGGTGGAGACGCACGTGGCGTGCACGGGGGAGGCGTGCCAGGGTGCGCGGTTGCCGTTGTCGTTCTGTGGGATGTGTTTGAGAAATCGTCACGGGGAGGACATCGACGACGCCGTCGCGTCGGGGTGCTGGCAGTGCCCGCGATGCCGCGGATCCTGCGGCGAAGGGTGCGTGACGTGCTGCAACTGCGGACCGTGCCGGAAAAAGGCTGGTCTGGCGCCGACGCACCAAGTCATCCAGCTCGCGCGCGCGAGTGGATTCGATAACGTGCACGATTACTTGGTGTCTCAGACCACGCGCGAAGGCCCGAAAGAAATCGCCGCGCGCAAGCTTTCGTTCCCATGGGGAAAATGGTTGCGCGACGATTTCTGCGCCCCGTGCGCGGCGGATCCCGAGTCCGAATCAGAGGAGCGACAAGTGGACGTCGCCGCCGGTTCCTCCGTAGACGATGAAAGCGCGCAAGACATCCCGTCGCCTTTTGACTCCGACGACGATTCGAGCGGATCTGACGACGATCAGTTCATGGTCGTCCGCCGCACTCCGACAAAGCGTCCCGCCGCGTCGCCGCGCGCGGCCGCGTCGCCGAAGAAAAAGGCTCGCCCTTCGATCAAAACGCCGGTCAAGAAACCGATCGAGTCGATCAAGTCGAAGACCGCGCCACCGACGCCCGAACCCATCGCGCACCTCGGCGAAGACGTCTACGAGTTTGAGCGCGTCTTGGCTCGCCGCAAGCGCGGTCGCGGCGAGCAGCTTCTCATCAAGTGGCGCGGGTTCGGCGAAGACGAAGCGACGTGGGAACCGGCGAGAAACATCATCACGCACGCGTGAGCGCGGCGAGCGCGTCACGACGACGAGCGATGCGATACTATTACTATATACTACACGACGACGCGATATTCGATATTTACGAAGTATGCAACCACCTACAGACGCCAACAGCGCAATCCAGCGAATCAAATCTTTCTTTCTTCACTCTTCAGCGGTAATCGCCCTCGCGCTCGCGCTCGAACGGCGACGCGCGACGATGTCATCGACGACGACGATGACGACGACGCCGCCGGCGGGACGTTCGAGCGCGAGCGCGACGTCGTCCGCGAAGACCAATTCAGCGAAACCACTCGGGACGTTCGATTGCGTGTATCGCGACCCCGACGCGCGCGCGCCCGTGCCTGGGAAGCTCAGCGTGTTCGAAACCGCGCTGTCGTTCACGTCGAACATCCTCGGGATGAATTTCGGAGGAACGAACGTCAAGATGAAGCTGCGGGACGTCAGCGAGGTGGACGGGACGACGCGGTTGGCGTTGAAGATTACGGGGAGGAACGATAAGGTGCTGTTGCTGAGTTTTACGAATAGTGCGCCGGCGTTTGATTGCTTAGCGACGAGTTGGAAGCTGGTCCGCGCGGATGCCGACGTGCGAATCGCCACCGGTCCGGGATTGCATCGGAAGAAGAAGTCCGGCGGCGCCGAGGCGAAGAATTTGATAGAGTACGGCAAGGACTTGTTTGAGGAGTATAAAGAGACGATGGAGATCAAGGCGAGGAGTTTCGTAGAGGAGGCGAGTAAACTTGGGGCTAAACCGCGGCCGACGCCGAAAATGCCGATGGTCGATGTCGAGGATGAGGTGTCGAGGGCGCTGTTTATTCGCTTGGTCCGGGCGACGAATGTCGTGGCGATGGATTCGGGTGGGACGTCGGACCCGTTCGCGTCGGTGCGCTACCGTGGGCTCGAGTCGACGTCAAAAACGATCTGGAAAACGCTCGACCCGGAATGGGATGAGGTGTTCACGTTCAGAGTACCCCCCAACAAGACGACGTTGGACGAAACAGATTTCGTAGAGTTGCACATCTTTGATCGAGACGTCGCGCTCCATGATTTCATAGGTTATGTTAAACTCGATCTCACCGGTACGCGCGTGTACAGCTCAAAGCGCACGAAGATGACTCTCGAGTTGAAAAATCTTCCCGCCGACCAGCAGCCAGACTTTTTCGACGTCAATCACTTGAAGGAGAAGCTCATGTTTTGGGAGGGTGAGCGCCAAATCACGGGTACGGTGGAGATTGAATACTGGCTCGGGAATCGTCACGACGCGGACTACAGGATTGCGGGTGTGCCGTTATTGAGAAAACCTGATCCACGAGCCGGGGAAGCGATGAATCACTTCTGCGATCCGGTATCGGCACTTTTGCGCGTCGAGGTGAAGTGTGGCAGAAACATAATCAACCTAGACGACGACGACGGAAGCGATCCATACGTTGAAGTGGCTGTAGTTCAGCCAGATGGGACAGAGGAGAAACATCAAACACACTACATCGACGACGCGACCGATCCCGAATGGAACAGCACCTTCAACTTTATCGCCGCAAAGCCGTACAAGGCAGATTTAGTATTTCGCATGTACGATTACGATGGCGTGACAAGTTATGACGATTTGATCGGCATGGTACGCATACCGATCAGTGAACTACAAACGCACAAAGGAATCACAAAGTTTCCAGACTCGCAGTGGTACACCCTGCTCGACGCTGAGGGCAAAGACTGCGACAAGGAAGGCACAAAGTACGGCGATATTGAAATCAGGGCCTACCTCGACGAAGAATATTTCGAGCACTTGCACGGTGGTAACACAAGTAAGGCCGTAGGTAAGCTTACATTGGACGTTTTGGAGGCAAAAGACTTAGAAGGCGCGCCGGACACGTACGTCATGGTCAAAACCGGGCCATATTGGTCGAGATTATCCGATCAAAAGGCGCAAAGCAATCCGCAGTGGAACGTGCGTTTGAGATACCCAATCATAGAACCGAGCGAACCGGTGACGGTCGGGGTGTTCAATTTATCTGATGGCTCTATGATTGGAAAGATAAGATGTGTTCTCTCTGGTTTAGACGATGGTTTGCGCTACGAGGATGATTTTCCGCTCAAGACGGTGAACAGGAGCGGTGTCGTCGTGACGAATGGCACGCTGCGCTGTTCGTTTACGTTCAAGCACAAATCGACTGCATCTTTCGCGAGTCGTTACATGCAGCCAGTACTTCCCGATAAGTGGTATATACAGCCGCTTTCGGATACCGAACGACGGCGCATGCTCAGGGCGCATTCCATGATGATGATGAAGCGACTTTACAACTCGAATCCATCCATCCCGGAAGTTGTCTCCAAGGAACTCCTCGACTTTTCCAAGCAAGATGTCAGCATCAAGAGTATCAAGAGCTCAATCGCACGGATGGAGCGCGTCGTAACGAATTTGACATCGATCGGCGATAATCTTTCGTACGCGCTGAGCTGGGAGTCTATCCCGCTCACTATTTTCGTGCAACTGGTCATGGTGTACGTCATTCATCATCCGCACATGTTCTTTCCCATGTTCTTCTTGAGCATCGCGTTCCAGTCGCTGATGCGGTTTCCATCGCGTTACCAGCGCACGCTCGACCGCTGCGTACCGGACGATTGGCTCACCGTCGGCTTGGCGTTTCCACCGGATTCCGAAGAAGAGCTCGAGAAGAAGAAAGCGAGCGAAGCCGAGGCAAAGAAAAAACTTGAAGAGGCGAAGAAACTCGCGTTGGAGGAAGAAAAGCGTAAGGAAGCGGAAAAGAAAGAAGAAGAGAAGGAATCTGAAATTCAGAAGCCTCGCGAAGTGTTTTCGTTCGAAAGCCTAAATCCGCTCGCGGCGTTGCAGCGCCAAATGGATGAAATCACACAGATGATTACTGACGCCCAAGTCGTTTTGGATGACGCCGCCGGTATTCTCGAGCGCGTCGTGGGCATACTAGACTGGGACGAGCCTCGCGTGACCGCGTGCGTCGTCGTCGGTCTTTTCCTCATCGCTTGGGCTTTCATCTTCATCGACGCCGTCATTCGATTCATAACAACCGTCGTCGTCGGCGTCTTCGTCAAAACATTCTTCACCATCTTCTCCCCGGTCGCCATCAAATGGGGCGTTTCATTCGCCACCCTCTTCGCTCTACGCCATCCCGCAATCTTACCCGACGCCGCCACCGCCGCGATCGAGGAAGAAAAGCGTCTTCGCCGCGCCGCCGCCCAAGCCGCCGCCCAAGCCTCCAGCGCCGGCGCCAAGGTCGAGAGCAAGGACAAGGCCGAAATCTTCGAGCCCAAATCCGCGGTTTTCGACCCGAGGCCGCTCGCTCCAGTGAACGTCTTCTACCGAATTCCGACCCAGGCCACGCGCGTGTTGTAATTTAACCAAGAGCTCCTCGCGCTTCGTTTGACACCGAATGATGTCTCGTCACTGTTCGCCCGTATCCCGAGCGCAGTCTCGGTGAGAGACCGCACAGTGCGGCGCGCCCCTCACTCGCGCCACGCGAGCGCGCGGAAACGACGCGAAAGGCGTCCAACCGCGCGTTCGATCCGCCTCGCGCGCTCGGGTGGGTGCGATCGCGCGCGGTCGGCGAAGATCCGTCGAGTGGCGGCGGCGGCGGCTCGAGTTTGAAGATTTACGCCTCACGCGCGCGCACGACTTCGCGAGGACGACGGAGGTCGCGCTGAGAAGTCCGTGGTAACTTTTAGCGCATGCCTCGCTCGAGCGCGGCGAGCATGGAGGCGACGATGACGCCCGGTCAGCTCGGATGGGACTTTTCCCAGGTTTTCGGCGAACGCGCGCCGGGGGAGGAGGTGCAGGACGCGGATGTCATATCGGCGGTAGAGTTTAACGCCGATGGAGAAAAACTGGCGACAGGTGATCGCGGTGGGCGTGTCGTGCTGTTTGAACGCGTGTACCAGAGTAAGAGCGCGATGGAGGAGTTACGGTCGAGGTTCGACGAGAGCGGCGTGGCGAGCGACGTCGACGGCGGCGAGAAAGGGACGGACGCGGCGTTTAGTGGACGCAAGGAACCGGTGGAATATCGTTACTTGACCGAGTTTCAATCGCACGAGCCGGAGTTTGATTATCTCAAGTCGCTGGAGATTGAGGAGAAGATCAATACGTTGAAGTGGTGTCACCAAGGGGCGAACGACGCGAATTTCTTGTTGTCCACAAACGACAAGACGATCAAGCTCTGGAAGGTATATGAGAAGCACTTAGAGTGCGTGAGTGGGTTCAACGTCCATAGAGAAGAAGATAGATTCGGGTTTAGACGGACGAATGGTGGGAAGGCCGCCACGACGAGCGCGACGGGCATTGGCGCTTTGGCGAATGAGCAACACGCGGGCGCGCTGAAGATTCCCTCCGTCGTGCGTGGGGAGAGCGTGTTCACGGCGAGAAACCGGCGAATGTATGCGAACGCGCACGCGTATCACATCAACTCGCTGAGCGTGAATAGCGATGGAGAGACGTTTATTAGTGCGGATGATTTGCGGATAAACTTGTGGCACTTGGAGAGTACGCAGCAAAGTTTCAACATCGTGGACATCAAACCTACGAACATGGAAGACTTGAGCGAGGTGATCACCGCCGCGGAATTTCACCCGGTGCACTGTAACTATTTGGCGTTCTCGTCGAGCAAAGGAACCATACGTTTGACGGATTTACGTCAACACTCGGTGTGCGATTCGCACTGTAAGCTGTTTGAACTCCCGGAGCCGGCGGAGAAGAGAAGTTTCTTTTCGGAAATCATAGCCAGCATCAGCGACATCAAGTTCAGTCGAGACGGTCGATACATATTATCGCGAGATTATCTCACCATGAAACTTTGGGACGTCAACATGGACAGCAAACCTGTGGCGACGGTGAACGTGCACGAGCACCTTCGTCCCAAACTGTGCGACTTGTACGAGAACGATTCTATTTTCGACAAGTTTCAATGCTGCGTCAACCACGACGGTTCTCAAGTCGCCACAGGTTCATACGGGAACGTGTTCAAGAGCTTTAACACCGCTATCGGCGACGAGGGTGAATCGGGAGGCCAATTTGAAGTGTCCAAGGATCCGCGGGGCAGATTGACTCCGAAGACGCGCGGCAACGGATATCACGGCGGCGCCGGTGACATCTTCAACCTTCCTCCGGCTGATTTCCGCGCGAACAAAATCCTCCACATGGCCTGGCACCCGAAAGAAGACATCATCGCCACTGCCGCCGCCAACTCCCTGTACTTCTTCTCCGGCGGCTCTCCGTGAGCCGCCCGAGGCGAGAAAGCACCGCGCGGGTCCTGCCCGCGCTCATAGAACCAACAGCGCCAACGCGCAGCCGCTCGATTTTAATCACGCAAATTAGCGCCGATCGCGTTTCCGCTTCCATCGCGTCGATTTTCGCACCCGCCTTCGCGCGTCGACACCGCACTGCGCGCAGCGGCGACGCGCTCGCCGGCATGGACGCGTCCACCTTCCGAGCGTTCCGCAACCGCGGCGCCTTCGCCCCGCACGAACAGACGAAAACGACCACCGACGACCCATCGCGCCGTCCTTCGTTTCACGACGCCGAGCGCGCGACGCGCAGCACCGCCGACCAAGCGTCGCATTCGGTCCCAGTCGGTCGGTCCCAGTCGCCGCGTCGACTCGACGGCTGGCCCGAGGAAACTCGACACATCAATATCGGCGCTCGCACCGTTCACTGGCGCCGATCCCACACGCGCGCGACGCTGCAGGCGTTGATGTGGTCGGGCGTCGTCGCGACGTCGTGTTGGTGTTACCTGCGCGTCAGCTCCGTCAGCGGCGCGCTGCTCCTCGGCGCGTGCGTGTTCGCCAAGGCGAGCTTCGACATGCTGGTCGCGCTCAGATCGTCGAAGAGCGAGACCACCGCGAATTGGTACGTCGAGGACGCGAACGAGGCCGTCCACACGGGACCATTCGTGACGCCGCGGTACGGCGCCGAGGACGGCCGAGCCGAAGCCGCGTAGCGCGTCGCGATATCGCGAACTGTAGATCTATCTAGCCCTGAACGCCGATCGACCGCCGGTCGACGCGTCGTTCGCGCACATAGCCGTCGCTTTCTTTGTATTCACTCGTGCCGCGCACGTTTGCGATCGATCTTCGATCGCGCTCGCGAGTCCTCGCGTCCCGCTCGACGACCCCGCGCGCGATCTTGTCCGCACTTTGAGACTCCCGAAGCGCGCGCGCCATGCTTCGAGAGATCGCTAAGCGAGTGATTCCGCGAAAGCAGTGGGCGGCCACATACGTCGATACCATGCCCGTGCGTGCGCGGTGACCGGTGACGCGCGCGCGCGACGTTTTAATTCGCTCGGGACACGGCTCGGGTGAGCTTCGTTTTATCGACAGAAAAGACTGACGACGACGCGCTTCGTGCGCTGAACCGCGCGCAGAGCATGCGACACGCGAGAGGCGCCGCGCGATGGGGCGGAGTGGCGGTGTTTGGGTTGTTTTGGTTGATCGGGGACGAGTCGTTCGCGTGGGCGAAGAGCGTCGTCGTCGGCGGAGCCTCGGAGGAGGAGGAATAGGTTGTGCGGTGCGAGATTTCGCGCATGTGATATTAATAAAGACGTGATCGAATGCTTTTACGCTCGCGCGCGATGCGACGAATCGAGAGGCGTCATCGTCCCACGGTTTCGCGCGGTTTCGCGCGTTGCCGGACGCCCTGCGACGTGATATCCCCGCTCGCGTGCGCGAATTGAGAGTTTGGATCGGTCCCGGCGTGGGCGACGGTGCCACCGACCGGGGCGGCGGGGATCGGAGTGGACTCGGGCGACCAACTGCGCGCGCCCTCGTCGGCGAGTTTTTTCAGTATGCCCACGCCAACTGGGACGATTTTCGCCGCGAGGACGGTCAAGCCCGGGACCATGCCGAGCTGCATCGCGGATGTGACGTCGAGTTGATTAAAGATCGCGCGAGCGTATAAGCCCAGAGCGACGATGATGAATAGCGTCAAAGGATGCGTGAGCAACCATTTGATTTCATTCATGCCCAAGATTATCAACAGAACAATCATCCAAATTGGCGCGCCTCCGGTGAGGGCTCGTCGCGCGGCTTCTTTCGCCGCCATGGCTTGCGAGACGGCGTAGAGAGTATCGGATTCGAACTGAAGCCAAATCGTTCGACATTCGGCAGGAGTCAAGATGACGGCGTCATCGGCGGCGTCTTCCCATTCCGTCGGCAGCGACACGGCGACTGGTTCTGCCGTCGACGGCGTTTCCGTCGCATCGTCGCCGTCTTCAACGCCCGATGTCAGCGGCGCATCCGATGGAATCAGGCCGTAAAGCGCAGTTTCGATCGATTTAATTGCCGCGTCGTCGCCCTTCTTATCTGCACGGTCGTCCAAACGCGTCACCGCGAGGAGCGATAACACCCGCAGAGCTTCTCGCTGTGCTTTTCTATTTATCGCCGCCACGTCATCCAGCGGACGCCAAATTCTCGGTAAACCCTTGGAATCTTTCGAAAACACTCGAGCAAACGCTTGTTTCATGTGTGCCAACGCAGCGGTGGCGGCGTCGCGCGATTTCCCGTCGACTACCTCGGTGATTCTATTGCGCATGTTCTGGTGCACGCGCTCTACTTCCTCATCGCTGGGCTCAAACTCACTCACAGCATCCGCCACTTCCGAATTCCACTTTTCCGCAGCGCTCGAGCGCATTTGGCGCAGCTTGTACCACATGTCACGCGGTGCTTCCTCCAACAGTCCGATGGCTTGCGCGCTGACGCCGCGCTCCATCGCACGTTCGCACGCGTGAATGGTCAAGTTCATGCGTTCCTTACGCAACGAGTCCACGATCGCATCGATGGTCTTGTGGAAATTTTTTGTTTCCTCCACGACAAAATCCGCCCACGCGAGATCATCGGTCGGTAAAGACTCGTCGAGTCTTTCTTCCCACTGCGCGTCGAGCTTGGTAAACGTCTCCTTCAAAAACGTCGCGAATCCAACTCTATCTTCACTTCGCTTTTTCCCCGGCACGTACGCCGCCGCGGCGTCACCAAGTGTCGCGTTCACTTCGTGCACGAGCGACTCGACAATATCTTGACGCACGTGTTCTAAATGCATCGATGCGACCTCGCCGAGCGTCTTGGCGACGCGCGCTTTCAAATCCAAGCGCTTCGCTTCGCGCACCTCCTTCACGAAGTACTTGGCTTCGTCGTCGTAAGGTGTCAAGGCTTTGTTCGTCAACTTTTCAATTTTGGACGCAAGATGCGACACCTTGGCGCTTTTGGCTTCCTTCAGTAGATTCGCCAGTTCGTCGCACTCGGTAATTTGCGCGAGCGCGGCGTCGGCGATTTCCTCGCATCGCACTGTAGCTACCATAATCTTGTGCGCAGGCAGATCTAAGTCTTTATTCGCCTTGACCGTGTTCCACACTTCACGCAATGAAACCCCCAAACCGGAAATGGGTACCGCTGCGGCGGTGGCGCGTAAACTGTCCGCAGCGTTCGCCGGCGCGTCAAAGCGCGCGCGCAGCGCCTTCGCTTCTGCGACAAACAACTCGTGCTCATGCTCGTAATGCGGCAGCGAAGTGAATTTCAACTCAAACAAGTCCGTAATCGCACTGTTCGCGTACCTCTCCGGCTTCGTGATGCCGCGCCAGATCGATTCTAAATCTCCGCGCAAATTCTCCACAAGCCGCTCAAACGGCGTCTTCGACCTATCCCGAATCACAAACAACAACACCGTCTTCTTCTCCGGCGAAAACACCTTCAAGTTCACCTCAAATATCGTCCTCAACAACGGTTTCCCGCTCGCTTGTTCCCGACCGATATCGTTGCACCACATATTCACCAACAGCACGTCCGCGCTCGCCATCGCGAAGAGCGCCGTCTGCTTCTCGAACGCCGTGTCCTCCTCCCCTCGTTCGCGTCCATCCGTCCCCTCCAGATCCATCACCAGCGTCGGCGTCGTTTCACACGTTTCCGCTCGCGACAGCCACACTCCTTGCGTCGTTTGCGACCGTCCGAGGCTATCATCCATCTCCCGGAACGCCGTCCCGAACGCGTGGTTCAGCAGCGTCGACTTCCCCGAGCTCTGCGGTCCCATGATGGCGACGATTTGATACTTCGACTCCCACCCGCTCGCGTTCGCCGGCAGCGCCGCGCGCAGACTTTCATCGACGTACTCTCCGTCGAACGTCACGATCTGCGTCGCCATCGTCGTCGCGCCGAGCCGTCGAGACGCGCAATCCAGTCAACCAACGGTGAATTCGCTCGATCGTTCGTTCGCTCGCTCGCGCGCGCGCGCGCGCGTCCGTCGCTCGCGCGCGTCCGTCGGCGTCGATCGTCGCGTCGTCGGTCGATCGATCGCTCGGCGCGCGTCGCGACGATCGCGACGAACGATTCGCGGCGAGATGTGCCGTCGCCGCGCTGTCGTCGCGCTGTCGCACTCGACGACGCGCGCGACCGAGCGAGGACGCGCGCATCGTCGACGACGACGGCCGAGCGGCGCGAGAGAGACGCGCGCGCGCGTCGGGAGCGCGCGTCGGGGCGAACGGCGCGACGACGATGACGATGACGACGACGATGACGACGATGACGATTCGGACGGACCGCGCGACGACGGACCGCGCGCGACGAATGCGCGCGATGACGGCGCGCGGCGCGCGACGATGCGCGACGACGCGCCGAGCGTCGACGCCGGAGGCGCGGGAGGCGAGCGATGGGAGCTTTGAGTGGTATCGCGAGCCGCAACGCGTGGCGACGGCGTGCGCGTGGGTGGCGCTCGGGTCGTTCGCGACCTTCGGGGCGCCGAGCGGGACGTCGGCGTTCGATTTAGAGCTCGTGAAATCGCTCGTGAGCGCACCGTTCACGGGGGCGGTGAACCCGTTGTTCGAGGCGTTGTTCAATTCGCTGGGCGTCGTTCCGGCGACGTACGCGTGCTTGATGATGCCCGGCGCGAAGGGGAATAAGTCGCCGTTTCCCGCGGCGCTGTGCGTCGGCGCGAGCTTTGCCCTCGGCTTTTTCGCGCTCGGACCGTATTTGGTGACTCGCGAGCCGCGAACGAGGGTGAAGAGGAGCGAATTAGGATTCGTGACGAGAAATATTTGGGAGAGCAAGCTCAACGCGGCGGCGTTATTAGGATTCGCGGCGTATCTGGCCTTTTACGGCGCCTCGAACGTGACGCCTGACACGCTCGCCGGTTTCGCCACGCTTTTCAAAGAGCAATCCATGCTCGCGTGCGTGAGCACGTGCGACTTGATCGTCCTCTCGCTGTGCGTGGCGCCCGCCATCGCCGAGGACATGCGTCGCAGAGACGTCGACGACGCCAACGCCCTCGCGTTCGCCAGCGTCCCCGTCCTCGGTCCGGCGTGCTGGCTTCTCGTGCGTCCATCGTTAGAGGATTAAATTCACTTATCGCGGTATTCTTTCGTCCATCGTTCGTCCGCGTCGACGCGCCCGTCGAGATTTTTCTAGATTTTTTCCTCCACTGGGCAAACAGTCACGCGACGTGAACGTCGACCTCCCTCTGGCGCTCGTCCTCAGAGCATGTCTCGCGCCGCCGCCCGCCTCCTCGCCCGCGCCGCCGCCGCGCCCGCGCCCGCGCCCGCGCCGCCCGCGTCCGCGCGCGCGATCGCGAGCGCGGCGAACGACGCGACGTTTTCTTTCGGAAAAGCGCAAGCCCAGTTTTACGATGACGTCCTCGTCGATGGCGTCTTCAAGCCCTGGACGGAGAGCGTGTTCGCGACGTCGCGACCGGTGACCGGTGACGCGGTCTTAGACGTCGCGTGCGGCACGGGCGTGGTGGCGCGCGAGTGCGCGGCGTTGGTGGGAGAATCGGTGGGTGACGGTCGAGCCGGACGTCCCGAAGCGCCGCGAAGACGCGTCCCGAAGCGAAGAAGCGAAACGAAACGGCGACTGACCGCGGACGCGCGCGTTCGGTGGACGCAGGGTAAAGTGACGGCGATCGATAACTCGCCCGGGATGCTGGCGCGCGCGAAAGCGAATCCGGCGTCGAGAGGTATCGAGTATTTGGAATTCGACGCGTGCGCGCCGACGCTCCCGCGGCGCGCGTTCGATCGAGCGTACTGTCAGCAAGGCTTACAGTTCATGGCGGACCCCACGGCGGCGATGAAAGCGGTGCTGTCGAGTTTGAAACGAGGTGGACATTTCACGTGCGCGGTCTGGGCGCCCGCGAATTCGAGCGAGAATCAAATCATCTACCACCTCGGCGAGGCGCTCAGAGACGTCGGGCGCGAAGACTGGGTCGACGTCGCCGTGAAACCGATGAGCTGGTCCAACACCGACAGTCGCGGAGTGTCGAAATTAGAAGATTGCTTGATCGAAGCGGGGTTCATCAATCCCGACGTCGCGTGCGAGGACGGCACGTTCGCTTTCGATGACTTGACCCAAGCCGTGGACATTGCCAAAGTCGGCCCCTACGGCGAAGAGTTGGCGTCGGACGACGCCTTGTGGAGGGAATTTTCCGAAAACTTCCGCGCGCGTTTGAAGATGTACGTGCAAGAAGACGGCCGCGTCGTCGTTCCCGCGCGCTCTTTCATCGGTCACGGCGTCGCGCCGTGGAATTAGTTAATTTATTGCGCAGTCCAACGTGTTCAGTGCTAAAAAGTCCGTTTGGCGAATCCAACCGTCATCACCGCACACATCGCCGCGTTCGTCGGCGCGCGCGACCCGCACGCCGCCCGCGCGATGTACATCGAGGAAGTATGCATCGATGGCTTCAAGTCGTACGCCAAACGCACCGTCGTTCCGGGATTTGATCCGTTATTCAACGCGATCACCGGGTTGAACGGCTCGGGCAAGTCGAACATCTTGGATTCGATTTGTTTCGTGCTCGGGATTTCGAATCTCACGCACGTACGTCCGCGACGACGCGTCGGTGCTCGCGCACGTTGGATGGAGTTTCGTGCGCTCGGCGGCCGCGATGGATGACGACGCGCGCGACGCGTGGGGGGGGAGATGATGACGACGCGCGCGGGGGGAAGAAGCGCGCGCGAGGCGCGGTCGACGCGCGAGGGGATCGATCGCTGACGCGCGGCTCGATGCGGTAGCGATGAGAGCAGACGCGCGTAAAATTGATTGACTGACGATGTGCGCGCGTTCGGTCGAATGCAGGTGCGCGCGGCGAGCTTGCAAGAGCTCGTGTATAAGCAAGGCCAAGCGGGCGTCACCAAGGCGTCGGTGAGCGTGACGTTTAACAACGAGGATCGGACGCGGTCACCGGTCGGATACGAGCATTGCGATCGCATCACGGTGACGAGACAGATCGTGATTGGTGGGAAGAATAAGTACATGATCAATGGCGCGACGGCGCAGCCGACGCGGGTGCAGAATTTGTTTCACTCGGTGCAGTTAAACGTGAACAATCCGCACTTTTTAATCATGCAAGGACGAATCACAAAGGTGTTGAACATGAAACCGCCGGAGATTTTGGGGATGCTCGAAGAGGCGGCGGGAACGCGGATGTACGAAAACAAAAAGGAAGGCGCGCTGAAGACGCTGGATAAGAAGCAGACCAAGGTTGATGAGATTGACAGGTTGCTCGAGGAGGAAATCTTGCCGACGATTGAAAAGCTACGCAAAGAACGTGGCGACTACATGAAGTGGGCGGCGGCGAACGATAATCTCGAGCGCTTGCGCCGATTCTGCATCGCGTACGATTTCGTGATGGCGCAAGAAGCGGTCGAGAAGGCAAACGCGGGAACATCGAGCATCGTCGAAAAGATTGAAGAGCACAAGAGCGCCATCGACGACGCCAATCGCGAGCAAACGGAGCTCGAGCTCCACGCGCAACGTTTGCAAACCGAAAAGGAAGAGCGCATGGGTTCAGAGATGAAAGACCTGGTCGTTCGTACCGACACGATGTCCAAGGAGTTGGTGAAGGAAACCACCGCCTTGACGAACAAGCAAAACGAAGTGAAGAGCGAGCAAAAAGCCAAGGACAAGTTGTTGAAGGATGCTTCGGAAATGGAAGCCGCCGAGTCCAAGCGCGCCGAAAAAGTTGCTGCGCTCGAAGCCGAAGCCGCCGCCGAGCAAGCGTCGCTCGATGAGAAAGTGGCCGCCGCAGACATGGCTGAGCGCACGCTCCAAGGCGTGCAATCTGGCAAGGGAACGGGCGCAGACAAATCGTTGCAAGCGCAACTCGCCGACGCCGTCGCCGCGCAATCCTCCTGCGATGCTGAAGTGAAGTCTGCGGCACTCAAAATCAAGCACGTCGAGAAAGAGCTCGCGGTCGCGCAAAAGTCACTGAGTACGAAGCAAAAGGAAGGCGACAAGCTCACGAAGGAACTTCAATCCGCCGAGTCCGCGGTGGAGACGGCGCGCGCCAATCTCGCCAACTTTGGTGGATGCACGAGTGACAAGGCGGCCGAGCTCGAAGCGGCGTGCGACAAGGCAAACTTGGAAGTTCAAGAATTACAGCAAGAAGTTGATGTATTGAACTCTAAGCTTGGTGACTGCGACTTTCAATTCCGCGATCCCGAGGCGAAGTTTGACCGCAAACGCGTTAAAGGCGTCGTCGCTAAGCTCATGCAAGTGAAGGACCCTGCCTCGGTCACCGCGCTCGAAGTCGTCGCCGGAGGTAAGCTGCACCAAGTTGTCGTTGATACAGACGTCACCGGTAAAGCACTTTTGGCTAAGGGTCAACTCAAGAAGCGTGTGACGATAATTCCGTTGAACAAAATCGACAGCCGAACGGCTACGGATCGTCAAATTGCCGCGGCGTCGAGCGTAAGCAAGGGCGAAGCCTCTCTCGCTCTCAGCCTCGTGACGTATGACGACGACGTGCAAAACGTGATGAAGTATGTTTTTGGTAAGGCTTTCGTCTGCAAAGATCAGACCACGGCAAAGGCTGTCGCGTATGACAGAGATGTCATGTTGAACTGCGTCACCGTCGAGGGCGACATGTTCAACCCCAGCGGTGTCATCAGTGGAGGCTCTCGTAACACCGGCAGCGCGGTGCTGACTAAGCTTCACGCGTTGTACAAGGCTGAAGATGCATTGGCCAAAGCTAAGACTCGCGCCGAGTCCGCGTTGGAAACCGCCAAGGTGGCAGCCAAGGAGGCGAAAGAGGCGCAAAAGTTGGAAGACGAGTTGGATCGTCACGAACACGCGCTCGGTTTGTTGAAGGAGAAAGTCAGCGGTTCAGAAGTGCATCAACTCGCCGAAAAAGTTCGCAAATTCGAACAAGATCTAGCTGACGCCAAAAACACGACGGAGGAGGCCAAGGCGAAGAAGGTTGAGGCTGCACAGACAGCTGCGGCGCTTGAGAAAGAAATCAAGAGCTTTGAAAAGGAGCGCGATTCACGTTTGAAAGAAGCTGAAAAGGCTTTGAAAGAGGCGAGAAACGCAGTCACCAAAGCTCGAGCGCAAATTAAAGAGAAAGAAGAGTTTGTCACTAGCGCACGGATCGAGAAAGAAGCTGCGGTTTCGGAACGCGCGGCGCTCGATGAGCAAATCAACGAACGCGCCGCCGCCGTCGCGGAGTTGCGAGCCGAAGTCGAGACTATGCAAGCGGCCGTGTCGGAGAAGCAACGTGAATACGACGTCGTCGCAGCTGAGCTTGAAGACCGGCGCGCGCGTGTCGCTGCGTGCGATGTCGAAATCTCTAAGCTGCTTAAGCGCAAGGCGAAACTCGAAGCCGCAGCGCAGGAACACGGGTTGGAAATGAAGAAGCTCGAGTATCAAATCACGCGCCATGAAAACGAAGCGAAGGATGCCGAGGCGCATCTCGATAATCTTAAGAAAGAACATCAGTGGGTCGCGAGCGAGAGCGCGCTGTTTGGTCAGTCCGGAGGTGATTATGATTTCAAGAAGCGTTCCCCTTCGCAAGCGCAAGCGGAACTTGCAGAGTGCGAAGAAGCGCAGGCGACGCTCGGGAAGCGCGTGAACAAGAAGGTCATCGCCATGTTTGATAAGGCTGAAGCCGAGTTCAAAGAGTTGCAAGAAAAGCGTCGCATCGTGTTGAACGATAGATCGAAGATTCAAAAGGTGATCACCGAGTTGGACGAGAAGAAGCGTGAGGCTTTGCAGCTGACTTGGGAAAAGGTCACCAAGGACTTTGGTTCCATCTTTTCCACTTTGCTCCCAGGGACGAGCGCCAAGCTCCAACCTCCCGAAGGATGCACCGTGATGGATGGTTTGGAAGTCAAGGTCGCTTTCGGGGAAGTTTGGAAGGAATCGCTCACCGAACTTTCGGGCGGTCAGCGATCGTTGCTCGCGTTGTCTTTAATTCTCGCGCTTTTGCTCTTCAAGCCTGCGCCGATTTACATTTTGGACGAGGTCGATGCTGCGCTGGATCTTTCGCACACGCAAAATATCGGACGCATGATCAAGCAGCACTTCCCGTTCTCCCAATTCCTCGTCGTTTCGCTGAAGGAAGGCATGTTCAACAACGCAAATGTTATTTTCCGCACCAAGTTTGTGGATGGCTTATCGACTGTGACGCGATCGGTGCCCGCTTTGAAGGACAAGGAAGACAACACTCGTCCAGATGCGCCAAACGCACTCGCAGCGGCCGCGGCAAAACGTCGCGCGCCGACCAAACAGGGCAAAGAAAATTAATCTCGCGTAGACGCTCCGTGTAAGAATATGAATCCTTTTTCGTTTACGAGTCACACTAAAAATAGAATGCAGGTCAAGGAGCTTCGAGCCATGAAAAAAGTTCCAACGCAGTTCCTCCCTCTATTTGAGGTGGGTGAATCGTTCGAAGATGCCCCTGAGAAGAACGTCGCCGTCCTCCAAGACGAACCGGTGGCGCGCGAGGCTATTTTCATCACTGAAACGCCAGAGGAGAGCGCGGAGTATGATTTCGACTACGATCGATTCCATCCAAACGCGCGAGCAGCTTTGTGTGCACTAAAGTTTGCGCTTAAACACCCACCATGCGCACCGCATTCTGACAAGCTCATCTCCGAGCTACATTACCTGAAACTCACGGTTTCTGCGGGTAATCGAAGAGTCGCGCCGAACGAGTTAGCCGCGCAGCCGCGCGCCATCAGACGCAACGATGAATTATCCGCCGAGGAGAGTCGTAAAGTACTCGAGCTCGAGCGCACGCTTGAAGTACTGAGGCTCCGAGTGGCCCAACTAGCGTCCATGGAAGATGATCAAAGAATTAGCGATTGACTTACTACAATGGTTATGCTTTCGCCGTCGAGGTTGAAGCGCCAGACAAATCTTGAATGAGTTGTCCAGCGTTCGCGAGCGAGGCGCGCATGCCTTCTAAACCTTCCGCGCGTTTGTGTAGCGCACTTTCCTGGCATGCGCGAATAAGCACGGCGAATGTGATTTCGGTGGGCATAAGTCCATCGATGCGTTGCATATCGTCGAGCACGCTGAGTCCTCGCGTGACTTCGCCGCTTCGCACGTGCGCCCCGATGAGAGCATTGTACACCGCAGCGTTCCGTGGAACATCCCAATAGTTGCGCATTTTCTCCATCACGGCCTCCGCTTCGAGGTCTCGACCTTGGCATCCCAAGCAGTGAATGTACGCTCCGCACATGACGGTGTGCGGGATGATTCGATTGCGCAACATCTCCGTCCAAACGCCGTCCGCCGCGATGTACTCTCCGCTTCGCTCGGCAGCAGATATGAGCTGCGTGAAAGTGTACGAGTCTGGCTGGATTTTCGAGCGTTTCATCTCGTCATACACTTCAGTGCATCCTTCCCAGTCCCCGTACCTCGCGTATCCGCCCAAGAGCGCGTTGAAGGTGTACGTCGTGACGATCATCGTTGAGTTGCGCATAGCGTCGAAAACTTCGTTCGCGTGCGCCATGTCGCCGGCACGTCCTGCCATGGTGATGATGGCATGCATCAACGTCGCGTCCGGACGCACGTCGTACTTTTTAATACGTTTTGCGACCGCGTTACCTTCGATCCAGCGTCGACAATTATCGAACGCCGTCAGCGTCAACGAAAACGCTAAGCTCGTCGGTTGAACTCCAGGCTCACGCGCCATCTCGTTGAGTACGGCCAACGCCTCGTCCGGCTTCGCCTCATCTCTCAACGCCGTGAGCACGGCTGTGTAAGTGTACAAATTTCTCGGTTTGCCCTTGTCGCCCATGTCCCGAAACACTTGATACGCCCCGCTCCAATCACTCACGCGATTGAGTGCGGCGATCACCGCAGACGCGATCTCGTTACAAATCAAGCTCTCATCATTCTCCGCGATACCGCGCTGCCACAAGTTTTGCACCGTTCGCGTTTGCGTCAGCGTCTTCGCCGCGCTGGCGAGCGACACGTACGTAAACTCATTCGGCGCGTACCGCCCTTGCTTGCGCGACATCCACAAATACAGCGCGTGCGCGCGATCGAAGCTCCCACGCTCACCGAGCTCCTTAATGGCAAAGTTAAGCGTCGACGTGGTGAATTTAAACTTCCCACCCTCGGGATTCACCGCGCTCGCGACGACGTCCCACGCGATGCGTTCGCCCCGCGCCGGCGCGTCGATAGATTCCATCGCCCGCACGATCCGTTCCCCCGCGCGCAACGGCGGCCTCCCGCTTCCACTCGCCGCGCCATCCCCGCGTCCACCGCCTCTCGTCTCCCTTTTTTGCGCGTGCGTCGGTTCCCTCTTACTCGCGTTCACGTGCCTCTGCAGCGCCCCGTGCGACGACTTCGTCACCCTCAGATCCACCTCCGTCGTCGCCTTCCCTCGTCCTCCCTCCGTCTCCGTCGCATCGTTCACCGTCCGTCCTCGCGCCGGCGCGTACCTCTGCCCTCGACGCGTCCCCGTCCCTCGCGCTCGCGCGTCGCTCGCGCGTCGCGTCGTCCCGACCCCGCCGCCGCGCGTCTCGTCTCGCGTCTCCTCCCCCACCCCGCGCGCGCTCGTCCCGTCGTCCCGTCGCATCGCGCGCGCGTCCCGCGTCGTCGCGTTCGCTCGCGCGCGTCCATCGCGGTCGTCGCGCGTCGCGTCGTCGTCGCGCGTCCCGTCGGTGCCGCCGCCGGCGCGCGCGCGCGCGCGCGCGATTCGTCGCGCGCCGTCGCGTCGCGCGCGCCGCGGCGCCGTCGAGACGCGCGCCGGCGCGGCGCGCGTCGCCGTCGTCGCCGCCGGCGCCATGACGTCGGCGTCGCGGCGTCGCGCGCGCGCGTCCGCGGCGACGCGCGCGCGCGCGATTCGGATAGCGCGAGTCCCCTGACGCGTTGAGTCGTGATCCGTCGGTATGCGCAAACAGTCACACACGTGTCGGCGACCGACCGCGGCTCTGTCTATAGAGCGTCATTGGAGGCATTCTAGTACCTCAGCGTTCATATAAGGACGGTGCGTATACCTATTTACCAGAGAAATGGCAAAGGCCCTTTCGTCACACACAAATCGCGCAACACCAAACGCGCACTGTTGGCACTGATTGCCGCGACGCGCGCGCGCGTCGCCACTCGCGCGCGCGATCGACCTCGTTCGACGCGACGACGCGACGGTGAAAGACGCGCGCGACGCGCGAGACCGGCGACGCGCGAAACCGGCGACGCGATCCGCGCGCGGCGTGAGAACGTTCCGCGAACGACGCGTGCGAACTTTCGACGCGTGCGAACGACGCGAGCGAACTTTCGACGCGTGAGAGTCGCGAGCGAGGACGAAAGCGCGCGGGAAAAGCGGCATGACGTCGTCTTCGAAGGGCTCGCGCGATGGTGGCGTCGCGCGGCGCGTCGCGGTGTTCGCCGCGACGGTGATCGTGGCGTACGCGGCGGCGAGCGTGGCGACGACCAGAGAGGGACTGGCGCGAGTGGTGCTCTCGACGACGAAGACGAACGATGGACGCGCGCCGATGTGGGCGAAGGAAGGACACGCGCCGCTGAAGGCGTTCTTCAACGATGCGATGGCTGACGCGCCGACGGGATTGACGCGCGACGAGCGCCGCGCTGCGCGGGCGCTGCGCGCCGCGCGCAAAGCGGCGCGCGCCGGCAACGGGCAATCGGAGACGACGTTCACTCTTTCAAAGTCGTGGAAGTTGCATCGCTTGGCCAAGCTCGGGATCACGGAGGTATTGACGGATGATGACGAAGCGCCGAACGCGCTCTCCGATGTGTCGTTCACGAGCGCGCAGACCAAGGGCGCGCAGACGGCGTTTGATTTCTCGGAGGAGGAAGCAGAAGCCGCACCACAAAATCAAACTGAAGATTTTCTCGCGGACAATTACGACGCTGAAGAAAAGATCGAGACTAGCGTTGATTCGGTGATTACCTCGTCGCCGGATGCGGTGTTTGCGGCACAGTTTGGGAATCACACATGTGTACAACAGTGCGCCGACGACGCCGACGTCGCGCAAATCATCGGCGGTTCCGGCTGCACTGCGCTTCAAGCGAACGACAACGTTTTCAAGTGCTTGAACGAAAAGTGTTCATGCGAGGAAGCCGTGGCTTTACACGAAACTTTGCTCTACGTTTGTGACGCGAATGAGGTTGGGAAGAACTTTTCATTCGTTCGACTCAACCAATTCTACGTCGACACTTTGGATGACGCGATCGACGAGTGCCAGGTCACCGATCTTCTTGACTCAGTCGTTTCTTCTCAGAACACGTACTGCGACAGTAACGAAGATCAAGACTCGACTATCTCGAATGTCACCGCCGCTGCGCTGGGTCAAGGATGCCACAGAGGCGGCGACCGCCCACCGGTGGCCAATTGCATAGTCCACAAGTACTACTTTGCACGCTGCGACTACTGGGCCGGTTGCAGACGCGGATGCAACTCCTGGGATTATCCCATCCGTTGGAACCATTGCGGCTGGTGCTGTCATCGATGTGTAAACTTCCCGTGCGGGGTGAATTGCCGTTGTAGATGTCGGCGCAGACGCTGGGGATGGCGCTGTCGCTGCAGCTGCCACACGAGATGGTGCCGTAGGTGCTGGCATTTACCAACGTATCGACCGAGGTGCCGCAAGGATAGATATTATCGGCAAAATAAATGCGATATTTGCTCGCCCGGCTACGGCGTAACACGCAATGGACAATGTCAACTTTACGGATGGATTCAAGCCATAGTCGACGGCATCAACGCCGTGAAGCAAGGGATCAAATACATCAAAAATGCCATCCCGAACACAATTGACAACATTAAGAACATGTTCACGAACGTCAAGACGCAAGCGAATACGGCGGTTACGAAACTGACAGAGCTCGCCGATCAAATCGCGCAGAAAGTGACGGATCTCGCCGATGAAGTGGTTTCCAGTGTCATCTTCATCAAGCCGGCGACTTTCTTGCAAGCAATCGAGAGCGCCCTCCTTTCGTGTGACAACGCTCAATCCGCGCTCGGCTCCACCAAAATCAGCGCACATGAAGCAACGTCCCTTGGATTGCTCGATCCGGCGAATTCACACGTGCTTGAGGAAAAGCTTGGTGATATTTTTGGCAAATCCCGTAGCGGAGTTTCTCCCATCCAAGAATGGCGGTCTGATGATACGTCTTCGCTCGGAGTCGGACAGTGTGTGGCTCATTGCGGCGCTGGGATGTGTCTGCCCACGACAATACCGGCAATGACATACGAAACGCCTGATCACGGTATGCCCTTTCCGGATTCTATCCATTTGGTCAAATATAAGCCGGACGCGGTGATCGTCAACGTGGCGGCGAACCCCGTCTCAGTATGCGTCAAGATGACGGAATTCAGCATCCCTACGACCGCCGCCGAATCAATCGTCAATGCTCTGGTTGATCAAATCAAACCAATCCTACTCGCTGGCGTCGATGAAGTCAAACAGTGGGGGAAGAACGCCGCAAAAGGCATGAAAAACGCAGCCGTCGCCGTCGAAGACGGCGCAAACGACATGGCTGGATTTGTCCAAGGGATCCCGGATAAGCTCAAGAATCTGGTAGGTCGACGTCGGTTACTCGCCGATGCCACGCCGTCAGACCAAGATCTCATCGACGTCTCGTTCGCGCTCGGTCGTCTGATGGCTCAGCAAAACAGGCTTCGTGAAAAAACCGAAGCAGACGTCAGGCTCTCCTTGGATGAGCTCCGAGCGAGGCTCCAAGCGCTTCCGCACTTTTCGCACGCTCATCCGACGCACAAGGGCGCGGCAAATCACGCAACGGCCAATCTTGGTGGTAATTTTCTCAGTGACGCGAGCGACGGACTCGTGAACGCGATGAAGCTCGCCTTCCAAGACATGAAGAACATGAAGATGATTGCTCGCTCGACACTGGTCTTGGATTTGAACGTCGAGTTCAACACCGATGCGACTGCCTATCGTTTCGACGATCTCTTGAACAACGGTGAAGGGTACACGATGATGATCGATCAAAGCATCCCGATCGGTCTGGGGTTCACCATCGCCATCACCGGTCGGCTTGATGTTAAGATGCCTTACTACTTCATCGCAGAAAGTGCCGGTAACTTTGCCTACAACGTGGCGTCGAACGATTTCTGGGTCGAGTTCGGCTCCGACGAAGGTAGCGGCGTGCTGAGACTTAACGACAACCCGCAGGTGACTATCACGCCGTCTGGCACTGGGCAAAGCTCGGTATCGTTTAAGGTATCGACTACTCTTCGTGCGAGTGATTTCAAGGTTTCCGTGTGCTTTGGCGACATCATTTGCTCTGGCATCGAGGCGCAGTTCTTCCAAAGTGTCAGCGCTGGCGCGGACAGTCTATCGGCTACGACGGATGAGGAATGTTTCAATGGCGCGACGGAATTCAAAGCCATGTTCGCCGACACCTTCACCGGGTATTACGACGAAAACAGCGGCGAGTGCCGACTGCGCCAACGCGGCAGCATCAACGCCGCCGGTCAATACGTCGAAATCCCCAAACCCGATGTTAACGTTGCCTTCACCACCGTCGTGCTCGGTGACAAGGATTGTGTCAGTCCCGTCTCGCTCTACGAATACTCCGCCCGCGAGTCTTGGCTCTCGGACGCACAGATGGCTACTTTAACCAGCAAAACGTGCGCGGCGCCGGCTGACGGCGACGGCGACTTTGTCACGTCGTCGTGTTCGGCATGCGACACCGCCCGCGCGCAGGGCTGCCACTCATAGCGTTGTGACGCACAATTTTCACACGCGCAAAGATCTCGATTGCGCTTTTCATTTCGTCTATCCTACGGTGTAATGAAATATTCAGTAGTGCACACTTTTGATTAAAACGTGAAAATTGGCCCTGCGCGCACGAAACGGCTAGGCGTAGATCGGGCAGTCGGTCGGACACGCGTCGACAGCGGCGCCACAATCCTCCACAGGATCTGTGCTGGCAGCGCACGACGTCGAATGGCTGGATCTATACTGTGCGCGGCTCGTCATGTCCAAGAGCGACAGAGGCTGGACGCACTCGGTGTCGCCGCGTACTTCGGTGATAATATCGGTAGTCACGAACGGTTTGGGATACTCGACGTACAAGCCGGCGCCGACGACGTTGGCACTTGCGCTGCATTGGTTTGAAGTTGTCGGGTAGGACGTGAGGAATTCGCCAAAGACGGGAGACAAACCGGTGCGTCCGTTGTAACAAGAGGAGTCCGTGGACGCGCCGACCCCGTCGTTTAGAACGGAATCCGCGCCGAATTGAATCCCTTGTTTGATTGTGACTTCGGGGCCGATGCAGATGATGCCGCCCCAGCAGAGTTTGATGTGGAATTCTTCGAGCGCTGCCACGACGCCGACCTTGAGGCTCGAGGAAATCGTGCCGTCGATCGTCGGCGTGATGTCCAAGCTTGCCGAAGACTTAGGCGCGACGGTGGCGACGCCGTCGGAGATGCTCACCGTGTAACCAACATTTTTACCCTTGATCTTGTACCCGAGCTTTCCGCTGCCTTCTGCGAGCAAGAAATATGGGAGTTGAACTTTCGCGACGCCTCCGACGACCAAAACGAATCCAGTCGGGCCGATGGGTGTGATCTTGAACAATTCCTGATTGGCTTGGCCGTCAAGGAGATCACCTTCTTGAAAGAGAGCTCCTTTGGCGTCGAATTCCAATGTTTGCTCAAAATCGACGTCGAAAGAAACGCCAGTGGAGATCGTATTCAAGGCGCCTCGAAGAACTGATATGATACCGTCCTCGATAACGCTGAAGTCGAGCTTGAATCCGCCGAGGTGGGCGATGTCTCGGCGCGCTCTAGATTTGGGATCCGCCATAGGTTTCATGTTGTGCATGTGCGGATCATTCGAAACCAAGTTATGAATTTCGGCAATAGCGCTCAACGCCTTCTTCTGCATCAAGTTGACGCGTTGGATGTACTCCTCGACGATGTGTCCAAGCACCAGCGCTCGTTCGTGTTTGGTTAGTTGCTCGAATTCTTGCGTGTCACCAGACAAGAGCTTACGTCCAAAGCCCGGGACGTTAATGTTTGCGACGGTCGATTTCACCGACGAAAAGATGTCCGTGAGCGATTCGCCGATTTCGTTCACGAAGTCGGTGATTCCATCGGCCCAACCCGTGATGGCTTTGACTGCGTCATCGACGATCGGCTCGACAACTTTGACGAACTCAAGTGCGACGTCGTTCAACACACTCATGTCCAACCCAAAATGCGTTACCCCGGCGCATGCTTTGATGTTGCCATCGACAAATGCCTTGACGTAATCGGGTTGGAAACGCTCAAACCGAGGCTCGTCCGGGACAGAGCTCGTTTTGGTGAGTGAGAAAACGCCATCTGAGTAATCTGGGTGCTTTTTTAGGATGTCCTTGACGTCGAGCTGGTAGCACAGCGCGCCTGCGCAAAGATTGTGACTGCACGAACCTCCGAGTGGAGCGCTTTCAGAAGGTGCGGCGTAGTGCGATGCGATTTCCACACCGTATACTGCCTCCAACACGCGCTTGCGCACGTCGTGGTGCCGCCTCGACTTCACTGTTTTTCGATCGGCGCCCAAAGACGCGCTGTCGTCGTTGTTGCATCCCGCAGCCTGACTGAGTCCGTTCATGAGGGCGTTGGCATTCGGCACAACGGCTGACACTTCGTCATAAACCAAATCGGCGAGTTTTGAGCCGAGATCTGCGAGGTCACCCGCGAGAGACGCGATCGCGTTCCCGATGCCGTGTATGTCTTCGATGAGATCATTCTTGAAATCGTTTATGGTATCCAAACCATCGTCGATCTTGTTCTTCAAAGAGTCCAGCTCTGACGCCCAGTCGTCCCAGAATGCTCCGAGTGCAGCTACGCGAAGCTTAGCTCCGAGCTCAGGGTCCGACGTATCGATCGACGCTTTGAACATCTCTTCAGCTTGCTTCAAGTCCTCATCCGTCATGTTGAAGTCTTTCTTCAAAGCTTCAGTATCCTCGACGCACGCCCCGGAGCTGTCCATCTTGAAATATTGATCGCACGAGTCGCACTCACGCGTCTCGCTGTTCATCAACCAGCCGTACTCGCACTCGATGCACTCACCTTTGCGGGTTCCTTCGTACGCGCACGGCATGGAGTATGCTTCATGCGTGCTCGTGCAAATCCTACGTGTCCAAGTGCAGCCAGAACACGTATCACCATCGCACGTATCGCAGGTGTATGCCGGGCAGCTCCATTTCTCTGTCGTGCTGCCGTGTACACGAAGAATACCCGTGCGCGACGAGTTGGCGCCGCACATTGGTGCCTCATATGAGCAAGTAGAGATGACGTTAGCTTGAGCGACGCAGTGCGCCGGCGCCGGATCATCCGCTGGCAACGAGCAGGGCGCGGCCTTAATATTGCCAGAGTCGTCCGTGTCTCGGATAGGGGTCAGAATGCTGAGCACACTGTGAGCCTTTCCACAGTGCGCTTCGACCGCCGAGACGGTTTCGTCCAGAAAATTGGCGTATTCGGGGCCGTTAAACTTTCCGTCCGCCTTCATCGGCGCGTCGCAAATGTAAAACAACGCCTCGATGAGTTGATACGATTCGTGACAACCGCACGCGTCGTGAATGCACGAGATGAGCTCGTCATTGTCACTACTCACGGCGTGATCGCACGTCGACTCGACGTCAATGTCGCCGCCGCACGTCGCCGCGCACGGGAACGTCAACTTTAAATCGGAAAATATCCTACCCGGCGACGTCGCATCGTACGAATTCACCTGATTGTACATAATATCCGTTTCCGTATCGTCGGACGGATCGCCCACGACGTTCCCAGAGCCCTCGGTTGAGATTACCAGCGCGTCCGCGTCGACGTTCGCGCTCGCCGTCGTCCCCAAGCTCGGCGCGCTCGGCGTCGACCACGCCGTCGTCTCCGGCCTCGCCGCTGTCGTCGTCGTTGGAATCCATCGTCCCACGCTCATCTTCCACGTCGTTTCCCCGCCGTCGAGCGCGAGCGCGACGCCCACGGTCACGCCCAGCACGCACGCGAGCGCGTCCAATCCCCAGCCGCGTCCGCGTCCTCGCGTCCGCGTCTCCCCCAACAACGGCGTGGACGCGTCCGCGCCCGAAAATCCGAGGCGCGCTCGAGATCCGAGAACCGCGCCCGAATACCGACCCATCTCTCACGTCCTCGCGTTCCCGCGCGCTTTCGTCCTCGCTCGCGTCGTTCGCACGCGTCGAAAGTTCGCACGCGTCGTTCGCGGAACGTTCTCACGCCGCGCGCGGATCGCGTCGCCGGTTTCGCGCGTTGCCGGTCTCGCGCGTCGCGCGCGTCTTTCACCGTCGCGTCGTCGCGTCGAACGAGGTCGATCGCGCGCGCGAGTGGCGACGCGCGCGCGCGTCGCCACTCGTTTGGTGTTACGCGATTTGTGTGACGACGCGTTTTGCCGTGGTGACGCGTTTTGCCGTGTCATAAAACCTACACCACTTAGCGCTCCCGCGCGCGTTTGAGCGCGCATCGGCGCGGGCGCGGTCGGTCGCCGAAATCGTAAAGCACGTCGCACTGTATGCGCATACCGACGGATCACGACTCAACGGTCCGGGGACTCGACGCCGACGCGAAAACGACCGTTGGCGTCGCGGCGACGCGCGCGCGTCGCGCGACACACGACGACGCGCGCGCGATGCGCGCGAATCGCACGCCGACGACGATGCGAAAGCGCGCGTTCGGCGCCGAGGTGACGAACTCTCCCGACGCGCGCGACGCGCGCGATGGAGGTCGAACGACGACGCCGAACGACGCGAAGACGCGCGCGATGTCGACGCCGAGAGGGACGGGCGCGGTGACGCCGCGAGCGACGCTGACGCCGCGAGCGAGCGCGCTGCTGCGAGATCAGCGACAGTTGGCGTCGCCGCTTCGAGCGGCGATATCGCCGACGCGACCGAGCTCGATGGTGAAGTCGAGCGTGAAGTCGAGCGAGAGCGCGACGAAGCGGGACGCGGCGCGGTTGCGCGAGCTGAATTCGATGCTGTTGAAACAGTTGTCGACGGCGCGGTCGGCGGCGGCGGAGGCGGAGAGCGCGAGGGAGACACTCGGGGAGGCGATGGCGCGGGAGGTGGCGAAGTCGAAGACGCTGGCGAAGGATGTGGAGGATAAGGCGGAGGCGCTGCGCGCGGCGGCGAAGCGAGCGAAGAAGGAAAGTAAGGATTCGGCGGAGGACGTCAAGGCGGAGGCGGAGCGATTGCGAACGTTGAACGCGAGGCTTATGAAGGAGGTTTCCATCGCGAGAGCGGTGGTGAAGGCTCGAGAGCACGAGGAGGCGACTTTGAAGGAAATCGCGGGGAAATCGGACGAGCGCGCCAACGCGCTCGAGGCTGAGATTGACGCCAAGCAACGGACGCTCGAAAGAGTTCAACTCGCGCTAGTTTCGGCGACAGAGCGAGCTGCGGATAGCTTGCGAGCAAATATGAAGGTGGAGAAGCTCGCCGAGACGAACGCGGTGTTGATGGGCGAGTTGGCTGCGTTGCGCGAATCCGCGGCGAGCGATTCCCAGGCGCTGCGCGCGCAAATCGCCGCCAAATCGGATGCCTTGATCGAGGCCAAGGCCGATCTCGCGGCCGCGGAGGACGAGGTCAATGCGCTGAGCGGCGCGAAATCCGACGTTGATAACCTTCGTTCTCTGAACGCGACGCTGATGCAGCAAATAAAGTCTCTTCGTTTCAAGGCTGACGAGGCGCTCGACGTCTCTCGCGCGCTCGAGGGCAAGGAACGCGAATTGGCCAAGGTGTGCGATGATCTGAAGGTTGCTGAAGACGCCAAGAGCGCGGCTGAGGACGACGTCATGAAGTTGCGACAACTCAACGTGACGTTGCTTCAACAAATCTCCGCGCTTAAGGAGAATTCAGAGGTGGACGGAGCGGCGCTCGAAGCCAAGCAGTCGGAACTCGAGGCGGCGCAAATGGCGCTCGAACTCGTCGAAGAGGAACAAGAGCGCACGCAGAACGACGTCACGAAGCTTCGCGAATTGAACACCGTCATCATGTCTCAAGTCAAAACGCTGAAGAAGTCGTCCTTGGATGATCGAGCAGCGTTCAAGGCGGACATGGATGCCAAGAATGCCGAGTTGTCGCGCGCGCGTGTCGAACTCGCGCGACTCGAACAGTCCAACGGCACGTCCGAAAGTGCTCTCGAAAAGGCTCGCATGAGACAAGCGGCGTTGGACGGCGAAGTCACGACTTTGAAAAAGATTGCTGAAGAGAACATGGCGACGAACGCGCATCTCACCGGCCAAATCGAAGCAAAAAAGCTCGAACTCGCCGATGTCAAGGAATCTCTCGCGACGGCCGAGGCCAAGGCTGCGAAACTCGAAGCGGCAGAATATGACGTATCCAAGCTTCGCGAGCTGAACTCTGTCCTCATCGCGCAAGTGAAGACGTTGCGATCCGTCGAAGCGGAGAATGCGTCTCTCACCGCGGCCTTGCGCTCGCGCTCAGCTGAGCTCGAAAAAGCGCAGCTTCAACTCGCTGCCGCCGAGCGTGCCAAGGCTACAGGTGAAAAGGTTTCGGAAAGTGAAATCGCCAACTTGCGCGAGCTCAACACGCGCATCATCCAGCGCATGGGCGAGGTAAAGGAGGAGCAGGAAAAGAAGTTCCAACAACTCATCGACACGAAGACGCTTGAGCTTGCGAGCGTCAAGGCGGAGCTGGCAGAGGCGACGAAGGAGCTCGCCATCGGTCGCAAAGATGCGATGGCGCTCGAAAAATCGCTCGAAAAGTTGAGAACGATGAATGCAGAGTTGAACGGGTCGATCAAGGCGTTGGAAGCGGAGATTGAGGGCGAGAAGAAAGCGACGCTTGAGATGCGCCAGGCGATTCTCGACGCGCAGGCAGAGTGCGCTAGTCTCAAAGGGCGTTTGTCGGCGAAAGACGACGAACTCGAATCTGCATGGTCTGCGCTTATGTGTGTGAACGCCGATTTGAAACACGCTTTGCACGACGCCACGGGTATGCGTGCTCTGGCGGAGAAGCGCCACGGAGAGCTCGAAGAGGCGAACGTCAACGTCGATCGCTTGCGTGAGCTGAATCACATGATGATTGAACGTCTGCACAACGCCAAGAAGGCTGCGCTCGAAGCGGAGGCATTGAACGCTGAATTTGCCGCCGCGCGTACTCAAGCCGAAGTTACGGTTCGTTCAGAAGAGGCGAAGGTTGCCGCGCTTGAACAAAAGCTCAAGGAGAAGGACGAGGAGTACGCGACGACGACGCTCGCGCTGCGCGCCGAGATGGAATCCGGAAACTCAGCCTCCGCGCAACGTTTGGCCAATCTCCAAGCGCAAATGCATTCCCAGATCCACTCGCTTGAGCGCCAACTCGAGTACGCCAACTTGGACCTGCAAAAGGTTCAACGATCGGAGGCGGCGCACATTGAAGACCAACGGCGAAGCGCCGAAGAAATCGAATCGCTCGTCGCGCAACTCGAGCTCACGGAGAGCGACGCGAAGAAGGACGCCAACGCGATGAACAAACAGATCTTCGCCCTCCAATCCAAGGTTGCCGCGCACGAAGCATCCAATAAAGCCTTGACGAAGAAGTTGAACTCGTCCAAAGCTGAGATCAAAGCGCTCGAGCAAAAGCTCGCCGACGCGCAAAGCACGTCGAGCAAGAGATGGACTGATTTGGCTGCGGCATCGCGAGATTTACAAGAAGCGTTTACAGCCAACAAAGTTAAAGATACCATCATTGCAACCATGCGCACAGAACTCAAGGAGCTCACGAACACGGCTGAGTACTTCACCCGACTCGCGCGAGAGCACGGCGAAGAGGCGAAAGACTTCAGCGTCAAGTTATCGCAAGCAGAGGGTCAAGTCGTCTCGCAAGAGAAACGAATCGGACACCTCTGCGCGTCGTTGGAAGAAACCGAGATCGCGCGAAACGAGTTGTCCCAGAAGGTTGTCGCGCTCGAGCGCAAGGGTGGCGTCGCAGAGATGACCATTCGCGCCGCTGCTGAGCACCTGTATAAAGCGAACGAACGCGCGCGGTCTTTGGAGCACCAACTCAAATCGGAACGCGCTGATTTTGAGCGAACGCAAGCGGCGTTGACTGAAACGCTGAACGCTGCCGAACGTTCTATGGAAGCCAACATGCAAATCATTTGCGACCTCGAAGCCAAGTACCAAGAAACTTTGCAGCTCTTACTCGTCGAGCGCGAGCACAGCGCCGAAGTGCGCGACGAGATGCGCAAGGAACTTCAATTCGTCAACGAAGAGCTCGACGCCACGTCTGCGGATCTCGAAATCATGATTGAACGGAATAACTCTGGCATCTTGCTCAAAGTCGCGGACAACGCGATGTGCAAGCTTGTGTTCTCCGCCGCGCCAAAGATTTCTGCGCGCGGCGTCAAAGCCGTCATTCGTCTCGGCATGCTCGGCGGTATCGCCGCGTTGATTGGTCAAACCGTGCGTCAACTCAAGACTAAGGTGGTCGACAAAGCCACCTCGCAAACGCCGCGCGCGTCTTTCCGCTTCGCCTTCCGAGGTTGATTGTTTATTTCGTCGTGTCGGCGTCGCGTTTCATTAATATTAACACGCAGCGCCTCACAAAGCCACGCTGAACGACACCGCCTCGCGCCTTCGAGTTCGCCTTCGTAGACCAAATGCGCCTGGTGTCGTCACCGACCGCGTGCGCTCCGCACCGCGCGCACGCGCGCCGTCGTCGCGGCGTTTCCGTCGCCTCGACGAGCGCCTCGTGTCCCGAGCTGTCGCGCGTTTTAGACGTCATCACCACGCGCGGTACGCCGTTCGCGCTCGCGCGCGACGACATCGCCGAAAATTGCGTACACATCACAGACATACGCGCGACGCGCGGGCGCGACGACGTCGCGGCGATGCACGAGCGGTACGTTGAGAGAGCCGGGACGGATTTGAGAGAAGTATCTCACGCGACGGTGTCGTTGCGGGCGGTGGCGCAGAACGAGTACGTGGTGCAGTGGTCGACAACCTTCGTGCCAGAAAAGATGAAGTTTTTGTACGATTTAGCGCTGAATTGGCCGCTCGGGGCGTTGGAGATCGAGAAGAAAGACATCCTCGATCGACAAGGCGAGATTAGCAAGTTTACGTATCGCGCGTTATTCGCTCTGCTCAAACGCGCCGCTCTGGAGGGAAAGATGCGGATCCCGATAGCAAAAATTGAGGGTGCGAGTCGCCTAGTATTTGACGGCGGAAAACTCGAGCGGCACGAGGAATCGCTGACGCTCGTGTCCGCGATTAACGCGGGTCGCGTTCGCAACAAGCGCGTCGCGCGAGACCTACTCGAGTACCTCGATTGCCGCAAACCTCCCGGGACGTCGTTAGAAGCGTGGGACGACGCGGTGCTAGAAAAGTGCGATTATTACTCCGTGCCTGGAATGCGTCAGCTCGACGTGGACGGCATGGATGCGACGTCTTCCAACGTCGAAGACGCCACCGCCGTGCTCGGCTTCTTCACGCTCGTCACCATCGCATTCGGTTTCGGTTTCGGCGCGTGGTACATGCACGGCGTGCAACAAGAAGCCGTGTTCCGACAAATGCTCGCCGAAGGCGCGTATTGACGTCGTTTTTCTGTATCGATTATTACACACAACGCGTCTACGCGTCTCCTCCGCCCCGCGCGCGCGTCTCGTCGTACCCCCCCTCATCGTCCCGGCGGTCGCATTCCCGGCGGCGGTCCTCCTCCCGGCATCATCATCCCCACCGGCGGTCCTCCCACTCGCGGCGCCCCCATCGCGGTCGCCGGCGGCATCCCTCGTCCCGCCCCGCTCGCCGTCCCCGTCCCCGCGCTCGCGATTCTCGCTTTTTTCCCGCTCCCCACCGGCGGTCCCTCCACCGTCAGCGACACCACTTCCTCGCCCCGGACCAGCACGAATCCCAGCACCCGTCGCACGTGTCGCTCGTCCTCGTCGACGCCCTTCTTCGGCGGCAGCTTCCGATGCTCCTCGCAATCGCTCAGCACGACGTTGACGTGCCGATCGAACGCGGTGAACGTGCCGACGAGCGCGCGTCCGTCGACGAGGGTGACGCGCACGCGGTGGTTGATGAAGGCGAGCATCTTGCTCGTGCGCGAGACGCCCATGGCGAGCGTCGCTCGGCGCGCGCGCGTGTGCCGCGCGCGGCGCCGCGCGGCGGCGCGGGGTCGCGGGATGGGTTTGTCGGGTGTATGTATTTAGGGTTTACGTTGATAGCCGTATGCGCGCGTAGAGTATACGTGTCGTGCGCGTGTATTCGACGGGTGGTGACTCAACGCGAAGGGGGTCGGGCGCGCGCGTGTTTCCGACACCCGGGTGTTTCCGACACTCGCCGACGCGCGCGCGATGCTCGACCTCGTCGCGGGCGTCGCGCTGTGGGCGAGCCCGCCGGCGATCAAGTTCCCCGGACTCGTCGTCCTCGGCGTCGCGCGACGCGCGAGGGCGCGAAAGCGCGACGATGGGACGCACCGACGCGATGACGACGACGCGGGCGCGCGCGACCGCGCGGTCGATCTGCGCTGGCGCGACGTCGCGCTGACGATTCGCGACAAGAAAACGACGCGCGCGAGGCGCGTGCTCGAGGCGTGCGACGGCGAGGCCAGGGCGGGGCGATTGCTGGCGATCATGGGACCGAGCGGGGCGGGGAAGTCGTCGCTGCTGAACGCGCTCGCGGGACAGACGCCGCGGAGCGCGAGGGCGACGCTGCGAGGCGCGCTCGAGGCGAACGGACGGCGCGCGAACGGTGGGGGTGGGTTTAAAAAGGCGTACGTGCAGCAGGAGGATGCGTTTTACTCGATGCTGACGTGTCGGGAGACGCTGGAGACGGCGGCGCGGTTGGGAGGCGCGAGCGACGTGCGAGCGACGACGGAGCGGTTGTTGAACGATCTTGGGTTGGTGGCGTGCGCGGATACGCGCGTGGGAGACGGGAAAACGCGCGGGATCAGCGGAGGAGAGAAGAAGCGGTTGGCGCTTGGGGTGCAGTTGGTTGGCGCGCCGAGCGTGATTTTCGCCGACGAACCGACGAGCGGGTTGGATTCTTTCCAAGCCGAGCGCGTGATGAAGACGCTGTCCAAATTGGCGCGCGAGGGTGGTAAAACCATCGTGTGTTCGATTCATCAGCCGCGATCGAGCATCGTGGATTTGTTCGATGACTTGTACTTGCTCGCCGGCGGGCGATGCGCGTACTTTGGACCGATGAAGTCGGCGCGCGAGTGGTTCGGATCCACCGCCGGTCACGCGATACCGTCCGACGTGAACGTGGCGGAGTATCTCATCGATCTCGTGAGTATCGATGCGACGTCGGCGGAGACGATAACGGCGACGGAAAAGCGCGTCGCGAGCATCGTCGCCGCGATGAAGTCGTCGCCGCCGAGGCTCGCCGACGCGAGCGCGGACGCCGGGAAGCGAGACTCTAGCGACGCTTTACCCGTCGTCGACGGCAAGCGCGTCGGATTTTGGGGACAGTTTCCGTTACTTTTAACGCGTTCCTGGCGACAAGTCACTCGGGACAAGGCGACGAACCGGGTGCGTTTCATGACGTCGCTCAACAGCGCCATGGTTTTCGGATCCATCTTTTGGAAAATGTCGCTGAAACAAACCGCAATTCAGGACCGAATGGGCCTGTTGCAAGTCTCCGCGATCAACGCCGCGATGAGCGCGTTGATGAAAACCCTCACCGCGTTCACGAAGGAGAAGGTCATCGTGAACAGAGAGCGCGCGAGCGCGGCGTACGGCGTCTTGCCGTATTTCACGTCAAAGCTCGTCGCCGAGCTGCCGATCGGCGCCTTCTTTCCACTCGCCTTCGGCGCGTGCGTGTACCCGATGGCTGGCTTGCATCCGACGCTCGGGCACTTTGCACGATTTTGCGGCATCTTGACTCTCGAATCGTTCTCCTCCGCGGCGATGGGATTGGCCATCAGCTCCGTGGCGCCGAGCACCGACGCCGCCGTCGCCATGGGACCCGCGGTCATGGTTCTCTTCATCGTCTTCGGTGGTTACTACGTCAACCCCGACAACGTCCCGATCTATTTCAAGTGGCTCAACAAGTGTTCGCTCATTAAGTGGGCGTTCCAAGGCTTGTGCGTCAACGAGTTCACCGGGCTGGAGTTTGAAGCCAAGCGCCCCTTCGACCAAAAAACCGGCGAAGACGTTCTCGCGCGTCTCTCTTTCCAAGACGCCACCGCGATGTCGAGCCTCAAGGCGCAGGGAAACATTCTTTCGTTCCTGTACTTGTTGACGCTATATTTGCTCGACACCACTGGACCCAAGTTTTGCGTCATGGAGCCTCCGGAATAACCCTTCAACTTAATAACGACTTTGATCAACCAAAAAAAACGCTTCGATGTAAAAACGCCCGCGCGGGCGCGACACAACGCGACGCATTCGCGCGCGCCCACGCGCCGCGCGCGCGATGAAACGCCGCGACTCGCTCGACGATAGCGCGATGTCCCGAACGTCGTCCTCGTCGTCCCCTCGCGCGCCGCGCACGCGCGTCGAGCTGAAAGAAATCGGCAACGAAGCGTTTCGCTCGAAAAAGTTTCAACAGGTGCGCGAGGCGCCGCGCGGACCGTCAGCGCGAACGCTCGACTGACGCGCGCGCGCCGCAGGCCATCGACGCGTACACGTATGCGCTCGAGAAGTACGGCGAAGACGTGGCCACGCTCACCAATCTCAGCGCGACGTACTTGGAATTGGGCGAGTACGAGCTCGCGGCGGCCACGGCGAACCGCGCGCTCGAGGAAAACGCGGCGTGGAGAAAAGGGTACCACCGCATGGGAGTGGCGTATGAGAAAATGGGTAAGAAGCGCGAGGCGATGGAGGTGTACAGGCGTGGAATCGCGCGGTGTGGGGTCAACGCGCAGATGCAGGGTCGATTGGACGCGCTCGCGGCGGCTACGGCGCGCGAGGAGGCGTCGCCCGAGGAATTAAAGGCACGAGGGAATGCATTTCTTCGAGAAGGCGACACCGTGCGCGCGGAGGAGACGTACACGTTAGCGATTGACAAGGGCGACGCGACGGGAGCGACACTCGTGGCGCTATACAACAACAGAGCCGAAGCGCGACGGCGAGCTGGCGCGTACGACGCCGTCGTCGAAGACTGCACTAAAGTCTTGGAGCTTGATCCTCGAAACTTAAAGGCCACCCTTCGTCGCGGCGGGACGTACGAAATCCTCGAGAAGTACTCGCGGGCGTGCGAGGATTACGAATTCGCGCTCGAGATCGATCCCATGGATCCTTGTCGCGTGCGTACTCGGTTGGCGAGATGTCGAAGCCTCGCGCGCGGCGCGTAAGAGCGTTGTTACAGGGTCTAAACTCGCTAATTCGTGCTATGCTTTCACTGTATCGCGCGATACAAAGTGATTTCTTGTTGTTTGAAGTACCGCCTGTCCCACTCGTCCACGAGAACGAGGTTGAGATAATACTTGACGCTGAACCGATTGTTTACGTTTTTGTACGTCGGTGTCAAATCGTACGGCGACAAAAACAGCCGCACCGGAATCGACTCTCCTCGCACGGGCGCCCCGTCCATGACTTCGTACTTTGCAATCGTCTCGCTTTCGTTGTGCGCGCTCGCTCCGCCCTCCGTGCTCTCCCGTCGCCGAATCTCAAGCTCCATGTGTTTGATTTTTATCTTCACCAACAAAAAGTAAATCTTCCCAACGACGACGTCTTTCAACGAATACTTCGCCCTGGCGTACTCAAACTCGATGTGCAAACAATCCTCGATCCCAACCTCCATTCGAATCGAATTATTCATCTCTGGCACCGCGGGCACGGGATTTTGCACCCAGAACTTGAACTCTTGCGCGACGCCGCTCGCGTACGACCGACTCACGACGACGCGCAGAAAATATCTCAACCGCACGTTTATCCCGTGGTAACTCTCGTGCTGCATCTCGACGTGTTTAAACTCAAATCCCAAGCTCTTCGGCGCGCTCAGTTCTCCCGGCGGTTCGAGGTCTCGCGTCGACGCCAAAAAATCGACGACGGATCTATCGCCGTACCGTTCAATCTGTCCGATCAACTCCACGCGCACGCCGCGGTGTTCAAACTTTTTGCCGGGTATCGGCGCGACGTGCACCTTGCCCACGATCGTCTGTCCCGTGGAGAACAGCGGGAGGTGCTCGTGCGCGGTGCCTTGCTCGTTTTTCACGCTCACCATCGGTTGGGCGTCCCCGGCGTCGTGCGTGAGGTCGACGGTGCACACCTTGCCGAAACCGAGGAACGACATGGCGCCGCGCGCGCGCGAGTCGCTCGGTTCGCTTCGAGCGCGGGCGCGAGCGACGCCGGGCGTGGACGCGCGTCGCGGTGTGCGGGACGCGCGCGCGCGAGCGGCGAGCGGGACGACGAGACGGCGTCGAATCGGCGAAACAAAACGTTTAATCGGGCTATGCTACACAACGACACGCGACACAATATTTCTCACTCACTTGCGCCCGTTTGAATCGCGGGATTTCTTCTTGGCGGCTTTGGCGGCTTCTTTTTCCATGGCGCGGCGTTGCGCGCGCGGCAGCTTGGCGTACTCGGCTTCGGCGGCTTTGCGCTTGTTGTCGGCTTCGAGCTCCTCGGGCGTCGGCACGGGAGGCGTCGAGGACGCGATCCAAAGCTGAGAAACCCACTTTTCGTGACCTTCTTTCGCGGGCGTGGCGGTGTGCAGGGTTCGGGCGTCCGGCATGCACGCGGCGGAGCTCGGGAAGAAGACCAACGCCTTGCCCTTCTTCGGCGCGACTTCGATGCCCAGGTGCTCGAAACGCGTCTCACCACCCTCGTCGACGTCGTTCAGGTACACCAAAATAGTCGCGCGTCGTTGATACCCCTTATCCGCGGCGACAGCGATCGGAAAGCCGTCTTCGTGCGCCTTGAAATACTCGCCGCCAGAGTAGTGCGCCACCTGCGGCAACTCAAACGACCACTTGCCTTCGCCCGCCTCGGGCGCTCGGAACGCATCCGCATCCTTACTCAACCCCTCCACCGCGGGCAACAAGTACTCCGCGCGGCTCAAAATCGCCTTCTTCGTCGCGTGATTCTCCAACCCGTGCGAATTCAGCGCCACCGTCCTCGACGTTCGAATGTTTTCGTTCGCCGCGCCGCCGATGGCGCTCACCTTCAACCCTCCGCTCGCCTCCGCGCTCGCCGTCAACATATCGCACTCGTTCGCGCTCAAAAAGTCATCCACCGTGAAAACGGGCGGGTCGATGTTTAACACGCGCAGCCCTGGCATGTCGTTCGTGCGCACGCCCATGAATTCAAACGACAGAAATCCCGTAAACGACGTTCGCCACTCCTCCGGGGCGTCCCTGAGCAGCACGCCGCCCTCGAGCAATTGTTCGGGAAGAATCTTCGACAGCGTCGTGCGCTCGTGCGCCGGCACGAACCGAGGCTTTTCTTCGCTCGGTTCCGCCGCGCCGTCGGCGTCGGCGCGGCGCAGAACGCGCGCGCGACGGGGGGTTCCGACGCGAAGTTGACCTAGACCCTGAATGGCGTTCGAGCGATGCGCGCGCGACGCGGCGGTGACGCGCGCGACGGCGTGACGCGGCGAGTGCGTCGCGCTCGTCGTGCGCATCGCGCCGCGGGTGAACGGCGAGGCTCGGGCGATGGACGCCATGTCGGATTGTGAGGTGGGAGGGGAGGGGGCGCGGACGGCGGCGGCGAGCGGGACGGACGGCGACGCGTAATGTCGAGCGGTGACGTTCGTGCGTGGGCTACATGCGAGCTAAGACAGTTTTGCCGAACGCGATTCCGAGGAAGGTGGCGACGGTGTACCCGAGAACGCCTACGAGCATGGCGGGGACGACGAGGGATTTCCAATTTTTCGCCGAAGCCATCGCGGCGGCTGTGGTGGGACCGCCGACGCACGCGTTGGAGGCTAGTAAAGCGTTCGCTTTGTCGAATCTGAGCGCTTTGCCGACGGCGAGGAGGAATGCTAAGTGAATGGCGACCTGTAGGCAGGAGAAGACGAATAAGGACGGCGCAGTGGTGAGCATGTGGGTGATGGATCCCGACGCGCCGACGGCGACGAAGAAGGCTTGCATGACGAGCGTCGCGAGCGCCTCGCCCGAGCCCGCGAGCGCTCCGAGACGTCTAGGTATCGCCGTCGCGAGAACGACCGTTATCAACGTGATGATCGGGATGTCCATGCCACGCAGATTGAGCGCGGCGGAGATGAGCTTCGCCGCGTATCCGACGGAGGCCGCCACGGCGAGCGCGTACGACGCGCGCAACGCGCTGAAAGGCTCACCCGCGCCCTCGCCCTCAACGAGCGCGACCGTGTCGAGCGCGACGTCGCCATCGCCCTGGCTCTCGCGCGCGTCGACGTCTCCGCCGTCGCGCGTTTTCGGCATCACGCCCTTCGCCAGCGCGAACAATCCCATAAAGTACAACGCGTTCATCAAATTATCCGCCGCCAAACCCGCCGCCATGATATTCGGTGTCATCTCCAACGCGTTCGCCACGGCGACGAAATTCACCGCCCCCCCGATGTGTCGCGCCATCAACGCGCTCGCCATCTTCCACCCCTCCGCTCCTAGCGCCGTCATCGGCACCGCCGCGAACGCCCCCAGCGTCCCGAGCGTCGTCCCGAGCGCGCCGACGACGAAACACGGCAACAAGCGCGCCGATCCGCGCAGCACTCGTCGCACGTCCGCCGTGAACAGCAACATGGGCACCGCGAGCGGTAACAAGAACCCATTAATCATCCCGTACGTCGGCGCGTCCGTCGGCATGATTCCCGCGTTCGCGAGCGCGAGCGCCGCGAGCGTGCTCACCAGCGGCGCGCCGCCCGCGTTCGCTCCCCACGGGCGCTTCTCCGCCCAAAGCCCGAACGCACCGCACGCGAGCACCGCGGTCCAAACGCCGAGCGCGTCGGTCGGCGCGATGAGCGCGCGCGTCGCGGCGTCGCGCGTTCGGCGCGTTCGGGACGCACCGCCGTCCCGAACGCGCGACTTCGCGCGGCGTTCGCGCGCCGGCGCGGGCGCGCGCGCGCGCGCGACCGACGCGAGCGCGTCGCGCGACATGCGCGCGATCGACGCGCGCGCGTTCGGGCGCCGGCGCGCGCGTCGCGCGCGAGGAGAGCCGCGAGAGCGTCACTTTAACGCGCGCGGTGCGGTGCCGCCGCGACGCGAAGCGAACCGACGCCGCGCTCGATGTCGTCGCTCGCGCAGCCGGCGGCGTCGCAGGCGAAGGTGCTCGTCGGCGTGCTGGCGGGGTGCGCGATCGCGGCGGTACCGTTCGCGTTCAAGACGGTTCGACAGAGGGAACAGGTGGTGGCGGAGGCGCGGGACGGGGCGTACGACGCGCGGGACGACGCTCGCAACGCGCGACTGAGCGCGAAAAAACGTTAGATTATCGTTGTAGTGATATGTGATCTGTGTGTGTGTTCGTTCACGCGCGCGTGGGCTGGCTAGTGTGTGGGTGGTACTACAGAACGGGGCTGCGCTACGCGACGGGCTCGTCGGCTACGCGCGGCGGCGCGGCGGCGGCTCGCGCGCTCGGCACGAGTCTCGGTAACGCGTCCTTGATGTGCTGCAAACTGCGCACGAGAAGCTCTTCAGATTCTGGCACGGAGTCGAGGCTGTGCACGGTGCGGCGATCGTTCACAGGGTCGGTGTGGACGACCAATTGAAACGTCGGCGACAGGAGAATTTCGCGCTCGTCGTAAAAGTTGACTTGAATCGTTTTGTTGGATAAACGCCACATGACGCCCTTGGAGGTGCGGAGCCAGCTCTTTACGTATGGTGGCATCGTTTGTGGATCCCGCGCGCGCGACTCGCCGTCGTGCGAAAGACCGCCGATGGACTGGTACACCGAGCCGCGATGTTTGGTGTCGGAGAGATACTCGCGGAAATGCCCGGCGAGCAAAACCTTCTTCGCCACGTCACGACCATACTTTCGCGCCTCTGCGGGATAGACAAGCATGCGACCGAAATCGCTCCCTAGTGCTCGCGCCTTCTCAGGATCGATCACGGTGTCTTCGATCGGGGGATCGGGGTTTTGCGAGTGCGGCGACGCCATGTACACGATGGGCGAGTCGGCGGTCCCCTCCATAAACATCATTCTTGTATCGTCGTTGAACGCCACGCCAATCGTGCCATCGCTCAGTTTATACCCCATGCCGTACTTCGATGTGAAATCGACCCACGAATCGACCCATAGATGCGGGAAGTAGCTCGCCATCGCGCGAGATTCGTCTTCAGAATCCGTGCGCAATTGCAAACTGTCGAGCTTGTCGCCCAGAAGCGACGTGGGGTGGCCGGTCTCGATATCACCGTCGGTCGAAGCGCTCGCGTACTCCGGTTCGCGACACCGATTCGTCGCGAGCAGTCCATTGGAGGCGCTTTCCACCGCTACGACGTCTCTCTCCATCGCCCTCGCGTGCGCGCCCGCCGTGAGCCTATTCTGATCTAAACTTTGCAGCGGCGAACGCAATTGCTGCGTCGCCGCGGACGGATTCGTCGCCTTCGATGGCGCTTCGGCACAGATTGTGTCACCGTCTCGAGCGTCGAGTCTGCGCGATTTCGTCACCGGCTTTTTCGGTGACGATACCGTCGTCGTCTTTGATCGTCGTTCGACGTACGGCGCCGGCTTTTCGTCAGCTAATTTCCAGTCCTCCGCACCGAGCTTCATGAACGGGTGCGCCGCTATCTGTTGCAATGTCGGTCGCTTCTCGGGCTCGGCGCTCAGAGCGGCGCGAATCAAATCCTTGGTAGAGTCCGCGATCGGAGGGTCATCTGGTATGTCGTACTCGTTGGCTCGAATGCGTTTGTACGTCAACTTGACATCCTTGGTTTGAAACGGCGGCGAGCCGAAGAGCAACGTGTACAGAATTACCCCCAACGACCACGTATCGACTTCGTAGGAGTGACCGGGACCTTCTTTACCCTTGAGAACTTCTGGTGCGATGTAATTCGGTGTCCCGCAAATCGTCCTTCGCCGCTCGTCGTCGTGATCCATCGCGCACGCCAAACCGAAATCTCCAATCTTCACTCGCTTCGCCGCGCCGAGCTTATTCAACTCGGCGTCCGTTCCAGGTCCGCCGCCCTCCGCTTTGATCTCCTCCAACCCTTCTTTGGTCAAAAACAGATTTCCGAGCTTCAAGTCTCTGTGAATCACTCGCATCGCGTGCAGGTGCGCCGTCGCCGACACCGCCTCTCGCATGTAACACGCCGCCGCCATCTCTCTCATGGCACCGCGAGACTTTACGATATCCGCCAACGTCCTGTTCGAACACATCTCCATCAAGATGTACACGTGATTATCGTCCTCGAAACAACGCTCAAACCGCACCACTTGATCGCACGAGACGCTCTTGTGAATCCGAATCTCCGTCACCATCTTCTTCCTCGCCCGCGGTTTCTCCAGCGTCGACTTCGCCACCACCTTACACGCGAACGACCTCCCCGTCGCCGCTTCCTGCACCGCAAACACCACCGCGAACCCTCCTTTCCCTAACGCGCGTCCTCGAATGTACCGCCGCGCCCGCTTCGCGCCGTCGCCGCCGTCGTAATACTCCGTGATGACGCGCGGACACCTCACCTCCTTCGCTCGATCTTGCCTGCGTCGCCGTCGCCGCGTCTCCGACCGTCAGTCGCGCGTTCGCGCTTACCACCGCGTTTCTCGATCCTCACCGCGCGCCCTCGTCGCCCGCGCCGCCGTCGATTCGCCCGCGCGCGTCGTCATCGCGAATTTCAAATTTCAAATCGCGTCCCGTCGCACCTCGGCGTTTTCTTCATCGGCGCGTCCTCGCGCGCGAGCGCCGCGGACGGCGTCGCGTCGTTCGCGCGGCGATTTCTCGGCGCGATGTTTTCATCGTTCAGCAGCGACATCGCGCGCGCGCGCGTCTCGCGCGTCGCGTTAAGACGTACATCCGGGGACGCGCCGACGGTCGCCGGCGTCGGTCCGCGCTCGACGCGCGTTGACTTTTGTTTTCGCGCGACGCGACGGCTCGGACGTCGCGGGCGCGACGACGACGCGGGAAAAAAGTGACGGTCGCGACGGTGGCGCGCGGTCGCGCGGTGCGCTCGCGATCCGACGCGCGCGACGCGCGACGGCGCGTCGTCGCTCGCGGTTTCTTCGCGCGGAACGCGAACCGACGAATATCGGAGACGACGACGACGACGAATATCGGAGACGACGACGACGACGGCGACGGCGCGCACACCGCGGCGCGCCATGCGTCGATTCCGAAGGGCCGTGTTCGCGAAGCGCGCGCCCGCGGGCGTCGTCGTCGCGACCGTCGCGCCGTCGCGAAGGTTTCGGACGTCGGACGCGCCGCGCGCGCGGTCGCTCGCGCGCGAGATTGGACGCTTCGCGCGGCGCGCGTGGACGCGCTTTTGGGCGAACGTTTGGGGCGACGGCGAGGTCGATCCGCCTCGGCCGCGCGTGCTGGTGAAGGTGCGCGCGTGCTCGTTGAATCCGGTGGACGCCAAGTATCTGTACGGCGATAAGTGTCCGAGGATGTTTCGGCCGTTCGTGCGCGGCGTCGTGGACGGCCGAGGCGTGGGATTTGACTTTAGCGGCGTCGTCGTCGAGGCGGACGCGAACGCGGAATTTAGACGAGGTCAAGCCGTGTTCGGGGTCGCACCGCCGCTTGAGGGCGCGTGCGCTGAGTACGTGGAGTGCTACGCCGATATGATCGCGGAGAAGAGCGCCAACATGACGCACGCCGAAGCCGCGGCGATCGGCCTGTGCGGCGCGACGATTTGCCAAGCGCTCGACGCGTTTTGCAAAGTCGTTCCGTCGCCCGTGCTCGTCATCGGCGCCTCTGGTGGATTGGGTCATTTAGCGGTGCAAATCTGCAAATACGAGGGCGCAGAAGTCGTCGGCGTTTCGTCGGCGCGAAATTTGGAGTTTGTGCGTTCGCTCGGCGTCGACGCCGCGGCGCCGTACGACGATCCGGACTCGACGTTGGAAGAACACCTCGCCGAATGGGGGCACGGTCACAAGAAGTTCAAGCTCATACTAGACACGGTCACGTCCAACGCCGCGGTGGACGCGCAGTACGATTACTGCTCGCGCCTGCGCGAAATCGTCGACGATGACTGTCGCTACGTAAAGTTCGGAGGAACGCCCACGCAATGGGCGTTCGCCCACATTCGTCGCATCGGGTTGACAGTGCCGTTCTCCGACTTTCACAAGCGCGCGCCACCGTTCTGGATCTACTTCCGCGGCCTCGAGCGCCAATTGCGCTACTTGCGAGACATGTACGACGCCGGCGACTTGAAACCGCGCGTCGGTAATCGCTTCCCGTTCACGAACGACGGCGTTCGCGACGCGCTCGCTCTCTTGCGCTCGCGCCGCGCCGTCGGTAAAGTCATCATCGACATCGATGAAAATTGAATACACGAACACCGTCCCGCGCGGCGGCGCGCCGTTTTCAAATCGCGACAGCTGCGCCGCGCCTCACACATCGTCGCGCGTCGCGCGCGTCTTCCGCGGCCCCACCGAACGCGGCGCGGTGGCGAAGCATGTCGCGCGACGACGATTGCGACCTGAGTCCGCGCGAGATCGCGTCGCCGCGCGACGCCGACGACGAGGGCGATGATGTTCGCGTCGTGTGCATCGACGAAGGCGACGACGCGACGCCGCGCGCGCGCGCGTCCGCGGACGCGCCGGACGCGACGACGTCGACGCGAGCATTCCCAGACGCGTCCACGGCGCCGGACGCGCGCGCGGCGCGGTTCAAACCGGAACTGAGCGTCAAGTCGTACTTTAAGAAGATTGAACCAAACGACGCGCCGCGCGACGGCGACGCGACGACGCCGGAGGACGCCTCGCCGAAGCGTCGGCGAGGGTTGGTGAAGATTGAATTCGAAAAGGACAGGCGCGAATTCACGACGAAGGCGATCGGGGGATGTAAGGTGAAGTTTCCGGAGGGACTGAATCCACATCCGGCGCAGACGATGACGATGTCGAGCATCATTCGAGCGTTGACGAAACGCGAGCACGCGATGATTGAGTCGCCCACGGGGACGGGGAAAACGTTAGCGCTGTTGTGCGGGGCGTTGGCGTGGCAGGAACGAGAGGTGGCGCTTTCGATGGAGAAGAACAAGGGCTATTGGTCGGAAAAGATGAAGTATCAAACGGCGCGGAACGCGTACGTAGACGCGGTGGCGAACGGGAAGACGCCGACGGTGGAGCGCGGCGTCGGTTGGGCCTCGAATGATCCGTATTTTCCGAATCCGCACGGTTCGACGCTCCGACCGAAGATTTTCATCTGTTCGCGAACGCATTCGCAGATTAATCAAATTTTGCGTGAACTCAAGCGAACGGGGTATTCGCCGCGGTACAGCGTGCTGTCCTCGAGACAACGGATGTGCCCGATGGAAAAGAACGACGCGCAGTGCAAAGAATTACTCGGCACTGGAGTGGCTCAACAGAGCGGTCGCACGGCGTGCGGGTTTTTCAATCGACACAAGCACGTGTCGTCGAACATGGAGCGATACCCGAAGGCGGGCGAAGAAGGCATGTTTCCGAGCGCGTGGGACATGGAAGACTTTGAGCGCGTCGTGAATGAAATCGAAGGTTGTTCGTTTTACGCACTTCGCGAGATGGTGAAGACCGCGGATTTGATCTTTTGCCCGTACAATTATCTGTTTGACGTGAACATTCGACGAAAGATGAAGATAGATCTGAAGGACGCCGCCGTCATCATCGATGAAGGGCACAATCTTGAAGACGTGTGCAGAGAAGGTTCGTCGATTGAGTTTTCGCTCGACACCATCGGAAAAGGTATGGATGAGTTGTCGAAGACTTGGGGGAAAATCAACAACGAAACGAGTTTGATCGCCAGATTCTTTCGAGCGATTTCCGCGTTCATGGAGGGTCTTTTCTGCACCAACACCGCGCCGACGACGGTGATTCAATCGAACCAGCTCGAGTACTTCGTAAACGACATGCTGAAAACATTCAACGCGGTGGGTGAGTACACGCAGGACATCATAGACGTCGTAGAAAAGTTACTCACTGAGGACAGCAATTTGATGTCGCCTATCATCGCGCCGCACATTACGTTCGCCGGAGATCTAGCCGAAGTTTTGCAAAACGCCGTCAAGCACGCGGCTGCGTACAACATTTTCATCGGCTCGCGGGTTGAAATCGACGGCGATGAATGTCCAGGTATGGTGATTCAGTGCATGAAGCCGTCAGTCGCGTTTCACGCCGTTGCGGAGAAAGCGCGCTCGGTAATCATCACCTCTGGTACGTTGTCGCCGATGAATACGTTCGAGGCGGAGCTCGCCGAGAAGTTTCCGACGAAAATCGAAGCGCCCCACGTGGTGCCAAACGATCACGTGTACGTCGAAGTGACGAGCGCGATTGGCGAGGTGACGTACAAGGCGACAGATGGACACGTCCAAGGACCGAAGTTCGCGAAAAAGTTGGGCGAATACTTGTTGAAATACGCTCAAGTCATCCCGGGAGGGATGCTCGTGTTTCTTCCAAAGTATAGTCTCATCGACCGCGTCTTGCGCGAATGGCACGTGACTGGTTTGTTTGGGAAGATGAACGATTACAAACGCGTCGTCGTGGAAACGCGGGGCGCGCGAGGTTTCCAGGACACCCTGAACGAATTCAATCTCGGAAACACGAACGGTAAAGGATCGTTGATGCTTGCCGTGTACCGCGGTAAAGTGTCCGAAGGTATCGATTTCAAAGACGACAGCGCGCGGGCTGTGTTTTGCGTCGGCATTCCGTTTCCGAGCGTCTACGACATCAAGGTGAAGGCGAAGAAAGAATTTAACGATTTACCCGTTTCTCGAGCGCAAGGCATGCTATCGGGCGGCGAGTGGTACCGCGCGCAGGCGTACCGCGCGTACAACCAAGCGCTCGGTCGTTGCATTCGCCATCCGAAGGATTACGCCGCGTTGTTCCTCGTCGACTCGCGTTTTCGCGAAAGTCGTTGGATGCTGAACAACATCTCTAAATGGATTCGCAACAACGCGCAGGCGTCCGACGACGTCAATCAAAGCGTGCGAGTGGTGGATGGATTCTTTAAGCGCCTTCGCGGCGCATCCGACGGAAACGCGCCGGCGGGGTCGACGGCAAAGCACGAGGAAACTCAACAAAAAGAAAATCTCCTCTGCGGCCTGGGGTGCGAGAAAAACGCCGCGCTCTGCGCCGCGCTCGAGAGACTCCACGAAGCGAGTATGCTTTCGCCCGAGGAGCCGATGAAAGTGAACGCGTATGCGAAAGCGTTGACGTCCATTCGCGCGTTGAAGTACGAAGTCACGAGTGGCGCGAAGATGAGTAAAGCGGGTCCCGACAAAGTGCAGCACGTCGGACCGTCCATGGGCGCGCAAATCGATTTCTTTCTCAAGCACGGCGTCTTCGAACGAATGGAGTATTACGAGCGCAAAGAGCTTCCCCCGTCGTCGGCGAAGTAGAACTGAAATGTAAATGTACAATAAATAGCTTTGGTAATACGAATACAAACGCGCGCATCGTTTAGAACCGCCGACGCGCCTCCGCGCTCGCCTCTCGCGCCTCGAAAAATCGCGACAACGCGATCACCGCCGCGTGCGTGACGCTCAACGACTCGATCAAGCGTCCCATCGGTATGCTACACAGCGCGTCGCACAGCGCCAGCTCTCGCTCCGACAACCCATCCGCCTCGTTCCCGAACACGAGCGCCAATTTCCCTCCGTCTTCGCCTCCTCCCGGATACGCCGCCGTCAGCGCCGCCAAATCGTCGAATCGCGCGCGCGACGCCTCCGCCTCCGCGTCGTCGAGCCTCCACGGATGAAATCCGACCACCGTTCCCACCGTCCCGCGCAGCGCGTCCTCCAGGCTCGCGTGCGCGTCCGCCGCGCTCGGCACCAACCACTGCGCCCCCTTCGCCGCGTTCACGCACGCGCGGCACTCGACGTCGCACAGCGGCGTCGCCACGCGAAAATCGCAGCACTCGAACGCCGCGCACGCCCTCGCCATCGCCCCGACGTTCGACGCCGTCTTGGGCGAGCAGAATATCACGCACACGTCGCGAAGCGTCCCCGGCGGGTCCTCGAGCGCGCCTCGCGGGCCGCGGCGAAGCGACGCCGCCCAGCGGTCGCGATGTCGGTTATCGCCGCGCCGCGCGCCGCGCGCGCGCTTCGCCGCGCCCTCGCGCGCCGGTTCGCCCGCGGGACGCGCGCCGCGCGCCGCCGCGAACATGACGCTTTTCGCGGCGACGAATGGCGCGTCACATCGCCGCGCGCTCGACCGCGCGCGCGCCGGCGCGCATGCGCTTCGAGCTCGACCCCGACGACGTCTTCTACCGCGCCGCGGACGCGCGCGCGTCGCGCGACGACGACGACGACGCGAATCGCGTGCGCGTCGAGGTGCACTTTTCGGGACATCGCTCGACGCTCGACGCGAATTGCGACGCGGTGCGCGCGACGATCGCGCGCGTCGCGCGCGGACACGTGTGGGCGCGCGATGCGCCGCGCGTGGCGCCGATCGCGGGGTCGAACGCGTGCGAGTGGTCGGTGTGGGTCGGAGACGACGTCGACGACGCGTGGTTGGCGGCGGCGTGCGCGCTCGAGACGTCGAGCGAGCGCGCGGACGTCGCGCGCGCGGTGCGAGTCTGGGACGACGACGGGGAGTTCACGCTGATCGAAACCGCGGAGGCGCTGCCGGCGTGGGTGACGCCGGAGCGCGCGACGGGGACGACGTTTTTGGTGAAGGGCGAGCTGGTGGTGCGGGACGGCGGGGCGACGGAACGCGCGGGGGGCGGGGCGAACGCGCGAGCGCGGACGAACGCGGCGTTGGAGACGCTCGACGACGCGGAGAGGATGCCGGAGGAAGCGCAGAAGATTTTGAGGGCGAGAACGGACGCGGCGACGCGCAAGGCGAAGGAAAATCGTCACGACGCGTTTGCGATTATGCCGAGGCGCGTCGCGCGCGTGCTGCGACGAGAACCGCAACTCGTGGCGGCGGCGATCGAGAGTTTGCGAGCGCGCGATCCCGCGGGCGTGCGCGCGGCGGCGAAGATGACGCACTTCGAGCCGGTGGATTTTCACCCGACGCTGGTGCGAATGTCGCGATGGTTGTTCTCGGAAATCAGTCGCGAGCGTTTCGAAGCGCCCGAGCGATATCCGATGCCGCCAAAGAGCGCGGATGATTTCATCGCGCGCGAGCTCGGGATGAAGATCGCGTGCGGGTTCGAGATGTTACTCGCCGATCGCGGACCGGTCGTCGACGCGTCCGCGAGCGACGCCGAACCGGTGGACGATCGGGCGTGGACGACGTTTAAGGCGAGTTTGACGGAGAACGGGTATTTTAGAAACGAAATGGTTGGAAGCGCGATGTACAGGACGCTCCTGGCGAACGCGGTGCGCGAGTACAACGCGTCGCCGCAAGCGTCGACGTCTCGCCGTGCGCAACGTTCGGCGCCCGCCGAACGCGTTCGCGAGATTCTCGCCGCGCCCGAGAGCGACGACGACGCGTTGCGCGCGGCTTCGCCGAGCGACGCGAGCGATGAGACTTGGCTTCTTGAAGCCGACAAAGCGCTGAACGAGGAGTTAGCCAAGCTAGAAAAAGAGCGCGAGCGCACGGTGTGCGACGCGACGAGGAGCGCGAGATCGTTCGTCGAGCGCGAATCCGGATTCGAAGGCGTGGAGACGCGATCGCGGCGGGTGAATCACAACGCCGCGCCGGGCGCGTGTCCGGGTGATTTAAACATCCCCGACGGCGATGCCGGGTTCAGCTTAGACGCTCGAAAGTTCCTCAGCGAACTCGGCAAGGCGCTCGCGATCGAGGACGACGACAAGTTGCGACGGTACCTGGACGCCGACGGCGCGGACTTTGATTCCGACGACTCCGACGACGACTTCAATTTCCCCGACGACTCCGACTCCGACGCCGCGCGTCGCCGCGCGCGCGACTCCGACGACTTACCCGAGGACGATTTCTTCGCGTCGTCTTCCGATTCCCTCGACGCGGACTCCACCGACTTCGTCCACGTCGGCGACGACGCCCCCGACAGCGACGACGACGACGACGACGACGCCTTCGCCGCCCACTACGACGCCGTCCTCCGCCAACAACTCGCGTCCACCGACCTCGACGTCACGCCATCCGACGCCACCGACGCCGACGTCTCCGCCGCCCTCGCGCGCGGTTTTCTCCACAGCGCCTCCGCCGACGCCTCGCGCGCCGGTCCCGCCGCGAGTCTCCTCGCCGCCGCCGGCGTCCCCGCCGACGTCGCCCGCGCGCTCCACCTCCACCGCCCCGACGCCCCGTGACGTCGCCCCGACGTCGACGTTCGCTCGCATCGCGCATTTAATCCGATCCGTTCCGGTCGCGCGTCCCGAGCGTCCCGAGCGTCCTTCGCCGTCGTTCGCGCCTTCGCGCTCGTCGCCGTCCCGAGCGTTTATTTAAATTATTTAAACCGTCACCCTGAGGGCGTCGTAATTTTTATGCAAATTGAGATTGAAATCGCGTCGTCTTCCGCGTCCGACGCCGCGCCGCACTCGCCGACGGCCGTCATGCCCCCCGGCGACGCGCGCGACGGCGCGACGGCGCTCGACGTCGCCGCGCGCGCGGCGTCGCGCGCGGACGACGACGCGTGGGACGCGCACCACGACGCCCTGCTCGCGTGGTCCGTCGCGGACGGCCGCGAC
>Ga0206682_10000041_pt1 | contig 109239 bp, 86 predicted proteins | sample M240m12015metaG_FD_155444 | JGI IMG/M metagenome (GOLD analysis project Ga0206682, IMG submission 155444) | Ammonia-oxidizing marine archaeal communities from Monterey Bay, California, United States - M2 40m 12015 | ecosystem: Environmental > Aquatic > Marine > Intertidal zone | place: USA... | reverse complement strand
GTTCGTTGAAAGTCCCTTCGTCTTCATCCGTCGCGTTTGTATGGGGGCGACCGTTGGCCGAACCATGAGCCAAGGGGACTTGCCGGTTATTCATGGATCAAACTGGGCCCCTAAGAAGGCGTTGAATTTTTCACAACCGTTGCACGCAGATGCAGCACGTAGAGAAATTCTACGCTTTGTTGCCCAACGGCATGATGGCCATTTGTTCCTCGTCGCCAATGTATGGGATGTCTTGATTGAGAACGAGTCCAAACAGTTTGAAGGTCCTTCATGGCACGATTTTAGTCAGCGATTTGTCGATGCCGTTCACCGCGGCCTCGTAGCACAAGTCGATGCCAAAATGAAAGACGATTCGGAAGTCGAAGTCATTCCACGACGAAACCTCAAGATGTTCCTTGATCGGCGTGCTCAACACTTCCTTCTTGATTTACGATTGGTATTTCGTCGACTTGCTCATTACATGTCTGTCACTATGGAGCAACGCCTCGAATGGCAAACCATGATGACTCGAACAAGGATGCTTGATGATGAGTTGAAATCTATTTTTACTGAAGGGGTCGAAACTCCAGACGGCTCTACTTTCGGTGGCAAAGGCTTCCGCTCAACGTGGCAAGAGGGTGTAGTCGCTGTTGCTACAGCCCTTGAACGCCATACAGACGCTCCTCGAACAGCACGGCCCGGCTTTGGATACAACGGCGATTTGATTGCTCCTATGATTCGTGATATTGGTCTTGGTCTTGCTATGGGTGATACTCCTCTGGACGTGATGGCTGCTAATCTTGGTAAAGCCGGTTCCAATCAAAACGGCGGTTGGGATAATGCTGGCGGACGAGATTTACACGTTGGTGCTTGGCATGTCGGTGTTCTTCCGCCAACTGCTCCACTGCCAATTGCGAGTGTCACTATGACTGGTCTAGCGTTCGCTGCATGGCGGCAAAACTTGGACCGTTTCCATGTCGCTTGCATTGGTGAAGGTGCTTCCTCATCCGGTGAGTTTTGGGAAGCAATGAATCTTGCTGGAGCCCGTGGACTCCCTATTACTTACATTCTTCAGAACAATCAAATTGCACTTGACACCTCTCCAATCAAACAATCTGGTGTTGAGATTTGGGCTGATAAAGCAGATGCTATGGGATTCCCTGCTTGGACAATTGACGGCTCTGACCCCGCAGCATGGTTCGCCAGTACCGCATCTGCTCGTGAGTTTGCGCTCGAAGGTGGTGGACCCACCCTCATTCACGTGGAAACTATGCGTGGCTGTGGTCATGCTCATCACCACGATGACCTCTACCTTGGAAACGAATCTGGAACTCCTCCCGGATATGTAGATCGTGATTTACTCGAATACTGGGAGGCCAAAGACCCTCTTCCAACCCACCGTCAATTGTTATTGGATCTCGGTCTTGAAGAATCCACTCTTGCCGAAATGGAGGATGTTGAGCAACGAGATATTGCTGCTGCTCGTCAAGAATTGGAAGATATGCCATGGCCAGAACCTGAATCGGTTACGAAGGGTGTAACTTCTCTCAACGATGCTGAAACGCATGAAGAACGCTTTACACGTCTCTCGGCCATTGGAGAATCGGATTATTCAGACTCGCCTTTGGAGATCGGTGTATCAACCCTTACTTACGCAGAAAAAGGCGGGTGGACGTACGCCCGTTCAATTCAGCAAGCAATGGCAGATATTGCAACTCGTCACGGTGATGATTGTATGTTCATCGGTGAAGACATGGAAGTTGCAGGTGCTTTTGGTATGAACATGGCGCTGAAGAACGCAGGACATACGGACAAATTGATTGACATGCCACTGTGCGAGGCTGCGATTGTTCATACTGGCGTAGGTGCAGCTCTTTCTGGAATGAGGCCTATGGTTGAAATTCAATTTGGCGGCTTTGCCGCTCTCGGGTTTAATGCTCTTGTCAATAACGCAGCAATGCTTCGCTGGCGATGGGGGGCAGAATGCCCAATGACCATCCGAATCCCACTTGGTGCTCGGACTCGCTCAGGGCCTTTCCATGCAAACATGATTGAGTCGTGGTTTGCAAACGACCCCGGATTGGTTGTTGTTGCTGCAGGAACTCCACAGGATGCCTATGATTTGCTTATGGAAAGCGCCGAACTTAACGACCCAGTGCTGTTCCTGGAACACATAGGATTGTATGGGCTGCGTGGGGGATTAACCGGTTGGGGCCAAAACATCAACCAAAAGGTCGACACTGAAGCAGTGAAAAAAGCAATTGCAAACGGTGAACGATACAAACTTGGTAAAGCCGCAGTCGTACGTGGTGGTCGCGATGTGACCCTCGTGACGTGGGGTTCTATGCTCCACGTCGCACAACAAGCTGCTGAGCAACTTGCTTCTGATGATATCGAAGTGGAGATAGTGGATTTGCGAACATTGCTTCCCTTCGATGCTCAAACATGTATCGATTCAGTGATGAGAACAGGACGCCTTGTTGTCTTGCAAGAAGGTCAATGGTGCGGTGGACTCGGACACAGCATTCAGAGCAGAATCCTCGAGTCATGTTTCTACACTCTCGAGTCTGCTCCACTTGTAATCGGGGCACTTGACACACCTGTGCCGTTCTCACCACCGCTTGAAAATTTCACGATACCATCTGTGGAACATGTCGTGAAAATATTGCGAATGACGGCTCAATCTTGAGCCTTTTTATTGCTTTCATCCAGTTTGAGACGCACAAAAAGTTCTGCTGCAATCCATGCTCCGCAGACGGTCATAAAAATATAGAAGGGGATGCTCGAAGACATTCCCGCAATAATATTAGGGCCGAAAGTCCGAGCAGGATTCATTGATGCTCCGGTTAGAGGCCCGAAAAAGTACGCAAGTACAGCCACAACGAACCCAACGAAAACGGCAATGGAAACATGCGTTTTCGAACGCAATACGATCCAGTAAATGCTTGCCATTAATGCGAACGTGATGAACAGTTCAATCATACTTGCACTTGCTATGGATACATCATCTGCAATTGACGTTGGCCCGACGCCACCAAGGCAAAAGGCGGCGAATAAGGCGCCGCTTAGTTGTGAGGCAATGTAAGGAATAACAGCTTCTTTTTCGAGGTGCCCACTTCTAAAAAACGCTAGAGAGACCGCTGGATTAATGTGCGCTCCACTGATTGGTTGGAAGATGAGTATAGCAACGGTGACTGCTGCGCCAAAACTGATGGAAACAACTGCACCTGATGCGCCAAGAGCGATGCTTCCACACCCGACTCCAACCATCAATGCAGTTCCGAGAAATTCGGCCATACATCGCCGCAGCATGTCAAATCGTTCAGTGAGTCAGTTATGTGCTTTGCTCACGCCATACTCTGCGGGGTGAAGGGAACCGTGAAGAAGTAAGGATTCTTGGTTGCTCCTATGGGGTCCGACGACAGAGTGATGGGCATCCCTCAACTTATTCATTTTCAGACGCTCGTTACAACCGGAGCATTGTTTCTTGGTATCGTTGCAGTACGCGTTTTAGAACAATCCGCAGGAATTGACAGCCTCCTTCTCACCGCCGTTATTGCTTGTCTTGCACTCGGTCTTCTCATTTTTTCCGCTGATTTTTTCATTGAAGGGGCGAAAGGGTTGGCTCGACGTGGCGGTTTACCGGAAGTCGTCATTGGTTTGACGATTGTTTCGATTGGAACTTCGCTTCCTGAAATCCTCGTTACAACCACTGCCGCATTGGATATTCCATCTTCACCCGAAGTCGCAGATTTCGCAATCGGCTCAATCCTTGGTTCGGTTTTCGTTCAAATTACTCTGATTATGGGTATTGTAGTGGTCAAAAACGGACTTAAAATCCGCGAATCATGGCTCAAGCGAGACGGTCTCATCATGTTGCTTGCAGTCCTCCTTTTGACTTTCTTTTTACTTACCAACTATGTCCTTGAACGATGGGAAGCAGGCATCTTGGTGGGTCTATACATCACCTACATTGGATGGTTGTTGAAGCACAGGAAAGTTATCCAACTGGAAGAAGAGGAAAATCGCGATGAGGTCGAAGTCCGTGGCTCAAACTGGACGACTGCAGCTTACACAATTATGGTAATTGGAGGTCTTGCTTTCGCCGTTTTCGCTGCGCATCATCTCGTAGAATATGCAAGCATGATTGCTCTTGAGTTGAAAGTTCCACAAGCCATAGTAGGGACTACCGTGTCCGGAATCGGTACATCATTGCCCGAATTGACGATTGCTATAATGGCATCAAAGAGAAGCCAGGGCGTTGCAATTGGAACTCTGATCGGCTCGAACATCACGGACCCATTGCTTTCAATCGGACTCGCAGGAGTTATTCATCCACTCGCAATTTCTTCTCAAGGATTTGACTTCATTGTCTACATACTCATGCCATTCACGGTCGTTGGATGCGGAATTGCGTTGCTGATGATGCGGACGTCTTACGAGTTCAAGAAATGGGAGGGTTACACAATGATTCTCATCTATGTTCTCTTCCTTATCGTATTGGAATCCTACAACCGAAAATGGATAACGTTCTGAAACAATGAAGAAATAAGGGGCGACTCCTTGGGTTGTCCATGGTGAACTTCCAACTGGACGAGATGCAAGAGATGCTGAGGGAATTGGCACATGAGTTTGCTGTTGATGAAATCCGTCCACATGCCGAACACTGGGATGCAGAGTCTATTTATCCCAAAGAAGCAATCCAAGCCGCACATGAGATGGGATTGCTCAATTTGCATATCTCAGAAGACTATGGTGGTCCGGGTCTCGGTTCTATGGAAGAAGTACTGGTGAACGAGGAACTCGCATGGGGTGACCCTGGTTTTGCGACAGCAGCATACGCCACATCATTGGCTTGTGCTCCAATTATTACAGGGGCAACCGAGGAACAGAAACAGAAATGGTTGCGGATGGTTTCTGAAGAAGGCAAACTCGCCTCCTATGCAGTTACTGAACCAGGAGCGGGTTCTGATGTGGCAGCGTGTAAAACTTCAGCCGTTCGAGACGGAGATGAATACGTCATTAATGGCTCGAAGATGTGGATTACAGGTGCAGGATACGCAGATTTCTTCTTTGTACTCGCAAAGACTGATGTTAATGCAGGTTACAAAGGGATGTCGGGATTCATTGTTGAAAGTTCAGCCGATGGATTTTCTCTTGGTAAGAAGGAAAGCAACATGGGACAACGATGCTCGGATACACGCTCGATACAGTTCGACGATGTCCGTATCCCGGCAGACCAATTGGTCGGCGGCTCGGAATCTGGTGGCTGGATGAACGCTATGAAGGCGTTTGACATGAGCCGCCCAAACATTGCAGCGCATGCTACCGGCCTTGCTCGAGCAGCGTACGAACACGCTTTGCAATACTCCGGTGAGCGTACTACTTTTGGCAAACCTTTGCATAAGCATCAAGCAATACAATTCATGCTTGCTGACATGAAGACCAAGATTGAAGCGTCACGAATGCTGACTTGGAAATCTGCTGCTGATTCTGATGCAGGTGTTCAAAACACGGAATCTGCAGCCCACGCAAAGCGTTTTGCCGCAGACACGGCCATGGAAGTCTCGACCGATGCAGTCCAGGTTTACGGCGGATACGGCTATTCGGAGGAATACCCGGTTGCTCGCCTCATGCGAGGTGCTAAGGTTATGCAAATCTACGAGGGTTCATCGCAAGTTCAAAAGATGATTATTGGTCGAGAAATAACCAAGCATCTATGATTCTTTGTCGTGGAACTTGTCGGCCACGTGATTCCAAAAATCCGTTAAATGGTCGTCTCTCTTCCTCTTTTTTTCCTCGATAGCTTCTCTTTGTGCCTCTAACTCTTCATCGTTTTCTTCCTGGAGTTCAAGAAAATCTTCCAAAGATTGCATTTCCTCTATCATTCGTTGATTTTCATATTCGTTATTTTGATGGTACATCTCTTCTTCGTGTTCTTCTTCCATCCAATCATGTCCGTATTCGGCCATCTCTTCGGTCACAATCATTGTATCTTGAAAAATCATAATGTTTGCTAGCATCTGACGAGTACATACAATGAACTGAGCCAACAAAGGGATTTCCATTGCCGTTTGAATATCGTTGGAGAGCGATAAAATCACTGTGACTATTTGGTCGCCGATAGGCAGGTTCTGTTCGTTAGCATGAAGGCACAACTGGGCGCAGTAATTGTTTTGATCCACAATGTCACTTTCGCGCCTTCCAGCGTTCACTGAATAATTCCAACCGTTATCATGGTCGAATATGTCGTGGTGACCATGGTATTTCGCATAGATTTCGTACCAGCGTTTTGATTCTCCTTGAACCCTCACCTTGATCTCAGTTTGCGTGAGAAGCACAAGGGTTGCAGAGGTTGATTTAACGACTCCTTGAAGCATTTCGACGGAACGAAGTTCTGGTTCGGACATTCTGTAACTTTCTTGGGACATGAAGGCCGATGAAATCGAGTCTATATCAAGAGCAAAAGACAAAGCCACTCACCTCATAACATCCCCATGGCACGACCTTGTCCGGCAATTATACTCGCAGCCGGCGCAAGTCAACGGCTTGGACAACCCAAATCACTGGTGCGTATTGGTGATACAACCCTTGTCGGTATGGCGTACCAAAAATTGGACAAAGCCGGTTGTTCTCCAATTGTAATAGTTACTCGAAGTGAACTCGCCTTCGAGATCATGCAACAGACGATTGGCTCGAATGTTCTTTCAAACCCTTCTCCTGAAAAGGGGCGAACTGGCAGCCTTCAGTGCGGAATCTTATCGCTTGCAGGTGACAAAGGTCGCATTCCAAGAGGCGTGATTGTCGCCCCAGTTGACCGGCCAGGATGGAACATTTCTCATGTCAAGTCTCTCCTTGAGTCGAACGTCTCTTCCGCTCTTGCTTCTCAAGGTCGCAAAGGCCACCCCATTTTTTTGGATAACGCTGCAATCGAATCCATTTTGACATCGAATGCCGATGTACCATTAAGAGACATTGTCAAGTTCTCCGAACATCTTGTTGATGCTCCTCTTCTCGATTTGAATATCGACACGCCAGAAGACTTGGAAACTCTATCAATTCATGAGCAAGAACTCCTCAATGGCGTGTGACTCGATATCGCAAAGGGTATGTGTGACTGCCTGCAGCATCGTACATGACTGCAGCGGTGATGGCATGGGCCTTGTCGCGGTTGGCTGGCGGGCAACGTGTCGTTCTTGCCAGTGTTGTAGAAACTGCAGGCAGCGTTCCAGGTAAGGTTGGTGCACGGCTTGCCATGTCTATGAATCAAGATTGGACGGGAACGGTTGGCGGTGCGGGCTTGGAGATGAAGGTCTTGGCACGATGTCGAGAACTGCTCACTTTGAATCCCACACCGTATGGCGAGGTACTCCGTTTCGGACTCAACAAGGGTGCGAAGGGCTATGAAGTGAAACCTCTTGATTCACTGTGTGGGGGTCAAGTTACCCTTTCGATTGAGGTGATGATACCGATGCCGCATGTGTTGTTGATGGGTGGTGGGCATTGTGGGCAAGCGATTGCAGCCTCTCTTGATGCCCTTGGCTGGAAACACTCGGTGCACGACACACGTCCCGAATTTGCGGACTCAACCTTGTATCCCAATGCGCTCTCAAATTCAAGTGACACAATTGATTCCTTTTTTGCCAAAGAAAATCTCCAATCTATGGGCCGCTTTTCAGATATCCTTTTGCTCGGTCATGATTGGAGTGAAGACCAAGAGCGTCTTCTAAAATTGCTACACATGTACAACGACAACGATGCACTTCCAGACGGTGCAAGTGGACCCCGTATTGGCGTCATTGGTAGCCGTTCTAAGTGGCAAGCATTTGAGAAATCTTGCCGAAGTGAAGGCATTTCTCAACCTATTCTTGACGCAGTGATTTGTCCTATTGGACTGAACATTGGTGCGGAATCTCCAGAGGAAATTGCTGTAGCTGTCGTAGCCCAAGTTATGGCTTCGTTCAAGAACGTCGATGCAAATTCCCCAAATTGGCGGTTATGATTCGTTTTTGGAAATGAATATTTTTTCTCTAAAGTAGCGTAACTCTTCGATGGATTCAAGAATGTCATCGAGCGCTAAGTGCGCTCCCTTTTTCTCGTATCTGCCAGCCTCTGGATACCAACGGCGGGCAAGTTCCTTGACCGTTGAAACATCAATCATTCGATAGTGCAAAAAATCCACAAGTTGAGGCATTTCCTTCTCCATGAACTTCTTGTCGTTCCATACACTGTTACCGCACAATGGAGCAGAGCCATGTGGTACCCATTCTTTGAGGAACTCAAGCGTTTGAATTTCGGCATGAGAACAAGAGACACCTTGGGTGCGAACTCGTTCGACAAGTCCACTTGCGTGGTGATGAGATGTGTTCCACTCATCCATCCCTGCTAGAAGTTCTTCTGAGACCGTAACTGCTAGGTTTGGCCCTGTGGCCAAGATGTTCAGTTCGCCGTCCGTAACGACAGTGGCGATTTCAATGATGGACTCTTTCGTGATGTCGAGTCCCGTCATTTCAAGATCGATCCAAACCAAGCGCTCATGTTCTCCACCCATGAATCGCCCAAGATGAAGCAGTTTTTCAAATGGGCGTAGGGTTCTTCAAGTCCCCGTTGGAGGGAACGCTATGACGGATGCCCAAGCAGAGGACGCGATTTCAGCGGAAGTTGTTCCGTCCTCAACGATTGACTCGAAGTCTTTGATCGCAGTTGGCATTCTGACCTTTCTCCTCATTTTCTCCTTTTTTGCGTTGTCTTTGGGCAGCGAAAGTAACCCACTCCAGACGGATGAAAAGGAGTCTTCAAGCGACGAATGGAGGGCTTTTTCAGTTGTGGCTCCAATCGATACCGGAATCAATGTTTACCATGAACACTTTCGTACCAACGAGACTTACCCCGACTGGCTTTTGGACGGCCTCGGTGTCAACAAAGTTTGTGAATTAACCTTTGAAGGTACTTGGCAAGAACGCTATGATGCTGACAAAGCATCATGCTGGGATACGTTGGTTGCTTCAGACATCGTCTACTTCCCCGGCACCAAAATTATTGGCTCATCGCCCGATGGTGACAGCGATATTCTCATTCTCGACGACCCCAGTGATGGTCACGGCTCTGCGGTTACAGGCGCAGTGTTGGATGCAAACCCAAACGCCGTCATCTTCTTTGTAGAAGGGTTCAGCACTGAAGCAGTTCTCGCAGCAGCAAATCAACCGTTGGTCGATATTATCTCCACTTCCTTCGGCGCACCAGGTTCTCTACCAGTGCCTGGGATTGAACGTGGGACAGAGGTTGCAGTTGTTGAACAAGGTAAAATGCACGCAGGTGCGGCAGACAACAGTCCATCTCCAGCGATTCAAGATGCTACAGCAGGGCCACCTTGGTCGATTGGAATTGCTGGTTATGCAGAAGAGGGCGATGACCAGAAAGAAATCATGTCCGGGTCTTACCCCGACATTTCAGCAGACTGGACTCAAGTTCTTCCAAACCACGATGACATCGAAGGATACCATGAGACATCTGGAACTTCATTCGCAACGCCTCGGACCGCAGGAATCCTGTCGTTTGTTTTGGAATCACTCCGGACCGAGTTCAATGATGACAGTTCTGGTGCATCTCCAGCAATGCGAGATGGAATGCTGGTGAACGGTTCAGATGAAGATGGAAATCCGTTCCAGGTGTCGAATAACCAAGTCCGTGAGGCTCTCAACCGTTCAGCATGGTATCCTGACCTTGATTGGGACCCAACCTCTGGGACAATGCCGATCTCTCCTGTTGCTCCATGCACCCAAACTGGATGGGGCTTGGTGAACCTCTCCAACATCCAACCGATTATTGCACATCTCAACCAGACCGCAGAACTCTCCCAGAGGCCCGGAGATGTGGTAGCATGTATGAATGCGAATCAGGAAATGCGTGAAACCTATTGGTCCGCTTACCCGTCAGCTCCTCAAACCGATTTCGTCAACTCCGTGACCGGTTCACAAGGTGCTGAACGTCGATTAGATTGATTAAACTTCAACCCAATCAATGACGATTTTTCCATTCTCATGCATGCCAACAATCGGTTTGTAACCCTCATGAGGAGTCGAGCGAATCGATTTCACAATTGCTTCAAGTTTCCCGGGTGGCAGCCGAATCTCAAATCCTAATCCAGTATCGATGGCAGCTGGAAGTACGTATTGTTCGACGACAGGCTTAGGAATGGCCTTTGAGGTTTTTTTCTTGAGTACAGGTTCAGGAAGTTGTTGTTCATTTGCTTCATCAAAGTCTTCTTCATCTTCCACAGATTCTTCCTCTTCTGCTTCAAACACTGGCTCAGGTATCTCAACTGATTCATCAGCAATGAGAACCGCTTCGTTCGTTGCCAAGCCTTCAGGTATTGCCTCTTCTGAACTGTGATAGATTTGTTCATCATTTTCGAGCCGTTGCATCATCATGAATCCCCATCCCAATGCAATAAGTCCCACTCCAATCCAGGAGAGGGATTGCATGGTGTTGCTTTCAATTCCGCTGCTAAAGCCGATGAAAGCAAATATTGAGCCATAGCCACCGATTATGCGGCGCCAGCGCGCATCATTTTCGGGCGAGTACCCTTGAATGCCGACTGCCATGAGTACTGCTGTTGCCAGCAGCCATCCAACCGTTGTTTGATTGAAATCTGCGAATATGAAATAGATTCCAGACAATGAAAACAAAACTCCAGCGATTCCGAGTCGGTCAATGAAGTCGAGGAACGCATCATCGTTTTCCCATTCAAAGAATTTGAAATCGTATACTCTGTCGTTTTGCAAGGAAAGCCAAGATACAATCAGTCCTTCGATAAGGAGAACTGAACCGAGTACTATGCCCTCTTGAATCATATCGAAATCGGTCTGAACAAGTAAGTTCATCAACGCAAGTGCGTGAATCGCCGGGACAAAGAATACTGCGTTTGTGTAACCCTTGGTAACGATGTCGCGAGTGAGAATAATTGCACCGACCAGGGTACCAATTCCGTTGAATGCTTCGTAGCTTACCAAGAAGAGAACGTAAGTGACGACATAGAGTGTATTGATGATCTCCGATTTCTTCTGTTCAGTGTAGAACTCTTCTCGGGCTTCTGGAACGTTCTTGAATAGAATTCCATTGCTGCCCATTGCGCTGAATCCAAGTGCTGCAAATCCAGTGATTAAAGCGCTCCACGAGAAGGCCAAAGCCCAGGTATCAGCGACTTCTTCCACTGCCATTCCAACAATCAGACTGATCAAGAATCCCAAGTGAAGCGCAGGCAACGAGTTGAGTGTTCCCGAAAGCCAGGCGTTTATCATGAGATAAGCGAAGAAGATTGCAGGTATCCAACCTATACTTGATGATGCGGCTAGAATTCCAACCAGTGCCCATCCCCACAAACCGTACCATGGTAATGGTTCACGGTTCGATGAACTGTTTTTCACCATTCGACTGTCCATGATGATAGCGTACAACATTTGGCCTGCGATAATGAGGCCTCCAATTCGTGGTAGGCCGAGGAAACCGTCCTCAGTGAAGTCGTAGGAGAGAGTATCGGCTGATTCAAACAAGGTTCGAGCGATTCCTGCGTAATTCAACCAGGTTGATTGCAAGAGAATGAACACAGCTGGAGAGAGCAGCAATGGGAGGACATGTCGGTGTCGGACACTTCGAACAGTCACAAGACCGAGCATAGAAATCAACAACAATCCACCGGATGTGTCAAGGCACGCAAACGCAATCAAACCGAGCATTGCCCATCGGTCTGCGCTTTCAGACAAGTGTTCTGTGTCAATTCCACGTTTTGCGATGAGGCTGTTAACATACAGCGGAGCACTGAGGAGAATAAGGTCGAGAAGTATTGGTACTGGCATGATTGCAGTATCGACATATTTTTCGATTTGAAGCATCTCACTTCGAACAACATTGAAACTAATTGATACTGGAACAGTTATTGCAAACAACACCCAGACGCCTGCTGAACGGACTGTAGAGGAAATGATTTCCATTCCACGAATTTCATGGACCAATCCGTAAACAGGTGCTAAGAGCATCAAAATCCATGGATACGTAACCAGTGATTGAGAACCATCGGTATCAAAACCATTCCACGGATCTGACATTGTGACAATACTAAAGCTCATCATAAAGAAAGGAACAATAAGGGAAATTCGGGTGAGTTGACTCCAACTGTTCATCTCTTGCCAATTCGCTACTTCCTGTTCAGTATCTTGGTCAGGTGTTGTCCATGTGTTTGTTTCAGGATTGTACATCGGTGCTTTGCTTGCTAAACGCTTGGTCCAGTTGAACAAAAGACCTGCGTCCAATTCTATAGTTCGGGCCTTATAGAGTGCGAGGTATCCGACAATCCCGAGAATAAAAATTTGATAATTAAAGTACTCAGGTAACACCTCAGTGTCGAGGAATTGTGGCAAGTCAAGCCTGTCGAGAACGGCGAGCAGTATCATTGAAGCATTGGCAATAATCACGACGAGAGTGGCCTGCATCTTCTCCTTCCATTCGCTTTCTTCGGATAAGTTCGAGAACGAATCCCGAGCGAGATATAACAAATAGCCGATAAAGATCCAAGGCATAAACCAATCCTCAGCTTGAATGATCGTTCTTGAGAGGACAAGAGCAGCAAGCATGACAAGATGTGTCCAAGAAGATATTTTGTCCGTTCGTCGAGCGTATTCAGAGATGACGAACAGTGCGAGGGGTATGATGACCTGCATCCCATCGTATCCAAAAGTCCCTGAGAGCGGAATGTTCTCGATGTTCGCTATTACATCGGTCATGAAGTAAGCAACAGCGAGCATTGCGAATGTATAATCTGCCACCCATCGGCGTGTTGCTTTTGCGATGAAGAGCATGTATGGAATCATCAACAAAGAAACTGCCCACGGAATTACACTACCGTCATTTGGTAATACGACCAAGGCTGCTGCTAGGCCAATTGGCATCCATGGGACTCTGCGTTGTTGTACTGCAGGGAAGTAAAAAGCGAGAACAGCAATCCACAGTGCGACGCTCAAACCAAAGAGATGGTCTATGCCAAGTTCTGCAGATTTCACTGGGCCAAGGTGAAGGTTAAGATCCTGAGTTCGAGCAATAAACATTGCAAATACAATTTCACCTACCAAGACGATTGACGCCTTTTGAATTAATTCAGAGCGCAACTCTTGCCGTGAAGCGTAGTAGCCTTGAAGCGCAATAATGAACACGAGAAGAGACAATGCGCCACCTTCTCCGCCAACTTCTGCGTTGGTGTTGAAGACTTCAAACAGAATTGGAGTTAGTCCAGAGACCACTGCTACGACCACGAAATTCAGCGCTTTGTTGGAGCGCAGCGCCAGTTCCATTGAAGCAAAACAAAGCAAAATGAGCGATATGCCCATTTCGTAAGAAATGACATTGTCAGTCCACCGCATCCATGGCCCCATCCCAGCAGCGACCAACACGAGAATAGGAGCGTATGCGGAGACAGCCCTACCAAATCCAGTCGCTCCTTTGAATCGCTTGAAGAGTTGAAGTTCAGCAAAGATGAGGGCTAGGAGTGCTGCTGTTTGCACATAGATGGCCTTGGCATTCGGATGCCAATCGACTTCTTCTCCAGTAGTGGCATCAATCAATACGCCAGAATTAAACTCAGCAGCCGTACCAAAGATTTCAGTCCATCCCTCTCCAGTTACGAATCCTATCAACCATCGAGAGCCCCAAACGGTTCCAATAGTGGCAAAGAAGAGGCCTATGCCAAGCATGTAATCTTGAACTTCATAGAGAACATAGTCGTTCTTCTTACTTTGGGCCGCAATCCATCCAATGGCAATCCCTGCTGATAGAAATCCTCCCAAGAACAAGATGAGGAAATCATCGTTTGACGCATCCTCGGCAAAGGCGATGCTGAACAAACCACCCCATATCGCAGCAAGGGCAATACCCATCATGATAAGTTGAGAGAATCTCATTAAATCTCTACTTGTTGAATCAATAGGATTGCCTGGGCTTCGTATAACCATTGGTTGTTCAACACGTGAAGTATCGTTGTAAATCATCCCGCTCGATGACGGAACTGTTGTTTTTTCGAGCAGCTCAACAGCGGGTGCGGGAGCGGTACGTCGTGGTGCGGAACGTCGAGGAGCAGGCATGACAATCGAAAATGAGTTATTCAAACCTCATTTAAGACTTGACCCGTATTTTGGATTTTCATTGGTGTTCAGAGACTTTATTTTCGTACGCAATACAGTACACTGTCTTTCAATGGGTTCAAATGTCGAAGAGGTTTGGGCTTAGATGGTGAAGAAATGTCTGCGACTCGAAAAGCAATTACTTTCCTCTGTTTGAGCATCATGGTCCTGCCTACATTGGCTATGGCTGTACCCGTTTCCGAAACATCTGAACAACCCGACGAAGAAGGCTGGTGGGTTGAAACCACGGTTGACCGAAACGGAAACGGTATCGGTGATATGATCGAAGTGCACAAGGACAGCCCGTTTTTCCTTGATGAGCAGAATACTCTACCCCTCATTATCGATTTTGACCATACTCCTGGAAACGAAGAAATCGCAATGCTTGAGCGCGAAATCGGATACACACATGAATGGACTCTCGACCGAATCGACGCGTTGGCAGGACGAGTCCCAGTCGACCGAATCCTTGACGCATCCATTCTTCCCGGTGTTGTTATGCTCGAACTCGACGGACTTCTCTCAGTTACGAACGGCGATGCAGCAGTTCTTCACGGTGTAGACACCGTTTGGGCTGACACTGGATACGACGGCTCAGGCACAACAGTGGCAATTATTGACACCGGCATTGACGGCGCTCACACAAGTCTCGATGACTTGGATGATGACCCTGCTACCAACGATCCTAAAGTCATCGCTTTCTATGATCCGGTTAACAATCCTGGCCTCGTCAACGGTACTGAAGTCTTCCCTTACGACGACCAAGGACACGGCTCTCACTGTGCTGGAACAACTGCGGGAACCGGAGCGCCAAATTATGACCACATTGGTATGGCCCCACAAGCTTTCCTCGTGGGCGTTAAAGTTCTAGACGCAGCAGGTTCCGGTTCATTTGCTACCGTAATGGCTGGCATGGAATGGACCGTTGACCATCGCTATGAGTACAACATTCGAGCAGCCTCTATGTCTCTCGGTGGTTTCGGACTCATCGAATGGACCTCGTCTGAAGAAGACAGTGTGAACCGAATGGCCAACGAAATGGTCTACAACGACATTACACTGTTTATTGCTGCTGGAAACTCTGCAGGACGTGGAACGATCGGTACTCCGGGTAGCGCAGAAGATGCAATTACCGTCGGAGCACTTGACAAGGATTCCAGCATCGCTATCTATTCCAGTCAAGGCCCTACTGAAGAAAACCGTGTCAAACCAAATGTGGCTTACGTCGGTTCCAATGTCATGTCTGTTCAGTTCAATTCAGGAGATCAGTATACCGATATGTCCGGCACTTCAATGGCGACCCCGGGTGCAGCAGGTGTTGCTGCTTTGATGCTTCAAGCGAATCCAGACTTAACGCCGTTTGAAGTCCGTAACATTATGCAAGAAACTGCAGAGTACCGCGCATGTACCTACATGGGAGATGCAGCCGGAATTGACGGATGCGATGACAACGATGCTCAACATTTAGTGACCAAGAACCGGCAAAACAACGTTTACGGCCATGGTGAAGTCCGTGCTCTAGAGGCAGTTTATGAAGCTGCAGAACGGGATTACGCCTATGATTCGTCAATGGAAGTTCTTCTTTCGACTGAAATCGGCGCAGATAGCCGAATCCACATGTTCCCTGATGAACTTCTTTCCTACTCCGCAACAGGCGATGTGGATACCGTCCAATGGCGCAGTAACCATCTGCGTGATGATTGGACCAACATTCACAGTTTTGACCACGGTGATACATCCGGAACATTAACTGCAATCGATATAATTCACCAACTGGAACACCTTCCAGGAATCGATTTGGAAGGAAACCATACGATTTCAATCCGTGGCATCAAAGCAAACGATTCAGGCGGACATACGTCCTCTCCACTGATTACAGCGAACATCATGCTCATGGACACTGCATCAGCGTTTGAGACACAATCTGATGACAACGGTGTCTCCAGCACCTCGATGCTTCTCGGTGTAGGGGCATTCATCGTTCTTTTCCTCGTTGTTCTTCTCGTGATTAACGTCATCACCAACAAGGAGGAAGGCACGCTTGCAGGTATTGATTTCAATACACTTGGTGATCAAGAGATGAGTGATGTCATCTCTCAACAGGTCGACGATGAAGAAAAATCATTATAGCGATAATTTCCGTTCAAGCCGGAGATGAACTCAAAAGATAGAACGATGTGGTTGGCGCATGCGCTGGCCGAAAGACCCACAAGGTGATGGTCACCCACGTATCAACAGGATCTATCGCTGGGTTCGCCGTATGTCGAGGTCGCTTGTTAGCATCTGGTTCAGAGAAATCAACATTGTTGATGACGAAAATCTTCCTCAGGAAGGTGGTATCATTTTCATCGCATGGCATCCTAGTGGCCTCATTGACCCTATGCTCATGCATGCATCGCTCCCTGGACGGCTGTCAATGATTGCAAAGCACACGCTGTTCAAGATTCCTCTCCTTGGACGCCTCATCCGGGGCGCAGGAGCAGTTCCTATCGAAAGGGCGCAGGATTCAGACGATGTGGAAGGTGCCAAAGCCCGCAACCGAGATCAGTTGGACAATGTGGCTTCAGTTGTCGCTGATGGCGGTCGTCTGATTATTTTCCCGGAGGGCACAACACATACAGAATCTTCAGTTAAGCGCGCTCGTTCAGGCGCTGCACGAATTTTACTTGCTGCACGAAGGAAAGCACTGGTTGAAGGCCAAGCTGAACCTCAACTCGTGCCCATTGGGCTGCATTACTCGGAATCACATACATTCCGTGAGAGAGCAGCAGTCATTGTTGAACGAATTATGAAATTCGCACCCATTCCAGATTTGGTTGAGAATCCTGAGGAACAGGATGCAATGGATAGAGAATGGGTCTCTGAAGTCACCAGTCTAATCGGGGTGGAGTTGAATCGTGCTAGCCTGTCAAAGACGACATGGAGGGAGCGTACGCTGATTTGGAAAGGAAGGAGTTTGGCTTATGCTGAAAAAGCCCGCCAGAGCGGTGGAAAATTGGTCAAACCGAGTTATGCAGAATCTGTGATGGGGGCGCGAAGAGTTCGTGCCGGATGGGAATATCTTGCTGAACACGACCCCTCTCTTACCGGAAAATTGGTTGAAGATTGCGAACACCATTTCGAACAGTTGGAAGAACGCAACATTACCCCAATTGATGTCGATGCACGTCCGGAGAACCTCACTCGTAAGGATTCTGCAAAAGTGATGTTTTCATGGCTTTGGGCAGGCGTTTGGATGCTTGGGCTCATTACTTGGAGTGCAGTTTTTGGCAATCTCGTTCCTTATCGAGGCAATGCTACTGCGGTAAAATTCATGAAAAAACGAGGTGCTGACCAATCCATCATTGGAACTCTCAAAGTGCTGACTGCGGTTATTTTCTTCCCTCTATGGTGGATTATAGCTTCCGCTGCTCTAACATGGATGCTGCTTGCGACTGCAAGTCCAGTGAATGAGATTCTCGTCAAGCATTGGTTGTTGGAACTGTTAACATTCCTTCCGCCTCTACTGGTTTTCTCTCTCCTGTTCATCTGGTGGCCGGCGTCTGCAAAACTGCACTTGCGATTGTATGCTCGATTGGTGATCAGTTCAAGGGCGATGAGAAGATGGAAGGCTTGGAAGGACGATGAATACAATTGGGATTTACTCGTTAAACAACAAAGGCAGTTGGCCGGGCGCTTGGTCGGTTTAGGTGAAGGCCTTGTTCTGCCCGGCGATCCAGACTGGGTAGACCCTCCAACCGGCAGTGATGATGTCGTCTCGGTCAAGAAACGCTCTACTCCAGCCCCCTCTGTAAATTCATGAGTTGTTGCTTCAGCAACAGCGGCATACCCTATGTTGATATGCGGGCGCCACTACGTCGCCTTTGGCGACAGAATATGGTGGGTAGCGAACATATCGAAATGATACCAAGTCCGAAGAAAAAAGTCTGGTCTGCAGAGGTCAACGGAACTCCAGTTGAAGTTTTAGTTCCATCCAATGCAGTTCTACTCGATGTCCTGCGCGACAAGGTCGGCACGCTTGGCGTAAAGCGAGGTTGTGATCTTGGAACCTGTGGATGTTGCACCGTGATGGTGGATGGCAATCCTCGATTGTCTTGCCTCTGTCTAGCCGGACAGGTTGAAGGGTCGATCATCACGACGGTCGAAGGGCTTGCTGACGGCGCACACCTCGCACCGATCCAATCATGCTTTGCCGAACACGGAGGTTCGCAGTGTGGTTTTTGTACGCCTGGTTTCCTCATTTCTGCTCAGGCTTTACTGAATGAAAACGATTCGCCGACCGATAAAGAAATTGCATGTGCAATTGAAGGCAACCTTTGCCGATGCACTGGATACCAACAAATCATTGATTCAATCAAAGGCGCAGCGGCTATTCACAGAGGTGAAGTCGAGGCTGCAGCACCTGCAAGCGACCCACATCCTGACCCTCACCCAGAGGGTCCTGAAGAACCAAACATGCCTCCAGGCCACGCACGGTGATTGTTATGTCAGGTGGATATCGTCAACAACCCGGTGGCTCAGGCCAAACAACTCGAAAGGATGGCAAGCGTGTTGCTGGTAAGCAATCGTTCCCACCTCCGGGCTCAGGCGGCTCACGCCCGCACATGAAACCACGAGACTTGGATTTCATTCCGGAATCTGTCGGTGGAAAAGAGGAACAACCAGCTGGTTCCCACATACACGACCGGGCCCGAACCGGTACGACCGTTGGTAAGGAAATCCCACTCGTAGATTCGAATGCCAAAGTCACTGGACAAGCATGGTACGGCGACGATGTCCGTTTGCCAAATGAAATCATAGGGAAAATTCTTCGTTCCCCGCACCATTATGCTAGAATTAAGTCGATTGACACCTCTCGAGTCGAAGCTCTTCCAGGGGTATTGGCTGTAGCAACCGGTGAAGATTCACCTCACCGTTTTGGCGTATTGCCCGTGACAAAAGACGAACACGCAATGGCTGTTGAGAAAGTTCGCCACGTTGGCGACCTTGTTGCATGCGTAGCCGCTGTTGATGAAGCAACGGCACTTGAAGCACTCAACCTCTTCGAGATTGAATGGGAAGTTCTTGAACCAGTATTCGATCCCAAAAAGGGTCTTGAGGACGCAGATGAACCGATTCACTGGCGAGGAAAGTACCATTTGTCGAAGACCAATGTTCAAAAGAGAGTATTCCAAGAATTCGGAGACCGTTCTTTGGTCGATAAACCTCATGCTGAGTCCCACGGCAAATGGAGCATGGCTGGTGTCCATCACGGGTTCACCGAACCTCACGCCGTCGTTGCCCATTGGGGTCCGAATGGAAGGCTCCAACTCTACACTCCACAACAAGTCCCTCACTATACGCATCGAGCACTTTCAACCGTTCTTGATGTTCCAATGCATCAAATCAACGTCATCCGTACGTTTGTTGGCGGAGGGTTTGGTGGAAAATCTGACCCTTTCCCTCATGAGATGTGCGCTGCAATTCTTGCTCGCAAAGCCGGCCGGCCGGTTCGAATTACCTTTGACCGAGAAGAAGTCTACTGGATTAACAGAGGCCGACATCCGAGCCATATCGAAGTCAAGATGACTGCAGATGAAGAAGCTCGAATTTCTGGCTTCGATATCGATGCCCTGATTGATGGTGGTGGTTTTGCTTCCTTCGGTCACGTCACTTCGTACTACAACGGTGTATTGGCAACAGCGCCCTATGAATTGGGTTCATTCCATTATACCGGCGCTCGTGTTTGGACCAACAAACCGGCTTCTGGTGCAATGAGAGGTCACGGCGCTGTCAACACTCGATGCGCAGTTGAAGTAGGACTCGATGAAATGGCCGAAACCATGCAAGTCGACCCCATCGATTTGAGACTTGCCAACCTTTTGCCTCCACACAGCAGAACCATCAGCGGTTTCCGTATTACTTCGAACGGAATGAGAGAGGCTTTAGAGAAAGTCCGTGAAGGTTCGAATTGGGATGAGAAGTTCCGTCAAATGCCTCTTGGAAAAGGAATAGGCATCGGCTGTGGCTTCTTCATCTCCGGTTCTGGGTTGCCAATTCATTGGGATCCAAACCGTTTCCCACATGCTACGGTACACATTCAAGTGGATATGGACGGCGGTGTAACGGTCCATACAGGCGCTGCGGATATCGGTCAGGGTTCGACGACGGCAGTTGCCCAAGTGGTATCTGAAGTGTTGGCTTTACCGATCGAAATGATTCATGTTCGAAGCCATGAAAGCGACACATCCCCAGTGGATTTAGGCTCATACTCGAGTCGAGTCACCTTCATGAATGCAAATGCTGCAATCCGAGCAGCATTGGAAATTCGAGAACAATTGCTCAATGCAGCCTGGGATATACTAGGATACCATCCAGATAATTTGGTTCTCAATGACCGACGAATCTACTACAAGCACGATCCAGCAATTGGTGTCTCGTATCTCAAAGCACTGCACAAAGCACAGGAAGACAAAGGCTCACTGATTGCAAGCGGCGCATACCGCTCGCCACCTATGGGTGGAGTGCACAAGGGTGCTGCAGCTGGTCTTGCTCCCGCATACTCTTTCTCAGCCTATGTGGCTGAAGTCGATGTGGATGTGGAAACTGGAATGATTCGTTGTACCGACGTTTGGGCAGCCCACGACTGCGGCAAGGCTCTCAATCCAATGGCAGTGAAAGGACAAATTATTGGTTCATGCCATATGGGGCTTGGACAGGTATTGTCTGAGAAGATGGTATATGGTCGCACTGGCCACTTGCAGAATGCCAATCTCTTGGATTACAAGATACCATCCGTACACGAAATGCCACATGTCGAACCGATTATCATTGAATCCTGTGACCCGGAAGGTCCATTCGGTGCGAAAGAAGCAGGCGAAGGCCCGCTTCTACCGATTCTTCCTGCTGTTGTGAATGCAGTCTACGACGCCATAGGTATCCGTTTGCGCGACTTACCCCTTACCCCTGATGTCGTGTTCAAAGGAATCGAAAAGACTCTCAAAAATTCGGATGTAGACGATCCATTGGACCTTCCAAGCCCTCGACTAACACACAGTTCATTGCAACCAACACTTGTGGCACGTGCTCAAGAACACAAATTGCGTGATAAAGCACGGCAACGTACCGAAGACACAAGCCCATACGTCAATGGGGTCTTGTTTGGGTTTGACCCAACCATTCCATTGGAAGACCAAGTCGAAGGATGGCGCACAGCAACTGAACCCGATCCTGAGCAACTGGCTGAACTTGGTCTTGCAGGCCGGGCTTGGCTGAAAAAGGAACAACGAGAGATGGGGGGTGAAAACTGATGCTAATGCCACCGTTTGTGCTGCACAATCCAACAACCGTCGAAGAAGCCTGCGAAATTGCTGGCTCCTTGATGGAAAAGGGTGAAGATTTCGATTGGGTTGCTGGAGGTACAGACTTGCTGCCGAATTACAAATGGCACTTGAACCCTAAACCGCACGTGATTTCACTTGCTCGAATCGAGGGTGTGAACACATTATCATTGCATGAAATAGGGTGTATGGCGCGACTAGCCGATTTAACCGTCGAGAACGGAATTCATCCATTGATTGTGGAAGCTGCAAGTAAAGTAGCGTCTTCTCTTATCCGAAGAAATGCTACACTGGGCGGCAACTTATGCCTTGACACTCGTTGTTTCTGGTACAATCAAGGTGAAGACTGGCGTCGTTCTATTGACTGGTGCCACAAGGCAGATTGCGGCACAGGTGCTGATTGCCGTGTCGTTCCAAACCAAAACACATTGTGCGTTGCGACCTATCAAGGCGACATTGCTCCAACCCTCATGGTTTTGGATGCAGAGGTTCACCTCATCGGTCCAAGTGGATTGCGTACAATGCCTTTGCAAGAGTTTTACCAACTTGATGGAATGAAAAAGAACGTTCTTGAAAAGGGAGAGTTCCTGCTTAAAATCACTCTTTCTGAAGCGTCTGCAGCGAGAACAGGTTCTTACCAGAAACTCAGAGTTCGTGATACCTGGGATTTCCCAGAGGCTGGAGTCGCCGCATCTTGGATTGCTGGTGACGCAACTTCCCTCAAAGTAGCAACGACTGCACTTGAGTCGATTCCACGATGCCACCCTGAGGAAGTTACTTCGGTTCTCGAAACAGGTTGGGATGGGATGAACTCCGTCAAGGCTCTTGCAGCAGCAGTTCGAAAGAGTGTCAAACCAGTAAACAACACCTCACTTCCACCTCGTTACCGTAAATCAATGGTGCGAGTGCTGACCAAGCGAGCGGTCGAAAAAATGATTGAATGAGGTGGAATCATGCAACAGAAAGTACTTGTCATGCTAGCGACTTTCTTACTTGGGCTGTCCGTCTTAGGTGGAGTTTCTGTTGAAGCGCAATCACCCATCGAAGGTCCATCATGGGCTCTTGGATGGGCTACAGACATGGATTCAACGTATATTGTAGACATGGATATCGACTGGGATGCTGAAGGTGAAATCGTGGTATATGTTGAAAACAACAGAATGACGCAGCTGGAAATTGCTCTTGAGTATGAGTTTGATTCTTGGGTGCCGTTCACATTTTCAGGCCCCGATACTTTTTCAGTCGCTGCCAATGGAAACGAAACATTCAGTATTCAATTTGATTCTGTTGATGATGATGCTGCACGTGAATACAACCCGGGCAACACCTCAATGCTGACGGTCACCGCAGAAGAAAAGGTTGGCGACACAACCGCCAGTACCCAAGAAATTGAAGGGGATGTCAGCGTCCCGAAAATATTCGACTTACGATCCACTGTATCACTGCCAGAGGAACAATTGTTTGCTGGTTCGTCGATCGAATTCACGGCCCAAATCATCAACAATGGAAACACCAAAGATGCTATCAAAGAAGCAACGGTACAGTTTAGGAGTTGCCCACATCTCTCGATGGTTGGCGTTGAAGAACTTGCCAATACCGTGGTTGACCCTACCGGTGCTCAAGGCGGCAAGGATACGTTTGTAACACTCACTCTTGAAGCCTCAACAAGCCAACCAACCCGTGTTTGTGAGGTGACGCTATCGCTTGAATCAGAAGGCGATGAAGCATCTCGAAGCACAACCTTTGAGGTGGATGTCGAGGCTATCCAGGCTGATGATGACGATACATCTTCGAACAACGACGACCAAGAGGATGACGATGTTCTCTTGCGTGAAGAGTCCAATTCCGTTCCGTGGGTTGGCGGCATAGAGTTACTCTTGCTGCTGGGTTTCGTTTCTGTTCTTCGTAAATCGTCATAAAACGCTTTTTTGCCGTTTTTTGGTGTTATTTTCTTTGTTTTTGGCACATTTTAACTCAACTAAACACTACTGAGATTAATCTTTTTCCTCTCCTATTAACCTGTGGCTTCAAATCACGCATGAACAAGCATTAAGTGTGGAGCGATGTTCCGACGGTTGTTTATACCGTTGAGACTACGGCAACCGCACAAGGAGTGATAGAAATGGCAGAAGAAGATTCGGGCAAGATTTCTATTGAAACTTGGCTCAAAGTCGGCTTTGTCGCATCCCTGTTTTTGTCAATCATCGTTGTTACAGCGGTAAGTTGGGACAAGACAACAGTTCTCTCTCCTTACAACAACGCAGCCGACGAGTATTCGATGCAACAGTTGACTGAGATGAGAGAGGTCCTCGAAGGTAAAGACTACAGCATTGCGAACACCATGTCAACTCCAATGCTGGTGAACGACTGGAACGATCCACACCGAAGCATGCTCATTATTGCTGGTCCAGAAAAGCCATTCGATGCTGCAGAAGCATCCGCACTCCACGATTTCGTCACTGAAAAAGGTGGCAAGGTTATCTTAGCTGCAAGTTCGACCAACGCTCAACTTGTTGCTGAAGAGTTTGGCGTGAAATATTTCGACGCCCCGGTCTATGACGACCAGCGATACTACGAAGTCGAGGATTCAGTGGGTGCTATCCAACCTGCAGATTACCGTCGTCTTTGGTCGGCTGCCAGTGTCAACCAAAACATAAGTGAAATGGGTGATGAAAAACTCATTCCATGTTCTGATGAAGCTGTTGCGAACGCTCAAATCGACAACTGCCGAATGCCCGTTCTTTTCCATCGGCCTACAGCAATCCAAGTTCTCGATGAACAAACCGATTCGAACCGAGAAGTGAACATCCTTGCAGCAGCATCAACATCTGCTCGCGTTGCAAAATTCCCAGATAACATCGACAGCGATCTCAACCCTACCTTGGGCGAAGGAATGACTGGACTCATTATTCGAATAGACTACCCTGTAAAGAACGTCCTTGACAAGATGCCCAACAACGACATTGGAGAAGTTGATGTCACAGGTTCAATCGTCTTCGTATCAGACCACTCAGTTCTTGCAAACCACCTTTGGGATGCAGACTTGGCTCAAGAGAACGGCTACCTCCAATGTACTTCGCCCGCATACCTCGAAAATGGGCACAACTGTTGGGATACCGACCCGAACGGACTCTCCTCGGCACAAGGAGACACGAATTGGGACGGAAACAGCAAATATTTCAGCGCACTGATTTACGACATGATGGAATTTGACAATGCAGAGCTTTCGAATACCATCCGCCGTTCGCCTTCAGAGCATTATGTTGTCTTTGATGAAAGCCGTCACGTCTCCAGCGCTCTTTCATCTCCTTTCACCGAAGCAATGGGTGCTGTAGTCCTCTTGACCAGCGATGTTGTCCTCAAGTGGCTCATTATCCTCAATCTCTTCGCATTGCTTGCCATTGCAATCATGGTGGTTCCTGAAAAAGAAAATTGGCGCCACGTATTCGACCTTACTCGCTTTAGAGAACGTCCAAAGAAATTGGATGCATCTCAATATCAAATGCGAACCAGAGAAGCATTGCTTTCGAAGGTTCGACAATTTAATGATTTGACGCGTGATGAATTCATGCGTAAGACGCCTGCGGAAATCATGCAAATGGTTCGTGACCCGCGCTTGGTTGAGCTCATCAGCTCTAACCGTTCCTACTCCAACGAAGAATTGAGGGAAATTATCCCACAAATACGACGTTGGGGAAATTGATAATTGGAGGAAAATAGACATGCAACCCCCCGCCCCCCCAGCAGCCCCGCCCGCGCCAGCGCCAGCAGCTCCTGTGGCCCCAGCAGCACCTGCAATGCCTGCACCAGCAGCGCCAATGCCTGCGGCACCTATGCCAGCAGCACCAGCGCCTATGCCAGCAGCACCTGCAGCGCCAGCACCAGCCCCAGCAGCGCCAGCACCGGCCGCTCCGGTTCAACCGAAGCACCAAACCAGCCCAGAAAACAAAGAGAAGTTGAAGGCCGTCGGTTCGATTGCAAGTGCAATCAGCGCCGAAGTCCAGAAAGTAATTATCGGTAAAGCACACGTTATCGATAACGTCTTGATCAACATCCTTTCCAACGGTAACCTTCTGTTCGAAGATTACCCAGGTCTGGCTAAGACACTGATGACCAACACCTTCGCTGATGCGCTAGGTTGCGATTTCAAGCGTGTTCAATTTACGCCTGACTTGCTCCCTGCTGACATCACAGGTACGAACATCTATGACGCAAAGAAGGGTGAATTTACATTCAAGCCAGGACCATTGTTCTGTAACCTTCTGCTCGCTGACGAGATTAACCGTGCTCCTCCAAAGACTCAAGCTGCTTTGCTTGAGGCTATGCAAGAGAAGCAAGTTACCATTGGTACAGTGACTCACAAGCTCCCAGCTCCGTTCATTGTTATGGCAACTCAAAACCCTGTCGAACAAGAAGGTACATACCCGCTTCCTGAAGCACAACTTGACCGTTTCATGTTCAAGATGTCCGTCGGATACCCTGACCGTGCAGACGAAGACGAGATTCTATCCCGTCGTATTTCTCGTGGAAAGGACGCTGTCGAAGTCGAAGTTATTACTCACCCAGAAATGGTGATTAACATGCAACAAGCATGTGAATTCGTCTACGTAGACCCTGCTCTCCGAATGTACATGGTCGAAGTCGTATCCCGAACACGTGAAGATCCTCGTGTTTTGGTCGGCGCTTCACCTCGTGGTTCCCAAGCATTGTTGAAGACATCCCGTGCTGCTGCAGCACTTCGAGGTCGTGACTTCGTCACTCCTGATGACATCAAAGCAATTGCCGAACTCGCACTCGCACACCGAATTATTCTCAAGCCTGAGCATCAAATCAAGGGTCTTGAGTCCGGTGAAGTGATTCAAGCGATTCTACGAGAAGTTCCTGTACCAACTGTTTGATTACAGTTCTAAACTGAATTTGAGGTGAATGTGATGTGGAGTCGTAAATCTGCTATGCTCGGTAGCTTGGCTATTGCCATGTACTTGCTCGGTCTAACCCTGCGAAACTCCCAGCTCGTTACGATTGCAGTTGTCATCTTTGTCTTCCTGACTTGGGCTGCCCTTTTCGGTGGTCACGCTGACGTTGCGGCTACTGGCCGACGCGCAGAAGAATGGTCAGGTGAAGAGGGTGCGGCACTCAACAGCGTAACCGCAATGCGGAAAATGTCGAGTGCTCGTATCTTTGAAGACGGGGAATTAAACATCACGCTGAGAATGCAAAACCATTCATCGCTCGCTAAAATTTTGGAAGTTCGAGACCGCGTTCCTGAAGTTATGCGCATCAAAGACGGTGCAAATTATATTTTGATGGAACTTGGTCCACGCCGTGAAACGTTGATTGAATACACCGTTGAATGTCCACTGCGAGGTTTCTACAGTGTTGGTCCTGTGGCTGTCAGGATTCAAGACCCATTCGGATTGTTCCACAAGGAAAAAGAATTGCATGTCTACAATGATTTCCTTGTGTTCCCGAAAATGGAAGACCTCAAAGAGACCTTCGTAAAATCCCGTGTCCCTAAGATTTTCACGGGTGCTGTTAACATTCGACAACCAGGCCCTGGTTCCGAGTTTTACTCATTGAGAGAATACTTCGAAGGCGACTCTTTCCGTGCCATCAACTGGTCTGCATACGCACGATCTGGAAAACTCATGGTCAATGAACGAGAACGTGACGCTGTTTCTGATATCATCATCATTGTGGATTCGCGGTCTGTTGCTGAAACAGGCCCGGTGTCTCGTAATGCATTGGTTTACTCAACTCGGGCCGCTGCATCACTTGCCAAATACTTCCTCGGCCGGCGCGACTCCGTAGGTGTCATTGTATACGGCGATGAAGTCGTGAGCGTTGACAGAGATACGGGTAAAAAGCAATTGTACGTGATTCTAACCAAACTTGCAGGTGCTGTCGCACGTGGAAACATACCGCTGCAGGTTGTTGTGAACAGAATCATGCCGCACATCAACAAAGGTAGTCCAATCATCTTCCTGTCCAATCTCGAAGATGACCCAACCATCGTCAATGCGTTGCGTGACTTCCGAGCTCGTGACTTCGATGTCACAGTATTGACTCCATCTTCTCTCGAGTTTGAATTCGATGCCCGACGCATTGACCGAACTGGATATGAAGTTATGAAAACAGAACGTGACGTTCTCATCAGTGAACTTCGCGGACTTGGTGTTAATATTATGGATTGGGAGCCTGACATGCTCCTTTCAACCGCACTTGCAGGGGCAAGAGGATTCTGAGGTGAGAACATGACCGTATCACGACCATCCAGCGACACTGCTCACCTGTACGACGGTAAAACTGTACGCTCATCCGCTCCGTCGCGTAAGAAGGCAGCAGGACAAGTTGGCGTTGGGAGTGAAATCCCGAAAGACGCAATTCCTCAAGTCGAAATTCCTACGTTCATCGAAAGTCTACTTGGTGGCCCTCTCGTCCCTAAAACGAAGTTCTTACCACCTGACAAAATGGTTCAGAACCTTCAACTCGGTGTTTACGGAGTTCTCGTAGCGCTTTCATTGATGACGTACATCATTTCTCCGCCAGACGGTACGATTTGGTACATGCTCACCGGAAGCCTTGGACTTGCAACGATACTCCAATTGGTGATTATTGCAGGCGCTACAGGAACCGGATTTTGGGGGACTTTCCAACGAGATGGACGATTCACCCTCGTTAGTAACCTTCTGTTCATTCTCGCCATTCTGAGGTTCGCATCATCGAAAGTTACGCTTTCAAGCGATATGTTTGGTTTGCAAGACAAGCCTTTCCTGCTCTCAGGTCTTGTTGTCGTTTACGCCGTTCTTCTCATCATGTACTTCGAGTTGTCCAACGGTGTTCTGCGTTACTCTATGCTCGATACCAGCATCCGAACCAACGAAGTTTATGTCATGAATCCAAAGAAGATTGTCGGCAAGTATCACCGCTCTCTTCTCATCAACCCAATTATCGCAACCATACTTGCAACCATCGTTCTTTCAGCAAACTCCATCCTACCGTTCTTTGTTGGAATCTTTTCCAAAGATACGGCTACTCGAATGGAAGAATCTGTTGAATTGATTTCAGTTTACGGTGTTGCCCTTGGCACTTTCTTTGTTTTCAGTGTCGTCGGTGGATTGTTTGCTCTCAATCTCCCAACCCATTTGCAAAGCTACCGAGAGAAGCGTGCTGAAGACTGAACTTAGACCATTGCGGTCAAGTCCAGATGATTGGCTAATGTGTCAAGCATTGATGAAACATCGTGACGTGATGAGATGACACGTACTGCATGATCGGTCACCGATACAATTTCCAGTTCCAGCAATGAAATCATTTCCGGTGACAAGAGGGCGTTTTCTTCATTTGGCAGTTTGTTACCAACGAGTGAGAACATCACACCATACTCAGTTATGTCTGGTTTCGAGAAGTGGTTGGTTACAATTTGGCTTGCTTTTGCCAGGTCGTGTTGCGATACAATCCATGAAATCTGCCCCGGTATGGAATCGAGATTCCAACAAGCAATGTTTTCAGTTGCTAAATCAATAAGAACGCGTCCAAGTTGCTCGCTTTGGACTTCAAGGGACGAGGAACTGACGGTTAGCCTTGTCACATTTGGTAGGCAACCAATTGCTTTGACTTTATGCGTTTGAATCAAATCCGGCCCGATAATGGAAGCCGCTTGTTCCTTTACGATACTGCGTAGGTCCCGAATTTCCAACGGGATTCCAATTCCCCTAAGAGGCTCAACAGTTGCAGGGTGGAGGACGGGGGTGTCAAGCCTTGCAAGTTCAACAGCTTCACTGTAACCAAGGTAAGGGATCGGAGAAGAATCTAACCCCCATCTCGGATTGAGAGGAAGCACACCATCGACGTCTTTCCAAAGAATTACTTTGTCAGCATCCACGAGTCTTGCTATTGATGTCGCAGAGTGGTCGCATCCGCCTCGCCCGAGTAAGGCGAGTTCTCCATCATCTCCTTCGCCGAACCACCCTGTGATTACAGGAGTGCCGAAAAACGCTGAGCGGTCGAGTTCTACCATCGAAGTTTCAAGGTCGACTACCGGTGCGCGATTGATACCTTTCAGTTTGAGACCGATGTCTTCAGCGCCCACTGGATGTGCATCAACTCCGTTTTCTTTCAGGTGCTGAGCAACAACCAGAGCGGATAGCCGTTCACCTGCGGCCAGCAATCGATTGATTGCTATCCAATTGTTTGGGGACTGAGCCAACTCGTTCAAAGATTGTTCAATTCCTTTCAGTACAGAACGGAACAGATGGCCGTTTTCACCCTCAGCGAGCGATGGTGCAAAGCGAAGATGCTGCCGTGAGAGGTCGCTTACTAATCGGCTTGCATATCTCGGCTCTTGGCTCGCTCGCATGAGGCGGTCGGTTGTTCCCCACAATGCGGATACGACAATCAAGGATTGGCCAGGCCAGTGTTGAATCACTTCAGCAATCCTATTGAGATCCGATCTGTCTCTCAGGCACGAACCACCAAATTTGTGAACTGTGATGGTCTTACGCATCGATAAAACCTCCACGTAAAGCAAGGTCAGCCAGTACGAGTTGAGCCATCGCTTCGACAACGGCAACGGCACGCGGGCCGAGAACGGGGTCATGTCGCCCACCGACGACGAGAGGCTCCAGAATTCCTGACGCCAAATTGAGAGTATGTTGTTCAGTCGCTATGGATGAAGGAGGTTTGAAAGCGATAGAGACGAGAATTGGCGAGCCGGTAGCAAGGCCCGCTATCACTCCGTCAGGATTATCGCCAATTAATTCAGGACGCTCACTTGAACCACCCCATGCATCGTTATGTTCGATTCCAGTCATCTGGACAACATCGAATCCCCTGCCGAATACCACTCCTCTGGCAGCAGGGATCGACATCATGGCTCGTGCGAGAGCGGGTTCAAGGCCATCGAACCACGGCTCTCCCAACCCAAGGGGTACGCCAGTAACCCGTAAATCAACGCGACTTCCTATTGAGTTTCGACTCATACGATGTTGTTCTACGGTCTCCACCATTTTCGAAGCGGCTGCTGGGTCTCTGCATCGCATTTCTTGACAATCTTCGTTTTCCCAACGGGGTGGGCAATCATCCATCGAGAGCGCTTCAACAGTGCCGATAGCACCTACCTGTGCTTCGCATTGAATGCCGAGAGGTTTTAACAGCGGTGAAAGCAAGGCTGCAGATGCTACGAGAGCGGCGGTTAGTCGGGCACTGGAAGAACCTCCGCCGCGCAAATCCGCCTTGCCGTTAGTGCGTTTGTGCATAACCATGTCTTGGTGGCCTGGACGAGGGTGATCTGGGAGGAAACTGTAGTCTCTCGATTTTGCATCGGTGTTGGCGATTGAGATTTCAATCTCGCCGCCAGTTGTTTTTCCATCTTCGATGCCGCTGCGGAATTCGACAATATCTGGTTCTTTTCGTTTGCTGGCATAACGTCCACCCGGGCGACGTGCGTCCATAGCTCGTTGAATCGCTTGTGTATCCAATTGAATGCCCTTAGGGACTCCAGTAAGCAAAGCACCAACTCGAGGGCCATGACTGGTGCCAAATAGGCTCAGCCGGATACGTTCTCCGAGGTGCATGTGCATTGGATTCGTTTGTTCGAGTGGCCCTTCCTTCAAGAAGTTGCGTCTTCACCCTGAGGTTCAGTATCAGCCGTTATGAATGAAGTTTCTATTACTTTCACGATGTCTTTATTTTTTTCAAACAAGGCTCTCAATCGATCACAACTTGGCTTACTGACCTTCGGTGCTAGGACAATGATTGCGTTACCTGAGCCGGACATGCCAGCAGCACGTGCGCCATTGAGCATGGCGTCGTTGGTGATTTTCCGTCCTTGGACATCGTTCATAACAGCCACTATTGCTCGGCCATTCCAGGTAATGGCTACCAATTCATTTTCTTCTTGTAAAGCGGTGAGGGCTTTTTGGAATGCAGCGCCGTGTGGAGGGAAATCTTCCAACTGTGGACGATGTGTACGTTCTCCTCTGCAGACAACCATAACCAACCAATCGTCATTACTTGGTCCGTTTCCTTCGAAAAGCACACCCTCGGCTATACTGTCTGCTTGTGGGTCTATGAGTTTCCATCCAGGCTTTAGGCAAGCCCATGCATCGTCAATTGAGCCAGTAAGGGATATGCCAGAAGAGATTTGAGCTTGTGCAGCCATGGCAACAAACATCTCATCTGAAACTTCAGTGTCGGTGGCATCGGCAAGTGCCTTTAATGCCGCAATGGATGTTGCTGCACTGGATTTGAGGCCTTGACGAGGTGGTATTTTACTGATCACTGCCCAGTGTAGGTCGTCTTTTTCGAGTTTTTTTGGTAACTCAAAACCTGCTTCCAACCATGCATCAACGATTGCAGGCAGGAGTCCGTCGGGGTCATTCGACTCCCGTTTACTTGGTTTGTCGAGTAGTCGAACCGCTATTGGGATATCAAGTCCGATGCTTGCGCCGTAGCCAAGACCTGCTGCATGCAAGAGGCTGCATCCACCGTTTGCCTTACCTGCGCCGAGTACTGCCATAGTTTCACCTCTCAGACACTGTACTCGAGATTTCGGCACCTATGTGCCGAGCGCCCTTTTGGCACCATCCAAGAATTTTGTCGCCTTTTTCCAGTGATGTGACGGATATTGGGCGATTGTCTTGGCTGATGACGCGTACTGTCTCCGCTTGTTGTAAGAACATGCTTCCTTCTTTATTATTTTCATCAATCCACCGAATCAGTACCATCGGCCTTATTTCGATTTTCAGTCTGCCAACCGTCGCACTGCGTTGGATTCCTTTGGTGTTTGTAAGTAGGATGCAGTCACCGGCATTCAATTCCGAGAGATACTTGGTTGTGCCGTCAGCCATACTCACATAGGCATGAGGCGGTCCAGCATTTACTCGGAATGGACGTGGAGGGACATATTCGGATTCTACAGTTTCTCCATGAACGAGTACTAGACTTGATGCGCTAGAGCCGAGCAACAGCCCTTCGCCGAGATTTAACAAGCTTGTTGTATCGATGCAATACCTTTCGGAGGTGCCTCCATTCTCAACGGATGTGATGGTATGTGTTCCAATTCCTGTATGCATGGTATGCGAATCAGCAATCGCACCAGCAGTCGCCTTTTCCAAACGTTGAGATTTAACGATAAGTGAGGCTTCGAGAAGTTCCTTATCAGGTCGGATGATCAACGCATCCACTCCCTTTTCGAGAGCGAAACCAGCGCCGTTTGCTTGTTCGGCTTCGGTTATGACAGCAGCGATTTTGGTTGGAGTGCCTTCACATGCAGCGATGAGGTTTTCAATTGGGATCATTGACCAATTCTCGAATTCCAACACGAGCCATTCTACACTTCCGACGAGTGAACGGGCCATTTGTTGCGATGATTCATCGAGAACAGTGATGAAACTTCCAATGAGTTTACCGTCACGAAATACATGTTCGTTTTCGAGGTATGCATCGGTTGGAAATGTGGTCTCCTGTGAGGCGAGGCGATAATTTACGCCTTCTGGAACAGCCTCTGCCAATTCTATAGATTGGCGAACATCGAGCCATATTTCCATTCCAAATCCTCACAGTTCGCAAGCGTTCATTGCATCTTCGACGGTAGAGTCTTGATGGACAAGCATGACCAGGGCCCTCGCAATACCTTCGACGTTCGGATGGGCAAACACCTGACGACCCATGCAAATACCTGATGCACCGGCATCTAAGGCGTCTCTAACCATGGTCAGAATTCCTTTGGAGTCACCTGTGGCGGGTCCTCCGGCAACGAGGACTGGTATTGGCGCGGCTGCAGCAACCTTTTCGAAGCTTGATTTATCGCCAGTCCAAGTGGTCTTTGCAGCGTCACATCCAAGTTCAAATGCAAGGCGCACTGCGTGGGCATTCGCATTGGTTGTGTCCCCCTCCATGATGGAAAGGTTCTCTCCACGTGCATACACCATTCCGAACATTGGGAGTTGATGATGAAGGGCAGAACGGCTCATCTGGCCCATACGCTCGACCATTGATGCTTCATTCGGACTGCCCATGTTGACTTGGCACGAGACGCCCATTCCGCCTCTGGGAAGCACTTCGTCTGCGTTTCCAACCAATACCTTGTTCGAACTGTCTGGGCCAGCATGACGTGTTGATACTGAAAAATGGATGACCATGCTCGTCTCGGAGTTCTCGCACAGGTGATTGTAATGGCTGACGACTCCTTTTTGAGCAAGGATGACATCAACTCCTGCTCGAACCAATGAACGGATGACATGGTCAGTATCAGTTAGGCCTTCTACAGGGAAATCCGATGCACCATGGTCGATTGGAATCCAAACGCCTCTACCATTCGGGAGTATTTTCTGTAAACGACTGGCTTTGTCCATGCCTTTCGCAAAACCCGCTTGTTCTCAAGGTTTTGCACTCTTACTGAGAATTGATTTGTTCGCTTGCCCATTTCATCATGGCCAATTCAGCTCGATTCAAGTGTTCTTGAAGGGTTGAACGAGGAATGTCCATCAGTTCAGAAAGTTCCCGCAATTTGATTTGCTTAGGATGATCGTAATATCCAGAGGATGCAGCAACCTTTACGCATTCTATTTGGCGCGGAGTGAGCGTACCCTCAATGATGCTTTGATTGTCTGCCATTTCTACCACTTTTACAGTATCAGGTGGGAGCCAAGCACGGCAAGTTTTCAAGAATTGAGAAACGCCAGATGGAACACCTCTTACAGTGATTTCAATTCCTTCTCCACCGTATTTGTACGGTGGTAGAATATGAATGTTCGAGAAGCGAATCGCTGCGATTGATAACGGGTGTGAGTTCCAAACTACGAGGTAGCCACTTTGTCCTCCATCAAGTTCTGATTCAACGTTAAGGAAGGGTACTTCATTCAAGTCCTTGGGGCCTTTCCCTTCGCAGAAATGAGGGAAAATGAGTTGTCGAATGCCTTTCTCTCCGATGTCAAGATGACCGACGACATCAAGAGAATGTGCAATTTTAGCAATTGGGGCATATTCTGAATTCGCCACTGTCTGTGCAGTCCATCGCAAGTGTATTTCTCGCACAAATCACCTAGGCATGGGTAGATTATAAACAGGCAACCAAGAATGTGTCCCGTAAAATCCAGAATCATGGCTTTATGATGATTTTATTCATCGCCAATCAACCGATGCTACCAAAGACTAGCACCGCCTAGGACTCGATGATGGAGATAACGTATCTGGTGGCATCCTTCGCTCTTGGCGGTGGATTCTGTTATGGTTTATGGTACATTTACACCCGAAAAGACATCACTGTATCAGTGCGTCAAGGTATGAATCCTGAAGGTCTTCGCTACGGAACCAGAGCACCTGGTTTCGGAAATGCAAAAAAAGAGATTGACCGCAAACTCGCTATTGTCGAAAACCGCCGTCGACGGCAAGAAGCAATTTCAAGCCGTCTTGCGCTTGAAGATGCAGAGCGTTTGGCACGTGAGCAACTCTATCAAACACGGGCACAACAAGAAGCAGAACGGAAGCAAATCGCTGAAGATGCCCGTCTGGCGGCCCTTGAGGAGTCCCGTTTGGCGAACGAAGCCGCTCAGAAAATTCGTGATGAAGAAGATGAGGCGCGCCGTCGAGAACAAGAAGAGGCTCGTCTTGCAGCAGAACGTGAGTTGAAACGCCAAGAGGACCTTTTGGCTTCTGAAGAGGCTCGTCTCGCAGAGATTGCAAATGCTCAACAGGAACAAGTTGCATCAAATAACGCCAATTCTAAGGCCATCAAAGAACTTCAGGCTCGCCTAGAACGTGAAGGAGCAAAATCATCCGACGTCCAGGTTTCATTGATGTGGAACAATTACAACGATCTCGATCTGCACATTGTGTGCCCTTCTGGTGAACGTATTCACGGAGGAAACAAAATTTCGGCTTGCGGTGGCGAGTTGGATGTTGACGCTAACGTAAGGGCTGAAACTCGTAAGCCCGTAGAAAATGTATTCTGGCCAGAGGGTACTGCTCCTGGCGGGCAATATCACGTTTATGTTCACTATTACAAGAAGCACAAGAAGCGCCGCTCGAAAGACCCAACAAAGTTCCAAATCATGGTGAACAACGGCGGTGACACAACCGAGTTCTCTGCTGAGTTGAGCGCCGGCGACCCAATCATGCAGGTTTGTTCCTTTGAGGTCTCTTCCCAAGCAGAAAGAGAACGAATAAAGCGTGAACTTGAATCTGAACTTGAATCACTCACAAATCGCTTTGCTTCTGCAGACATGGACGGAAGCGCCCTCCTTTCAGTTGAAGAACTCGCCTCTGCTACCGGTATGTCGGTCGAAGAAGCTGAAGTCATTCACAAGCAGGCAGACAAAGACGGTGACGGTGCAGTCTCCCTTGAAGAATACCTAGAAGCCGTGAACAGCCTTCCAAACGCTCCAGATTTGGAGTCGCTATCGAACAGTGACCCCAACTGAAACACTTCACCGATGTGATGTGAAGGGTCTACAGATCCCTACACGGGGCACCATATTTTTACTCAGGAGAGAATGTCAATGAGGCAATCGTTTTCGCTCGCCTTGCGGATTGATCGAGCAATGCGTCGACCGGTAGACATTCTTTCTTCATTGATGTCTGAATAAGGAGAGCCTCCGACGAAGGGGTTTGAACCAGCAACGATTCGTGCGCTAATTTCAAACACTTTGAACTCAAGAGCATCGGTGACAATGGTCTCAAGGCAGAAAGGTCCAATCATGCCACGGCTTCCTTCTTCAAGTTCGAATGACTCTGCGACGGTACCTTCTGCCATCTCGAAGGCGCGAGGCAGGAGTGATTCGCGGATAACTACAGGTTGGTTACCTGTGACCACAAACGATGGTTCAAGTTCCATCTCACGCAAATCACGCAATGATCCGAGTTTGTAGAACTCATCGACGTTTGACTCGTCTCTTCTGTCCATTGAAAGCAATTCGAGGCGCCCTAGGTTCGTTCCAGCACGGCTACCTTTGCCTTGGACTTGGAATCCATCGGTCGCTGTAGGGTCGAAAAAGAAGTGAAGATAGTATCTGCAACCAAGGACATACTCTTGAATCGTAAACTCTTCTTCAATGTCGACGTTTCTGCGGAAGTCACGATAATTCCTGGCAATAAAGTATCCACGGCCACCCTTCGCTCCTGCATACTTCACGATGACAGGGCCGTCGATGTCGTGAGGGTCTTCGAGAACTTTTGGCATTGTACATCCGCCGGCTTCGAGCCACTGACGTTGCCGTTCCCTGCTGCTTTCCCAGTGCAAGATTCCTCTGTTGCCAAAAGTTGGAACTTGAAGTTCACGGAAATTCGAAGAACCAAGGTACTCCACCAACGAGCCGTGGGGAATAATAACGACATTACGTTCTCGGAACCACTCGGCATGGTCGAGCATTTCTCTGTAGTTTTCCAGCATTAACCACTCATCAGGTTCTGCGCCTGGGAATGCCTTGTAAAAACGCCTGCGGTTTTCACCAACTGCGATTCCTAGTGTGCGGAAACCTTCCTTTCGGGCTCCGTGCAAAATCTGCAACGATGAGTGAGATGCAACGACACCAATCGTGATGTTGTCACGGTCGTAGTCTGCGAGCCACCCCGCCAGTGTATCTGAATCTACGCCCATGTCGAGGGGTCAAGTATGTGTGATATGAGTGTTCTCATGGGTTTCTATTGTAGAGCAATCTTTTCGCTTTTACCAAATGGCTTCATTTTACTCAAATCGGCCACTCGCTTCCAAAAGAAAGACAAACCCTCTGCTCAAATTCCCAAATATGGCATGGATTCAATTTACAATACGCATTCTTCTTTCTGGTGGATTGGTTGTGGGTGTCAGCGAGGTAGCAAAGAAAAATGAATTGTTTGGAGCACTCGTTGCATCCTTGCCATTGCTCTCCATAGCGGCTCTTCTTTGGTTGTATCACGACACGGGTGATACGGAAAAAGTTGCCATTTTCAGCCAAGATATTTTTTGGCTTGTCTTACCTTCTTTGCTGTTTTTTGTTTCTTTGCCACTTCTCTTGCGTAAAGGTCTTCAGTTTTGGCCCTCGTTTTGCATTGCATTAACGCTGACCGTTGTCGCATATTGGGTCGGTCTTCGCCTCTTCTCTGGCGAAGAGGCTTGGTTGTGAGGAGGAGTACATTCGACTAAATTGGAGTGAAGAGTTCAAGGGCTTGACTCCTATCCTACATCATGGCCGAAGGCGCACCATCACACCGCATGACTTACGGAGGGTATCTTCAACTGAATGAGCTGCTCTCTCTGCAAGACGGGCCCGAAGGATACAGTCCTGCGCCTTCAAACGATGAACAACATTTCATTGTGGTTCATCAAGCGTTTGAATTGTGGTTCAAATTGATTCTTCGAGAATTGAAAGAAACCCATCTCTTGCTTAATCAGGAGCACGTTCCTGAAGAAATCTTGCCGCAAATGGTCCATCATTTAGACCGAGTCACCGAAATCTTCCGGTTACTTTCTAACCAATGGAAAGTGATGGAAACACTAACCCCTCAAGGTTTCCTTGCTTTCCGTGATAAACTTGGGACCTCATCCGGATTTGAATCGTGGCAAATGCGTGAACTCGAAGTCTTGCTTGGTCTTGACAATTCACAACGGATGGGTGGCATGGACCCTTTGCTGCACATGAAGAAGTTGGCTCAGGAAGGGAAAGTAACTGCTCAAGTTCTGTCTGACTTTGAAGCAACATCAAACCAACCGTCGTTGCGCGAAGCACTCTCTGCTTGGCTCGCTCGAACGCCGATAAACGGCTCTCTTGCAGGTTCAAAAGACGACGCAGATGTGCTTACTGCGTTTGTTGACCGGCATTTGGAAGCTATGAGGTCACACGGAGAGGAAGTGATAGCACACATCGTGGCTATAGGCCACGGGGAGGAAGCACCAGTCCGTGCCCGAATAGAGGCATCAACAGAACAGGCTGAACACTTCTTGAGGCCGGACGGCGTAGTTTCTCGTTCAAGAGCGGGTCTTTTGTTCATCGAATCTTACCGTGAATTGCCTTTGCTTTCATGGCCTCGAAAACTCATTGACTCTTTTGTCGGATTAGAGCAATCCATGATCTTGTTCCGTTCAGCTCATGCAAGAATGGTTGAGCGAATGATTGGACGCCGCATGGGTACAGGCGGTTCCAGCGGCGTTGATTACCTCGATGCTACAACAAAGTACAGGGTCTTCGTTGACTTGTGGGCTGTACGCACATTGCTTGTAAAAAGAGATGCATTACCAGATGTCAAAGAAGCCGCATTCTACGGCTTTGCTGCACGAAACGACGATTAGTCTTCGTGAGGGTCGATATCGATTGGTATGAGTTCGTGTTCGTACTCATACAACGCAATCTTGAGTGGGTCGAGAACGAAGCGTACCGATGCTTCTTCAAGGCCGTAGAGGGAGATGAGTTCTTCTCTAAACGCATCACGTAGGACTTCTTCGTTTGCGTAGAGCGGAGCGCCCATTCCAATTTGGAGTGCGCGTGCACCGATAATTCGAGCTCTTTCAAATCGTGTGTGGAGTCGTGCTGGCTTAACCATGAGATTCACTTACGGGAACACCCGCAGTTTGGCGACCTGCCTACTCTTCTTGAACCTACCCCAAGGTTCAACCGGAGAATTACTCCTCTTCTTCGGTTCTTGGGGCTTGTTTAGAAATCGACCACCGCATGTACATTGCAGGTAGAAGAGATACGATCAGAACCACGGTCCAAACCGCTGCTTGAGTGCCAGGTGATGCTCCATCGTTTTTTGTTTCAAAACCGGTTGTGTTGCCATCGTAAACATCCATTCCACCGGTAGGGTTTTCAGAATCCGTTACCAAGCGGTATACGCCGGTTTTTTCGAGAAGAACAACAATTTTCCCTCCAGTTTCACTTCTCATGGCTGAGATATTAGCAACTTCATCCGTGGCATTGAATTGCATCATTCCCGTTGCCAAAGTTGGATGCGTTCTGTTTCTGGTAGGGTGCGGTGTTGCTTCAGTCATCCAAACACTGACCGAATCGCCTCGTGAAGCGGTCCATGAGAGGTTGCCGCTACTGAGCGATACATTGTTCAAACCGCTGAAGTTTGTTTCACGGAGGCCTAATGCATTTGACAATTCTAAGCCTTGACTGGAACCGGTAAGCAGGCCTTGTCCATCAATGACAATACTTGGTATGAAGAGAAGTCGATGTTCATACTCAAACCGTAATTTTGAGGCGCTAAGGAAGGTTTCATCGACAACCGATGGGTGGTGTTGGAGCACAAAAGTGTCGCTTCTGTTCAGTGTATCCATTTCATCTTCAATCAATTCGCAAGGTTCGCACCAATCCGCACCATAATATTCGACGAGATGCACAATATGTTCTGCATCACACGGGTCCGAAGAATGCATGCAAGAAGCATCAAAAATCACGACGTCCAAAAGTCCCGCAAATTCGTCTTCAACGGTGGAGGAAGAGGTTGTTGATGGGATCTGAGTCGCCATAATCAATGCTATGAGCAGCACTGAGAAAAGGTGGATGCGAGTTCTCGACACAGTTATGGGTGCATGAATGTGTTCAAAAGGGGTCTGCTCTCACCATTACACATGGGGCAGGCGTGGTGGCGACGACCGTCGACTCTTCCTTTGATTCTCCTCGGGATGGCGTTATGCATTATTATTGCAGGCGGCACCATCCGAATCAACGATGCGGGCGAGTCGTGTCCCGATTGGCCACAGTGCTTTGGCACATGGGGATTTGACATCTCCCCTGATGAACAAGGCGCTTACTGGGATGAGTATCCTGAAGAGATTGACTCTCGTGGGGCTGACCATCGTTATACAACGTTTGAGATTTTTTCGGAGTGGTTTCATCGAATGCTCGTAGGCGTCATCGCAGTACCAGTATTGCTGAACGCCGTTCTTGCCTATCGAATGATTGAGACTTACGGTAAAACTGTGTTTAGAACAACGATCTTATCAGGTATACTCCTCATTGTTCAAGCCCTTGTCGGAGCTCTAACCGTATCGTTTGACAACGTAGATTGGTCCGTGGCATTGCATCTTTCTCTTGCCAGTATTTTCACTTCGACTTTCTTATTCCAACACTTTGCTATGCGTCGACAAGAGCAGTCTGGATGGGACATCTTTTCGATGAATCCAGAATTTGTTGCTGCCAACAAAACTCGAGTTGATTCGATGGTTGGCGCAGTCTTCACACTCCTCATACTTGGTGCATGGGTCTCCTCAACTGCGGGTGGACAATACAACCAGGGTTGTTCGGTTGGGTTCCCTAACGGCTGGCCGAAGTGTAATGGATCTCTCCTGCCATCGTTTGACGGGCCAGGTGTCATCATTCAGATGATTCACAGGTTTGGTGCAATTCTGGTCGGTCTCGTGTTGGTATCCGGCTCTGCCCGACTTCGCCTTGATTCACGAGAACACGAAGTGACGCCTGCGATTGGTCGAATTACCGACTTTGCAGCCGGTCTATGGATTCTTAATGTTCTCGTTGGCGGCTCTTACATCGTACTTGCCGACATGGAACAGTTCCCTGAGTGGGTCTCATTGTTGCATCTCGTGTTCGGTGTCTGTTGTTTCTTAGTCGCCGTGTCTGCCTCGTTCTTTATGCGACTTTCGAGTGGCCTCTCGTCACATGAGGAGGAATGAATGTGGACGAACAACCTGTTGAGGAGTCATTGCCTCACCCGGGATGGCCGACAGTCTTCATGCGATTGATGAAACTTCGAGTCATCGTTTTACTGCAAGTAACGGCCGTTTGTGCAATATTCGTTCATGACCTGCTTGCGAGACACGGACTTTTGGATGTCCAACGCTCTTGGACGGATACCGTTTACACTGTTGCTTTGACCGTTGTTGCTGGAACATTATCGGCTGGAGGTTCTAATTCAATCAACATGTGGTACGATGCAGATATTGACCCACACATGCGTCGTACGAAGAACAGACCTGTGCCTCAAGGGCACATTTCTGCGCGTGGTGCACTGGTGTTTGGTCTGTTGATTGCTGTTCTTGGCTCATCGATGTTTTTCCTCGTACATTGGAAGGCAGCCTTTTGGTCCTTTTTCTCTGTCGCCTTCTATGTCCTCGTCTATTCCATGTGGTTGAAACGTCGGACGCCACAAAACATAGTCATAGGCGGGATTGCTGGCGCCACTCCTCCTTTAATTGGTTGGGCTGCTGCGGCATCTTCATCAATTGACTCAATGAATCCGTTTGACCTTGGATCGCCTATCCCATGGGTGTTTTTTATGCTCATTTTCCTTTGGACTCCGCCTCATTTCTGGGCGCTTGCACTGTACCGATCAGGCGAATATGGTAAGGTGAACATCCCTATGCTGAACGAAGTGAAGGGGCCTGAACGAACGGTTTTGGAATCCAAGGTTTACTGTGTTCTTCTCCTTCTTCTCGGACTTGTTCCAATTTTTTGGCCGGAAAGCGGATTGCCACTGCTCTGGGCATTTTTAGCCGGCGGCCTCACAATTTGGTATGCGAAATCAGTTTGGGACATTGACCCATTGGAAGAACTTGATGAGAATGGAAGAATGCCAAAAGCTGCACGATCCTTCTTCCGCTCCTTGTACTATCTTGGTTGGATGCATGTCGCTCTCGTGGCCGTATGCATCGTCCCTCCTACATGGCTCGGATTCTTGGGTCCATTAGCCTGAGTGGTGCGTTTTTCGAATGAATTGGAGTGCGGTGTCAACCGTCATGTTCATGACTGCTTCGACGGTCGGCGGGTTACTGCGGCAGTCGCATAGCCTGGCCATTGCGCTGGATTGCTAATCCAGTGGTGTCTCACCTCGGGAGTTCAAATCTCCCCTGCCGCGCCAACTCGTCAATCGAAGAAGTCTTCAAGGTCCTGCGCAGTCATCTGTGAGTTTGCTCGGTTTTTACGAGCATTCATGATCCTTGCCAATCGCTTTCTTTTCTTGATGATAAGAGGTAAGAATATCATGCTCGTTACGAGCGTAAGAAGCGCTGCAGCACCGGTCAATTGGAACTCTTGAACCCCCATGTAGTCTGTGAGCGTCCCCAACCATTCTACGCCCAACGGCGGCTCTGGTTCTGGTGCTGGTTCAGGTATGAGGTGTTGATTGTAGTCCCACCATTCATCTTCGATGCTCACGCGGATTGAGTTCGTCGGGTAGTTCGCTTCGTTCAATTGGTTTCCAACTGAGTCGACTGGAGCCAATATGTAGTAGAACGTTCGGTATGGACGTATGTTATCATCTGATATGCCGCTTTGATTGTAGTATCCCTTTTCGCCAGAAACACCCGTCAAACCTTCTTCAATTGGAGTCAAGAAGGTGATGTCGATTTCATCGGGCCTTTGATCGGTACGATAGAGGTTCCAAGTGACGTTGCCATTTGCTTCATGGTCTGGCCATGTCCATGACATGTTGACGTCGTAACACATTGACCAGTCGTTCATGATTTTGTAGCAGTCCGTATCGTTAGTGAATGATGATGAAACTCGCAGGTTTGTGACAACTTTGTCTGGGGCAACAGAATCGCCACAGAATGCCACAGGCTGTCCAGAGTTGTCTCTTGAAATCTCAATGTGAAGGAAATCAGGCGAGCCTTCCCTGTCAGCAGGCATGATGGCATAGGATGCACAAATACCGTCTTGGAGAGGGGTTGGGTCGTTCCAGGAATCCATGCTCGGTGAGAGTGAAGCTACCATCGTCGTTGAAGTAAGTTGATCCCACACAATGGAATTGAAATCCGGGTACGGATTTGGGAAGATTGTTCCTGCACTGTTGGTTACGGTAAGTTTGTAGATGTTCCAAGATCCAACATATGGATTGCTCACATCACCTTCAGGCGTCCAGTTCAGTTCAATACTGCCGGCCTGGAGTTGTTTGTAGTCCAGTGGGCCACTGGAGATATTTGCAGGCGGCGCTACGCCAATAATCATCAAAACACCATTTCCATACAGTGTTATGTCGAACGTGTTGTCGATGTTCTTCGTGTATTCATCAAGATAAGTCCAGATATTGTCCTCAAGGGATGGAAGGTATCTCAATTCAACGGTTTCCAATGGAATGTTGCTTGGGAGTATGTTTGAAGTGTTGAGGTGTATGTTCATCCTGTCGAGTCCAGTGTTGTCGGAATCGTCTGCAACAGATAAAATATTGAACGACAGCAAGAGCAGGGGTTCTCTCCCTTCTCCAATGCCGTATTGTGTGCCGAGAACAGGTAAAATCGACTCATGTTCAAAGTAAGAAAGTGAGCGCGTGACGGCTTCTCCTGAAAACAGGTCGCCGTTGTCGAGCGAGACATAGTTGAACAGAGTAACATCGACGTGAGCGGATTCAAGTTCTCCAAAGGCATCCGTGACACGTAGAGTTACAGTATGGTCGCCGAGTCCAAGAACTGAGCCTGAAATGTTCAGGATGTTACCGTATCCAATGTTGATTATGCCTGCTTTGAACCAGGAATAGTTGAGAGGTGCCGCTGCGGTATCCCCAGTTCGAGCAACCATGATGATCTGGTCACCTGTTGTGTAAATTCCTTGAGAGTTGCTTTGGGTGATGGTAGCGTCAATGTCGCCGGCGATGAAATCCGTTGTTTCAGTCAAACTGTTGTCACCCGGCGTTGAATCCGAGCCTTCAGCGAATACAGAGGGTATACTGATTGTCATTATTTTATCCGTCCCTATCAAGGTGACATTGAACATGCAAGTTTGCTCTTGACCTGGGTGGAAATCGATGAGTGGGCATTGTGATTCGTCCTCAAGTTCGCCGAGTTGATCGTAAACTTGGAACATGACGTTCGTAGATGAGATGCTGACATACCCGTTGTTGGTGATTACCGTTTCCACCATCTCTTCTCCATAGTAATAATTCACTGAAGTGGGATCATGACCTGGAATCATCGATGTTGCTTGGAGGTCGATTGTGTCGTCAAAAACGACAATGAGTTCTGATAAATCATTTGACGGTTCCAAATCCCCGTATGGAGTTCCGGAGCTACTAAGCAGTCCCCACTTTAACAGGAAAGTACCTTCATCGTCGTGGTTGAGTACGGGCATGACCCGGGTGAAGGGGGATACTCCACCCCATGACGGAAGATTCGTAACACTGTTTGAAGATTCTGAAACCAGAACAACGCCGTCACTGGACCAAAGTTGCCATCCAATGTCGGCAACGAAGTTGCATGTACCGCACGCTGTGACGGAGCCTTTCGCGTTCATAGTGTAGTCAGTTCCAGTGTTCAAAATGGCCTGCTCACCATCGAACCCAAGGTTCGTTAAGGTAGTAGTCGGGTCGAAATTGGAATCGACGCTGAGGTCGACGAACGACCGAGTGAGGTTAATTCTGAACATTAATTCGTCATCTGATGGATCTTGGTCTGTAAGAGTAAATGCGTAGACGATTGTAAAAACACCTTCATCTCCAGACGGATTCCATGCGTTAGATGATTGATAATCTGAAGTGGTCCCAGAGTAAATTGTCGGGAGGGAAAAACTTCCAAATTCCACATAATTCGATTTACAGCTGTTTACATCGACTTCTCCCTCGCATGCATACCACCGTAGGTCTCTACTTGCGATTGATTGCAACCCTTCATTGGCGATGGTGACGTTGAAGTTTATGTTCTCCCAAGAAGAACCCCATGAGTCTTCGACGGGTGAATTGGTGTCGATAAGTGCGAGGTCACCGCTCACATTTGCAGATGCGCCAGGTAGCGATATCAGACCAGTGAGTGATGCCAAGAGGAGAAGAACAACAAAGCAGATACTCCCGCTTTTACGGCCAGATTCACGAACTGCACGGCGCGACATTGACAGATGCCTCGCAGCGGGGCTTCAAAGAGTCATCGCCCCCGAAGGGGGCATTGGCGCAATAATTCGATGATTTGCATTCACTCCATGCGGCAACCTCTTCAATCGCCGAACAGTAGCAACTTCATGCGCGGTGTGGAGGTTTGCTCTCTTGAAAGAGACAACAATGCTCTCACTGCAGTCATTGAATTTCTTTCGGCATTTGCGTTGTTTCTCATGATTCTTACCGCCTTTCTTTCACTGGCACAACTTCAGATGGGCTCGAACGACCCAGATGTAGACCGAATCGACCGTGCTGCTGTACAAGGTATGGATCGTTTGACTTCAGACGGCGGATGGTTTGTTCCAATGGGCCCGGACAGTCTCGATTTCAATAACTCGACATCCGAGTGGCATTTATTGGATGCCGTATCCTTGGACAATGGGCGAGTGCAAACTGGCCTTGTGAGTGGCGGCATATTGGATGAACAACGTATTGAAGCGCTACGTAATGTGTCTGAAGAAAACATGGCGCTGGGGCTTGGATTGGATGTTGGTTTTTCTCTTTATTTGTCGATTTCTGTGATTGAATCTGACAACGCTTCTCGAGTAGGCGTGGATTTGTTTTCCGGAGGTACGGAACGTTCAACGGCTACCGCCTCTTCTTCGGCCAACCGTCAATTCTCACAAAACGGAGAAATCCTCCGAGTCATTCTTGAAGTTCATCGTGGAGGTCAAAAAGACAACGACCTCTATTTGAGCGAAGTTATGCTACGGCCGATATCCCTTGGGCCAGAGTGGATTGAAATCTATAATCCGAATGACTTCGCCCTTTCTTTACGAGGGTGGTCTTTGAATCACACCTCTGCAGATGGGGGGACGAATCTGTTGTTCCAAGATGGTGTGATTTCTGGGCATTCGACTGTACTCTTTACCGGAGATGAAAGCTCACAAGCCAGCGATGGTGCTTCGCAGATCATTGATTTATCACAGGAATCGTTCCTTGGTGTGGGATCAATTAACTTGCTCAACGACGGAAAGGGTGTACTTTCCCTGCGTTACACGCAACTTGACCAAGCAAGGCCATATGATGTGATGACGGTTCAGTGGGGTGGCGAGGACGGTTTATTCACCTCTTTAGGCCAATCTATGGAGGCGACGTTCAACGGCACTCAAGCCTCTTGGGCGGTCCAAACTTCACCTACTCCAGGGACAATCTCAAGTTCGTGATATCCGGTGCCTGTTTGAGCGCTAATTAGCGGATGCTTCATGAACCCAAAGCCACTGGTGTGTGTTGAATCCCATGCAGTCAACCTCTAATTACACCCGTGACCGCTGTATTACGGGTATTCACGGCTTGGACGAAATCCTTCGGGGCGGTATACCCCACGGCTCGACCGTTCTTGCTGCAGGTACTTGTGGCTCAGGAAAGACCACACTTGCCATGGAGTTCCTTGTCCGTGGTGCTCTTGCAAAGTTCCCTGAATCATGTGCGCACTTTACTGCAACTGAACCTTCGATTAAACTCCTCGAAAACATCCGGCAATACGCTTTTTTCGATATGAAAATGGTTGACTCCGGAAAAATCAACGTTTTTGACATGGACGTGTTGTATTCTTGGCTCGGTCTTGACAAGGCGTCTTTCGACCTTGACGATGTTCACGCCTTGATTAAAGCGATTATCAACATCGTTCACGAAATCGGTGCTACACGGCTTGTGATTGATTCGGTGACCACACTTTGTTACAAGATTAAATCCGAGCAATTGATTCGTGACTTCCTCTTCACTCTTGGTAAGAAACTTGCCTCGCTTGGTTGCACGACCATCCTGATTTCAGAGATTACATCTGCCACAGAGAACGCTCATTGGTCTTCCTTCGGTGTGGAGGAGGCAATTGCCGACGGGATTATTGTCATGGGTGATGTCGAACGCATGGGCCACCTTCTTCGTTTCCTACAGGTGGTAAAGATGCGAGGTACTTCCCACAGCAGAGCGAAACACGCTATCGAACTGACTCCGCTCGGAGTTATGCTTACTCCAATGCTCAAATGGGGCGCTCAACACGATAAAACCAACAAGGTAGGTGGATGATAATGTACACGAATCTCGTACTCGATGACCGTATTGCTGAGCAACTTGCCCAGGATGTTAGCCTCAACAGTTCGATTCAGGTTCGCTGTGGTAATTCAAACGCATTCAACGTCACTGCAAGCACCCTCATTCCTCTTATGCAGATGTTTGAGATGGGCGGCGTATACATTTGTGCCAGCGTCGGTGCAGCAGAACGTATTGAAGAATTCAAGGCAATTGGACTCACTGACGAAGACATTTCTCGAATCCAGTTCGTTGATTTGGTGTCCTCTGGCATCCTTGGAGGTACTGACGTTGCCTACACGAACATCCATTTTGTCGACAGCCCAATTATGCTCGAGTCCGTTCTTTTGAGAACACTGTATATTCTAAGAATGACCACCGCAGCTCGCAACTTTGTATTCTTGGACAGCGTTAACGCCCTTGCAATCTACAACGATGATCGAATGCTTGCTGAATACCTTCACACCTTCATCAACACCTTCCGGCAGAGAGAAGTTTTGTCTGTAATTCTCAACGTTCCAGACCAAACACCTCCACTTGTTCTCGCAAATCTTGACTTGTATTGTACAGATTTAATCGACAGAGGTCAAGTTCTCATCAACTGAGGTTATTGTTATGGCAAGAAAAATTGAATTTGACCCAGAGGATGAAGAGTTCTTCGGTAAAGTAGGCTCCTTCGGAGTCCCAAAGTTCGACAATGAAATGCACGGTGGAGTTCCCCGTGGATTCATGATGGTTGCTTTCACGGATACCGGGTCAGGCAGTGAATTGTTTGCGAAGCAATTCACTTCTCCGGCCGAAGAAGCGGAAAACACACTTTACATTTCAACCAACGAAGGTCAACAAGAAATCATTCGTATCTTCCAGAAGTACGACTGGCCGCTTGACATTAGTGTCCGTACGATTGGCGAAGAATACAACACAACCGTCCTTGAGAGAGAGTTGCTTGCAAGCCGATATCGTCTCGAAGGTTTCCGACTTGACGACATTCGTCGTCTTGCCCAAACACGTTTCGTCGATGACAATACTCAAGATTACCTGACCGAAGTCACCAACGAGGTCATGGCCCTTGGTCCTTATTTTAGAGCAGTTATTGACAGTCTCGATTTCTTCCTGCAGCGTGAAGACCCTTCCCGGGTCATCGCGATGGTGCGTATGCTTCAAGCGCATGCTCAGTTGAACCGAGGACTCCTTCTTGTATCGGTCTCTACCAATGGTCTTGACCCAACGGTCAAACAAGAACTTGCTTCGATTGCAGACATGGTTCTCTCGTTCCAAGTTCGAACCATTGGTACTGACTTTGAAACCTCGATGATCGTCTCAAAGTTCCGAAACGCTCCAGAGAATCTTAAGATTCTCGTTTTCCGTGTAACTCCAGAAGAAGGAATTACTCCGGAAACCGTCGAACGTATCGCTTGAGGGCTGTTTTCCGACCCCTTTCCCGTTCATTATGGCGGTTTGTTTTGGGCGACATATCCAAAGAGGTCGGGCGTGAGGAACAGCCATGGGCGACCGTTCGGCTACAGGTGGTTACGATCCTTCTGGTATCGACATCGATGCATGGGAGAAACTCGAGTTACAACTTGAAGAAACCATTCCAAATTACGATCGGGTGAACCGTTTGATGACTTTTGGTCAAGATAAAAGATGGAGGCGTAATGTGCGCAACCACGCTACTCCGGGCATGAAAGTTCTCGAAGTTGGATGCGGACCTGGCTCTTTTGCGGAAGATCTCGTGGGACTGGATGTTACATGCCTTGACCCTTCAGCAGAAATGCTGAAAGTAGCCAAGAAGCGTGTTGATTCAGCACGAGAGTCGAGAGGTGAATCACCGGCTGAATATGTAGAAGCTATCGCAGAATCAATTCCGCTTGAAGACAACACTTTCGACATGGTTTTCTGTTTGTTCTCATTTCGCGATTTTCAGGATAAGAAAAAGGGATTGAGTGAGATTTACCGTGTTTTGAAGCCCGGCGGCAGACTGGTAATTTGCGATGCTGGGAAAGCCAATTGGTTCCACGGTCTTGGCGGCCGAATCTGGATGGCTACAGTTGTACAGTGGATTGCTCGGTACGTGACACGAGAAAAGAATCATCCCTGGAAAGGTCTTGCCAACACATACACCCAATACGGCACAAATGGATACTATCGTGCAATGATGAAAGAAGTTGGTTTTGACGATGTACAGGGTCGTCTATTGATGCCCTTCATGATGTCCAGCCGATTTCGTGCGACCAAACCTAAGGTTGAATGACGGTTTCCTGCGGTCGATTCTCCGTTCTTTACGCCCATTACCCTCATAAACCTCAGTACATTCGGCGGAACACTGGTGATTTACTTGGGTATGAAAGATGTCCTCCGAAAAATCAAAGAGGCTGAGCAGTCCGCTGAAAAGCGACTTTCCTCGGCTCAAACAGAGTCCAGCAAAATTACGGCCGACGCTCGACGTGAAGCTGCGGCACTCGTTTCAAGTGCTACTGAAGAGTCTGTGAGCGAAACTCAGGCTACGCTTGATGCTGCTCGTGCAAAAGCCGGTAAAGAAGCAGATGCAGTTCTCAAAGAAGGCGCATCCGTTGTCGAAACCATTGAATCATCTGCATCCAGCCGAAAAGAAAAGGCACTCAAGAGTCTTCTTGACTCCGTAACATCACAGTGAGGCGTTTCCGATGTTTGCTACTACCGACATGTCTCGTCTTACAGTAGCGGCTCCTGTAGAGAAGATAGAAGAAATTCTACGGCTCTGCACCGACCTTTCATGCGTTCACATTGAAGAATACGGTCGTTTTGAAGACGGTATTGGCGTTGGTTCCTCAATGGATTCTGACGAAGCAAACGCAATAAGCAATCTCTTGGTCAAAGTTCAAGCGGTCTCTTCAGCCGTTCAAGCCGTCAATTCCGACGGTCCAATGTCTCGTAAAGAGGCATCTAAGATGGTTGCCGGATTTGAAGAGAAGATTACTGCTGCCCTTGGTTACATTGACACCATTCGAGACTCTGAAATTAAGATTTCATCTTCGAAGGAGCAACAACAACTCTTGCACCGTCTTGCACCGTTGGATATCCCTCTCGAACTGATGGCTGGATACGGTGATCTCGAAGTCTTCGTTGGCGAAGTTCGACGCGCTTCTAAGGCAAAGGAAGCATTCGCAGACATTCGTGACAAGATCGAACTTCATGCTGAAGGTGGGCTGGTCGCAGTTGCATGCCGCTCAAAACATTCCGCTGAAGTCCAAATCTGTCTTGCTGAAATCGGTTCAAAACCTGTTCAAATCCCAGCAGGCGAAGGCTCACCCGATGAGAAATCGAGAAAACTTCTCGAAGAAATAAAGCAACTTGAATCGAAAATAACCGACGCTCAATCAGCACTTGATGCTTGGACGATTCGAAACGGCCGTAATTTGGTAGCCGCCAAAGAATACCTCACTCGTGAGGCTGCCGTGTTTACCGCTCCAACATTGGTCGCAGTCAGCAACCAAGCTTTTGCCCTTGATGGATGGGTTCCTACATCGCAAGCCTCCATGGTTGAAGCAGAATTGGCGAAGGTTGCTTCTCACGTCACAATAGAAGCTTTCGAAGGAGGGCACCACCACCATGATGACCACGAAGATCACGGTCCTTCTGACCCTGAAGAACTTTTGATGCTTTCAAACTATCTTACCAAGTCCGACCAGACCGTATTTCAGTTTTTCAACGCCATAGATTTGGATGAATCCGGACTTATCGATTGTTATGAGTTCCAATCAGCGTTGAAGAACGCAAACATCGCGAATCTCCCGCCATGGGAAATGGGCAAACTTGTATCCGCAGTCGACCTTGATGGCGATGGAAAAATCAATCTGCCTGAACTTGACATCACGCTCACACGCATCCGCAACACGCCTTCTCACGATGACGGAAGCCACGATGTTGAACCGCCTATCCAGTTCTCTAACGGCTCAATCACTGAACCGTTTGAATTGATGGTGGACTTGGTAGGGCGTCCAAAGTACGGCACATTCGACCCCTCCATGCTCATCATGATGACATTCCCGCTCGTTTACGGTATGATTTTGGGTGATTGGGGATACGGACTTGTCCTGCTTGGGCTTTCTTATTGGCTCGGTTCGAAGGCATTCGCAGCCGACCCTTTGGCTCAAAAAGGCTTGACTATTCTTCGCTGGATGGGCGTCTCGTGTATCGTCTGGGGCGTTATTTTCGCAGAAGGCTTCGGATTCGTTTGGGATGAAACAGGCCAAATGGGTAGCGATTCACCGTTCTATGCCTTCTATGATTGGACTTACCATAACATCCACGTCCCAGGTGCAATCGCTGACGTGCTTAATCTTGGAGGCCTTCACATGCCTTTCCACCGTGCTTCAGCCGGTCACGGATTGCAAGAATACGTGATACTTTCCATCTACCTTGGGGCGGCACACATCTTTGTCGGCTACGTCCTCGGCCTCATCAACGTCTTCAAGGCACACGGCGCTGCTGCTGCATACTTCGAGAAAGGCTCTTGGCTTCTCATTCTCATTGGAGGCTTCATGCAAGGCCGTAATATGGTTTCAGGATACAACGAATTGTTCGAGTTCCAAATCTGGACCGCATTGCTTTTCATTGGTCTAGTTAGTCTCATTATTGGATTGGCTGTTTACGAAAAATTCGGATGGGCAGGCGGCATTATCATGGGTCCAATCGAAACCTTTGGGCTGCTTGCGAACACGCTCTCATATCTGCGGATTATGGGTGTTGGTGTGGCAGGTGTCAAGATTGCAGAAGTATCCATTACCATGGGATTCGAGCCGATGGTTGACGCTTTCTCGAGCGGTGGACTTTCTGGCATCCTTGTTGGAATCTTCTGCCTCATCCTTTTCCTCTTCGTTCAATTGTTCGCAATCGCACTTGGAATCCTTTCCCCTACAATTCACGCAGCCCGTCTCCACTTTGTGGAATGGATGGGCAAATTCTACGACGGATCCGGCCGTGCATTCGCACCGCTCGGTGGCCGTTCCCTCCATGTAGAGGGTCAATCATAGTCCACGGACACTAAATAAATCGGAGGTAGCAAATATGAACGCAAACACCCTAAAAACGAGCCTAAGAACATTGATCCTACTCGCAGCCATCACTTTGGTTGCTCAAGGAGCAGCAGCAGCAGACGCAACATCAGCCAGTGATGGTGACGGTTACACAGCAATCGGACACGGTATCGCCCTCGGGCTCGCCGCAATCGGTGCTGGATGGTCACAATCCGCAATCGGCAGCGCAGCTGTCGGTATGCTCGCAGAAGACGGAAGCAAGTTCAGCCAAGCATTGATTTTCACTGCTTTGCCTGAATCTATCGTCATTCTCGGTGCACTGCCACTTTTCCTACAAGGATGAGGGGCATCAATGATGGAAGGGCCGGTTCGCTGGCCAATTGAAATTAACAAGGAGAAATCACTATGACGCTTGAAACACTCGCAAAGGACATCGCAAAATCTGCTGAGGCTGAAGCCTCAGCTATGGTAAAAGCAGCTAATGAGGAAGCAAAGGCAATACTTGCTGAAGCAACCTCAAAATCTGACGCCATCCGCTCGGAAGCATCCAGCCGTACTGAACGTGAAGCAACTCAAATTGCCCGTGAAGTCGTAGCTAGCGCTCGCCAAGCGAACCAGAAAGAAATACTCATTGCTCGACGCAAGGTACTCGATGAGACCTTACAATCGGCCAGTGACACTCTTGGAAGCCCAAAACTCTCAGGACGAGCAAGTCTGCTCAAGTCTCTGATGGCAAAGGCTGACAAGATTGGTGGCGATGACTACTCGGTCCGTCCAGTTGAGATCGACCGTAAAGCTCTCTCAGAACTTGCTGGGAAGCGAAAGGTTGGTGACGCAATTGACGGGCTCGGAGGCTTTGTCCTCGAATCACCCGATGGTTCGGTATCGTACGACATGCGCTTTGATACACTCCTTGAATCTTCTTGGAACGATCAACTCGCTGAAATTAATTCAATACTTTTTGACTGAGGGATAATGATGGTAATGCTTGGAAACACACCTTATGTTGCTGCTCGTGCTAAATCACGCCGGCAGAAACTTGCGGACCGTGCCAGGCTACGCCAACTCATCAGCCAATCACCCGAACAACTGACTGTTGCAGTCGGAGAGATCGGTTACCGCTCGGAAATAGACCTCTATGCAGGTCAAATGTCTGGCGGAGATTTGGTTGAAGCAGCATTAACCCACAACTTGGAGCATGAACTCGAAAAGATGCTTTCTCTCTGCAGCGGTAAAATCCGTGGCATAGTTGAGACGTACACTTCGAGATTTGAGTACTACAACGCAAAAGTCGTACTTCGTTCAGTCGTCAATCAAGTCGAACTCGAAAAAGTGGCTCATTCAATTCTCCCTGAGTTGAACGACATTAACACTCCTTGGTTGAAGATTATCGAGAACTCAGATGATTTGCGCTCCGCAGTTGTTCAGATGCGCCGTAAATCGTTTGGCTCCGATTTGAACGCCGTTTCAGAAGACGGTCGCTTGAGCGATTACGAGGATGCGCTTGACCGCCATTATTTCAAACACGCTTTGAACTCAATTGGCGGAAACAGTCCAGTCAGTCGATTCCTCAAGGAACTTATTGGCGCGGAAATCGACCACCGAAATCTCGTGAATATACTTGAAGCGGAACATGTCGGTATCTCCTTTGAGGATGTTGTATCGATGCTTATTCCTGGCGGACGACTTATTCCACGGCGTGCATTCTCCTCGATTGCGGCTGGCGGCCAAGAGGCTGCTATGGCTCTGCTACGAGGTTCCAACCGTTTTGATTTCCCAGCATTTGAAGCAGCTCTTTCTCAATCGAAAGAGATGAACAGTCTGGACCCAGTTGTTACTTGGTTCAAAGAACGCGAACACAACATCATGAAGCGCATGAGCTATCTCCACCCAGTCTCAGCATTACCAGTGATTCACTATGTGGCCATGAAGGTCCAAGAAGTGAATGACTTGCGCTTTATCGTACGTGGCCGTTTAGCAGGTCTTTCGAATGAAGTAATCGAAGCACACATATTGTGAGGTGAAAAGAATGGATATTGCAATAGTAGGAACACCAGAATTCACTCTTGGATTCCAGCTTGCAGGTATTGATTCCCTGTTTAACCCAGAAGGCGAAGAGGAAATGATTTCCGTCTTCAAATCTCTACTCAATTCAAAGAGCGTTGGGATTGTTGTGGTCGACTCCACAATCCTATCAACGCTGCCAGAGCGTCTTCGTGACCAACTCTCGGCATCCGTCTCTCCTACCGTTCTTGGTATCGGTACGGAAGAAGACACCACCTTGCGAGACACAATTCGCAAGGCTATAGGAGTCGACCTGTGGAAGTAAGATTCCAAACCAAATGGAGGAAATAAAAATGAGCAATGAAGGAGTAATTTACCGAATATCCGGGCCGGTTGTAACTGCAACTGGTATGAAAGCCGCAATGTACGACGTTGTTCGCGTAGGCGAAGAAGGTCTAATGGGCGAAGTGATTGAACTGCACGGTGACAAGTCTGTTATCCAAGTCTACGAAGATACCTCTGGTATTCGCCCTGGTGAACCAGTGTTGAATACTCAAGAGACTCTTTCTGTTTCCTTGGGACCAGGTCTCTTGACTCAGATTTACGACGGTATCCAACGACCTCTTCCTACCCTGGAAGAGGAAATGGGCGTTTTCATCACCCGTGGTGTTGACGCAGATGCTTTTGACCTTGAGAAAATTTGGACCTTTGAGCCTCAAGTCGCAGTCGGTGATTCCGTCGTCGGCGGACAAGTTATCGGCCATGTTCAAGAAACCGAAACAATCGTTCACAAAATCATGGTTCCTCCTACCGCCAGTGGTGTTGTAAAATCGATTGAATCCGGTGATTTCAACGTCACTCAAACCGTTTGTGTGCTCGAAAACGGTACTGAAATGCAGATGATGCAAAAGTGGCCTGTTCGAACTCCACGACCTTTCCAACAGAAATATGCACCTGAAACCCCTCTTATCACCGGTATGAGAATCCTCGATTTCTTATTCCCACTTGCTAAGGGTGGAGCAGCTGGAATTCCTGGGCCGTTCGGTTCCGGAAAAACCGTTACCCAACAATCACTCGCAAAGTATTCCGATGCTCAACTTGTTGTTTACATCGGATGCGGTGAGCGTGGAAATGAAATGACTGAAGTGCTGGATGAATTCCCTCACTTGATTGATCCGAACACCGGAAAACCATTGATGGAACGAACCGTCATGATTGCAAACACTTCAAACATGCCAGTGGCTGCTCGTGAAGCATCTGTGTACACTGGAATTACCATTGCAGAATACTTCCGAGACATGGGTTATGACGTCGCTTTGATGGCTGACTCAACTTCTCGCTGGGCAGAAGCAATGCGTGAAATCTCATCTCGTCTTGAAGAGATGCCTGGTGAAGAAGGATATCCTGCTTACCTTTCATCTCGTATTGCTGAGTTCTACGAACGTGCTGGCCGTGTTGAGACACTAAACGGCGATGACGGCTCTGTTACCGTTATCGGTGCAGTTTCGCCACCTGGTGGAGACATTTCCGAGCCAGTTTCTCAAGGAACACTTCGAATTGTCAAGGTTTTCTGGGGATTAGATGCTGGTCTTGCTCGTCAACGCCACTTCCCTGCAATCAACTGGTTGAACTCGTATTCATTGTACCCACAAAGTTTGGATCAATGGTTCCGAGATAACATCGCTCAAGATTTCCCTGAAATCAGAACACAAATCAGTGGTTTGCTTCAGATTGAGTCTGAGTTGCAAGAAATTGTCCAACTTGTTGGTTCCGATGCTCTACCTGTGGACCAACAACTCACGCTTGAAGTCGCTCGAATGATTCGGGAATTCTTCTTGCAACAGAACGGTTTCCACGATGTCGACGCTTACTGTGACATTCACCTACAATATCAAATGGCCAAAGCCATTCTATCGTTCCAAGATGCTGCAAAGTCTGCTATGGCAGGCGGCGCTCTTCTCAACGATGTTGTCAACGTTCCTGCTCGTTCCGACCTCATGCGTGGTCGCTTCGAAAAGGGATACATCGACGTTATTGATGGAATGGTCAAGAAAATGACCGATGAAATTGCCGATACGGTGGAGGAAAACTGAGGAGAGGAATATCATGACTGGAAAAGAATACCGAACCATTACTGACGTGAAAGGACCTCTGGTCTTTTTGAATAAAACTGAACCTGTTGCTTTTGGAGAAATCGTAACTCTACGACTTTCCAACGGGACCATCAAGAACGGACAAGTTCTCGATACTTCGGATGACCTCGTGATTGTCCAAGTTTTCGAAGGAACTTCGAAGATTGATCGAGAATCTGGTGTCACTTTCATGGGTGATGTCTTCAAACTCCCAGTGAGTACCGACCTCGTTGGTCGAATTCTCGATGGTGCTGGACGTCCTCGTGACGGTGGACCGGAGATTGTCGCTGAAGAGAAGGCAGACATCATCGGTGCTGCTATCAATCCATACAGTCGACAGAGTCCAAACGATTTCATTCAAACCGGTGTCTCTGCAATTGACCTTTGTACGAGTCTCGTTCGTGGACAAAAGTTGCCGATTTTCTCGGCATCTGGTCTACCTCACAACGACATCGCACTGCAAATTGCTCGACAGGCGAAACTCAAGGATTCAGATGAAGAATTCGTTGTTGTGTTCTGTGCAATGGGTATCACCGCTGAAGAATACAATTTCTTCCGTTCTGATTTGGAACGAACAGGTGCTCTCGAAAATGCGGTTCTGTTCGTCAACCTTGCTGACGACCCAGCTGTCGAACGTATCATTACGCCTCGTCTAGCTTTGACTGCTGCAGAATACCTTGCTTTCGAGAAAGATTACCACGTTCTGGTTATCTACACGGACATGACCAACTACTGTGACGCTCTTCGTCAAATTGGTGCTGCTCGTGAAGAAGTTCCTGGACGACGTGGTTACCCTGGTTACATGTACACAGATTTGGCTATGCTCTACGAACGTGCTGGAATTATCAAGAACAAGAAAGGTTCAATCACTCAATTCCCAATTCTAACCATGCCAGGTGACGATATCACGCACCCAATTCCTGACTTGTCAGGATACATCACTGAAGGACAAATTGTTATTTCACGTGAATTGCACCAACAAGGTATCTATCCGCCGATCAACGTTCTTCCATCTCTCTCTCGATTGATGGGTTCATGTATTGGTGAGAAGACAACTCGTGAAGACCACAAGTCGGTTTCTGACCAAATGTATGCAGCATATGCACAAGGCCGTGAACTTCGTGGACTTGTCGCCATTGTTGGTGAAGATGCATTGAATGAGCGTGACAAGCAACTTCTTGACTTCTCAGGAGTTTTCGAGGACAAGTTCCTTCGCCAAACCCGTGACGAAGACCGCTCAATCGAAGAAACCCTCGACTTGTGCTGGAATCTCATGTCTGCTATTGACACAAAGTACCTCGTCCGTCTCGACCAGAAATGGATTGACAAGTACCACCCTGAGAACAAGGCTTGAACTCAATATTTCGACAAAAAAGGAGGTGAAAGAACATGGCACTCGACATCAAACCAACCCGAAGTGAGTTGATTAAACTCAAAGGGAGAATTAAGCAAACCAAGAACGGTTACAAATTGCTGAAGATGAAGAGAGACGGATTGTTTCACGAGTTCCGTTCATTGCTCTCGGACATGATTGAAGCAAAGCGTGACTTAACAGCTACTTACCGTATGGCAAAACAACGCATCGATCTTGCGAACGCTATCGAAGGTGGATTGGCAGTCCGCGCTGCAGCCATTGCGAACACCGGTCATCCCGAAGTTGAAGTCGAGCGACGCAACATCATGGGTGTCGTCGTCCCGAGCGTCAGTGGTACCAACCTCAAATCAACGTTCAAGGAACGTGGAGTCGGTTTCATTGGTTCGTCTCCATACATCGATGAAGCAGGTGAATCCTTTGGAAACCTCATTGAGAAGATTGTCAAGGCATCCGAGATGGAAGCAACACTCAAGCGTTTGCTGCAGGAAATTGAAGCAACCAAGCGCCGTGTGAACGCTTTGGAGTACAAAGTTATTCCAGAATTGGAAGAGGCACGAGTGTTCATTCAACTTCGACTTGAAGAGATGGAACGTGAAGAAACCTTCCGTCTCAAGCGTTTCAAGAACAAGTGATTTTTTCTCTTGCCTGAAGAGGGTGAGGGATTCCTTCAAAGGGGAAGCAGGATTACAAAGGTTTGAGGAGAAAGTATGCCAAGTGACACGGATGACTTGACTGCAGACGATTCATCTCCTGAATCGATGCCTCGTCACCGCGAAGACTGGAAGCAGCACGACCTTCTTGCAACTATCCTACGCCGGTATTTCTACGTCGCATCGCATATGTCTGGCGGATTTTTACCCACTTGGGTTGTTTCTCCTAAAGAAGGAAAAGATGTGAATGAATCCCTGGCTGAAGCGAATAGATACTTCCAAAAATTAGGTTGGGCAGCCAAAATTTCTCGTACAGATGAATGGATTATTCAAATGATTCCGCTTCCAGAGCGACCTTTCCCCTCTTCCAAATTGACCCTCATGATGTGGTCGGTTTCTGCACTGACGCTCACCCTTGCCGGTGCGTATTGGATGGAAGGTTCTCGACCAACTGGTGGTTGGTTTTTTGAATCGTCTTTTTTGGATGTCCTGATTGGCTACACGCTCCCAGTTCTTGTTTGTATTTTCATTGCTTCACTCATTCAAAAGCGTACAGCGTCACATTTCAACCATCGAGTTGGACATATTACCCCAATTCCAGAACCCACTATAGCGCTGTGGAGTCTTGGTTTATTCTCCCAAACTGCCTTGATTTGGCCCTTTGGCCTCTTCCTTATACCCACTTTACCTCGAATGGATGCAAGACTTTGGGAGGATCGAAAGGTGTTAGGTTGGGTGGCCATTTCGGTTCCAGCATCTTTGATTTCTTTGGGGCTTGCACTTTGGGCAATCGGTTTATGGTTAACCCCAGACTATGTGGAGATTACACAGGCGCAGAATATTGCTGAAGGCCCGTTTATCATTGAGATATTGGGCCAGTGGCTGCTTGATGATTATCTCACTCGCCTCATCTGGTCTCATCCATTTGTCAAAGCTGGTGCTCTTCTCACCTTCTTCGGATGGATTTCTTTGCTTCCAATTCCTACATTCCCTGGCGGTCGAATAATGGTCGCACGTTCAGGACACATGGAGGCTCGCAGTAGTTCAAATCAAATGTTTTTGTTCTTCCTCATTCTTGCTTTTGCTTGGATATTCAACGCCTTCAATGGTTTTACAATTTGGATTCTCGTCTTGACTCTCATTCTGCCCTTGTTGCTGTTTATGGGGGCAGACCGTACCTCTCCCGTTCTCCTTAACGAGTCAAAAGGCCTTGATTTAACCTCAATGAAAAACATTGGAATTGTAATGCTTGTTGCCGTTTTGTTCGCCCTCCCAAGTCAAGTTCCATTTGATAGAGATGACGATTGGAACACCGCCATCGTGTTTGATATGAAGACTATTTTCAGTGCGGAGGAAGTCGACGAACGCTGGAACGCAAAGATATCCCTGCATGTCATCAACCCATCTTCCGTAAACAGAGACTGGGCAGTTGATTATGATCAATTCGCCGATGGACTTGAGAATTGGGCGAAAGTTTGGGAATGCGATGGAGAAGAGGATTTGTCCATCGATGGATTCGGATGCGGCAGTGTTTTACCACCTCGAACTCATACAACGGTCGTTCTCAACCTCACTTGGACAGATATGACTCATTCACCTTCTCTGACTAATTTTTCTCTCCTCACACTTGCGGATGATATGTATAATCATCTTCCTGTATCGGTTCATCCCGACCTTTCTTTCTATCCCGATTCACCTTGGGAGGTTGTACTTTCTGAAGGCGAACTTAAGCGTTGTATCTCCATTGAATCGTTTTCTGACGAACAGTTGAATGTGAGTTTTCCAAATGCAGACCAATCGTTGGAGATTCAATCTCGTTTGCAATGGATTGAAGGTCAAAACAATCTCGAAGCCCAATACGATTCTGCTCCAGAGCAAGTCTGCTTGAGGGGCTTAGATCCGGTAGTTCTCCGAACATCTGAATTGAACACGATTCGGTTGAACGACGAGTTGTTCGATGGAGGAATGCCGGAACTACCGTTGATTGCAGTCGTACCGCCTCAGGGATGGAATATCACCAGTGAAGCACAACTTGGTTGGGGCTTTGAATTGAATTCGAGCGGTGCACTAAGTTCGATTGATGATGTTTGCCCACTTAACCCATCGTTGTCCATACCTCCAAAACCCATCACCGGTGAATGGATTTGGGATTTAGATGTACGTAAAATCTCGAACATTCCGGCGGTTCAAGGGGAAAATCAATCACTCACAGTTCGGATGTCAGACGGTACGAGCATGCATGTTTGTTCACCGCAACTTTCAGTCGAACCGAAATTTAACTTTACCGTTGAGGAAGGGCCAGAGTTGATTTTCCAAAGATACAACACATCTCATCGGATGTGGTCAAACATGTGGATGGCTGCCTATAACGGCACCTTGTTGCAATCGCAGGGAGCCAACTTTTCTTTCTATAGTTCAAGTAACCAAAGCATACCTGTTCAAATTAATTATCAAGGCAATGGGGATCAATGGACGACTGTACGCTCAGTGAGTTCACTTTCCAATGGATGGAATTCGTTTGAATTTGCCCCATCAGATTCGACGCTTTCAACGCTCTGGTTCGAACATCAAGATGATTCACTTGTGATTCATTTGGCGAGTTACGTCTGAGGTCTTGTTATGCGTGTAGCCATTCTTGGGTCAGGTTCGCTTGGCTCACTCTATGCTGCGTTACTCTCTCGAGTCGATGGCGTTGAATTGCTTATTCATGGGCGCGGCACACACGGTGCTCAGATGGCTGCAGAAGGGCTTCACCTTGAAGGTGAATCTGAACACTTTGTATCCAATGCTGATGTTTTCTTCTCTCTCGACGAAGTTGGTTTGCCACCGGAGGCTTTGGGATCGATAGACTATGTTCTTTTGACAGGAAAAGCCGACCAGACTCTCTCTCTGGCATCTCTTGCTCGTAAGCTGCTCACTTCTGATGGCTATGCTTTGTGCTTGAGCAACGGTTTGGGTCACGCTGAGAGATGCCAAGAGGTCCTTGGCCCGCATCGCGTTTTTGCAGCCACTTCCACGCACGGGGCTTGGAGGCCTTCTGCCGGAACTGTTCACTGGGCTGGAAAAGGGGAAACGATGATTGGAGCTTTGCCTGGTGGGCCTGGGCAATCTGAGGCTCAACCCCTATTGGATGCCCTTCAGCACGCTGGACTATCCCCTGAATGGTCTTCCGATGGAATCGCCACCGTTTGGCGCAAAGTATTGCTCAACATTGCCATCAATCCAATTGCAGCTCTCGCAGGCGTCGAAAACGGTGAATTGTTACGTCCGGACCTTTTTTCATCGGCCTTTTCGACCATGTTAGAGGGTGCTGCTGTCGCTCGCCAAGAACGAGTTTCCCTGCCCTCTAATTCGGAATTGGAAGAGCAACTTCGTCATGTTCTTGTGGCAACTTCGAGCAACATGTGCAGCATGTTGCAGGACCTTCGCAGCGGCAGGAAAACCGAGATCTCAGTGCTCAATCAAGCAATTGTCGAACGTGGCGAACGTGCAGGACTTGCCACTCCACTCAACCAAATGTTGGTAGCGATGGTTACTGCTCTTCACGCTGAATAAGGTCTGTGTTGAAGTGAAGGCCACGGTTTTCTTGTCTGGCGAGTGAATCTTCTGTGACCAGTTGTCCCACGAGGATGAGGTTTCGTAATTCGACAATCTCACGGGAAGGTAAGGCGCTTCTCCAGATGTAGTCAACCTCCTTGCTAAGCAATTGCAATCTACGTTTCGCCCTGTGGAGTCGGTTGAATCTTCGAACGATGCCGACTTCTCTTGACATCGTGTTGGTTAGGGCTTCTCGGTCGTTGGCTACGGATACGTGTTCAGTTAGGTCTTCAAGCCCATCTGCACGCCATTCCGGTAACGGAGCATCAAGGTTTTCTGGTTCTGAACCGATAATGTGGTTCGCAGCCCGTGCGGCGTAAACTACCGCCTCAAGGAGGCTGTTTGATGCCAACCGGTTTGCGCCATGCATGCCTGTGCAGGCAACTTCTCCGATGGCATAGAGGTGGGGTAAGGGTTTCCCTGATTCTCTGCTGTGCGGGCGGCCGAATTCGTCGACTGCCAATCCACCTACGATGTAATGCGCTGCGGGGGAGACCGGAAGTGGGTCTCTTCCTAATTTCAAACCATGGCGATCGAGGCGTTCTTGAACAGTTGGGAAATGGTCTACAAGATGTTCTTGGTTTAAGTGGGATGTGACCAGACAAACATGGTTTTCTCCTGTTTCTTTCAACCGTTGATCAATTGCTCGAGCGACAATGTCTCGTGTAGCCATCGAGCCGAGCGGTGAATGTTTGAGTGTGAATGAATAGGAATGAGGCAACAATAAAGAATCCTTTTGGCTTTTCATATCGGTTTGCCATAAGCTAAATCCTTGATTGTCCAATATTACGCCTCCTTCGCCACGAACAGCCTCTGTGATGAGGAAAGGGCGGTCAGAGTCAATGGCTAATGCTGTGGGATGGAATTGAATGAACGCCATGTCCTTGACCGCAGCACCTGCTCTGTATGCCATTGCTAGGCCATCACCAGTGGCGACAGGGGGGTTGGTCGTTTGCGACCATAACTGTCCTACGCCGCCCGTAGCCAGCATCAGTACGTCGGCAGGCTCAGTGAATACCGAATTCTTTTCTTGGTCGAGACACCATACACCTGCGATTCCTTTCTCGGGGTTTTGGTGTTCCCGTTGAATTAAATCCATCGCCAATGTATTCGGTTTGAGTATTATGTTGTTATGGGTGCTCGCAGCGTCGTTTAATGCCCGCTCAATCTCTTTTCCAGTTGCATCTTTAGCATGGAGGATTCTACGTTCCGAGTGTCCACCCTCTTTGGCATAATGGAACTCTCCGTTTTCATCTGTCTCAAATTGGACTCCAATATTGAGTAGGTCACGAATGCGTTCACCAGACTCCTCGATGACACTCCGAACCACCTGCTCGTCGCATAAACCGTCGCCGCTGGTAAGTGTGTCTTTGATGTGAGATTCCAAGCCGATTCCGTCTGTTTTGTCCAGAATCGCAGCAATTCCGCCTTGAGCCCAATTTGTGGATGAATCGATAGGACGTTGCTTAGTGATAACGGTCACAGTATGACCGGCATCGGCCAAGCGTAAAGCAGCAAATAATCCCGCAATCCCACTTCCAATGATGACAATCTTCGCCATTCAGCGCCCTCCTTGGTGTTGGGTGCATGGTGACACATTTCACCCCATCGGCAGCGAAACGGCTATGTCCGGTCCAGTTCTACAGGTGTCATGGCGAGTATTCGTGACCTCGTCGGCATCCTCTTTGGAATCTCACTTGCAGGCTTTTCTATTGGAAATGCTGGCATGGGTAAAATGGCTCCTTATTTCATAGAAGGTGCTCCTGATTCGAAAATGGTCATCACTCGGATGTTTGAGCCGCACTGTGCAATTCCAACGATCGAGGCGGAAATTGCTAACGGAGATGAATCGTACTGTCTCCAGGCAACAGGGATGTGGGACGGTATCGATATTCTGTTCCTCTGCCTTGGCTTATTCGTTTTGCTCTATGGGCGAGTCGGATTTACGCGAGTTGGCCGACGTAGTCAACGCAGGTATCACATTCTTTTCGGAACAGGTGCTGTCCTTTTCAGCCTCGCAGTATTGGATCGACTCGAATTTTTACCCAGAGCCGCGAGTTCGACAGGAATTGCTGAATTGATTCCTTTTGCAGTTTCACCGTTCATCGTCCAATGCATCATGGCTACCATCGGCTCTTTCCTCATGGCGGGTCCAAAATACTGGGAAGCAGAGGGCATCGAACAGGCTCGTGATCGGTTGAACAAGAGAAGAGCCGTTGCCGATACATTCCGTGGAACCTTTGGCTCAGTCAAAATGTCACTCAATTCACGAAGTGGCGCCACGCAACGAATTTCTCGCTCGCGTTTGCTCAAGAAAGATTCACAATTACACATGCGTCGAACTGCTTCAAAAAGTATCAAGGTTTTAGCAACATGTCCATATTGCAAAGGTGGTGGTTGCGTCGATTGCAACCAAACCGGCACACTGTGATTCTTTTTATCACATTTTTCAGACGAAAATACGACTCTTCGGCTTCCGACTTACTGTGGTCAAAAGCGCGTGACTGACCCTTCATCACTCGCATTGTTTAAGACCCGTGGGGGATGGGTGTCGCGGATAAGGTCGAGGCAACATACTTCGATTAGAGGGATAGGGATGTATCTTCAAGCACTGGAAATTTCAAACTTCAAATCGTTCAAGGGTGAAATTACCGTTCCGCTTGACCGAGGATTTACAGCCATTACCGGTCCGAATGGATCAGGGAAATCGAATTGTGGTGACGCCATACAATTCGTTCTAGGGCCCCGTAGTAACAAGGTGATACGCGCTCAAAACGCCAAAGACCTCATTTTCAACGGCGGGAAAAATTCGAAACCTGCTCGCTCGTGTGAAGTAACGCTCGTCTTTGCAAATCCATTGCTGACCAACGGTCGCCGAAGACTTCCGATTGAGCAAGATGAAGTTCGAATGACACGTGCTGTGCGCCTCACCAAAGCAAACAACATTGTTACAACTTACTTACTCGATGGAGAGGAAAGCAGTCAGAAAACATTCCACCGTTTGCTTGGTGCTGCGAATGCTCGTCCAGATGGCTACAATATTGTCCTCCAAGGCGACGTTACAAAACTTGCTAAGATGACCGCAAAGGAACGTAGAAAAGTTTTGGATGGCGTTGCTGGAGTCACTTCCTACGATGATGAAATTCGAAAGGCCGAACGTCAAAAAGAAATGGTTGAGGGCTACATTGAACGGATTGGGTTACTTGAGGAAGAACAAAAAGTTCGACTACGTGATTTGACCAAGGAAAAAAACCTAGCACTCAAAGTTCAAGATTTGGTTAAAGAACTCCAAACAGCCCGAATCGTTTCCGCTCAATCCAAGTTAGCAAGTCAAATTTCAGAACGAACCTACATGGTTGAAGAACGCTCTCGTATCGAAGGTGAAGCCACACAGATGGAGGAAGAAGTCAAGGAAGGCGCTCAAGTTCTTCTCGGATTAGAAGACCAAATCGGGGTGCTGCAGAAGCAAATTGAAGACCTCATGGGAGGCGATTCAAATGGCCTTCTTGCCGCTATTAACCAACTCCAAATCAGGATTGCAACCAGCGGTGACCGAATCGACGAGGCTGAAGAAAAAGACATTGAGGATAAAGCGGAATTGGTTGATTTAGCTTCATCTCTGCAACAGGCTGTCGATTCACTCGACGAATTCAAGCAAGGATTAGCGAACGCTCGCACTGACCTCGAAGATTCAGAGAAAGCGCTTGCTGAGGCTAAGAAAGAAGAGTCGGAGGTCCAAGAGTTGCTCGAATCATCCGGCACCGCCAATGCTGAACTTTCACGTGCTCTTTCGAAAGCAGTATCCGATACTGAATCAGCTACTGCAGCCCTTAACCTCGCTCAAGAAGAGGTGAATCGAGTCGCTACACAAGCAGAAATGCTCGATGAACAAATATCTGCCTCTCAGGAAGCAGCGGAAACCGCTCGTCTCGCATTGGGTGAGTCTGAACTCGTTGGTGAAGAACTCGGAGCAAACGCTCCTGACCAGAACCGCAAACAACTTGCCGAAAAACTACTCACTGCGCAACGTTCAGAAGCGAAATTACTTGAGGAATCCCAGTCGATTGAAACCCGTCTTCGGGAAACAGAACGGCGTCTCAACACTGCAAAGAACGAGTTGGAAAACAAGAGTGGTGCGAGGGGTATGGCCGGTGGTGCAGCCGCTATTATGGCCGCAAGAGACCGCGGCGAACTCCGAGGAGTTATCGGTACTGTGGCAGAACTCTGTCAACCGAGAGACCCTTCTCACAACGATGCACTTGCTACTGCCGTCGGCGGTGGAATGACTTCCGTTGTTGTTGATAGCGATGAAGATGCAGCACGTGCCATTCAATGGTTGTCACAAAATAAGGCAGGACGAGCAACCTTTTTGCCGTTAAACAAACTCACTCAATCACGTGCAGCAGGTAAGGCATTGATGGTTTCTCGTAAACCTGGAGTGATCGGTTTCGCCAGTGAATTATTGGATTATGATCCTCGAATTGATGTTGCAGTGCGCTTTGTTCTCCGAAACACATTGATTGTCGACAACATGTCTACAGCTCGCGCCAACATGGGCGGTGTACGACTCGTAACGCTTCGAGGAGATGTTACCGAAGCCGGTGGAGCAATGGTTGGAGGGTCGAAGAGAAAATCCATGGTCGCCTTCGGAGGAAATATTCAGGGCGCCAGCGAAGTTGAAACCCTCTCATCCGATGTGGAACGATTCCGAACAATGTCGGATATTGTGAACGGGGCTCTCGCAGACGCTCGAAGAGTTCAATCCGAACTTCGTTCGAAAATCAATGATCTTACCGATGGAGAACACGCGGTTCGTTTCCAAGAATGGAGAGCTGAGCACAAGCAAGTGAAAAGTAATCACATCACCGCTCTTGGTAATGTTGCCACACTTGAGAAGCGACTCGGTGAATTACGGCTGGAAGGTTCAACGAAATTGCGTGAACTTGACGGTGCGCAACAACACCTCGCTGCAATGAATGAAGTGCGCTCTACTGCTCAAAACCAACTCGAAGAAGCCAGTCCAGTTCACCTCAAAGACCGCCTACATGCAGCGAAGGTGAAACGTATTGAGGCTGAAAGTACGAAAGCACAAGCACAAATTTCACTCAACGGCGATGCGAACCACCAATCACTTTTGAAAAATAGAGTTGATGAAATTAACAAGCGCATCCTATTGCTTGAGGGCAATGCAATCACTCGAAGTGAGCGAATTGACACCCTGCAAGCAGGCGTTGCCACTGATTCTATAGAGTTAAGGGCAAGGGAAGAGGAGCGTTCTCAGTACCTTGAAGAAAACCAAGGACTTGAGGACGAACGATTGGAACTTATCGAAGAACGAACCAGTCTTCAAGTCAAACTCCAACAAAAAGCCCTTGATGCTCGTTCCCGACGAGGTATGGTTGAAGAGATGGGGCGTGCGCTTCAACTCAAAGATGAATCAATCCGTGAAAGTCGACTCGAGATGTCTGAAAACAACATCGAGCCTGCTGCCGAAGGCGTGTCTCTACCAAGCGTAGGGGACGCTGAACGAAATGAGCGTGCACTTCAGCGTCGCCTCGATTTCCATGGACCCGTCAACATGCTCGCTATCGAGCAATACGATGCTTGTGAAGCGAGACTTTCTGAAATGAAAGGTGATTTCAAGGTCTTGCAGCAACGTCGGAAACATCTCATTGATGTTACCGGAAAACTCGAAGAACAACGCAAAGAACGCTTGATCAAGGTCTTGGAAAAGGTCAATGAAAACTTCAAGGTCGCATACAAGTCGCTGAGTGATGGTGGCCGTGGAGAACTGTTCCTCGAAAACGAGGATGAACCGTTCAAAGGTGGTCTCGAACTCTGGGCACAGCCTCGTGGCAAATCCGCTAAGGTTACTCGACACCAATTGTCTGGTGGAGAGCAATCTATGGCCGCATTAGCACTCATTTTCGCCATTCAAGATTACGACCCAAGTCCGTTCTATTACTTCGATGAAGTCGACCAGAACCTCGATGGGTATAACGCTGAACGCATTGCATTGATGTGCCGCGAACGCAGTAAGCGTGCTCAGTTCATTATGGTCACATTGCGCAAAGTTTCGCTTCGGCTTGCAGACCATCACATCGGTATTACGCACGGTGGAGACGGTTGCAGCAGAAGAATCGTTGACTTTGACCGTGAAAAGGCGATTGCTTTGGGTGAAAGAGCCCTTGCTGAGGCAGAAAAGGACAATGAAAAGAACAATTCTCGTATCGAAGAAGCGTCAGCAGCTACGCATGAAATGCCAATCGTGCCTGAACCTTTGGCCACACCTGGCAGCCTTGGCGGACTGCTCAATCACATGCCAACCATTCAATCCGATGAGCCTTCAACAACGGGACTCGAAGCGCTTGCTGAACGAACTGTGGATATGACCGAAGATATCGAAGAATACGCAGAGGTCGCTCATGCAGTCAAGGCTGCCGAGGCTGAAGAAGAGTTCGCCAGTGAATCGACTGACATTGAAGAAGAAACAGTTTGAGGTGAACACATGAGTGAACAACAGTCTGGATTGGATAAATGGTTCCTGAGGCAGGATGTCATCGATCAATTGTTGGCGTCTGGTGAAGAATCGCAAGAAGCTGCTCTGTTCGGTGACAAAATCATGGCGATTGCAGAACGTGAAGAGGCAGAGCATCAAACGCTCGTTGACCCATTTGACCGTTCCGTCGCTCTTGTTCTTTCCTTGGTCCGTGACGAGGGGCTCGATGCTTGGAACATTGACCTGTCGAACTTTCTCAAAGTCTTCACCAGCCGTGTTAAATCAGACGCAGCCACCCTTGACCTTCCAGCATGCGGCCGTCTCATACGTATGTCATGGGAAGTTCTTCATCATCAAGCAGAAGATTTGTTTGACCGTGTTCAGCACATTGATACGGAAGACGAATGGGACGATGGTCTCGGATTCGGATGGGAAGCAGATTACAACGATGAAGACTTTTTCTTCACCAATTCCATTCTTCAAGGCACTGCTGATGAATTCCTTCCGGATTTGTTAGAGAACCGTGTTCGACGTGATGAAGGTCGACCTGTGACTTTGGTAGAATTACTTTCAGCATTCAAGGATGCTTCTGACGACGCCGAATCGCTCCGCCTAAGAGAGGAAAATCGACTCGCACACGAAGCTGAACTGCAAGAGTACCTTTCCGATGTCGGGGGACGTATGCACAATGAAGATCTTGAAGGCGATATCAAACGCTGCTGGCAAGCGTTGAGGTCCTCTTGTATTGATTCTGGTTCGTCAAAGGTTCCTGTTTTGGTGGTCATGGAATCGTTGAAACCAATTTTAGAACAAACCTTTGGTTCTGTCTCGGAAGGCTACGATGACGAGGCGAAAGTGGCTTCTTTTATTGCAGGACTTTTCCTCACTCACCGAGGTTTTGCTTCAATAACTCAAGACAGCGTGCCAGATGGAGTCATTTATTTGGAAGACATGTGGCCTCAAATAGAAACTTTTGAGGAAGTTAGTCAGTTAATTGAAGGTCAACAAAATGCAGAAAATGAACGAATTCAGGAACAGGATACGGGTTCGGTTCGACACGCCAAATTACGAGCCGAAAAAGCGCGTTTGGCTGAAGAGGAATCTGCCCGTAAGCACGAACGTGCCCTTGCTAAACAGCAAAAAGAGCAGCCAGTTGTCGAGACGATAGAACCGACTGGAGTTGAAGAACACTCGTACGATGACCATGAATGGCTGGTTGAATGAAGGTGAAGCAAATGACAGAAGTCCCAATCGATACTTTACTCGAAGCAACTCTTTTTGGAGCCGGCCGTTCGATGAGTGTTTCTGAATTGTCTACTGCCCTGGGCTACGATGAGGATGAGATGCTTGATTCACTCTATTCATTGCGCTCCACGTTGAAGCGTCGCCGTGGTGGTGCCTTGCAGGTGGCTGAAGTTGGTGATCGTTGGGCCATTGAGGTCAAGCCAGACATCGCCAGTCATCTGCCTAAAGAGACCAAAACAGAAATTCCACAAAAATTGCTCAAAGCGGCTGCACTTATCGCTTATCATCAACCCATGCCTCAATCACGGTTGGTTGAATTGTTAGGTCAGAAGGCCTACGATTATGTTCGAGAACTCGCCCAATTGGGCATGGTTGACCGACGTAAGGATGGTAACACTCGACGCCTGTCTACTACCCGTCGCTTCTCCGAAACCTTTGGTTGCCCTTATACAGACCGCAAGAAAGTCAAGAAATGGTTTAGGGAGCAAGTGAAGACTACCGGCATGTTTGATGGAATGGAAGATGCCGCTGTACTGAAGGAAGAGTCTGAAATAGACGGGCTGATACAATCTACGCTCCCGCTTGGAGAAGAAGAGTGACTCACTCGTTCCTCAGAGCCTCAAGCAATTCTCCAACAAGCGTTTGTGTTTTAGGTCCCGTTGCTTCTTGAAGCCGTGCGGCGACAATCTCTATCTCGTCGCCTTGAGCGCCAGCTGAAACGGCCATGTTTCGTGCGTGCAACTTCATGTGACCCGCTTGGATGCCTTTGGTGGAAAGCGCTCGTAATGCTCCAAGGTTTTGCGACAATCCTGCAGCAGCGATGATTCCGGCCAGTTCCTGGGCCGATTCTACTCCAAGTATAGCCAAGTTGGCTTGAGCCACCGGATGGACCTTGGAGGCGCCTCCAACGATGCCTACGGCCATTGGTGTTTCGATTGTACCTACCAAATTCCCACTGCTGTCCTTTTCCCATGAAGTCATAGAGCCGTATGTTCCGTTGCTGTATGCTGCCCATGCGTGGCAACCTGCTTCTATTGCTCGCCAATCTTGTCCACATGCAACCCCAACGCTGCTGATGGCGTTCATTACGCCCTTGTTATGTGTTGCAGCACGAAAAGGATCTGCCATAGCAAAGTGCTGTGCTTCAAGGATGCCTTCAATAACGGAAACTCCATTCTCATGCGTACCATCTTCGGAGATTTCTTCTGGAGTAAATACAGCCTGTACCCGTGCCAAACGATGTGCTGCGAGATTGGAGAGGATTCGAAGATGAACCCTTCCACCTGTGATTTGTTCGATCCGAGGTGCAATTAACTCTGCCATGGTATTGACGGCGTTTGCACCCATAGCGTCTCTGCAGTCGACAATGATGTGTGCAATAAGCATCGGTCCGCTTATCGTATCGAGAAGGCGTGTTTCAATTCGCTTGCAACCGCCTCCAAGGCGAATCATGGTTGAAGGAAGGCTGTTGCACAGTGCCATGAGTTCGTCTGAAGCAGCCAGAATCTCGGATTCTGCCTTTTTCCAGTCATCACAGTCTAAGACTTGGAGTTGAGCAATCATCAATGGGGCATCGGAATTGGTACTGAATCCGCCGTTTTTCAAACACCGTTTCGCCATGTTCGATGCGGCAGCAACCACACTTGATTCTTCTAGGCAGAATGGGATGAGGTAATGCTTTCCATCGATGACAAAATTGGTTGCAATGCCGACTGGGAGCGACATTGTGCCAATAACGTTCTCAATCATACGATCTGCAGAGTCTTCGCTGAGTGCGCCGCAGGCTTCCAATGCATCGATTTGTTCTTGGTTCAGATTTGCCATTTTTGCAACTATTGCTCGGCGTTCTGCGACACTGTGTCGGAAAAAACCACTCAAGCGACTGTTCTCAACTGCCATAACGTCACGTCCATTTCTCTCCAAGGGCCTTTACCCCATCAAGCAATCGGCAAGTAAGGTGTCGATGGCTCGTTTCTTTCGGTTTTGATTCTTGGCGATTCTCTCTAATTCTTAACGGGTTTAACGGTTTAATTAACGCGTTAGAGAGCCGTTAGCCATGCGTTAATTGAAGTGATTTTATGGCGGCGGTATCGGGATTAACATATCCTAACAGGTCTCCAAACTGTCTTCTGAGAGTGAAACATGAAATACTCAAAGTAGATTGGACCTTTCATGCGAATAGTTGGCAAGGAAATGACTCTGCCCCCTATGGACTCGAATCCATTCTCGACCGTGTCTTTGGAAGCGAGTGATTCAGATCTCCTTGTTGGGCGTAATCATATGCTAACGGTCCTTTCGCAATACATGAAATTCCGCTCACCTCGCCGCATTCTTTTGCTTGGAGAGCATGGTTCCGGCCGAACTTCATTGCTTCGCTGTGCCTCGAAAACAGCTCCACTTTCGATATACATCGACCACATTTCACATTCGCAAGCAGGATTGAATCTGCTCAAAGAAATCTACGCCCAGTTTGTTCACATCAATCCGCCTGAGAACCGTAGCGAACTGATTGACCAGATCATGGCCGCAACCCACAACTTCCCACATGCACTGCCTTTGATTGTACTCGATGCCTCTACCGTTGATATATCTGCACTGAACGTTGCCTTGCGAGATACTCTTCCTCTCCTTGAAAGGCTGCATGCAGTCGTTGTGGTCGTTGTGGAAACAAAGGATAAGAACATGCTTCCCGCTTCGATTTTACAACGCCTTGAGCAAATGAACCCACTGCCTAACTTGACGGCGGAAGAAATACAATTGCTTGTTGAACGCCGTATTGAAAAGTCGACCAACCAAACGTTTTCGTTCGCTCTTGAAGATGCGCAACATTTGCTTGAGCAAACCAACGGGCTTCCTGCTGAGGTTATTCGTGTCATGCGTGATGCCATTGACAGTTCAAAGATGTCACAATACACCTATGTAGATCCACAGTATGATTCGAAGACACCTGTTTCCGAATCACAATTTGCGCCAGTAGCGATTGAGCCACACATTCATTCGAGTTTTGAGTCCGTCTTTAATGATGAACAAGAACCTTCGATTGAACCGTTAAGTGCGCCTATTGAGGAACCAACACAAACCTTGGAAGAAGTACAAGATGCAAAAATCATGGAAAGCATCGAGGATATCAACAACAGTTTTGATTTGAATCTTGACCAACTTACTGTTGACCAAGAAAATCAGGAAGCCCTGAAGGAATTAGAAGCGGTAGAAAATTACCGCGATGGCTACCCTGCAACGCCTCCGAAAGCCAAACCAGAACCTATGCAAAGACCGCCTCTGGATCCAATTGCAACCAAGGGCATGACAGGTTTATTCACTCGAAACAGAGAATACACCGACTTATCGTATGCCGAAGTCTCAAGCACAGAGGAATTCGAAGACGAATTGGTTGACTTTGCCGAGGGTGCAGAACTGTGGGAAGACCCTTCTCTTAGACCGCCTGAACCTATTGAAGAAGTGATTTCAGCTGATGATTCTGCATTCATGCTGCACGATGAAATAGGCCTGTTTGAGCATGAAGAACCAGACTTTGCACCCATTGAACCGGCGGAAGAACCAGTATCTCTCCCAATAGAGGACATTGAACAAGTTGTTTTGCCGTCCAACGGCCTATTGAGCGAACTTGCAGGGATGGTTCCGGTGATGAAGGCATTGCAAAACGCTCTCCAAACCTCTGATGGCCTTGATACGGGCGTGAATCGGCGTAAATTAGTCGATGCACTGGAATCGTTGCAACGAAAACCAGTCGGAGCAAAGCAAGACTATGCTCTAAATCCATCGCTTCTTTCCACGCTTACCGGTCATGAGATGGTCATCATTTCCATTGCCAACGATCGCCGTTATTCGCCGTCAGATGAGGAGATACTCGGACAACTGAACATTAAACGGGCTCGTCTTTCTCAAATCAGTAACCGCCTGCTCAAAGGTGGTGTTCTAAGTGTTCGGACACTTGGTCGTAACAGATACTATGAATTGACGCAGGCCGCACGAGCCCAGTTGATTGCGTGGAATGTACTTGGAGGTGATGTCTGATGTCATGGTCAATCACGTGGTCGTGGCAAGCGCCTCAACGTATTGCAGCGCTTGCGCCGGTCGAAGGCGGCATGATTGTTAGCAGTGGATTGGATTTGTTCATGATAGAGGCTGACGGGTCTGTAAGATGGAAGGTCGAATTGCCATTCAAAGCACATTGTGCGCAGGCCAACAATGGAGTTCTCGGTATCTTAGCAGCGCACGGGTTCTATGTTCTTTCAACATCGGATGGTTCTTTGCTCCACGAAGGTCGTTCGACACCGGGTGGCTTTGCTGAGCTTCTAGCACGGCCTGGAGGCGGTTGGATTCTATCCGGGCGTGAAGGACACCTGCATTTGTTTACACACGAAGGAACAGGCATTCGTAGGCTCGACAGCGGTAAAGTTCGCCGATTGCTTGGATGGCTTGACCGGGAACACATGATGTGGCAAGATGCTGAAGGCAAACTTTGGTGCGCTCGCTTAGCCCAAAGCGACCAGAAGCGTGTGCTTGAAGACCGTGTTTGGAGTTGGGTCACTCCACTCATGAACGGCCGTTTGCTGATGCAGTCAAGTGACGGTGGAATTTGGGAGGGTGTCCCTCATCCGTTCGGCTGGGATGCATTGGAGCGAATTGAATACGAATCACTGGAACCGATGGAAGGCGTCCGGAGTGCTGACGGTTGGTGGGTGCTCGGTATTGAAGGCCATCTGCATCACCTTTCAGCACATGAAGACAACGAAGCCTTGACGGTGCTTGGAGAATCGATGAACCTTGGTGATTTGCTCATTGGACTGACGCCTGACACGATGGTAACTGCTACACGATCCGGATTGGTTCGCCGCTGGACAGCGCCTCATCTTGCTCAAGCCGAGCGTCAAGGTCGTTATCAAGCGGCTGCCGAGGCTGCTTTGGCTAAGAATTGGGAGGAGCGTAAGGCATTGTTTTTGCGAGCACAAACTGCTGAAGACGAAGGTCGCCTTTCACGTGCAGTCGAACTCTACGGTGCACTCGGACGTTCCGAGGATGTTCGCCGTCTTTTGAAACGCCAAAAGGAGGGTGGAGAATGAGTGAAGACATGAAATCAGTCACGACAGAGCGTGTTGAAAAATACCTTGATATTACCAAAAGAGCGCGAGCAAAGGCAACTTCATTGTGTGAAGAAGGTAGTGCTGATGCACAAAAACTCGCAGTCATGATGCGAATGGCAGATGACTACGCCTCTGATGCTGCACATTTTTTGTCAATAGGCGATCATGTCCGTGCTTTTGGAGCCATTAACTATGCGCATGCTTGGATTGACGCAGGAGTAAAGATTGGTTTCTTGGATGGACACGGCGACGATGTCCTGTTCACTTTGCCGTGATGTTTTCGTAGGTTCTGGTTCTATAGAGATTCAACCAATTGAAGTCGCTGGTTTTTACTCACTTCGAGAATCGGCAAATCTGCTTCGTAGAGTCTTCGCTTTAGATCTACATCAACGGTGAGAACGGGGACTTTCATTTCACGCGCCAGTTCAAACAACTGGTCGTCAGGATGTTCAGAGCCGGTGTTTAATGGCTCTATGAATTCGGATTTTTGTTCAAGTAGAGGGAGAAGTAGATTCTTTTTTCGCGGGCGCTCTTGGTTCAATCGTTCAATTTCTTGTTTGACGCTGTCAAGAAGTCGCAGTTGTGCCGGTCCGAAAACACGGTTCATTTCCGTGTCAATATTCATTTCTGAATCGATGACAGCAGCCCATCCGCACGCGTCGACTAAAACCTGTTGTGAGAGAACCACCTTCAACTGGCTCACGCTCATAGAATTGTTCCGTATCCAATGAGGCGCCAGCGAGAGCCAACACGTCGTGAAAGCGAGACACGTTGTCCAGTGTCTGCACAAATTGGAAGACGCAAGTCGAGGGTCGCTTTTCCTTTCTCTGAATTTTTGGTAACGCCGACCGAGGTTGCGGTTGCAACGTTAATCATCAACATCTCGTTGTTTCTAAGTGGATAGATTTTCTCTGGTGCTTCACCTTCTCCAGCTACCATCGTTTTCATCAAGTTGATGTCAATTGATACGGAATTACGTATTTCTGGTAAGTCGCCTTTGCGTGCAACGACTTGTCCGGAGAGGTTATCTGAAGTTGTAATCGATGGGTCGAGCATCGTTGCCATGCCACATAGGCCGCCAGAGTGCATGCTTTCAAGGTCAAGCCCTCCACCTTGCATGCTTTTCACGGTTGCTTCGATAGGCTCCCATGTTGTTTTGGAACCGTTTTCGATTCTACGTCCTGGACCGATGATGATTTCATCGCCGATGTCGAAGTTTCCTTCGATGATACTACCGCCAATGACACCTCCTCTGAGTTTTGTCGGCCGTGTGCCCGGCCTGTTGATGTCGAACGAGCGAGCAACATGCATGATTGAACGCTTGTGCTGTGAGCGGTCAGGGGTTGGAATGGTCTTTTCGATGGCGTCGATGAGGATATCTAAGTTGACATCGTGATGAGCGGAAACAGGTATGACCGGTGCATTCTCTGCGATGGTACCTTTGAGGAACTCCTTCACTTCTTTATAGGATTCCAAAGCCCGTTCCTTTGTCACCAAGTCGATTTTGTTTTGAACGATAACGATGTTTTTGATTCCAGCAATTTCAAGGGCCATCAAATGTTCTCGTGTTTGTGGTTGCGGGCATGTTTCGTTAGCAGCAACCATCAGCATTGCGCCATCCATAATCGATGCGCCAGTGATCATGATGGCCATCAAGGTCTCGTGACCAGGTGCGTCGACAAAGGAAATCACTCGTTCCAGTTCCTTTGGGTCATCCGCCTTACCATCTGGATGTCGGCCAGTAGCGTAGTATTGCCCATCCTTGGTTTTGTAAAAAGCAGTGTCAGCGTAGCCGAGTTTAATCGAAATACCACGCTTTCTTTCTTCGGAGTGTGTATCCGTCCAAACCCCTGACAATGCTTGTGTTAGGGTTGTTTTACCGTGGTCGACGTGACCGACAAGACCGATGTTGATTTCAGGTTGTGCGGGAAGCTTTCGTGCCATGCTTCCTCACTCCTGTTCTACGAAAGCCCTCTCGGGTTTCACTCCGATGCTTCCTCTGGCTTTGCGAGGATATCGCCGAGTGACTTCTTGCCAGCTTCGATGACTTTGAGGTTGATTTGACGGGTGTCTTGGCTGATGGTGTTGCCACGGAAGAAACGTCGCTTGCGTAGTCCATCAGGCTTGTAGCGGAATCGCTTCTTTTCTCCACCTTTGTTCTTGAACACGAGACTATGTCCCTTGAATCCAGTTGAACGGGTTACGAGAATTGCTTGTCGGCGACCGCCTTCGAGGTCACGGCGAAGAGGAGTCCCAGTTTTGTCAGAACCGCCAGTGATTTGGAGTTTGTATCCGGAAAGAGTTTGTTCACCTTCTCCAACGAAGATTCCGTCAACGGTATCTCCGATTTTCTTACCCAATAATTGGGCGTGATTGTTTCCACTAATTTTGAGTGAATAGGACTTACCGCCGTTCTTTGGGTCGGTGTCATTCACTACTGCGACGAATTCTCCTTGTTGTCCAACAGCCATAATATCACTTCAAGAACGCCCTTGCGACTATCGTCCTCTATTTAGCCCCACCGTATGAGAGCAACTGACAAAACCGGTGTCAAAACTTCTTTTTCAACAGCATTTCGAGTCGACTTGCAAGGTCTTTTGGTAGGAAATGTGGCATGCTTAGATGAGTAGTTCTACCCCTTCCACCAGTGATTGTAGCCACTCTCGATGAGATGATTTGCCGTTCCTCAAAATCTTTTAGATATTTCCAAACCGTGGTATGGCTCTTCATTTTTTGTTCATACTCTTCGCAAACTACGGCATACAATTGTTCGACATCACCGGTTGTCATCGACTCTTGTTTTGTCAATCGTCTGCACAAAGCAAGGAGCACTAACATCGCATTTGGGTTGAGGTCGTCAATGTGTTCAAGGTTACTGCCCCCCGTTGTTGGCTCCCTGTTGAGCGGGACGTGAATGTCGTCGATGATGAGCCGCCGCTCGTTGTGAGCATCTTGGCGGAATTCACACCGTTCCACTGCAGCATTGAGTAATTCAATCACTCGGCGAGCATCACCGGTTGGGACTGCTTTTTCAGCTAATATTCGTATGATTTCTGGCGTCCATGTCCCCGGTACTAAACCCATCTTAGCTCGCTGAGTCGCAATTGCAGCAAGGCCTTCAACATCGTATGGTTTTACCCGGAGGTGGTTGGTACTTCCCATTCTTGAGATGACTGCAGTTTCCAATACATCCAGCACTTGTTCTTGGCTGATGAGGATGAGAGACAGCGTACCTTTCCCACTTTGATCTTCATCGATACGCAAAAGTTGGTACAGTAAGTCGTCTCCCGAACGCCGCAGCATATGATCAACTTCGTCTAAGACGACAATGAGGTGTGATGTTTCTTGACGTAGGATGCGCCGAAGACTCATCAGCAGTTCACCCATCGAGAGTCCACGGTCTGGATGTCCTGGAGCTAATTCGTGCAAGATACGCTGAACGACGCGCATGCTTGTCGAAGCATTACGGCAGTTGACATGTACTGAACGAATATTCCTTTTGTTTGCCAAGTGACGTTGTATGTCTCGGCAAAAGGTTTGTGCGAGTGTCGTTTTGCCGCTCCCGACAGGGCCGGTAATGACTACACGGCCCGAGCCTTCTGGCAAGTGGATTGTTGTGAACTTCGAAGCCAATTCATTTTGAACATCGTCTCTGCCAACCAACTCATCCGGTACATAGTCGAAGTTGAACACTTCGGGATTCGCCAGAATCCATCCAGCGCCAATTCGGTCGAGGTAGTTACTCATAACATCGGAAGGCTTTCGCCAACCGTTATTGAACATACGGTTTCATTTCGTCTGAAACAGTGCGAATTGAGCGTAATTGAGTAATCGCTCAGGGTATCTCGTCGAATTGATATCCAGTTTCCCATTTCTTTTCGCCAAGAGCGACTTCCAACTCGAAAGGCGTGATGAGTGGCTTTTGGTATCGGACAGCATCATCGATGGCTATCCGTGGGCAGGCCGTGTTGACAAAGGCATCAACAGGATAGAAATCAATCAGGTCAGGGCCGACGTGCTCAAGAGCAAGCAGGTATCCTTTCTTACCGTGTTTTTCGAGCAGTCGCTTCATCCGTAGAGCCAAACTTCGACGCATCTGTCCAGGTTTTTCTCCGATGAGGATACCGAAACGTTGTGCTTCGCCTGAAGCCATAATCAGTCCGAATCGCTGCCGGAGGATACGCTCAATTCGTTCAAGAGACATCTCTTCAGCATCGCCCGTGTACGGGTCAAGCATTGCCAAAGGCTTCCCAGTGTGAAGCACCAGTCCAATCGGATGGAAGTCGCCTGAGCCAAGGAAAAGGTAGTGTCCAATGGAATCGTCATCGCCTGAATAATTGCAACCGAGGACTTGCCCTGGGAAAGACAGCCTTGCACCACCAATTGGGATTTCGACTTCGAAGCCGGCTTCTTCTAATCGGTCATGGAAGTCGGGAAGCAGGTGCAAATGTTGGATTGAACCAACCAAGCCAAGTTTCGTACCTGTGAGCGGGGCAAGTCGCCCAACGGCGTCCATAAACCGATCTTGTGCATCCTCCTCGGACAGTGCTTCAGGTGCCGGTTGGTTGTGCATTCTTTCACGAGCCATTGCTCTGTGAGCCTCTAAGTAAGCAAGTACTGGCTTGAGTTCAGGGTCGCCATCGTAGGTCACGTCGATGAATTGCGTTGGCATTCCCGAATCGATGTTCATTTGTGAATGGCCCATGTGAGCAACCAGTTCAACGCCCATCATCTGCATCTTGTCATGGACCAAATCACAAGCGCCGTAACACGGGTCTGCGGCCAAGATCACTTTTGCGCTGGTCTCGGTTTCGATGGAGTCCATCATTTCGAGGGCTTGCATTTTCAGTCCTTCGGGGACTTGAAGAGCAATCAAGCGATTATCATTCGCTTGAATTCGTTCCATTAATTCAGTGAGTTGAAAGTCGTGACGGTCCAAATCCATGTTCTTCCCCAATATGAGCGGCACGCCACCCCCTCATGAATCCACCCGTTTGTGAAAGTCATTCTTCGTCGAGTAGAACGATACGCGCACCGTCCATTTCGAGGCGCACCAGTGATTCAATTGCAACATCGGGGTATTCGGATTGCAGAAGTACCAAACCAGGTCCTTTTTCGACAACGACAATGATGTGGGTGACTTGGGCGCCTGTTCGACGTACTCCTTCTAACACTGCTTTGAGGGTTCCACCGGTCGAGAGAACATCATCCACGATAACGACTTTTTCGCCAGGTTTCAAATCGTTGAGGAACATCTCGCCTTTCGAGTAACCAGTTTCTTGTCCGATGGTAACTTCACCTTCGAGACCGTAAGAGCGCTTACGGGCGATAATCAACGGAATCCCTGTCCGAACACTTAGGGGTGCTGTAAGGGGCAACCCCATTGCTTCGATGCCAAGAATCAGATCGACGCCGTTCCAATCAATGGCTTTCTCACAGAGGTCAGTTACTGCTTTGAGCACCATAGGGTCGAGGCGCGGAACGCCGTCGGTGATTGGGTGAATGAAGTATGGATAGTCCCCTTTCCAAATCACAGGGGCGTTACGCAGGCTCTCTCGAAGTCGATTCATTGCATCCGTCATGCCACATGGCTTTGAGTGACGGGGTATGACCTTTGCTCAAAGTTCAGCAAGATACTCGACGTACTCGTCGGGGTCTAAGAGGTTCTCGAGGTCCATTTCGTGTGGTTCGATGATGATAATCCATCCGTGGTCGTATGCCGAATCGTTCACAAGGTCTGGATTGATTTCGACTTCCCCGTTTACTTCAGCAATTATTCCTGAGTATTGAGATGGGAAAGCTACTTTTTCTTCCGCTGTCCAAATCGAGAACATGTCTCGACCTTCGTCGATTTCGTATTCTGCTTGCGGGAGAATAACTCGCAATACTTCTCCGATTTCAACAGCGAGGAACTCGCTGACGCCAATCATCAAGCGTTCGTCTTTCTCTTGGTACCACAAGTGGTCACGAGAATATTTTCGGTTGTGGGCTACGCTGAATTCTACCACTTCTTCGTCCATGGTTAAACATCCTTAAATCGGGCCGAACCCCATTGTATATGAATCTGAGGCATATTTTGGTTTCAGAGAAATACGACAAACGGGTTAAGTGAGTCGGCGTTTTAGCACCCTTTGGTCGCCTATGGATTACGCCGAAACCGATGAACAGCAAATGATTCGCGAGCTTGTTCGCGATTTCGCCGAAAGTGTGCTCGCCCCTACTGTTGAGCATCGCGACCAAAATCAAATTCCACCCTCGGAAGAGTGGCAAGAGTTCCTCGACTTTGGCCTTCAAGGTGTAACTATTCCAGAACAATACGGCGGATCGCCGGTCGATGATATTTCTGAATCCATCATTGTCGAGGAACTTGCACGGGTAGACCCATCCTTCGCAGTGATGTACTGCGTCCATGTTGGGCTCTGTGCCAAGACCATTGCACTGCACGGTAATGAATCGCAAAAAGAGCAATACCTCACCCGATTGGCAGCAGGTGATGTTGGTGCTTATTCACTCTCCGAAGCAGGAGCCGGAACCGATGCAGCGGCAATGATTTGCAAGGCCAAACTCTCGGATGATGGCAAACATTTCCTTCTCAACGGCGAGAAAATGTGGGTGACAAACGGAGCACAGGCGCAGATTCTCGTGTTGTTCGCTAAGGATGTAGACCACCCAGATTACGGCGTTAAGAAGCATGGCGGCTCAACTGCTTTCATCGTTGATTCTTCGTTTGAAGGATTTTCAGTTGGTAAGAAGGAAGACAAACTCGGTATTCGTTCATCGGATACATGTACGCTTATTTTGGAAAACTGTAAAGTTCCAGTCGAGAACGTTCTAAAAGGCGTAGGCAAGGGATTCCCAATCGCTATGAACGCCTTGGATAACAGCCGAATCGGTATTGCTGCCCAAGCCCTTGGTATTGCCCAAGGCGCCTATGAGGCTGCTCTACAGTACGCTCATGAGCGTGAAGCATTTGGAAAACCAATCGCCTACCATCAAATGATAATGGCGTATTTGGCAGACATGGCTACACGCATCGATGCGGCCAGACTTCTCGTCTACCGTGCCTCTTGGGTGAAACAACAACACTACGAACACAACGGGCCACGGCACTCAAAGGAAGCCAGTATGGCCAAACTCTACGCTGGTGACACGGCAATGTGGGTTTCGGAACGAGCCATCCAAGTTTTGGGTGGTTATGGTTACACCAAGGAATTCCCAGTCGAACGTTTCTTCCGAGATGCAAAGATTACACAGATTTACGAAGGAACTCAAGAAGTTCAACGAATCGTTATTGCTCGAGCTCTCAAGTGATTCAGCGCAGGACAGGGTCTCTTCCTTTGAGAAGTGCTTGCCTTCTTCCACTGGACCACTGCACAATTCTTCCGACACAATTGATTGTGGTGCCAATCTTGAATGCGAGTATTTTTTCGTTTTCTGATTCAGGGAACATGACTCCAGCAGAGAAAGGGCCGCCGTCGAATTCACCGACGACGGTATAGCCACCACGAAACTCATCTTTTGCGAGCAGCGTGCGCTCGACCTCTTCGACTCGAAGGGCGCAAAGATGTTCGTGACACTCGGCAATGATTGCGTCTGCTTCGCTTGAAAGGCGAGATTGCTCTAATCTTTCAATCATAATTTCATTCGGGTTTTCAATTTCCCAAGAAATCGAACCATCCGTTACAGGGACGCGGTCAGCGACGGCCTGCTCTTCGACTTGAGATGCGATAACAGCGGCACCTGCGCTCGCAGTGGCGATTGCCGATGCCGTTTCTGTCGCCGTGTTCTCGTTTTGTTCAGTAACTTCTGTAGATTCAGAAAAGGAATCAAGAGTTGTTTTCGTGGCCATCGCACCTTTCAGTTCCTCCTCCTGTTTCTTCATTCTCAAGAGAGCTTCTTTGTTTGCTTCCTCCATAATGCGAGCCGCTTCTGCTTGATCCACTTTGAGTTCTTCAATCGATTTTGTCGGTTCTTGAAACTCTTCTTCAAGGTCCTGGAATTCGTCAGTAACCGATTCTGATTCTGTTGTGTTTTCCAACGGTTTTTCAAACCCAATGGATTCAAGGAATCCCCACCATTCTTCTACGGATAATCGGCCATCGTTATTTACATCCATTATCTTCATCAGCGAGTCAATGACCCATTGCGGTGGTTCACTCTTGGATATTTGGCGAACAAATTTGATGGCTTCATCGTTGGAGATATACATGTCTGAATTTGCATCGAGCATTTGCGTGAGTTGAGCTGTTGTGTATCCCGAATCTTTGAGCCAATCGCCAAATTTTTCAGCCATCTTGGCCGCCATTGGGTCACTTTCGACCTTTTTGGAAACGCTTGATTGGATGTTTTGCACATTGCTTCGGATGTTTTCAGTTACAACCTGTTTCGCCTTAGGTGCCATGTTCTGTCGGACTGACTGTGCCCACTTTTTGACGGAATCTTGTTGGGAAAGAATTTCGATGACGGTCTCTCTTGGAATGTGAGCTGGAGGAGCATCTCCAGTGAACTTGACGGCAATCTGTGCCAACTCTTCATCATTCAATGTAGTGAGATTGAATCCCTTATCAATGAGTTTTTGGCCGATTTTTTCTAAGGCCTTATCCTTGATAGTCCCGCCTTGCATAGTTGTAGCAATTCATTCTTATTCATCAACTTGATGCCAACATTATTCGGGAAATTGAAGCACAGGCCAATCAAGATAGTTCTCTTCACTCCAATGAAGAGAGCACAGTACCTCCTCTACTTCATCCGAACTTGCCAGGTCACGTTCTATTTGCAATCGATGCAACCATCCCTTTAATTTCCCAAGAGCACGGCCTTTACGGAGACCAGTTCTTTGCATAATCCAATGTCCATCGACCAGTGAAGAGTGCCCGCTTTTGAGCGGTGGAAGTTTCTCTAAATTTTCCAAGAGGGAATAGACTTCGTCTACTTCTTCATCACTTCCACCCATCGATGGGGAAAGGTTGTGGCTTCGAGTAACGACTTCCAGTTGGAGGTGCAGTTCAGCCTTGTCTTCCAACACTGCTCGGAAAACTCGAAGGTTGGGTGACGAGGGTTTTGGTAATTGACCGAACTTTTGATGCAATTCCATAATGTAACTACGCTCTTTCTTAGAGAGTTTCAGTTGCGACAGTACCTCGTCAACCTCTATAGAAAAGGTTTCACAGAGTAAGAGGGCGAAGCGAGTAAGTCCATCAAAGTCGTGGACATAAGGATGCTGTAAGGCAGAAAGTAGTACATGTTGAGATGCCCAGTTCCCTGGCAAAAAAGTGTCAAGAACCCCGTCATGAGCCATTTTCTCAACGACCTTACCCATGTTTTTCCCACTCAATATTTTATGCCATTCCATCCATATGCGTTCATTGGTGACGACTTTCAGTTTGTGGGCATTTTGCCGCAGTGCCTCACCGAGTTCGAAGTCAAATTCCCATATGCCGGCTTTACCTCGATCGAGGAATCTGTACGCACGGAGAATCCTCAAGGCGTCTTCTGAAAGCCTACCGTAGGCTTGACCTACGGCACGAATCAGACCTCTCTCCATGTCCTGCATACCGAAATGCGGGTCATGCATTACTTTGCGTGCTACATCAATCGCCATTGCATTGATTGTGAAATCTCTTCGCTCCAAGTCTTCTGATAAGGAGGTGCCCCATTTGACCTGTTCAGGTCTGCGGCCGTCGCTATAATGGCTTTCTACACGAAGGGTAGTGGCTTCATACAGTGCTTGTTTGCCTCGCAAACTCACGGTGCCGTAATCTATTCCAGTGGGTATGGCGTTTGGGAAAAGTTCCATCATTTGTTGGGGTTCAAGTGAAACTGCAAAATCAATGTCGTGGACATCAAGTCCAAGGCAGACATCCCGTACTGCGCCACCGACAACCCAGATTCCTCCACCGTTTTGAGCAACGGTTGATACAATCTCAAGAACTTCGCGAGGGAGATTATCAATCCATTTGAGCACATGAGGGGGGCATTCAAGAGATGGCAAATCTGCTTCAAATGCAGGTGCAGGCCATTCCTCGATTCGCATAACACCCCTCCTTTATGATGAATGGGGGCGCACAGCAGACAAAGCATTATCGCAGAAGAGCCGTTCGAAAGGCTCAATGTGGGATGATGAAGAAGTTCACTTGGTGCCGTATGAATGGCTCAAACCTCATGAAGAAATCAAGCCTCGAAACCGGGATAAGCTTCTCGATATGACAAAACGGTGGGGCGGTTTCACCAAACCTCTCATCGTCGATAAGAGAACAGGCTCCATTCTCGATGGGCATCATCGTTATTCGATAGCAGGTGTTCTTAATCTGGCTCGTGTTCCTGCAATTTGTGTTGATTATTTAGAGGACGAACGAATTGAAGTAGATGTTTGGCCCGCATCATCAATCGATTCAATCACAAAGCAACAGGTCATCGACATGTGCCTTTCTGACGATGTATTTCCTCCTAAAACAAGTCGTCACACCATCGCAGACCATCTTCCTCCAATTCACGTTTCATTGGAAGTTCTTGCTCAATCCGCACCAACTCAGTTGGATTGACGAGTTTCGATGTATGAGCGCCAGCGAGCGTTTCCTTTACCGTCCAGTTTCACGCCATGTTGTGGTGCTCCGGAGATTTTCACAGTATGCTCCTTGAGGATACCTTCGTGTGAAATCATGAGGTTTACTTTTGAATTGGCTTTACCCTTTAGTGAGGTTTTGAGTTTGTTCGTCGATGAAGTGCGAACTCCGTCCACTGCCACAATTTCATCGCCCGGCATCACGCAGTGCCGTACAGGTGAGCCGGTATGGTGGGAGGTTATGATGACTCTACCGTCTTTTGCTGAGAGGTTGAGGCCGAGCCATCCGTGGTTTTCTTCACCGTTCTCAAACGTTTTTTCCGGAACCAGTTGGAGTCCGAAATAGGCCATTGTACTCTCCATGTCAGGTGCTTTTCGATCGTGCATAAGTGCGTCTAGGAGTGAACCTAACTGGCGACCGCCTTTCATTGAAGTGAGTGCCTTTCGAATGTCTTTGTAGGTAATGCCCAAACGCTGTGTAGCATCGCATTCAAGAGCATGTCTTTTGCATAACTCAGCCATTAAATCGCATACACCAGAATCTCCTCTGGAACGCCGCCGTAATTCAGCATCCAATTGCATAATGGCCAACTCGCCTTCGAGGTAATAGGAGATTTGAGTTTCCCTTGAGAATGCATGACCACGATACAAATGAATCCAAGCATCATGACTGGATTCGGCCAGAGATTCAGTGTTCATCCCATTGCGAGTGGTGTGGCGCTTCATCTTTCTCAAGAAATCCTTGCGCCAGTCTTTCTCAGACCAAGCGCCGGAGCGCACACACAGCATATCTCCCATCCATGATGTGCCTCCTTCAAACCACCACAACAGATCCGAGTGGACTTCACGTTGGAGGTCATACTCAAGGAAATTGCGGGGGCGAAGACGCTTTACATTCCACTGGTGCAAATATTCGTGACTGAACAAACTAACGAGGTCGAGGTATTCATCCTCATGGCCAGGCATGAGGCATTGGCGTGGTAGCATAGAGGTTTGTGAGTTCAGATGTTCTAACCCCCCTCGCATACTTTCAGTCAATTGAATGACTGTGACATAATTGTCCCAAGGGGGTGTTCCGAAAAGGGCATGATGTTCCTTGATTATTCGAGTCATATCCATTTTGAACCTGTCGAGCATTCCTTGGTCGACGTCATGCCCTCCACTGTCCCACAGTTTGAGGTGATGTGTTCTTCCATCCACGACCCACGTATCCATTGAGTTGGCATTGCATTCGATAATTGCATCGAGTAATTCATCTCGGTTTGGCGATGTAAATCGGTGAGTGATTCCAATGTTTCCGGTTAATTCTCCGGAGCCTTTTTCCTCACCAGTTCCGGTGTATTGTGTAGCAGGCTTCCATTCGTCTGGAGCATGTAACTCGACAATATGCTCCATGTCCATTCGCTTTGAGTCAATGCCTTCAGTAGGTAGGAACCATGTGAAGGGTGGCATCATGTGCAGGTGAGTGTTGTCAAGGTGATTTGAACGAACGGATAAGTCGGTAGCCAAAAGGCGGTACTCAATGGAAACTGTATCAGTGTTAGTCGGTATTTTGATTCTCATTGCGTCAACATCTTTACGATGGAATGCAAGGGAGTTGCCATCTTGGTCCTTTACTTTGAAGTCTGTCATGTGTTGAATCGGTTCACGAAGGAAGTACGAACCAGGCACCCATCGAGGGAAGTGTACGGTGAGATTTGCGCCGGTGAACGGCCCTGCAATTTCCATTCCTACATGCAAACGTCGGGATTCACCTTCTGTCGCGTCGATGAGAAATCGAATCCCGGATGTTGGTCGGCTCATAGACCAAGTTCGGTCGAGGCGGTTGAAAGGTTCTCTGCTGTGACGCGTAGCAAATCATCTTCACATTCTTCGAGGAAAATACGATTCTCGCGTGCGATTTCAGGTTCCCCACATCGGCCAATGAGCCGTTCGAGCAATCTTGCCCGTTCAATCGAACTCACCGATTGGTTGCGAATGATTGTCCATCGTAATGCGTCAAATTCCTCAGACTTCTTACCCTGCAACCATCGACCGAGTACAGCGTAGCGTTGATTCTTCAGCAAGATTTGTATTGATTTGTCTTCGAGAGACGAGCATTGCAATCGAAGTTCTTTGACCACATCATTCATGTTTGAACCTGAGAGGTCCTTTGTCACTTGAACCAAAACTTCACCTGCATTCTTTACCGCCGAGGAAAGCAAAGGATTCACCTTGATACCACGTCGTAAAGCGTCACTCATACTTTCTTCAGTGAGTGTTTCACCGTTTTCGACGATGGCGTGCAACGCAGCCTCACGGACGCTGTTGTTGGTATCGGAAAGAGCAGAGGTTCGATGTTCAACTGTGGCTGCCGAGCACAGTATGGCCAAGCGTCTCAGACCGCTGTCCTCATGATTCAGAAATCGTTCGATATGCAGTTCGGCGTCCCGGCCTTTAAGCAAAGCTTCAGCCGCTTTTCTCTGGCAGGTCAAATCTTCATCTTCAATGAGCAGTAAGGCAATATCAGTGGTGTCTTCTGAGAATTCTCCAAGCAAGTTTGCTGCGCATCTTCGTGCTTCAAGCCATGAATGCTCTGCCAGAACTTTCAATGTCGCAACCCCTTGCTTTGGTGCCCATTTTCTGTGAGCCTCCAAAGATTTCGAACGAAACCAGGGGTCCTTGTCGTTGAGCAGTGGGACGAAGCCTTCGAGCGCTCTAGGGATGTCGGTGTCAAATAAGACTCGAATCGCCCGACGTCTTTTACGTACGTCACGATGCCTGAGGCGGGCGATTTCGCTGTCAAGTCCACCCGCTGCCATGACCAAGCGAACAGGCTGGCACTCATAGGGGTGTGCATTCCAGTGTGATGTTTTCGCTATCGTATCAAGAAGCCTCTTTAATCCGACAAGTCACCGTTGAAATTCATCGAAAAAGAATCCATCGTCATCATCATCATCATTCCAATCGACAGCGCCGGGTTGGGCAAGGTTTGGGTGGAGCATCATTTGGAGCATCGGCCACAACCGAAGGAACGACGGGGATGCATCCCACATCAACTGAATCATTGGATGTTCACTCATCGGAATGCCTCCTTCGCCGGGGGGTGGAAGGTCTGCTGGCAGTTGTCTCAATTCGACAATTAAATCTCGTAGTGCAAGTGCTTCATCTTCGTCCACCATCTCGAGTTCCTCGCATGTCTCCATCGTTAACTCAAGCAGGTCAGCTAGTTCATTCGGGTTCATCGGACCTGTTTCTGAATCTTTAACATCGATTGGGCCAAATGAGACTGGGCCCAAATCGGTAGAATACATCTCATCGCCTTGACGTTCAATTTTCATTAAATGTTGTCCGGCAGTATTCCCGAGCGGTGCAAGCGCGAAGCCACCATCGACGATACGGGATGAGATCCATCCGGGCAACTCACGGATTTGACCAGTTATGAGAACGCGGTTTAGTTCCCCTGGGAAAGCCACGGGTGCAACCTCTACCGCTTCCAAAACTCGTGATTCCACGGTCGGCCAGTGCGTCAATCGAGATTGGACATGCTCAACTGCAAGTTTGGACGGGTCCAACAGCCGGACACGTCCCTTTTCGCCCACGATCATTGCAATCAGTGCGGCGATATATCCTCCTTTTGCACCCAATACGACGACTTCTTGCCCAATGGACAGTTCCAGATGGTGCAATAAAGTTGCAATCATATGTGGTGCAGAAATCGTCTTAATTCCACCTTCATCGGTTTCAAGAAAGGGGATTGGTCGGTCGGCGAAAAAAGGCTCGACATCGTAGTCTGTGAAGTCTGCTATGTCCACTTTAAGCATGGCTTTTTCGACATGCTCCGGAACTTCAATGCCACCCTTGGCAAGGCGCCGCAGCAAGGCAGGCATGTCCGTCATGGATGTGTTAAAATCCCCGGCCCATGTAAAGGATGGGCTTGAAACATCTCAAATTGTAGCAGTTGGTGACACTTTAGAACGGAGAATATCTTCGATATGTGAGAGGTTGTGGCGGTGTTCCTCCATACTCGCTTGAATAAGTTCGTCATCACTACCGTGCCGCTTTTGAAGATACAATTCTTGAGCAGGAAGTTCATTTTCCAGATTGGATCGCATGTTTCGCATCATGTCTCTGAAACCGTCGGTGTCCGAGATACCAATGTCTCGTGCTTCAATGACCATTGTCTCAATCGACTCCCTTATAGATTCTGGAGAGAGATAGACGCTGTTCAATGAGGAAAACATGTCGTCCATTACAGTTGACTCGATTTTAGCCATGTGTTCAGACACTGTTGCACGAGCGAGTCCTAATTCCTCTGCCAAATCTGAAATCCGTGTTCTTTTAGGAATCTCAAAATACCCTTTATCGTATGCGAACTTCGCCAACTTCATTTGTTTTGAAGACAGTGTTCCATTATCGTTACCTAGAGATGTATGTATGCTACGTGCACTTACACGGTCCGGTTTCGCAATCAAACGCGCAAGGCCAGAGATGAGGCGTAATTTTAATTTTGGTCCTTGAATCGTATATCGTAGCCCTTCACCATCGAGGTAGCATTCGTTTGGTACAGCACTTGTCCCGTTGGTTCGGGCATTCAAATTGGTAAGTGAGTGATTGAAACGAACCATGAGAATGTAAGGCTCATCCGGTGAATCTGGCTTGACAATGGTTTCCAGATAATCGAGGAAGTAAAGTTCAGCGATGTCTTCGGGTCCCTTGCCATCCGCAAAATGGCATTTCATCAAACATCGGACATCCTTTGGAACCCTTTTAACATAGGATAAAAACTCAATTCTACGGAAGATTTTCACAACTGACCCTATATCTAAATGCTCGATTCTATTAAACTTCCAAAAAAATGTAACCTCGCGCATATACTCCGTTATGCATCCTCCCGTATAAGCAATATCCCGGTCAGTCAGCGCATTTCAAGCCATGCGAAGAATGAAAAAATAGGTAAAAGTATCAATATTGCCCTATTAATTTTCCTTTGTTGGTCGACATACTTGACGGTCGGCTCAGGAGATACTTCAATCGATTTAGCACTTCTTTTTCTGCGAGAAACACTCACCTTGTCTTCAATTCTGTCAAGAACTTTCGCACGGAGTTCAGGTTGACGACTGCTGGATACGCCCTGGCCGACAATAAAGCGTACTGAGTGATGGTCTGCGAGTTCTAAGGCGGCGTCGACAACGCCAATGACATTGGTCAAATTATGCATGTCGATACGTATGGACATTCCATCGCTTTTGACGTGACTCAACACTCGCCAGTGACCTTGACCTTCGTTGTAGGGGTGTAATAATTCACGAGCAACTTGCAGCGGCTTACTCCCAAGAAATACCGGTCGCCTTCTCCGTGCTAAGAAAGGTCCCAAAAGTATGGCACCGATCAACGGAGGCACACACATGAGGGTTGCGAGGCGTTGAAGTTTGTCTGGATCAGTAAGTACGGAAACAACTGCTAAACTGAATCCAAGATACAATCCCATGAAGGCTCCAGCTTGCAAGCCCGTTCCCAAGCCAACTGGTTCACCTTCCTTGGTGCTCATGGTTCGACGAGGTCCGTTCCGCACATCAATACTCGCATTTGTCCGAGCCAAACTTCATCAATTGAGGACGGGTGCGAGTGGCATGGAGAAGAATGGCTTGGCGGACCGTCATAGAGAACGGAAAGTTGGTCGTTGGGTGTTTGGAATAAGCGCTTTTTTCTTCATTTCGTTTTTCCTCACTCCGTTTCTTTTGCCAACCGGTAGCGTTCCTGAACTGGGAGCTCGTGCAAATGCGCTTGATTATGCCACAGAAGATGGTGCGTTCTCGGGAGGTAACACCCCGGAGGCATTGAGGCACGTTCATGATGATGACTCGATCCATCAGCACGAACCGTTTGCGTGGACTGAACTGGACCCCTACAGTGGTTTCATCTACATGTTTGGTGACCTCAATTGTCACAACAAACACGAGCGTTCCTGGGTACTTAACGAGAATCAGATGCCTGTATGTACTCGAGATGTTGGAATCTTTTTCGGACTTGCGATGGGTGGTTTAGTCTATTCTCGATTTGGTTACAATCGATGGACGGTGCGCGACTCATGCTTATCTTTGCTGCCTGATGCTTGGCTTGAAGGAATCTATAGAACAAATCGGAGGACTATGGCTTGGATTGGTTTGGGTAGTTTACTCTGCATCCCTTTGATTCTTGATGGATTTACACAGTTACTTACCGGGTACGAATCAAACAACTTCACTCGACCTTTGACAGGTGCTCCGTTCGGTTTTGGTATTGCCATTTTGACCGCTGCAGCATATTCTGCTCGCCCACATTTCTTCAAGAACGCAAGTGAAGTGGTTTTGCCAGCCAATGCGAAGTTCGAACTTCAGACAGAAGAAGAGTGATTATTCGCTCGGGGGTGGTGTTTCCCACCACGCCAAAATCTCATCAATCGTTGTAGGGACCGGGCAATTTTCATGTCCGCTGCTTAGCATTTCTAATCGCTTACAGATGTGCTCAATTGCTCTACGAATAGATGGACGAGGTTGTCTTCCTTCATCCGGTACAAGCAGAGTTCGCAATGCAGATTCCCACTCCGCTTCGGGGTTTGCTCTGCGCCATGAAGCAAGATTGGTTCTCAACGGCCACATCGCTAGGGCGAGACGACCATACCCCAAACGACTGTCTCGGAGTTTGAACACTTGAGCTTCAGCAAACGGTACATGGGATTGTTGTTTGTGGATCCAACGCGTTTTCTCAAGCCATTTAATCAGACGCTGTGTGTGGCGCTGAGTCACCATTCGATGTGGCCCAAATGCCTTGTGGAGTCTTGGGACTTCGCTAGAGCCAACGATAAGAGAGAGCGTTCCAAGAACCGACCAACACGAGTGTGCATGTGGGACAGCAGGCACATCAAATCCTCCAGCATGCTCAGCGTCCCATTTTTCTTCGGCGTATTTCATCCATTCGGCAGGTGAACGACCGGATAACCATCCGATGTGAATGGCTGTCTTTTCTTGAGGTGCCCCCGGAAGGCGAGTTTGTTTCTTCACATCGGTTACAAGTGTTCGTAGAAGGTATCTGTCCACTTCGTCAGCATTGACGTTTAGCGGTGCTGGTTTACGGTTGAAAAAGGCACGCAGTTCCTTACGTAACTTCTTCTTTAACTCATCCAACCCTCCTTCGTTTAAGATTGGGCCAACAACATTGCATTTGTCAAAGGGAGCGGGCGCTTTAATTTCTCCAGACAGCAGGTCAATGAATCCCTTGCGAATCGTACGTTGAATCTCTGCAGTTTCGAAGTATTCCTGTTTCTCACTGTTCATTCTCAACGTTCCAGATTCAATACGTTTCATGGCTTTATCCGGGTCGCAATCAATCCACAGGACTAAATCTGGAATCATTGCTGCGGCGTTCATCTTAGCCACTTGTTCCACACCGAGGTCGCCGACGATTCCTTGGTAGATGAGGGAGGAGTGAATATTTCTGTCTGAGATGACGATGTGTCCTTTTTCCAACAACGGCCGAATCCAAGTGTGTGAATGATCGAGGCGGTCGGCGGCAAATAGTCCGGCTTCTTCGAGCGGTGTTTTGTTTCCGAGTTTGACGGATGTGAGTGCCAACTTACCTAGTTCACTGTGGCGTCTTGGTTCGTGAGTTGCATGGACTTCTGGAAACGGATATTCTGCAGCAAGTTCAAGCAAAATACGAGCGGCTTCGCCTTTTCCCGAGCCGTCACCACCCTCAACCGTGATGAGGTACATCAGTCATCACCAACATCGCTAAATTGTTCCTTGGCGATGACCAGCAGAATCATTCCAATCAAGATCAACAGTGGGCCGAATACAATTAGGCCGCGACTGAACAGAGAAAGGCCGGCTAAGTATTGCGTTCTGCGGTAGTGCTTTGCTCGTCGAACTTCGACCGCTGCTTGGAAACCGATAAGCGCAGAAATTACTGTGATGATACCAATTGCAGTTGAAAGGGCGACTGCAGATTCTAGAGTCCAGCCACCGTTGTCGGTGATGTGATTTTCGTAGCGCTCTCCTTCGCCGGGCGTCATTGTGATTGGTCGGACTCCCGCTTCTTCAGGGATGAAATCACGTTCAACTGTGACATAGCCATCTGAAATCACTTTCATTGTGGTGGCTTGTGTGATGACTTGTTTGAAATTAAAATAACCATAACTATCGGTCAGAGTTTCCCCTATCACCTCGTCTGTACCAAAACGCAGTAGCTGGATGGTGACGTTCTCCACTCCGTTGCCGTCCACAGCCTCGACAGCTAAACCGGTTACGTCCACAGTGTCGGTGGTCTCAAAGAGAGTGGAATTCAGTAATTCGTCAGGATTGCCATTGAGAATCAATGCGCCAGTAGCCATTCCAAAGATGCTACCAATCAAAATTAAAGATGCTGCTAGGGTGAGGATTCGAGAGCGGTCGGATTGATCCAGTTCATCGATTTTCTCTTGAAATTTGACCGTTGCTTTTTCCACTGCCCGCTCAAGTTCGGAGGAATGCACGACCAACTCTTCACTGGCGGCTTGTTTGCGAGATTCGGTTGCTGCCTGCGACGCTTCGAGTTGAGACTGAACACGCAGGCGAAGGGCTGCACGTCGTTCTTCCATCTCGCTTTCGTCCATAGTTGTCACCTCCGCCTTGAACAGTGTCAATTCATGCGCGGATAATACCCTTCCCTTCTTCTGCCGCGCTAAATCACTTGAGGGTTTTTCTAATTTTCCAGTTCAAAGTCAAGATTACCCCAACAAGAACTGCCATTGATGCACCAGCAGCAGTTGCGAGCATCGGATGAGATTCAGGTTTCTTCTCATCGTCTGTACTGCCCACGGTTTGGTCTGCCTCTTCGGGTTCCTCATTAACCGTCTCTGCCACTTGTCGAACGGTAGAATTCCAAATCCAAGCGTTGCTTTTGAGCCCCAATTCGACCAGTCTTCCAACAGTTTGCAGCGATTCAGCACTCACCTTGTCAGGTGTATCTTCATGGGTGTGCCAGTAGCCTCCGAATGCTGTAGCATTTGGTCCAAATCGGATGTCGATGAGGTCTATTGCTGGGATGCCTATCTCAAGCGCAGCGAGATGGTCATCTGATACTCCGAATGAGGTGTTCATGTCGAGTATTTTGATGCCGGGAACGCCGTTGCAATCCGGATGATTCTCGACAAGGCCTAGGGACTGAGCGAGGGGGGTAATGGTGCTCCACAACGATCCGTTTCCAGGCCATATGTGTGTAAGTTGTAGGTCCGCATCACCGATCATATCCAGAACAATGTAGGCGTCAGTACGGTTGATGTCAACATCCGTCTGATCATCGCCCCAGGCGTCAGCGCCGAAGAAGGTGTGCGGTGTGTGATTTTTGTCCTCGGCGTCGGTCCACAGTAATTCGACTTCGTAGTCAAGTTCCATCGGGGGGATGATTCGGGCTAATTCGAGGAGTGCTGCGGCTCCACTGGCTCCGTCGTTGGCTCCAATAATTGGTTCGCCGGTGCGATTCATGTCCGGGTCTCGCTCAGCAGCATCTCTGCTGTCGTAATGGGCGACAAGGACTATTCGAGGTGTGGTATCACTGAAGTTTTCCGGTCGAAGAGATGCTTGTATATTTGTGAATGTAAGGTTGTCAACGGTGTATTCATGCATAGTAACATTCCACTGAGCTTGGTTCTGCTGGTTTAACTCAGTCACGTTTTCTTCGACAGAGGCTCGGAAGATGGCCGAGGCTTCAGACCCGATAGTTCGTGGGCCGAGACTGGACTGCCATTGTACTGATTGGTTCGCTAAAGTGCCGTTGAATGACAAATCATCAACATATTGGCACATTTCCACCGGTTCGTAGGGTGAAAAAACCTCGTCTGCTTGAGCAGTAAAAGGGGTGCTACATACGCACATCATGAGGAAAATGGCCATAAACGGTTTCTTCCGAATGGTGTCAAAAACCGTCGAATTGTTCATGAGCATGTATGAAGCCTCATAGACCCACTCTTAAATACCTCTTTTCGACTGGTGCAGATGTAAGCAGTCTTGCTGTTCTTTGAGGTGTCATAAATGTCGGAACCACGCTCCAATACCGCCATGCTCCTCGTGATACTGCTTTTTGCTTCTGGTGTCTCTCCCCTTCTGCTTAATGTGAGTGCAGAATCCGAGGATGCCAACGAAGTACTGCCTTACGATGCAGGTGGCGTCGTCATTGGCGATGTTGCGGATTTTGAACTTGAAATGGGCGACCAATACCTCATGATTGAAGAGGAACAGCCTGTTGTTTCCGCCTTTTCATTCCTCAAGCAAGAATGGATTGATGCTGGACGGCCTGGCGTTGAAGATATGTCTTACGAGCCTGTTACCTCAGGGCGTGCTGCCGGGAGAGCATGTTCTCCTCACCTTGTCAACGACCAATTGACAGTTCCTACTTCGGGCGGCTCAATTGACACCTATGTTGCTAAAACAACAAACACTGTTGCGTTCTTAGTTCAATCCGGACGGACATTGAGTTCTACAGTACTCAACAATCTTGCATCGTCATGGGATCAAACCATCTACCCGACAATGACCACATACTACGGCAAGGACTACCAAGACGGAAGAGGCCTTGCGCCTCCAGACGTTGACAACAATTGTCAAGTTCAAATCGTCATTTACGATATTGACGGTGCCTACAATATCGGCGGCTACTTTGCTCCGTCTCTATCGAGCGCTCGTGAAGCTGTATACGTTGACTATGCCGATGTCACCCTTTCTTGGGGCAAGTCGATTCTTGCTCACGAACTTGAGCATTTACTCCACAATGCACAAGATCCCTACGAAAATCTATGGATTGACGAAGGTAACGCAGACGTTGCAATCTATCTCTGTTTTGGTGCGGACTCAACGCTTGTGAGCCACTTGAATCAATGGACTCAATCCTCTGAACTTTCAGTTCGATGGTGGAACCAACGATTTGCGGATTACGGTGCAGGATTCATTTTCACGATGTATCTCGCTGACCACCTTGGTGGCGGACCTGCTGTTCGTCAGTTGGTTCAGGATTCGGCAACCGGCGGACTTGGTGTCGAAAATTTGGCCATCTCCCCAGTAAGCGGGCAGAGCGGAAAAGTCGGCAGGACAATGGGGCAAATCTTTGCGAACTTTTCAATAGCAGCGGTTCTTGACTCAGACCAGGGTATCTACGGTTTCTCCAACTTGGATTTAACTCCAACTTGTTCGTCTGGTTCTTTTTGTCGCGTTCAGCCTGCAGACACCAACAGCAACTGGGCGGGACCGTGGTCCTCTACCGGCCATTCAGTTGAAGGCTGGGGTATCCGAGCCTTCCAGTTCACTCCTGGTGCGTCCTCTCCAGCCCCTCTTACCATGCGATTGACTGCAGATGTAAGTCAGTTTGATGGCGTGGTGGTCTCGAAGGCTACGGCAGATGGATTATGGTCTGTAACCGACTTGGACTTCCAAAACAACGTAGCAACAGCCTTGATACCCGGATTTGGCAATCTCACCGACGAAGTTTGGGCCATCACTTGGTATGCCAGCAGTGTCGCTGATTGTGACTACACCTCATGTGGGCCGTCGTATCCACAAGGTACAGTCGATATTGAAGCTGCTAGAATTACTTCGCCAGCATCTCTGACCCTCAACAACACTGTACTGGGAGACCGAGATGGAGATGGAGCATCGGATACAGCCCAAATTAACTACCAAGTCTTCTCAAACGCTTTCTTTGAAGATTTAGATGTCACCACAAAGGTCCTCGACAGCAGCGGAGTAGTCATCGATACCCAAACGAAGCGAGTATCAGCTGGTGGTGGCGTTGCTACCGAAGAAAGCATCTGGTTCACAGCCCCTAAGAGTTCTCAATTCACTTTCGAGATGGAAATGAAGGATATGATTGGCACAACCGTCGACACACTGTCTACATCACCGCAGATTCTCGATAACATGAGACCAACTGCGAATGGAACGGTTGCACCGAATGAGTCCCAGACTTGGGAGAATGTCCAATTCTCTGGCGACGGTTTTGATGCATGGGGCATCTCTTTCGACAACAACTCACTCCCCTACTCGGACTCTCCAGTTGCATACGCTTGGGACTTTGGTGACGGAACAACATCCGGCCTCAAGTCTCCGCTTCGCTCGTACAAAGACCTCGGGCTCTACAACGCAACACTTCGAGTTGAAGACCAAGGCGGCTCATGGTCTGATGTGGATATCTTGCAATTGAACATCACCGACTCTTCTCCACCAGTGCCAATCATCACAGTGAACAGTGTTGTCATTGAAGATCAAGTGTCGATTCTTACCGAACAATTGATTTTGTTTTCAGCCTCTCTCACTTATGACAATGTCCCAACTCAGAACTTGACGTTTGAATGGAATTGGGGCGATGGAGACATTGACAGCGGTGTAGGCCTCTTCCAAGCGCCGCACGAATGGGGTGACATCAACGGTGTGAATGCATCTTACGATCTCACTCTGACCGTTTCTGATGGTATTAACACGGGTGTAAAGAACATCGAAGTTATTGTCAACAACAGAATCCCTTACCAAATATTTACTGAGAATCTCTCGACCTCGACTTACAACTCCATCGTCATGCCAGATGTCTTCAAAGATGACGATGGGAGCATTGTGGCATACTCATGGTTCTTCCCCGATGGTGTTAATCTCGGTGGTGGCGTGACCGACCGTAGTGACGATTTCACACAAACCACATCCTCTCAGCCGAATCCAATGCCGTCATGGGATACTCCTGGATTCAAAACAGCCGAACTAACCGTTACTGATGACGACGGAAGTTCCGTTTCCACCACGCTTTCGATTCGTGTGCTGAATCAGAATCCTGTTGCTGATTTCGTCGTCAAAACGACAAGTTCCGGCACTTCGCTTATTGATTTCCGAGTCGAAGATGGCCAGGTTGAGACGCCTTACACTTTCGATGGTCGTGATTCCTTTGACCCAGACGGTACGGTCGGTGATTCCAGCGATTTGACATACAATTGGATTTTCTCTGATGATGGCACTTCTGGCTCTAGTCCACAAGTGACTCACACGTTTTCACAACCCGGTACTCACACGGTGACATTGCTTGTCACTGATGAACTGGATGCAGTAAGCGTAGCACGTATCTTGACCGTTCAAATTGCAAATCCTCTACCAATCATTTCCGTTCAGATTCTTGATGCATGGTACAATGAGGAGCAGATGACTGACTCCAGTTCTCTGCCAGAGATTACTGATTTGGAATGGTCTCGAACTTTTAACGAAGCAGATGATACATTCGCAGCCCCTCATGCTCTGTTGTATTTTGACTCCGATGGCACTCGCGATGGAGATCAGTCCTTTGAAGGTAAATATGTTCCATTGGATAGCAATTCTCCAGATTGGAACGGAATTGTGCAATACACATGGGATTTCGGCGACGGTTCGCCTTTGAATTCGGAACCTACACCTTGGCATTCGTATTCTCTGCCCGGCGAGTATATCGTTTCACTTACAGTCCGTGACGCGTTTGGTACAGGGGATGTGTCACGTTCTCTCTTCACGGTTGTTGTCGATCACCCGCCAATAATTCATGATATCTTCATCCAAGACGAAATCATCGTTTCGGACTCGTATTCGGTCAGTGCGAACATCTCCGACCTTGAATCTGATTTGGGGATTGCAGTATACCGTGACACCAATGTCAATGATGGTTCCATTTCGGACCGAGACGAGACGCTTAGCCCTGATCTCATTATTCGCTGGGATATCGACATAGAGGTAGATGCGAATGAAAACGGTAATCCTGCTGACGATTGGATAGACCCTATCGCCGGCTCTGAAAGCCGAATCTCCGGTTCATGGGACGAAGTAGGAATCTACACTGTTCGATTAGAAGTGTGCGACAGCGTAGGAATCTGTGATACGATGGATCTTGAAATCGAAGTCAGTCCTGAACCTTCTGATCCACCATCTCTCTCTGACTTCAGTGTGGACGATTGGAAGAGTTGGTTGGCCGATGCTGGGTCCGATTTAGCGACCCTTGTGGCTCTCATTTCAGTGGCTCTTATTCTAGGATGGCTCGTCATGCGAGAACCATCGGACCTCGAAGACGAGGCAAAGCAGGCTGCGGAAGCATACACCGATGTGGAACACGTCGAAAGTCAAGGTGGACTACTCGGTATGGACCATCACACACCTCCGCCCGCACCCGGCATTCTCTCTAAAGACGAGCGTAGAAGTGACGACAGTGGATATGTTCGACCTCTTCGCCGTAGAAGTTGACCGTTAGTTTGTATAACCTCCTCGCATTACGGTAACTGAGGGGAGTCCATGTCAACACATTTTCGAGTTGGTTCAATCACTTTGACCCTCCTCCTGCCCCTGTTTTTGGTCGCACTCTCCTCGCCTTTGACAGCCCAAGCCCAAGCTGCAGATGCGTGCTCAGGTGACACGACTCCTGTCGCATGGAACGAGACAGTTCAACGCAAATCACTTGTGCCGCATCATAACAATATGTGGTGGGACGAATTCTTTTACGACGACGATATGTACATGCAGGAAGGTGGGGGAGAAGTCCCGAGCCAGTCTTCAGATGAGCGGTATAATCCTGAGTTGAGCCCAGAAGAACCATGGATGTACGACACGTATTACACTCCTCGGCTCGACCCACTAGAGGTGAATCATTTCACTACCATGCTCATTGGAAACGACAGCGTAGGAGCATTGAGGGTCAACCTTTCCGCTGATTACCGGACCACGGTTTGCATCACACTCCAAGACACGAATTTTAACCCAGTAAATGCCGATGTGTATCTCCTAACTACTGAAGAATATTCGGATTATCAAGAATCTTACTACAGCTCACACCAGGACGATCGATGGTTCTACGACGAAGACATTCAGGATTCATTATCCGATATCCCTCCAGAGTGGAGGAGTTTCAATTTCCTCGGATGGAAGTCATACCGGGATTCACATGAATACGAAAAAACCTCCGAGGTTAATTTTGCTTTGAACCTTGATGGTCCTGAAATTTACTCCTCACTCTTCACAGGAACCAACTGGCAAGACTTCTACATCGTTGTTGATACATGGGACAATGTGCATGACTTTGATGCTGAAGCACCAGATACAATTGTAGCTGCCGACGTCACAATTATCACGACAGAACGAAGTTTGATTCTGCCCCCGTATACAGTTGCCATCGTCTTCCTTGTTGGCTTCTTGGGCACGCTCGTTATTCCATTTGTCCTTAACGCTCGCTACATGAAGGCTGGTCTCATGCAAACTGAACAGGTGCAAAGCATCGTTCCTTCGCTGAGTACTCCCGCACAACATCCAACTGATTGGCAAGAATCGCAGCCGACGCCTAAGGAGTTACAAGAGCCAGTGCCAATACCCGATACAACAAATCCTCAGGGTATTCAAACAGACGAATCATTAGAGACAATTTCCACGCCGTTCGAACAAACATGAAACGCCAAAGAAGGCTCTCTGAAGGGGCTGTGAGCGACTTCAGTACTCAAGGAGTCTCCAAGCATCTTGGAGGTCACGAACGTTAACGAGGCCCTTGTCAGAGAGACGGAACTCGTCTCGCATGGTTGCGTATACCATTTCTTGACCAAGGGTGGGTGCGTGGAGTCGAGCCCAGTCTCCGCCGTTGCCGAGTGCCATGAGGCTGTAGAGAGGGGATTCTTGAGTCGAGAGGGTGTTTGCTGCATCGATGAGTTGCAAAGCGTCTTGATGGTCGTTTACGGTGCTGCAGTACTTGAAAATGTCACCGCTGTCGCCGTTTTCAGAAACCATTGTGATGATTTCTTCTGCGCTTGGAGTTCCTTCTACATCATGCTGGGAGGCAATGATTTTGCAACTTGCCGACTTTGCAGCTTCTGTGAGTGCTTTGCGTGCTTTCGAATCAATGGAAAGTTCGAGATCAATCCAAGCGACGCTTGAGCCGATGGCTTGTTCTAAGATTTCTATGCGTTGTTCCTCGTTGCCAGGGAAATGGCCGCCTTCACGAACTGGGCGTACTGCGAAAACTACAGGGAGTGAAATTCCTTCTTTCAATGCCGCAATAGATTCAGCTACTTCGAGTTCTGAAACATCGGCTACTGCCCAGTCATTGACTGGAGGCATGGTGGATGTGCGGTTTCCTTCTTCGTCTTCGACGACGGTAGCTTGCGGCTTGGTGAGGTAGAGCCGGTCAAATCGAACTTCGACCATATCTGCGCCGTGTAATCCGGCACGAGCGGCTTCGTCAACCATTGCTTTGACGGTTGTTTCTTCGAGAGAGACGCATATCTTCGGGTTGGGCATGCTTTCGGCGACTTTGGCCGGCTTCTTAACGCTCTCGCTTGTTCGATGTTGAAGAACACGTTCGATTTTGTCTTTTTTTGGACGCTCGAAATGTTTTGTTTTAGAAAATTTTGTTGCTTGAATTACGCAGTTGTGAGTTGTTTCCTATGCCGTTTTTGGTAGCCGGCGAATGTCCTTTTGCACTACCTTTATACCCCCTCGACACAGGGTATGTTTGTAGAGGGGAGTGAGGCTTAGGAAATAGAGGACTGCGGGCCAAAATTATCTCAAATAATTCCGTATTTTTTACGCCATTTCTCACACACAAAGCCCCCCTCAAACAACCCCCATCGGAGGAATAATTTTGACAGACGAATACAGCGCATCCAGCATCCAAGTTCTCGAGGGCCTAGAGGCCGTTCGCAAGAGGCCAGGGATGTACCTTGGGGATCCTCACGATGGAACCGCCCTCCACCACTGTATTTGGGAAGTTGTCGACAACTCTGTCGACGAACATCTTGCAGGTCACACCTCTCGGATTGAGATTACAATGAATCCTGACAATTCACTTTCGGTCCGTGATTTCGGCCGTGGTATTCCAGTCGGTATGCATGAGGAGTACGGCATTTCGGCTGCTGAAGTCATCATGACTAAACTCCACGCCGGCGGTAAGTTCGATAACAGCTCCTACAAGGTGTCCGGCGGATTACACGGCGTTGGAGTGTCGGCAGTTAACGCCGTGTCGGAATGGATGGAAGTCACCATTCATCGAGGCGGCATCATTCATCATCAGCGGTTTGAAGCAGGAGTCCCTGTTGCCCCTTTGGCCGAAATAGGTACTTGCGACGACACCGGTACAACCATCGCCTTCAAGCCCGATTTGTCCATTTTCACGGAAGTGACAGAGTTTGAGTTTGAGCAAGTTGACACTCGTTTGAAAGAAACCTCTTTCCTCAATGCTGGTTTGCAAATCGTCATCAACGATGAACGCGGTGAAGACACACATACTGTGGAACACCTGTATGAAGGTGGACTGGCAGAATTCGTTCGCCAACTGAATGCACGCCGCGAGGCTATGCACGCAGATGTCATCACCATACAAGGTGAGAAAGAAACTGAAAAGGGTCCAGTCTCAGTTGAATTGGCCCTCCAATGGTCTGATGCCTTCAGCGAATCTATTCTTTGTTACACGAACATCATCCGCAACAAGGACGGCGGTACGCACATGTCCGGATTGAGGACCGCACTCACAAGTTGCGTAAACGGCTATGCTAAGAAGCGAAACCTGCTCAAGGGAGACGGGCTATCAGGTGAGGACGTTCGTGAGGGGCTTGCTGCAGTTGTCAGCGTCAAACATCCTGATCCATCTTTTTCGTCTCAAACGAAAGACAAACTTGTCAGCAGCGAAGTGACCGGTATTGTCCAGGCGATTGTGTATGAGAAACTGAATGAATTCTTTGAAGAAAACCCCTCTGTTGCAAAGCAAGTTGTCGACAAAGCGCTTCTCGCCTCAAAGGCACGCGAGGCGGCTCGTAAGGCGCGCGACCTCACTCGACGTAAGGGCGTTCTCGAAGGCGGCGGTCTGCCGGGTAAGTTGGCTGATTGTCAATCTCGTGATCCTGGGGAATGCGAAGTATACTTGGTTGAAGGTGATTCAGCGGGTGGTTCAGCCAAAACAGGACGCGACAGACGAATACAAGCCATTCTCCCGCTCCGTGGTAAAATCTTGAATGTCGAGCGCCAAAAGCACAACATTGCAAAAGTGTTCCAAAATCAAGAAATTCAAACGATGATTCGAGCACTCGGCGCTGGAGTCGGCAACAATCCTGATGATGAAGGCTCGTTTAAGACAGAAAAACTACGTTATAACAAAATCATCATCATGACTGACGCAGATGTTGACGGTGCTCACATTCGGACATTGATGTTGACATTCCTTTGGCGTTTCATGCGACCAGCAATCACTGAAGGACACGTCTATATCGCTCAACCACCATTGTATCAATTGTCGAAAGGACGGGTAAGTAAGTATGCGTTCACTGATGATGAACGTGACTCCATTATCAATGAACTTCGTGGCGACAATCCAAACGCCAAAATCGGCGTACAACGCTACAAGGGTTTGGGCGAAATGAATCCAGAACAACTGTGGGAGACCACAATGGACCCAGCAACTCGAACCATGCTCAAGGTAACTGTACGAGATGCCGAAGAAACCAATCGCATGTTTGAAATTCTCATGGGTGAGGATGTGCCAGACAGAAGGGCGTTTATTGAGCGCCACGCAAAGGAGGTGACCAACCTTGACATCTGATGAAATCGATGAAGAACAACAAGAAGACCAAACAATCTCTACGGAGAATGTTCTCAACCATCCGCTCAACGATGAGATGAAAACATCGTACATCAACTACGCAATGTCGGTAATTATCGGAAGAGCACTACCCGACGCGCGTGATGGTTTGAAGCCGGTCCATCGTAGAGTTCTCTACGGAATGCATGAAGGCGGCCATACTTCGGAAAAGAAATTCAGCAAGTCAGCTCGTTCAGTCGGTGAAGTAATGGGTAAGTACCACCCTCACGGTGATCAATCAATTTACGACACAATGGTTCGAATGGCTCAAGAATTTTCACTTCGATACCCGCTTGTTGACGGGCAAGGCAATTTTGGTTCAATTGACGGAGACCCTCCTGCTGCAATGCGTTACACGGAAAGCCGCCTTGACAAAATCGCAAAGCACATGCTTGAGGATATTGATAAGAAAACCGTAGACTTCCAGCCTAATTTTGACGATTCTGAACAAGAACCTACAGTTCTTCCATCTCGACTTCCAAACCTTTTGCTCAACGGAAGCGATGGAATTGCGGTCGGTATGGCGACGCGCATTCCACCTCATAATTTGACTGAGATTGCTGGTGCCATACATATGCATGTCAACCGGATTATCGAGGAAGGCGAGGCCAACACTGGCATGCCTCAAATCTCTATAGAAGAATACATGGAGCATGTCAAAGGCCCTGATTTCCCTACCGGTGCATCCATCCACGGAATTGACGGAATCTATGATATGTATTCCTCTGGTAAAGGCCGATTCCATGTGCGCTCAAAGTGCGATGTACTGGACGATTCAAAGGGTAAGAGAATAATTATTCATGAAATCCCGTATCAAGTGAAAAAGGCAGATATGCTGGTTCACATCGCAGAACTGGTTACCAAGGGTACAATCATTGGCATTCGTGACATTCGAGATGAATCATCGAAAGAAGGTATCCGTGTCGTCATTGAAGTCAAGAACAACGCCGATCCACATGCTGTATTGAATCAACTGTTCAAATCCAGCCGTTTGCAAGAATCTTATTCTGCAAACATGATGGGGATTTTGGACGGTCGTCCCGTTCTTCTTACTCTACCGGTGATGCTGCATACTCACGTATCACATCGCGAATCAATCATTGAACGCAGAGCGCAGTTTGACTTGAATAAAGCACAGGCTCGTGCGCACATTCTTGAAGGCCTTGTCATGGCACAAGATCGAATTGATGATGTCGTTGCAGTTGGAAAAGCCAGTTCCAGCCGAGAACAATTTGAAGCCGTTCTTCAAGGAAATGAAACAATGTCTGGTATTGCGCCGTTTAGTTTCACTGAAGCCCAGGCTAAGGCTATCGCTGAACGTCGTTTGTACCAGCTTAGCCGACTTGACGTCGACAAAGTTCAGAATGAACACGCTGAATTGAAACTCAGGATTGCAGATCTACAGGAAATCATTGCTTCTCGAACTCGCAGATTGAGTATATTGCTCAGTGAATTGGACGATATGGTTGAACGACACGGCGACGAACGCCGTTCATTCATTGACCCAATGCCTCTTTCCATGAACCGTGAAGACTTGATTGAAGAGAGAGCAATTGCAATCACTTTGAGCGAAGACAACTACATTCGTCACATGCCAGTTGAACTCTTCCGTGTCCAAAACCGCGGTGGCAAAGGCCTCAAGGGCGTTGCTACGAAGAATGAGGATACCCCTCAATTGATTGTAACATGTTTCAGTAAAGACAGGTTGCTCATCTTCACCGATAAGGGTCGAGTCTACGGCCTCAAGGCGTGGGAAACTCCTCTCGGAAGCCGTCATGCTCGTGGCAGCCATATCCGAAACGTCATTGAGAAGATACAGGACGATGAAAACATCGTCACAATCCTACCGATAACGCGCGACTTGCTTGAATCTCCTGAAGGACACTTCCTGCTGTTTGCCACCCGTCTAGGACTCATTAAGAAAACCAAGTTGGAAGAGTATGTGCGCATTAACCGCAACGGCAAATATGCACTCCGTTTCAAACTGGACAATGACAGCCTTGTCAACGTACGAACCGGGACCAACGATTCCTCAGTCGTGATGATTTCAAGCACCGGGTTTGCAAGTCGGTTCGCCTGTTCAGATATTCGTTCATCTGGTCGAGTTTCGGCAGGTGTGTACGGTATCAAAACTGGTAACCGTAAAAATGCAGACGGCGGCCATGTGGTTGCTATGATGGCCACTGAAAATACCGATACGCAGATTCTGACCATTACCCGCAACGGAATGGCAAAGCGCAGCCGTCTTGGCACATCAGAAAAGATTCCAGATTTGGATGCTGATGGTAATCAGAAGATCGATGCCGAAACCGGTGAAGGAAAACTGCGAACCGATGGATACCGCAAGACGAAACCTGGTGCAAAGGGTGCGTTCACGATGAATCTTGACCATGAGAACGGCGATTTCATCATCAGCGCACGTCAAATTCCTAACCTCGATGACAATCTTTTCCTTCTTACCAAGAAAGGTATGATGATTCGAATTAACGCTGCTCAAACCAAGGAAACCAAGAATAAGAAGTCCAAGGGAACGCGGGTAATGGAACTCCGAAACGCCAAGAGAACTGGCTTTGTCGACCACATTATCTTCGCAGCACGCCTACCTGCTGAGTTGCTTGAAACACCTGTTGATGAGTTTGAAGAAATGGATACAGACAATGATGGCATCGTCACTCGTGAAGAATTCGAGGCAGCACAGGCACTGAAAGCCATTCATTCTGAAGAAGAGTGATTTTCTTTCAGCCGACGCATTGAAACATGATTCCATGGTGACTCGTCATGCACCGGCCCAAGTCGGCCGTTGCGGTGATGTTCAATGGACGAGCGCTCTTTGATTTATGATTGGAACACAGTAGACTACGATTTGAAGAGAAACCCTGCGAATCATCCGCACGGCGTATGGTTCGATGACGAGACTCTTCGAGACGGATTACAAAGCCCAAGTGCCCGCAATCCAACCATTGAACAAAAAATTGAACTGTTAACTTTCATGGAAACTTTGGGTCTGCAAAAAGTTGATCTTGGGCTCCCAGGAGCTGGTCCTTTTCACTTGGAACACATTGATGCTATGCTTTCTCACATCACTGAGAACGATTATCAAATCCGACCTGGAGCGGCAGTTCGCACTCTCATGAACGACATCGAACCTCTGGTTGAGTTGCAAGCAAAACACGGAATACCCATTCAAGCCAGTGCATTCCTCGGAACAAGTCCCATCCGACAATACACCGAAGGGTGGACAATGGAAAAACTCGTTTCTACTATGGAAAAAGCCGTATCATTTGCTGTCGATAACGATGTGCCAGTGATGTTTGTTACCGAAGACACCACGCGCTCCAAGCCAGAGGATGTCAAACTCATTTATCAGCGGGCTATGGAACTCGGCGCCCGACGCTTGTGCATTTGTGATACATGTGGGCACGTCACTCCGAACGGTGTTAGACAACTTCTCCAATTTATCGATGAAGAAGTCATCAAAGACTCAGGATATAAGCGGTCTGAAATTGAAGTCAACTGGCACGGCCACCAAGACAGAGGTCTTGGCGTGGCAAACAACATCGCTGCAGTGGAAGCTGGAGCCGATGTCATTCATGGCACCGCTCTTGGTGTCGGTGAGCGGGCAGGTAACGCTCCGCTTGACCAAACACTCGTCAATTTGAAACTGCTTGGAGTGATTGACAACGACTTGACTCAACTCGACGCATACATGCAGAAAGCAAACGAGTACATCGAAGTCCCACTCCCTCGGAATTATCCGGTGTTTGGCATGGACGCTTTTGAGACCGGAACCGGTGTTCACGCATCTGCTGTCATCAAAGCAATGAAGAAAGGCGACAACTGGCTTGCAGACCGCGTATACTCTGGAGTTCCTGCTGGAGATTTTGGCCTAAAGCAAGTGATCCGAATCGGGCACATGGCTGGCCGTTCAAACATCATTTGGTGGCTCGAACAAAATGGGTATGAAGCATCTGATGACTTGGTCGCACATGTGTTTGAAGTCGCAAAGAGTCAGCGTCGAAACATGGAAGAGCAAGAGGTCAAAGATACCGTTGAGTCGTTCCTCAATGCTTGATTAGGCTTCGGCTTCTTCTTCATTGTCGGTGAATGTGTCGCCTTGTGCGGCATTGATTTCCTTCGTGATGGTCCACTCTGAATCTACGCTTCCACCACTCCAGTCGCCTTCGACAGCGACTTCGTCAACATCCTGTTCTTCTCTCCATACTGCTTCTCCTTGAGATCCGCACACAAGGAATCTGCCGTTAGTATCGATTTGGTCGCTGAGTAATTTGAGGTGCTTTGAGATAGGTAAGAAATGTCCAACCGGCATACCTGCAGCAGTGAACGGATTGGTCGCTGCACCGATCAGCAATCCGTCTTCCGGGGCGACGACATCTACAGTAATACCAGGTGTTCCGGGATCAGATATCGTTGCAATCACTTCACCTTCTCGCATGACTGAGCCTGCTGAAACGAACATGTCGAGTAGACCTCCTTCACCAGCTCTGAGCCAATGCGAGCCACTTGCGAGCATTCGGAAGCGAGGCCGTAATGGGTTTCCGTCAATCATACGGAACGAGCGTAAGACGTTCAGCACGCCGTGCATTGCGACTTTAACAGACTCGTGGTCGAGTACATTTGCCCCACCGCCTTCGTAGGTTACTACAGGTATGTCTTGCGCAATGGCTGCTTTTCTAAGCGAACCAGAGGGTGGTTTTGAATCGAGAATGATTTCAATCCCAAATGCCTTTGCAAGAATGTTTGAGCCTGCATGAGCGAGGTTCGCTCTGATTTGTGGCATGTTCGACCTCCCTTTTCCAGCACTGTGCAAATCAACGATGGCATCAGCATCAGAGAACAAGTATTTCCATGTCTGGGCTGCAACTCTTTTCGTTGTCGAACCCTTTGGGTCTCCGGGGAAGTGACGGTTGAGATCACGACCATCTGGGAAATATCTCGATTTGGACCTGTATCCTGGGAGGTTTACGATCGGCACAATCCGAATCGTGCCTGCCAGTTTTGTTGGGTCGAGTGGCTTCCCTTCATCGGTGAACGCGTTTGAGAGTAGATGGGTACAGGTCGAAGGGCCTGTGAGCTCATCACCGTGAACGCCTCCAAGAATGGTAATTGTCGGGCCAGGACGCTTTCCATGGAGGATTGTAACAG